>Ga0214164_1000075_pt1 | contig 64316 bp, 66 predicted proteins | sample TroBogepilimnion_13_FD_153003 | JGI IMG/M metagenome (GOLD analysis project Ga0214164, IMG submission 153003) | Freshwater microbial communities from Trout Bog Lake, WI - Practice 03JUN2009 epilimnion v4 | ecosystem: Environmental > Aquatic > Freshwater > Lake > Epilimnion/Euphotic zone ... | reverse complement strand
GATTGGACCTCGTCCTTGGTGCTGAAATTTCTTGCCAGACCGAAGACTTAATCAGCGTTCATATGCTGGGACTGCTCTTCGATGGTACCGAGCCAGAACTGCAAGCAATGATTGACCAGACCCGAGAAAACCGGATTGGTCGAATGCAAAAGATCATCAGCCGCATGAACGCTGCCGGGATTGAGATAACGATGGCCGAGGTAGAAGCGGAGTTGGCTGACGGTGCGACTCTTGGCCGTCCACATCTTGCGGACGCGTTGGTTCGTAAAGGAATTGTGGCCTCTCGCGATGAAGCGTTCGCAGATCTTCTTCACAACCATTCACCTCATTATGTGGCTCACTATTCGCCATCGCCCGAAGCCGCGATTGCAGCGATTAAAAAGGCCGGGGGAGTCGCCGTGATTGCACATCCGATGGCATCACTCCGCGGACGCACCATTAGCATCGATAGCTTCCGCTCGCTCGCTGAAGCTGGCTTAGACGGAATTGAGATTGAACATCGTGATAATTCAGTTGAAGCCCATCAATTACTGCGCGATATCGCGCGTGAATATGACCTGGTTGAAACTGGGTCGAGCGATTACCACGGCAACGGTAAACTGAATCAGCTCGGGGAGTGCGTCACAGATCCCGAACAATGGCTTCGCCTCGAAGCCCGTGCGAATGCCAGAAGGGTTGTGTCTCGATGAATATCGTCGCCACTACATCTGCGATCACCTTTGGCTTGCAAGCATTCGTCACGCTCTTTGTGATTATGGATCCTCCAGGTGCGACGCCGGTCTTTCTTGGTTTGGTTACTGGCGCAACGCCACGCCAACGTGTTCGTCTGGCCTGGCAGGGAGCGATGGCCTCGCTCATCGTCATCGTCGGTTTCGCGCTTTTCGGAAAGTTCATTCTTGATTATCTTCACGTCTCCATTAATGGGTTGCAGGGCGCAGGTGGATTGCTGATGTTCCTCATTGCCCTTGATTTGCTAAAAGGTAAGGATGAATCCACGGAGAAGGGCGCGAATGCGAATGTGGCGTTCGTTCCACTCGGCACTCCGTTGTTGGCTGGCCCAGGTGCAATCGTCACAACAATTCTTTATGTTCAGTATGCCCACACCGCTCAGATGAAATGGGCTCTTGCCGCGGCAATCATCACGGTGCATTGCGCAATTGGTATAACCCTGATGTTCTCGACCAAGATTCTGGGGCTCATTCGTGAATCTGGCGTACATCTCTTGGCTCGCATCGCTGGCCTCTTGTTGGCGGCAATCGCGGTCGAAATGATTGTTCAATCGATTAAGGGATTTTTTAACCTCTAATGTCCGCCTCACTTTTTGCGCCGGATAGCGTCACGTGGCGGATTCATTCTGACCCGTCCATGGCGGTTGGTGGAGTGCGCGCGTTGCTCGAACAAGCTCTTCATCCAGGAGCGATGGATGGCGTAGCGAAGAATTCAAATTTTCGGGAAGACGCCTGGGGTCGCCTACAACGCACCGGCGATTACGTAGCGACGATTACTTTCGCGCCAAAGGATGAAGCGGAAGCCCTATCGGCACGAGTGCGCTCGGTTCACACAAAGCTCGGACTGAATGACCCGCACCTTCTTCTCTGGGTTCATATGGCGCTCGTCGATTCATTCCTAGACGTGGCGGTCCGTTCGGGGTTAAAGCTCACGATGGACGAACAGAATCAATATGTTGCAGAGATGGTGGAGTTCGCGCATCAGGTGGGAATTTCGCGCGCAGATACGCCAGCTTCTGTCGGTCAGATGATCAAATATTTTGAGGATATAAAGCCAGAGTTAATGGCGAGCGACGATGCGAAGCGCGCAGCGCTCTTTCTGACCATTCCGCCAATGCCAGGTGTGATTCGTTTTGCGACGCCAGCTGCGCCCGCATGGGCGAGCGTTGTTGCATTAGCAAGCGCTTCGTTGCCGGATTGGGCGCGCACGATGTACAACATTCCTTCCTTGCCTGGGCAAAGAATTGCGACCGACGTTGCGCTGCGCGCAATGCGCACCGGACTTTTACTGGTGCCACAACAATTTCGTGAAGGTCCGATCGCTCGCGCGGCAAAGGCCAAGCAGGCTGAAGCTTCGTGATGGTAATTATCGCGGTAGCCAATCCAGCAGGCGGCACCGGCAAGACCACAACAGCCCGAGCGATTGCGACCTCGGCGGTTGAGTACGGCAAGCGCACGGTGCTTGTCGATATGGACGAGCGAGCCACGCTGACTTTTTTTCATGGTGTAGAAAATCCTCGCCATAGCTCGGCCGATGTACTTCAGGGAAGGGCAGGGATTTCGACCGCCGGGTTATCTACCGCCGAGCGATACACATTTATTCCTTCCTCGGCCCGCAATTCAGTTCTAGAGCGCAATCCCGATAGTGCGGTCTGGTCAAAGAACTTCGCATCGGCGATGGCCGCCGCCGAATTGCCGATTGACGTTGTTGTACTCGATCTGCCGAGCTCCATCTCGCAAGCACTTGCATGGGGGGTTGAATCCGCGACCAAGGTTGTGGTGCCGTTTACCGAGACCATCGGCGCAATTCGTGGTGCGATTCAGGTGAAGAACATTCGCGCTACTGAGGTTCACGGTTTGGCCGTGCTGCAAAAGGATTTGGGTAGCGAGTTCGCAACCGAGTTATCGCAAGAAATGCCGATCCTGGATACCGCTATTCCGAAAGGAAATCAGGTTGGATTGGGCGAACTAAAGAAGCAATCCGTATTGGTCAGCTCAAAGGAATCGGCGATTGCACAGGCCTATCGGGAGATGACCTATTTCTTGCTAGGGCTTTAGTTCGACGACTTTGGGAAAGCCGAAATACCGCGCCACAAGAGATTTGAGACTAATTCGTCGGCGACTTCACGACTGATTTTGCTATCGCGTTCGAGCCAATGACGGGCAGAGGTTTGCACGGTTCCGATAAGTCCGACTGCAAGCATCATGGATGCTTCCTTTGGCAATCCGGTATCGAGCGCGATGACCGCGCTGAATGCAGCGGCACAGTCGTAGGTCATGCGATTGAGTCGTTCGCGCACTTGTGGCTCGACGTTCATATCGCTCTCGAAGAGCAAGCGGAAGGCTTCGCCTTCACGGGTGATGAAGTCAAAGTATGCGGTGACTGTCGCCTTAACGCGATCCGCATTGTCCTTTGTCGATGAGACCGCCTTTTGAATATCAAAGATCAGCGCATCAATGTGAAGGTCCAGAACCGCGAGATACAAATCTAACTTTGAAGGAAAGTGCTGATACAAAACTGGCTTGCTTACCTGAGCACGATCAGCGATCTCGTCCATGGCGGCCGCGTGATACCCAGCAGCAGTAAAGACTTCAAGTGCGGCTGCGAGGAGTTGTGCTCGGCGCTCGTCGCGAGGCAGGCGAACTTTGTTCTGCGAGTTAGCAGCAGCAGGCGTTGAGTTTGTCATCAGCCGTATCGTAGTCCATTCGGAAAGTGCTTAGACTTTGCCGTATCTTGTGCGCATGAGTACTGAAATTGCTGGAAAGCGCCTGCTCTTGGTTCACGCGCACCCCGACGACGAGACCATCAACAATGGCGCCACCATGGCTCGCTATGTTGCACAAGGCGCGCACGTCACGCTGGTCACCTGCACCCGCGGCGAAGAAGGCGAAGTCTTGGTTCCAGAACTCGCCCACTTAGCGGCCTCGCAAGAGGATGGCTTGGGCAAGCATCGTGAGACTGAACTAGCTAATGCAATGTCGGCGCTTGGCGTTACCGACTTTAGATTTCTTGGCGCGCCCGCAAAGCAATGGCGGGATAGCGGAATGATGGGAACCGATCCCAACAATCGAACCGATGTTTTTTGGCAGGCAGACATTGACGAAGCCGCGAGTTATTTGGTGAAAATTATTCGCGAGGTAAAGCCACAAGTGTTAGTTACCTACGACGATTTCGGTGGCTACGGACATCCCGATCACATTCAGGCGCACCGGGTCGCCATGCGCGCCGCAGAGCTTGCATCCGAGCCCGCATACGGCGAGGGAGAGGCGTGGACCATCTCCAAGATTTATTGGAACACCATGCCGCGTTCTGTTGTTGAAGAAGGTATCAAGACCATGAAGGAACAAGGCGGCAGCTTCTTTGGTACCGAGAATGTCGATGACTTGCCATTTGTTAAGCCGGATGAGGTCGTTACTTCGGTGATTGACGGAAGTGAATATGTTGATGCCAAGATGAATGCAATGAAGGCGCACCCAACCCAGATCGCACTCGACGGCCCATTCTTTGCGCTGTCGAACAATCTCGGCAACAAGGTCTGGGGCTTTGAGTACTACACACTGGTCAAGGGCGAGAAGGCTGGCCCATTTGATGCCAACGGTCGCGAGACGGAGCTCTTCGCGGGCGTATGAAATATCTAGCAGCGTTTGGTTGGGGCCTTGTACTGTCTTTCACCAGTATTGCTCTGCACTCGGTGGCGATGGGTTCCTTTCCGATTGGTCTGATCCTTGCTCTGATTGCAACCTTTCTTGGCATTCGACTCATCCGACAGCGTTGGAATTCTTTGCGAGTCACATTGGTAGCCGCAACGTCATGGATACTTCTGGTTATGCGAGCAGGAACGTTTAGCGCGGGACGAGAAATCTTGATCGTCGGCAGCACCGTAGGAAATGCGTTTATTGTTTTGGGGTTGGCCGCGTTGATAGCTGGTCTGGCAATTCCTACCCGTTAGAGCCGTCTTTAACCTTCACGCCCATCGCGGTTAATAAATCGCGGAGGCGATCGCTTTCGGCATAGTCCTTATTCGCTCGTGCAACCGCGCGCGCATCTAACAACTCTTGTGCTCCGGCTGGCAACTCATCTGAAGGAACGCGCTGCAGGTCTAATCCAAAGAGCGCGTCCACCGCGATAAAAATCGCGGCCTTGGTTGCGCCGTTAACTTCTGCATCTTTCTCGAGCGAACGTAGCTTCTGGATTGCGCGCGGTGAGTCCATATCGGAATTGATATCGGCAACTATCACTAGGCAGGTGGAATCGATTAGTGCGCTATCGGGGGCGCCATCGTTCGCCCAATCGCGAACTTTTTCGCGCCATCGGCTCAGCGTCGAGTCGGCAGCCTTAAGCGAATCCCAACTCAAATCCATCTGCGAGCGGTAACGATTCTCGAGAAAGCAGAGACGTAGCGCGAGCGGGTCTAACCCACGGGCGATGACGTCACTGAGCAGAACAACGTTGCCCGCGCTTTTGGACATCTTGCGACCTTCAAAGAGCAGGTGCTCGCCGTGGACCCATGATGTAACGACTTCTTCATTTGCGTTGGCGGCATTGGATTGCGCGCGCTCATCTTCGTGGTGCGGGAATCGAAGATCGATGCCGCCGAGATGAAGATCAACGCGTGAATCAAGGAAGTGCATCGACATAGCCGAGCACTCGATGTGCCAACCCGGGAAGCCCTTACCCCAAGGCGAATCCCAGACCATTTCGGTTCGATTGCCGGCCGCCTTCCAGAGCGCCCAGTCAGCGTGGAATTTCTTCGCTCCGTCTTCGGTGTATTCGTAACGATGGCCCGGCTTCAAATCTGAGAGTCGGTTACCGGAAATCGCACCGTACGAATCAAATGACTCAGCCGAGAAGTACACGCAGTTATCTGTTCCAACGTAGGCGTTGCCTTGGACGATCAGCCTGGTGATCAGATCCTGCATCATCTCAATCGACTCGCTGGCGCGCGGATATACATCAGCGGGCAGGGCGTTCAAGCGCTTCAGATCGTGGTGGAACTTATCCTCATACTCTCGTGCAATATCTAGCGCGGTCCGTTTAACGCGGTGCGCCTCGGCCAGCATCTTGTCTTCACTTTCGAAATCTTCACTCATGTGTCCAACGTCGGTGATGTTTTGGACCACGGTCGTGCTGTAACCCTGAAAGCGAAGCGCTCGAACGATGAAATCCGCGAGTAGAAATGTACGCAAATTGCCGACGTGCGCGTCGCGATAAACCGTAGGGCCACAGCAATAGATCCGGACCTGGCGGTGGTCATCTGCGGTTATCGCTAGCTCTTCCCGTGCCTTTGTGTCATAGAGCGATAACTCGGTCTTCATGCTTTAACTCGGAATCGATAGTTGTGATGAACGCGAAATCCCATTGAGGTATAGAGCGAAATCGCCGTGAGGTTGGAGACATCCACTTGCAACGCGATTTTAGAAATAGTCGAATTCTTCAACCGATCCAGAGCCGCACTCACTATGCCCTTGCTCATACCTTGGCCGCGATGTGATTCACTCACAAACAACCGACTCAAAATCGCCCAACCATCCGCTTCGCTCACCCGCATTACGCTAACCAACGAACCATCGACCCGCACTCCGAAATACTGGGCGGGGTAGTTCAACATGACTTCGTATCCCACGGCCTTGCCCTGAACCTCGAGCCATTCGTCACTTGGTTCATCCGCGACTTCAACCGTAGCTCCGTTCGGTAATTCGGTTCGGACGATGTCTGGGGAGTCGGCAATCATCAAGTGGGCTTCGATGCGCATCTCCCAACCCGCGCCCTCTAGGTATTCATCGAGCTTTTCATAAATCGGGAGCGGAATATGGATTGCGGGCGTGATTCCTTTTTCGGAATATCGAGCGACGGCTTGCTCCACCTCGAGCTCGATCGAAAGTTCTGGGTCACCGTACGGCGGTGAACCAACCGGCAAGATGGAATTACCTCGAAAAGTGAAGCCACTCGACATTCGATAACGCCAGCCACCGCGAACCTCGGTCGTATTCGCGGGCCAGGTTTTCTCTGCAATGCGCTCTAATTCGTTGATGCGAATCGAGAGTGGTTGGCCCTTGCCCGCCGGATAATCGCGCGCTTCGACGATTCGCCACGCGGCGATCTGAGTGGGATCAAAGTCCGCAGTCGCGCCATCTTTCTTCAGCACTTGGGTCGGAGATATGAGCGTTCCTAAGATGTCGCGAAAACCCGCGCCCTCACGGAGCCGAATCGAGACTTTTTGGCCGATATCGGAGGACGAGGGGCGTTGCTCGTGATTTATGCCGCTCAATTCCACCGCTCCGCTCGCCCGAAAGGTTGACCTTTCGGTACTCTAGCGCCATTAGGTTTCGAAGAAGTTTTCAACACTTATTAGAATTCGAGGCCTACTACTATTAACGGAATTACCTGGATGAGAAGGAGTTGCCCGTGACTTACGTGATTGCCGAACCTTGTGTTGATATCAAGGACAAGTCATGTATCGAGGAATGCCCGGTCGACTGCATCTACGAGGGCGATCGTATGCTCTACATCCAACCCGATGAGTGCGTGGATTGCGGCGCCTGCGAGCCGGTGTGCCCAGTCGAAGCGATTTATTACGAGGACGACGTCCCTAGCCAGTGGAAAGACTATAAGCAGATGGGCGGAGAGTTCTTCGTCGAGATTGGTTCACCTGGCGGCGCAAGCAAGGTTGGCCCAACCGGCACCGACCATGCAAAAGTAAAGGCAATGCCACCTAAGCAGAGCTAGGTTTGGAAAACTGAAACTTCCAGATTTCCCCTGGGACACTTTGGCGCCGTATGGCGACAAAGCCCGATCACACCCGGACGGCATCATCGACTTATCGGTCGGAACCCCGGTTGATGACACTCCTCAATTCATTCAAGACGCGCTAGTCACATCGGCGAATTCGCCGCGCTATCCGGTCACCGTCGGAACGCCCGAATTACGCGCGGCAATGCGCGACTGGGCAATCAACGTATTGGGCGTGCAAGGCGAGTTTGATGTCTTGCCCACAATCGGCTCGAAAGAACTCGTGGCGCTTCTTCCCACAATCCTGCAGAGTAAGAAAGTTCTTTATCCCACCGTTGCCTATCCAACGTATTTAGTCGGTGCAGAAATTGCTGGTGCGCAGAGCGAACCGGTCGACCTGGATGCATCCCGCTGGCCCACCGCAGATTTAGTCTGGGTAAATTCGCCATCCAACCCAACCGGACAAGTGCAGAACCAGTCCCAACTCCAGGCGGCCATCGATTACGCCCGACGCACCGGCGCAATCATTGCGAGCGACGAGTGTTACTTAAATTTCCCTGCTGGTGACGTGCAACCCATCTCTATCTTGAAGGTTGCGGCTGGCAACAACACGGGATTAATTGCAGTGCATTCGCTATCCAAGCGATCAAACCTGGCCGGATATCGCGCGGGCATCATCGTTGGCGATCCAAAAATAATCGCGACCATCCTTGAAGTACGTAAGCACTCGGGTCTGATGGTGCCGCTACCTGTCCAACGAGCGATGACCGTCGCCCTCGGCGACGAAACGCACGTTCACGAACAAGCCGCGCGATACCGCGCTCGGCGAGCGATTATGCGCAGCGCCTTGGAATCAGCTGGTTTCTCGATCGAACACACCGAAGCCGGGCTCTATATCTGGGCAACGCGAAACGAAGATGGCTGGGCTTCGGTCGGCTGGTTATCGTCATTGGGAATTCTCGCGACACCTGGATCCGTGTATGGCCCAGCAGGTGCGAACTTCATTCGCGTCGCGCTTACATCGACCGATGCCGACATCACTGCGGCAGCAAAGCGCATATCGGCTGCGGTCTCATGAGTACAGGTAAGCGTTCAGCAATTCTGCTCGTCGGCGGAATGGGCACTCGACTTCAACCACTGACGTTCGCGACGCCGAAGCCACTGTTAAAAGTCGCGGGCGTACCCTTCACGGAGCGACAAATTGTTCGGGCGATCGCGGCCGGCGTAAACGAAATCGTTCTTGCCACCTCTTTTAAGGCCGAACTCTTTGAACCATATTTTGGCGACGGTAGCCGATGGGGAATCAGCATTAAATACGCGGTAGAAACCGAGCCGTTGGGCACGGGCGGCGCGATCCGTAATGCCTCTTCGATGTTGACCGGTGAGGGTCCAGTAGCAATATTCAACGGTGATGTTCTGAGCGAACATGACTTAGCAGGACAGTTTGAATATCACGATCGATTAAAGGCGGACGTGACTCTGTATTTAACCGAGGTAGCGGATGCCCGCCCATTCGGTGCGGTGGAACTCGATAGCGATTCGCGCGTCCTTGCTTTCAACGAAAAAATGGAAAATCCACCAACCAACATCATCAACGCGGGTTGTTACACGTTTAGCCGATCCGTCTTCGAAGCGATTCCGGCTGCAACCGTTGTGAGCGTTGAACGCGAAACCTTCCCTGGTTTACTGGCGAGCGGCGCACAGGTCTATGGCTTTGTGGATCGCAGCTATTGGCTTGATATCGGCACGCCAGCCGCGCTCATGGCGGCCACCCAGCACTTCTTGAAGGTCGAATCGAACGATGGCCGCGGAAATCTGATCGATCCAACCGCCTCGATCGACCCCACCGCGGTCGTAGACGGCGCCAGCGTGATCGGTGCCAGCGCGTACGTGGGCCCGGGATCGCGAATCAGCGGCTCGATCGTGGGGGAGAAAGCCCGAGTTTGGGATAACGCCCAGCTCATCAATAGCTTCCTCGCAGACGGCGCAGAAATCGCTGCTGGCAGCTATTCCGAGGGTAATTTCATTGGATTTCTTCAAAAATAACCGCCCTTTTGGCGCCTTTACGCTCAAATTCGTCATTTTTCCGCTTTCGCTCACTTGACTTAATCGCATTACATGCGTGTAATTCACCTATACAACGCGCTCATATGGTGCGTGCAACGTTTTGAGGAGCAAGGCAATGGCAGAAAAGCGTTCAACGGAAAATAGCCTCCTTCCCCTAATTTCAACCCAGGACGACGTCCTCCTTTCATGGCAGGAGAAGGCGCTCTGCGCCCAGACCGACCCTGAGGCCTTCTTCCCTGAAAAGGGCGGCTCCACCCGCGAGGCTAAGCGCGTCTGCTTGTCCTGCGATGTCCGTTCTGAGTGCTTGGAATACGCACTTTCCAACGATGAGCGCTTCGGTATTTGGGGCGGCTTGTCAGAGCGCGAACGCCGCCGCTTAAAGCGCCGTTCTGCCTAACCTGCCTTTCCTTATCCTGAGATAACTCGTGGCAGACAACTTTTTTGTCACAGCAGTTGTTGTCGCGCACGATGGATCGACCTGGCTGACTGAGGCGATCGCAGCACTGACATCGCAGACGCGACCGATTGATCGCATCCTCGCGGTTGATACCGGCTCTATTGATAACTCCGCAAAGTTGTTAGCGGGCGCTGGCATCAAAGTAATTAAAGCGGATCGGGAAATTGGATTCGGTGATGCAATCGATTTGGCGCTCGCAGATACGCCGGCGATTAGCGATAGTGAAAATGAATTGTTATGGATTTTGCATGACGATTGCGCGCCATCCCGTAATGCGCTGGAAGCGCTCATCGCAGAGATGGTGGATCAGCCCCAGGTTGCATGCGTCGGTCCCAAAATTCGCAATTGGTATGACCGCCAACAACTCCTTGAAGTCGGAATCAGTATCGCCGGCAATGGTGCTCGATGGACCGGCCTCGAAAGCAACGAACAAGATCAGGGTCAATACGATCAACCACGCCAAGTTCTCGCGGTCAGTACTGCGGCGATGCTGGTGCGTCGGGATGTATTCGCGGAAGTGGGCGGACTTGATCCCAACCTTGCACTATTTCGCGACGATGTAGATTTTGGTTGGCGGGTGCGTGTAGCGGGCTTTACTGTTAAATGCGTTCCGGCCGCGACACTTTTTCACGCCGAAGCTTCATCGATGGAGCGACGCGCAATCGATGTCTCCGAGGCGTTCTTGCACCGCCCATTGCTATTAGATCGGCGCAACGCTGCTTACGTCCTGTTGGTTAACTCGTCGTGGTGGATGCTGCCGTGGCTCGTCATACAACTCTTCGGTACTGCGGTCATCCGGTCCATCGGCGACATCCTCGCAAAGCTGCCGGGTTATGCCTCGGATGAAATTGTTGCAGTCGGATATTTGCTTGTTAAGCCAAAAGATATTTTCGTTGGTCGACGACTGCGCAAGCAGAAGCGGCTCCTATCCGCGCAGGTAGTAAAACCATTTATCCCTCCGCGCGGCGAGCAACTTCGTGCTGGGTGGGAACGACTGACCGAAGGTATCGGCGCACTGATTTTGCGTCGCGACGTCGAACCCGAGCGTGATCTTTTTGACGAGACGGCGCAGACCTATTCTGACCTCGGCACTATCGACGAAAATTTTGATGAGTTGGATCTCTCTCAACCAGCAAAGGCATCTCGCTGGAAAACGCTTTCTAATCGACCGTTACTGGTGGCGCTTGCTGCGCTGACGCTTTTAACGACGGTTGCATCGCGTAACCGGTTTGGAAATCTCAGCGGTGGAGCGCTTGCCTTTTCTCCTTCTGGCTCGATGGATTTGTTGGGCCATTACGCCGATTCGTGGCATTCGGTTGGACTGGGTTCGTCGGCGCCAACCCCACCATGGCTTGCAGTCACTGGATTGCTCTCGCTCCTCACATTCGGCAACTTGCCATTTTTTGTCGCGCTGCTTTTCTGGATTACGCCGCCGCTTGCGCTATTTGTCATGTATCGATCGCTTAAGCGATATGGATTAACTCCCGCGACCGCTGTTTTAGGCGGCGTTCTTTATTCGCTCTCGCCGGTGATTTGGAACTCGGTTAACCAAGGTCGAATCGGAACGATTGCAATCGCGCTACTTATTCCAACCTTCTTGAGCTTGGCGCCGCTTCGTCGAGCCGAAGATAACGAGTCCTGGCGACGGATTTATGGCCTCGCTCTGTTTGCATCGGTACTTGCAAGCTTTTCAGCCGCGCTTTTGGTTATATGGACGGTTGTGGTCGCCTCGTATTTGGTGAGGTCACTTCTTGCTCGACGGTCAGAAATTTCAGAGCTGTCGCCGGTGACCTTTTTGATGACCGCGCGTCTCGACGCCGAAAAGCGATACTTCGCATACTTAATAATTCCGTGGATTTTGACGCTCCCATGGTGTGTCACTCTGCTCGTGCATCCCACTCAATTTTTGCAAGACCCAGGATTCCCGATTAACGATCCTCATCCGTGGCTGGCCGCGCTTCTTACCTCGGGGGTCGCTTCTTCAATCTGGTGGTGGGTAATCTCGCCGTTCGTCATTTTTGCGGGTTACACCCTCGTTCATCGCGAATCTCGTAAGGTCGGATTTGTTGCAGCCTTGCTCTACGGCCTCATCGTTGCGCTGTCGACGCTCCACATATCTGGCCATGGCAGCACCGGCAGCTTCTGGTCTGGTTCCATCATGATTGTTATTGAGGCACTCGTTCTACCTCCGACGTTGGTGACCGCAACCTCGCTTACGAAGAACCTTAAAGAATCTGCGCTTGGGCTCGGCCATATCCTCAGCGCGATTACGGTGGCGATTGCGTTATTTTCTATCGCGACGACGACGACATGGACGCTTACTGATGGCGGAAATTCGCTCGTTAAAAATAATCGAAACTCTGTTATTCCTGCCTTCATCGCGTCGTTGGCGGATGTGCCGGCTCGGCCTAAGACGCTCGTCATTACAAGCAAGGGCGCCGGCGATACGGCGTATTTTGTTTCGCGTGGCAACGACCTCCAACTTGGCGATCCTGATGTCGTCGTTGCTCTCCCTCCAGTTTTGGACGATTCGATTCGTGGCTTGGTGACGGGCACGCTGCCTACCGCCGGCCCGGTAATAGGAAGCTTTGGAATTCAGTACGTATTTTTGACTAATCCCGTTGATGAAGCGATTGCGCGCAGAATTGATGGCGTTGGTGGCTTTGCTCGCACTTCCGCAACCAGCAACGGAATTGTGTGGAAGGTAAACGCGGGTCTGCCTCGAGTATCAGAAGTAAACGCCCTTAATCAGCGTACCCCGCTGAATTCGGGCGACATTGGTTCGAGGGATACGTTGGTGCAGCCAGGCACCATCGACGTGACCGAAAAATTTGATTCATCATGGCACCTGCTTGTCGGTGGCACCGGTGTTCACGCGACCCAGACACCGAATGGTTTGACGGAGTTTGTCACCACATTGACCGGTCCCATGACGTTGCTTAACGACGGCACGTCTCGACGCGCGCTGCTATCGCTCGAATTGATTGCGCTGTTGACGGTGACAGTCTTGGCGCTCCCTGCAGGTCGACGGCGTCGCGATATTGCTGCTGGGAAGGCCGAAAAAGTTGGCGGTGCCGAATGAGAATTCCACGCGATCGTTTTCTCTTGATTGGCGTTGCTGCCATGATTGGGGGAATCGTAGTGAGCCAAGTTGCACCACGTGCGGCGGTCCTGTCGAATCGAACGTCTACGTATGCCGCAGTCGCGTGCCCGGCCGACAACGCGGCCGGATCGAGCACCGCACTGTTAACGAGCTCGAAGCTCGGAGCGCGAACGGTTAAAGTCGGAAACACGAAGTCGAGCGCCGCTGGCGTGTATAAATACGCGATAACAAACGGCGTGCTCTTCGATGGTTCGCCGAACACTGTCCTGTATTCGGCGAGGGATAGCGGATCATCATTAGGCGCCTCGATTTGTACTGCTGGCATGAGCGACGAATGGTTCGTGGGCGGTTCCGCAGGCATCACCAGCAAGGGCGGAATCGATTTAGTGAATAGCGGACTTAGTGATTCAATCGTTGATCTCTTCGCCTTCAACGCAAAAACGTCGTTGCCGGTAACCACCGTCACCATCAAGGCCGATACCGACAAATTTGTTCCACTCGACGCGCTTGCTCCGGGAAGCGATCAAATCGTGGTTCACGCCATTACCCGCTCTGGCCAAGTAAGCGCTTCGTTGGTGGATATTCGCCGTAAGGGATTGGCTTCATTAGGTCTTGATTTCGTCTCGCCGGTTTCAGCGCCATCCACTCATCTTGTTATCCCCGCCTTATCTAACGGCTCAACATCTTCGCCCATGAGCGAGACTGTTCGCTTGTTCGTTCCTGGGGGAGTTGATGCATCAATTGGTGCCACCGTCTATTCACGAGATGGATCCTTTGCGCCGTTGGGACTCGATGGTCTCAAGGTCCCCCACGGAGTCGTGGTGGATTACCCCTTGAAGAATTTGGTGACCAGCTCGCCCTTCGCGCTCTCATTGAGCAGCGATCAACCCATTCTCGCGAGCGTGTTCAGTAGTCCAGCGAAGAGCACTGCAGACTTTGCTTGGTCGGCGACCGCCGCTGCTTTAACTCCAGGCGCACCGCTCGTCATGAATCCGGGTGGATTGCTGCCGACGTTGGCCTTCCTCAATACCCATGGAAACGTCAATGTGGGAATTAGTTGGCGGGGTGCCAACGGCAAGAGCGGTTCCGTCACTCTCTCGGGTTCCAACTTCGTTTCGTGGCAGCCAACCGCAGGTTTGAATCGATTGACGGTGACAACGAACCAGAGCGAGACCTATGGTGGGGCAATTTTTGCCGCCGGTATCAACTCCGGCTTTAGCTATCTGCCACTTGCTAAAGGGTCAGCGCTTTTGACCGCGGCGTTACCGCATTCAGACGCCCGAGTAATTTCGCGCGGCTAGTCTAAAAATCAAGACATCCATAAATCGAAATCCCCGATTTGGTCGCTCGGTTCGGTTAATCTCGCAACATGAGAACCGGATCAGCGCGCATGGGTAGGTCCTGTTCCCGCACCGGTTGCCGACAAATCGCGACCAAAACTTTGACATATGTTTATGCGGATTCGGTCGCGGTACTCGGTCCGCTCGCTACCTTTGCAGAGCCACATGCGTATGACTTATGTGAAGTGCACAGTCTTCGAATGAGCGTGCCACGCGGCTGGAGCGTTATTAAGCAAGAGCCCGACAGCGATCAAGTTGGACCGTCGAGCGATGATTTGATGGCGATTGCTGATGCGATTCGCGAGGCGGGCGCGGCGCCGACTACTACTACTGATGACGCTGCCAATGATGTGGCTGTGCGACAACCAATTCAGCACGATCTGGGTCGTCGCGGACATTTGCGCGCGATTCCGAACTAGTTGCAAAGGGTTGGCCGATGACCTACTCGTTGGAATTTCTCAACTCAATTATTAAAGCGTATGACATACGCGGACTCGTCGACAATCAAATTACGCCCGAATTTGCCTTTGCGGTTGGCGCGGCCTTTGCGCGATTCCTAGAGGAAGAGCGCGAGCCGTCAACAATCGTTGTCGGAGAAGATATGCGCCCATCGTCGAATGAATTAGCAGAGGCATTTGCAGATGGTGCAACCTCGCAAGGAATGGACGTCATCCGAATCGGACTGGCCTCTACTGACATGCTCTATTTCGCATCGGGCAAGTTAAATTTGCCAGGAATTATGTTTACCGCAAGCCACAATCCTGCGGCCTACAACGGAATGAAACTATGCAAAAGTGGCTCCCGCCCGATTGGTCAAGAATCGGGATTGCTACGCATCAAGGATTTAATCGCCCATGGAGTCGAAATTAAAGCGCGTCCGGCTGGGACGATTCGCGAACAGAATCTTCTCCCTGATTACGTCGATTTCTTACTCTCGTTATTTCCAGGACAATCAACCACTTATGGTCGTCGCCTGAAGGTAGTGATCGATGCCGGAAACGGCATGGCGGGATATACGGCTCCTGCCGTGATGGAACGGTTGAATCTCGATGTTGTGCCGATGTATTTCGAATTAGATGGCAATTTCCCTAATCACGAAGCAAATCCGATTGAAGCAAAAAACCTGGTCGACTTACAAATGAAGGTGCTTGAGGTCGGCGCAGATATTGGGTTGGCCTTTGACGGTGACGCGGATAGATGTTTTCTCGTCAATGAAAAAGGCGAGCTCGTAAATCCTTCAGCGCTTACCGCTTTAGTCGCGGTCCGTGAATTAAAGCGGAAGCCAGGATCGACCATTATCTATAACCTCATTTCATCGCGCGCGGTTCCTGAAGTGGTCGCGGAGCACGGTGGTACCTCGGTTCGTTCGCGAGTAGGGCATTCGTACATTAAGAAAATGATGGCCGAGACTGGCGCGATATTCGGTGGCGAGCATTCGGGGCACTTCTATTTTGCAGATTTTTGGAAGGCCGACTCGGGGATGTTGGCGGCGCTTTTTGCGCTCACGGAATTAGGCGAAAGCGATCTACCGCTATCCCAACTCTTTGCTCCATATAACCGATACGTGGCGAGCGGTGAGATCAATACCATCGTCGCTGACGCAACGGCCGCAATGGAAAAAATTGTTGACGAATACCAGGCCACGCATGAGATTGACCGGCTTGATGGGATTACCGTCACAGGATCGGGCTACTGGTTCAACGTTCGCCCATCCAATACCGAGCCCCTCCTTCGACTCAACGTCGAGGCTGGCACGCAGGCAGAGCTGGAGCGGGTCACCAAAGAGGTTCAAAAGATAATCGGGTAACCTTCTCGCATACGCCTAGTGGTCCCCAAACTGGTCGTGCCATAGCTTGATACCCGTAACTGAATCCGAGGAGCACCTGTGTCAGTCAATACTTCTACTCATGATGTAGCAAATGCAGCTTTAGCCGCCGAAGGCAAGAAGCGCATCGAATGGGCAGAGCGCAACATGCCCGTACTTGCACAGATCAAGTCTCGCTTTGAAAAGGAACAACCATTTGCTGGCGTTCGCATCGCAGCTTGTATGCACGTCACCACCGAAACCGCGAACCTGATGCGCGCGTTGAAGGCAGGCGGAGCTGAACTCGCATTGTGTGCGTCAAACCCCTTGTCGACCCAAGACGATACCGCTGCGGCGCTCGTACACGAGTTCGGCATCAACGTATTTGCTCACAACTCCATCGACCGTGACGGCTACTACCGTCACATCAATGCCGCGCTTGATATCAAGCCACACTTGGTCTTCGATGATGGTTGCGACTTGGTAAATACTTTGCACACCACACGCACAGAATTGATCGACGGCATCATTGGCGGTTGCGAAGAGACCACTACCGGCGTTATTCGCCTCAGCCAGATGACCAAAGATGGCGCGCTCAAATTCCCAATGATCGCCGTTAACGACACCGATACCAAGCACATGTTCGACAATCGCTATGGCACCGGACAATCCACCATGGACGCGATCTTCCGTTCGACAAACTCATTGGTCGCGGGCAAGGTCGTAGTTGTTGCTGGCTTTGGATATTGCGGCAAGGGCGTTGCAGAACGCGCAAAGGGCATGGGCGCAGACGTCATCGTCACCGAAATTGATCCAACCAAGGCGCTTGACGCATTGATGCAGGGCTACCGAGTTATGCCAATGATTGATGCAGCAAAGCTTGGCGATTTCTTTGTCACAGTAACCGGCAATCGCGATGTCTTGCGCGACGAGCACTTCGCAGTCATGAAGGACGGCGCTATTTTGTCTAACGCTGGCCACTTCGATATCGAAATCGATGTTGCGTGGTTGGAGCAGAACTCAAAGAAGAAGAATGCCAAGATTCGCCACCAGACCGATGAATACGTCATGGCAGACGGTCGCCGAATTCTTCTCTTGGCTGAGGGCCGCTTGGTTAACCTCGGCGCAGCTGAAGGTCACCCAGCATCTGTGATGGATATGTCCTTCTCCGACCAGGCGCTTACCGCTGAATGGTTGTTAAAGGCCGCGAAGTCGCTTGGCGCAGGTCTCCACAACGTACCTTCCGAAATCGATAAGGAAGTTGCTCGACTCAAGCTGGAGAGCATGGGCGCAACCGTCGACAAGTTAACCGCTGCACAAGATCTCTACCTGAACTCTTGGGAGCACGGTTCCTAATGACTTCAATCATGGTCGTCGAAGATGACCAAGATTTAGCAGAGATGCTCGGCATCGTTCTTAACGGTGCCGGGTATGAAGTTGATTTAGTAAGCCGTGGCGATGAAGCCATGGATGTCTTTCGTGCTCAAAAGCCGGACCTGGTGTTGATGGATGTGATGTTGCCGGGTATCGATGGCGTAGAAATTGTGCGTCAGATTCGGGGCGAATCGATGGTGCCGATCGTGATGCTGACCGCTCGTGGTGAAACTCCCGACAAGGTCGCTGGACTTGAAGCTGGTGCCGACGATTACATGGTTAAGCCATTTGAAGAATCTGAATTATTGGCTCGCTTAAAAGTTCGCCTTCGCCGCGCGCCGGCTGCGCCCGCCGAACCGCTCAAACTTGGTTCTATTGTGATTGATCAAGTAGCACACACGATTAATCGCGATGGAAAAGTAATTCCGTTGACTCGATTGGAGTTCGACCTGCTCGTCGCGCTGGCCAAAGATCCGGGACGCGTCTTTACGCGCGAGGCCTTGTTAAGCGAGGTCTGGGGTTACCAGCACGCTGCGGATACTCGTCTCGTTAACGTACATATTCAGCGATTGCGCGCAAAGGTCGAGTACGACCCAGAAAACCCGGATTTAATCGTGACCGTTCGAGGAATTGGTTACAAGGCAGGACAGAACTAAATGTTTGGCTTCGCTCGCTGGCGCCGATCGCTGGCTTGGCGAGTTACTGGCTCGATTGTTTTGCTCTCCTTCATGATCATCTCGCTGATCGGCACGGCCCTGAATAGCCGACTGACCGATGGAATCTTTAAAGAGAAACTCAATACATCACTGGCGGATGCTCGCGACACTTCTCAATCGGTAGATATCCAGCTGACGATTGCGCAATATCAAAACTCGGCAACCACCAAGAAAATGGTGGCCGATATTTTCCAAGTGCCTCCAACCGTTGGCGATCAATCCGGCCGTGAAGTCGCGCTCTTTCCGATACAGAGCAAGGGCAGTCCAGAGCCAAATTACCAAGGCACATCAAACTTGTTATCGCCGGCGTCTATCCCTGCTTCGTTTCGCGCCCAAGTGCGAAAGTCGAAGACTCAGCAATGGCAACGTACGAATTTGGATTATTTAAATGGCCGTCATATTCCGGGATTGGTCGTCGGAAATGTCATCAATATTCCCGCCGTCGGAAACTATGAGTTCTACGTTCTCTTTAGCCTGTCGGAGCAGCGCCAAACATTCGCTTTAATTAGTCAGACTTTATGGGTTGCTGGTGCTGCGCTCATCTTGATGGTCGGCTTAATCTCCATTCTGGTTATTCGACAGATAACTTCGCCGATTCGAGATGCGGCCCTCATCGCAGAACGACTGACAGATGGCGATTTGAATCAACGCATGCAGGTAGTAGGTGAAAATGAACTCTCGCGTCTGGGAATCGCCTTCAATGAAATGGCGGTCTCGCTGAAGCAACAAATTTCTCGACTCGAAAATCTCTCTCGCTTGCAACAGCGATTTGTCTCGGATGTCTCGCACGAATTGCGGACGCCACTGACCACGCTTCGAATGGCCGCTCAGGTGATCTACGGTGCCAGGTCCAAGTTCGAGCCATCGGTCGCGCGCAGCTCGGAGCTACTCCTTGCCCAGATTGAACGGTTTGAAGCCCTGCTCTCGGATTTGCTTGAAGTGAGTCGATTCGACGCCGAAGCCGCCGTTCTTGAATTGGATGACGTAGATGTTGCAGCGCTCGTGCATCGCACCGTGGATTATGTGCACCCGAGCCAGGAGCGAATCATCACTATTCACGCGCCAACATCGCCGATTTTCGTACAAGCCGATAGTCGCCGGATTGAGCGAATCATGCGAAATCTCATTACAAATGCCATCGACCATCGCGACGACAAGGGCATCGATATTTACATCGAAGAGAACGACGACGTGGTGGCAATCGCGGTGCGCGACTACGGAGTGGGCTTTGCAAGCCGCGATTCCAAGCGGCTCTTTGAACGATTTTGGCGCGCTGATCCTTCTCGCGCGCGAGTGCGCGGTGGCACCGGGTTGGGGCTATCTATTGCGATGGAAGATGCAAAATTGCACCAAGGGCTTTTAGAAGCGTGGGGAAGTCCAGGACGCGGCGCGCAATTTGTGCTGACTTTGCCAAAGCGAGCGGGAGTGGTTATTTCTGAATCACCGATCGACGTTATCCCCAACTCTGAGGCGCGCTCAATAATTTAACGTCGCACCTGCGAAAATCGAGTGATGTCATCGCTACTCGAGCTAATTTTTCCGTCCACCTGTGCAGGCTGCTCGACTCGAATCCCGCCAACATTGGACGATGTAGATAGTGTTTCACCAGATTTATGTATTGCATGCAATCTGGAATGGATAGGGAAACCTAGACGCTCAAAAATCGCAGAAGCCGATGACGTTCCGCATTTATATGTAGCGAATTACTCCACATCGGTCAGATCCGTCATCCTTCGCGCCAAAGAGGAGAACGATCGTTTGGCGCGCAGAATTCTCGCGGTTGCAATAACTCGTTGTTTAGGTGAGCTACGAATTGGAACGAACTATTCACTCGCGGCGATTCCTTCGAGCAAGGCGGCCAATCGAATTCGTGGCTTTCAACATGGCGAACTTCTCGTGCAAGCGGTAGCTCGTGCCAATTCACTCCGCTTCGATCGGGGAGCGTTAATCGAGATTCGTCGAGTACGGGACCAAGCGGGGCTAACCGCGCTCCAGCGGGAATCGAATATCGCCCTCTCGTTTGCGGTCTCGCCCGCGACGATTTCATCGCGCTTAAAGCTACGAAAAAGCGGCGAAACTGGAAATATTGAGGATGGCGTCGTGGTTGTAGACGATGTCGTAACCACCGGCTCGTCGATGCGTGAAGCTCTACGAGCCCTGAGAGCGGCCGATATCCCCGTTTTAGCCCTGATTTCAGCGGTCGGCAGCTCTCGCTTCAGCGGCGCGGTCCAGCCGAAATCCGCAATAAGATAGGGCTTCGAATTGATGTGAATGAGATTAGAAAGAGGCTGTTGTGGCATTTCTCGACAAGATTTTGCGTGCTGGTGAAGGTCGTCATATTCGCCAACTCGAGAAGATTGCTGCAGAGGTAGGCGGCTTCGAGCCCGCCGTCTCGGCGTTGAGCGACAATGATCTTCGCGCCCAAACCGAGAAGTTCCGCGCCCGACTAGCCGCGGGTGAAGATCTCGATGACTTATTGCCAGAAGCTTTCGCGACCGTGCGAGAAGCAGCCAAGCGCACATTGGGACAACGCCATTACGACGTTCAGCTCATGGGCGGTGCGGCTTTGCATCAGGGCAACATCGCTGAAATGCGCACCGGTGAAGGTAAGACGCTTGTCTCGACCTTGCCCGCATATCTCAACGCGTTAAGCGGAAAAGGCGTCCACGTTGTTACCGTGAACGATTACTTGGCCGAGCGCGATAGCGAGTGGATGGGCCGTATTCATCGTTTCCTTGGCTTGAAGGTCGGCGTCATTCTCTCCAGCATGACACCAGCAGAGCGTCGCGAGGCGTACGCGGCGGATATCACCTACGGAACAAATAATGAGTTTGGTTTTGATTACCTGCGCGACAACATGGCGTGGTCGCTCGAAGACTGCGTTCAACGCGAACACAACTTTGCCATCGTCGATGAAGTCGACTCAATCTTGATCGACGAAGCCCGTACCCCATTGATTATCAGCGGACCGGCCGACAAGGCCACGAAGTGGTACGTTGAATTCGCGAATATCGCCAACAAGCTTGAGCGCGACGTGCATTACGAAGTCGACGAGAAGAAGCGCATCACCGGCATCACCGAAGCGGGTGTAACCCGAGTCGAAGAGTTGCTCGGCATAGAGAATTTGTACGAGTCGGTTAACACGCCGATGATTGGGTATCTCAACAACGCAGTGAAGGCGAAGGAGCTCTTCAAGCGCGACAAGGATTATGTCGTAATGAGCGGCGAGCTATTGATTGTCGACGAGCACACCGGCCGTATGTTGGCGGGCCGTCGCTACAACGAGGGTCTGCATCAGGCACTCGAGGCGAAAGAGAAGCTCGATATCAAGGACGAAAATCAGACCTTGGCGACAATTACGCTTCAAAATTACTTCCGCCTCTACGAGAAGTTGTCTGGTATGACCGGAACCGCAATGACCGAAGCTTCAGAATTTATGCAAATTTATCGCCTAGGCGTTGTCCCGATTCCAACCAACAAGACCGCGCAACGTGTCGATCAATCCGACCTTATTTATAAGACCGAAGTATCTAAATTCGCCGCCGTTGCTCAAGATATTGTTGATCGCCATCGCAAGGGTCAACCAATTTTGGTCGGTACCGTCAGCGTCGAGAAGTCGGAAGAACTCTCCGCGGTCCTAAAGCGCAATGGAATTCCACACGAAGTCTTGAACGCGAAGCAACACGAACGCGAAGCGGCAATCGTTGCGCGCGCAGGTGCGGTCGGTGCAGTCACCGTCGCCACCAACATGGCGGGTCGCGGAACCGACATCATGCTCGGTGGTAACCCAGAATTTATGGCTGACTTCGAATTGCAACGCCGGGGATTGAATCCGGTAGATAACGCAGAAGAGTATGAAGCGGCCTGGCCAGCAGAACTCGCAAAGCAAAAGGCGGCGGTGGCTAAGGAGCACGAGACCGTGGTCGCCTTGGGTGGCCTCTACGTGTTGGGAACCGAGCGCCACGAATCACGTCGTATTGATAATCAGCTCCGTGGTCGTTCTGGTCGTCAGGGCGATCCAGGCGAATCACGTTTCTACTTAAGCCTTGAAGATGACCTGATGCGCCGCTTTAATTCCGGCCTCGTTCAGCGCTTCTTGGGAGCCGCCGGAATTCCAGATGATGTACCCATCGAATCAAAGATGGTGTCGAATGCAATCCGTTCTGCTCAGACCCAGGTCGAATCGCTCAACTTTGAAATGCGTAAAGATGTTTTGAAGTATGACGATGTGATGAATCGCCAGCGTGAAGTTGTGTATCGCGAACGTCGCGAAGTTCTTGAAGGCGCCGATATCAAGGAGCAGGTCGAAACCTTTATCCATGACACCGTGACAGCCTATGTTGAAGGCGCTACGGCAGAAGGTTTCCCGGAGAATTGGGACCTGGATACTTTGTTCACCGCGCTTAAGTCGCTCTATCCAATCTCCTTTACCGTTGATCAACTGATTTCAGAGGTCGGTGGCCGTGAGGCACTCGATGCTGATTTCTTGCTGGAGAAGGTTTTGGCGGATGTAGAGAAGGCCTATGAAATTCGTGAGACCACCTTGACCCCACCGGTCATGCGCGAGCTTGAGCGCAAGGTTTTGCTCTCCGTTCTTGATCGCAAGTGGCGTGAACACCTCTATGAGATGGATTATTTGCAAGAGGGTATTGGTCTTCGTGCCATGGCTCAACGCGATCCGCTCGTGGAATACCAGCGCGAGGGTTACGACTTATTCGCCGCGATGATGGATTCAATTAAGGAAGAGATGGTCGGCTTCCTCTTCAACGTTGATGTCGAAGTCACCAATGAGTCGGGCGAAGTCGCGGCTAAGGGATTAACCCCAACTCCGGCACCCGCCCAGCAACTTCGTTACACCGCCGCCGATGAGGATGGCAGTGTTCGTAGCGACGGCGGCACATCGAGAAACGCGCCGTGTCCGTGTGGTTCTGGTAAGAAGTTCAAGCGCTGCCACGGTGCCGCTTAACTCACCTCGCTCGCGCTTTCACAGTAACCACAACTGGGTACAGACCCAGCGCTGATCTACTCCTTCGAATCGAAGGATGAGTGAACGCACTCGGTTTCCGATGCGCAATAAAACTACGGATTCGGCCACGCCTTCGATTGGCTGATGAATGTGAACGCGCCGAATTTTCGGCGGTGGCGAGAAGGCTCCCACTTGAGATACGAGCGTCGCGAAGACTCGACGATGTGACCAGCGCGCTAATTGCATCGCGGGTCGCTTGCCATTCCATATTTCCACCACCGAATAGGTAAAGCGCGTGACCCATTCCTCGAGATCAGGGAGATGCTCCTCGGCGGTCGGAGTGGGTAATGGCGGCAGGTCTGACTCATCGGTGTTGGCAAGGTCGCGATCATATTCACTGCCCGGATAATCATCGCGAGTAGGAACCAAATAGAGTTTTCGTGGCATAGTCTGGAGCTCGCGCTCCCTGATGTGGTCCGCTGGCTGCGAGAAATCGAATGTGGGCTGAAGATGTAACTGAGGGTCAAAGGGCTGGCTATCGGTCGGAAATTCACGGTTGTACTCAATATATGGAAACTCGGAGTATGGACGGCTTGGATTCATACCAGCACTCTGAAGGAGCGCAACGAAAATCGCCTCATCCTTTTGGATGAACTAGCCACGCTGAATAGCTGTGGATAGCTTTCGTCTATTCGCTGGCAAACGAGTTGTATGGCGGCATGAAAAACCTTCGCGCAAATATCCAGATTCATTCACGCCGGTATGCCGCCGCATCATTGATTCTCACCTCCATTCTTGCTGCGATGGTGATAACCGACCAGTCCAATCGGACCGTGCAGGTATGGTCCGCGAAGCGCGCATTGGCGGCAGGTGATCGAATTCGTGCTTCGGATATCCAACCTAGCAAGGTTCTGTTGCCAGAGAATTCAACGAAGTATCTCTCGACTCGCGCGGTGGTTGTAAATACATACGCGACACGTTGGATTGGATCGGGCGAGTTGATTCCGGCTACGGCGCTCTCTGTCACCACTGATGTCGCGCGATTGCGCGGCGTCCCGATCGCGGTCAATCGAAATGATTTGCCGGCCGACCTGGTTGAGGGCGAATACGTAGATATTTACAGCCTGCCGATTAAGAACCAATCGTCGTCTGTCGGAGCGGTGATTGAAATCGCGCATGGCGTCAACGTCGCGAGTATCGATAACGCTTCTAAATCATTAGGCGGAGCTATCGGAGTCGTAGTGAAATTAAGTGATGATTCTATTCTCGCCTTGCTGACCGCAGAAGCATCTAATCGAATAGTTATCGTGCGTCATGGAGCGTAGCGTGAGCGCAACAGAGCGAACCATCGTGACGGCGATTGGAGACGCCGATGCCGAAGACTATCTAGCCCAACTGATGTTCTCGCAAGGGTGGAATATTGTGCATCGCGGTATGGATGCCGATTCGTTGCACAACTTTTTCGAGACTTCGTATGGTGCAGGTGCAACTCTCATCTATACCCGTGACTTTGTTGGTGCAAACGATTCATTCTTTACGGATTTGGGCGAGAAGCACGGGCTGATTCTCATCAGTATCGATAACATTCCTGTAAACGCGCACTCGTTAATGTCAGTGATTCGGCAAAAATTGCGTGCGCCGCTTATCCATTCCGAAGAACCAAGCCAATCGGCCGTTGTTCAATTATCAACGCCGGTCCATACTCAAACCATTGTTGTCACAGGAACCGTTGGTGCGCCTGGTCGCACCACAATCGCAATCGCGTTGGCTCGGAAGCTGTCGTCGGCCGATGACGTTGAACTCATCGACGCTGACACTGACGCACCTGCATGCGTTGAGATGCTCGCGACGTATCCTGAAGGACGGGTGTTGGTGACCACCATTAACCCGACCGAACGCCTGACGACTCTGACGCCAAGTAGAGCACCGCGGGTCGTGGACATGGGGGCCATTGGACGTATTGGCAGGCAATCGACGGATCGGCGATGGCCATCCGAACTGCGAACCAACTTGCTTGAACAATCGAGCACCACGATCTTCGTAGTCCCAGGAAGCGAAATTGGATTGGCGCGACTTTCGCACTTTCTTGTAGATCTTCCATTGCTGATCAATAAGCGCAATCTCATTTTCCTCTGGAATAAAGCTGGTTCCGGTAGATCCGACAAAGCGATGATGGCGGATTTTGAAAAGCGCACTACCGGCCATCCATGGGCGAGAGTGAGCATGGACTACGCGCTGCAATCCGGGCAATCGTCGATGGGAGCTCTTGTTGGACGGGAAAATCGCTTCGCGAAGGAGATTGCTAAGATTGCCAATCTCATCAAGGCTTAATCGGTTATTGCGATTGCCCACACAAAGTAAAGGTAGGTGAACAGTGCCCGAGGATGACCTAGCGTCTCGCACGGCACTGACCGAGGCCGATCGCGACCGGATCGCCGAGTTATTAGCCGAGTGGCAGATGCTCGCCGACCTCTCATTTGCGGATCTAATTCTTTGGGTGCCGAAGCGCAAGGATTATCAGAGCTGGCCCGAGGGATACATCGCCATCGCGCATATCCGACCCACGACGGCGGCCACTGTCTTTACCCACGATGTCATTGGTGACGAATTAGGTTGGGGTCAAAACCCCCGGGTCGATCAGGCGCTCTCCACCGGTGAAATCGTTCGCGATACCGAGCCAGAACAAATAGGCGAATTATTAATTAAAGAGGAGACGGTGCCCGTCCACTTCGACGGCCGCACCATTGCAGTTATTTCACGCCACCGCGACGCCGAACAAATGAGATCACGTTCTCGACTAGAACTGAACTACCGCGAGATCGCCCATGACATTTACCGAATGGTCGCCGAAGGTACTTTCCCGATCCAAAACAGTATCTATCGGGCCGAATCCGCGCCGCGCGTGGGCGACGGACTAATTCGCTTGGATAAATCGGGTGTAGTGACCTATGCCAGCCCAAACGCACGCTCTGCAATAAACCGAGCAGGTTGGGATCAAGAACTCGAAAATCATAATTTAGGGGACATCATCGAAAGTCTCGGTCGCAACGCCGGCGAACCAACCGAGGAATCGTGGCGCGCAATCGTCAGCGGCAAAAGTGTGCGCCGGGAAGAGTTCGAAAATGACCGCGGAATTTTCGACATTTTAGTCATGCCATTGATTCAAGGATCGGAGCGAACCGGCACGATTGTCTTACTGCACAACGTGACCGAGCTCCGACGCCGTGACCGCGCGCTCTTAACGAAAGACGCAACGATTCGCGAGATTCATCACCGAGTAAAGAATAATTTGCAGACGGTTTCGGCTCTTTTGCGTTTGCAATCGCGCCGCATCGATGACCCCGCCGCGGTTGCCGCGCTAGGCGAAGCGGTTCGCCGGGTCGCATCAATTGCGATTGTTCACGAGACCTTGTCCACCAGCACCACCGAGACCGTCGCCTTCGACGATGTATTTAACCGAATCGTCACGAATGCGGTTGAACTCAGCCCGCGCCCTATCAAGGTCAGCATCGATGGCGCTTTTGGAACCTTCGACCCACTGGTTGCAACCCCGTTGTCGTTGGTCATTACCGAGTTGATTCACAATGCACTAGAACATGGCCTAGGAGATGTCGGTGATGAGCTACGCGTTCGAGTAGAACGAGATGCTCGTCATTGTCAGGTTGTGGTCAGCGATAATGGCGTAGGCCTGCCCCAGGACTTTAACTGGGAGACCTCGTCCAATCTTGGGCTTCAGATCGTGAAGACTCTGACCGAAAATGAGCTCAAGGGAAGCATCTCATTGAGCCGAAATAATGAATTGACCGAAGCGGTACTTAGTTTTTAGGGTTCTTAACTAGAACTGGTTCTGGCTCTCCAGCATACGAGCGCGATTTCGAGCCGCACGGCGCTTCAGAGCGCGACGCTCATCTTCAGAAAGTCCGCCCCAGACACCGGCATCCTGTCCGCTCTCCAGCGCCCAAGCGAGGCAAGGCTCTTTTACGGGGCAGCGATTACAGACTTTTTTGGCATCTTCGATCTGAGCCAACGCGGGACCGGTATTTCCGACAGGAAAGAAGAGCTCGGGATCTTCGTCCTTACAAGCTGCTTCGTGGCGCCAATCCATGCGTCTACCTGCTCCTTTAAGAGTAAAACGGGGAAGTAAAGGGCGTAATGAGCCACTTACAAGGATTATTCTCCCGCGAATCACTTGATATAACAAGGATATTTTCAAACATTCGAGGAGATTAAGTGAGAGATAGCTAATAGTTAGTCGTGAAATTCTGGTTGCGATAGCGAATTTGGTGCCCCCGGCAGGATTCGAACCTGCGCACCCGCCTCCGGAGGGCGGTGCTCTATCCCCTGAGCTACGGGGGCGTGCAATCGTGGCTTTCGGATAGTGCGCCAAGGCTATCAGTGAAAGAATATGGGCATGATGAGCACAGCAAATACTGAAAAGGCCTACTTTGCTACCGGTTGTTTCTGGGGCGCGGAACGTCGCTTCTGGCAACTCGCTGGCGTCATCGAGACTTCAGTTGGCTACATGGGCGGCACTCGTCCCTCACCATCGTATGAGCAGGTCTGTACTGGCGTAACCGGTCATGCCGAAATGGTCGAGGTTACCTACGATCCTTCACAGATTTCCTACCGGCGTTTACTCGAAGAGTTTTGGACGATGCATGATCCGACCTCGCTCAATAAGCAAGGTGGCGATATCGGAACTCAATATCGAAGCGCGATTTTCACAACTTCGGCTGAGCAAATGGAGCAGGCGCTCGCGTCCAAGGCGCTCTACCAAACCGCGCTCGCTGCAGAGGGCATCGGCGAGATTGTTACTGAAATTCTGCCTGCTGATGGCAAGCCCTATTGGTTAGCCGAGGAGTATCACCAGAAGTACTTGGCGAAGAATCCAAACGGCTATGACTGCCATTCCAGCACGGGCGTTGCGTTCCCCAATACTCAACTCGCGTAACGCGATTATTTAGAAAGCACGTACTGAGCTACCAGCTAGAAGAGTCACCCTCGGTCGCTCGCCAGCAATACCATGCAACTACGCTCTGGTAGCCGTCGAACTTCTTGCCGATGACATCCAACTTTTTCGGCTCAATCTCTTCCTTCAACTTATGAATTTTTTCCCAACCACGCCGCATCGCCAAGTCGCCGACTGGCCAGACATCGAGGCGTCCAAGGTGGAACATAAGAAACATTTCCACCGTCCAGCGTCCAATTCCCCAGAGCTGGGTCAACTCTGACGCAATATCGTGATTGTGCATCCGTGAGAACTTATGAAAATGAATGCGCTCCGCCAAGGTGGCGTCGGTGAGTTCTGAGATCGCGCGTGCCTTAGCGCCGGAGACGCCAACCGATCGGAGGTCATTCGCCGAAAGCTTCACAAGCGCATCGGGCGTCAGCTTTCCGCCGGCAAGGTCAATCAGTCGGGCGCGAATAGTGTCGGCCGCCTTCACGGCTAGCTGCTGCGAAATTATCGAGGTAACAATTACTTCGTAATGGTTGCGCGTGGTTCGCTTGCGGCCAATCGTGCACAGCGGAGAGGCGTCGATAATGGGAATGAATTTCTTATCGTCTTTCGCCAGCTGACGGACAATCTTCTTCATTTCGTTTTCAGTCGTCAGAGCCATAGAACGGTACTGTAACGGTATGGACCGGATTACAACCACCTCGTGGATGTGGACGATTCTCGGGCTGATTGCGGTTTTGGGCTTTGATTTTCTGCTGGCTCTGAAGAATCGCAAGAAGCCAACATCGATGAAGGCGGCGACTGGATGGACCATCTTCTATGTCGTGATGGCGATCGTATTTGGCTGGGCGCTCGGTCAATGGTCGATCCCACAACGCCGGAGCGAATTTTTCGCTGGCTGGATGACCGAGTACTCGCTCTCGTTCGATAACCTCTTTGTTTTTATTCTCATTCTTGCTCGGCTAAAGGTCGAGAAGGAGCGAGAAGAGTTGGTGCTTTTTATCGGGATAGTTTCCTCGTTGCTTCTGCGCGGTATTTTCATTGCCGGCGGATCCGCAATCGTCAATCGCTGGTCCTGGATTTTCTTCTTCTTTGGTGCCTTCTTGATGTATACCGCGGTCCAGCTATTCCGCGAGAGCGAACATGAAGAATGGCAAGAGGGGCGATTATTGCGGTTGATTCGTAATCGGGGCGCCTCAACTTTTGTCGTTGCTCTTGTAGCAATCGCGACTACTAATGTGCTTTTTGCTTTTGACTCGATTCCGGCAATCTTCGGATTGACCAAGAGTCCCTATGTAATCGTCACCGCAAATGTTTTTGCGTTAATGGGTTTACGACAGCTCTATTTTCTTATCGGCGGATTGATGCAGAAACTGGTCTACCTCACCGAAGGACTCTCAGTCATCTTGGCATTTATCGGCGTTAAATTAATTTTGGAAGCCTCTGATTCGCAAGGGTGGAAAGTGCCGCAAATTTCGTTATCGCTCAGCCTGGTTTTTATCGTTGTGGTGCTGGCACTCACGGCGGCAATCAGCTTGATTAAGGCGCCTAAGCAGGCCTAACCGCCATCCTAGAAATAGTATGGCCGCAGTGACATAATCGCTTCATGTTCAATTCCAATCCCGTCATTGTCGACGGCCAGCCCCTCGTAGAACTCCGAAGCCGAACGAGCACCAAATGGCGTGATTTCCCCGCCGATGTTCTGCCGCTTCCAGTTGCGGAAATGGATTTCGAAATCGCAGAACCAATTCGCGAATTATTGATCAACATGTTGGAGAAGTCGGACACCGGGTATTTGGGGCCTATCCCAGAACTCTCCACCTCGTTCGTTGCCTTTGCGAAACGACGTTGGAATTGGGAGGTAGACCCAGAGCAAGTCTTTACCTGCACAGATGTCGGTGTCGGAATGGTGGAGATGGCGCGCACCATCGTTCAACCCGGCGATTTAATCATGGTGAACTCACCGGTCTATCACAATTTCTACAACTGGATAAACGAGCTGAAGTGCACCTTGCACGATGCGCCGCTCAAGCGTGAAGGCGAGAAAGGACTGCATTACGTTCTGGATTTTGACGCGATTGAGGCCGGATACAAGGCGGGCGTGAAAATACATTTCTTGTGCAACCCACACAATCCGGTCGGAACCGTTTTCACTCGCGACGAACTTTCTCGAATCGCTGACCTCGCCAAAAAGTACGGCGTCGCGGTCTTCTCGGATGAAATTCACGCTCCATTGGTTTACGCCGGCAACAGCTTTGTGCCATTCCTGAGCGTCAGCGAGACCGCTCGCGAGGTCGGTATCTGCGTTACCGCGGCGAGTAAGTCTTGGAATATCGCTGGTCTTAAGTGCGCCATCATCGTCACGGGCTCTGAGAAAGAGAAGGCTCGTGCGACCAACATGCCAGTCGCGGTTCACTACCGGGCATCGCTCTTTGGCGCCTTTGCGGCTTCTGCTGCATTCGGCTGTGAAGACTGGCTCGATGCCGCTTTGGTCACACTTGATCGAAATCGAAAGCTCCTGAAGTCACTTCTGGACGAGCACCTTCCACAAGTCGGATACCGAATCCCAGATTGCAGTTATCTGGCGTGGCTCGATGTCTCTGCGCTCAATCTGGGCGAGAAGCCGCAGCAGACCTTTATCGATAAGGGTCGCGTGGCCTTTAACGATGGCGCCACCTTCGCTCCGTCACATTCGCAATTTGTTCGATTGAATTTCGGCACCAGCGAAGAAATTTTGCGTGAAGCGGTCAATCGAATGGTCAATACCGTTCGGTGACGAAGAGCTCTGATGTTGTAATTATTGGTGGCGGCCACAACGGCCTAGTCGCCGCGGCCTATCTTTCTCGGGCCGGATTGTCGGTGACGATTCTGGAGAAGAACGAGACAATCGGGGGGGCGACCGCGAGCCAGAAAGTCTTTCCGGATTATGACGCTCGACTGTCAAGGTATTCCTATCTTGTCTCACTCTTGCCCGACGCCATTGTGCGCGATCTCGGGCTCTCATTCACGACACTGGGTCGCCAGATATCGTCGTATACCGCCGATGCGATTGGCGATCTGACTGTCTCGCGCGAAGACGACGCCTTGAATCAATCAAGTTTTGCTTCGCTGACGGGTTCGGAGAAGGAATACGCCGCTTGGCAATCGTTCTACGCGGATGTTCAGAAGCTAGCCGATGTAATCGCTCCAACGATGTTGGAGAAACTTCCGACGAGAAGCGAACTCAAGTCGAAAGTTAGCGACGCCATCTGGGACGAGATCATTGAGCGTCCGCTGGGCGAAGTTCTCGAGTCGAGGTTCACAGACGATCTCGTCCGTGGCGTGGTCTTTACGGATGGCTTGATCGGCACCTTTGCCGATGCACACGACATCGCCACCAACCGCTGCTTCGTCTATCACTTGATTGGTAACGGGACAGGCGAGTGGAAGGTGCCACGCGGCGGCATGGGCGGGCTGGTCGCAGAGCTCGAGGCGCTATGTAAAAAGAATGGCGTCACGATTGTCACCAACGCCGAGGTAACAACTCTTCGTCACGACGACGCCTGGAACACGATGACGTCAAGCGGCGATGGGTACGAATCTCGATTTGTATTGGCTAATTGCGCACCACAACATCTGGCACGAATGCTGGGGGATACTCCGCCACCCAGCCTGGATGGAAGTCAGGTCAAGGTCAATATGCTTTTGACGAAGTTGCCGAGACTAAAAAGTGGCGTGGATCCGCGAATCGCATTTGCTGGCACTTTCCACTTTGACGAAAAATATTCAGATTTGCAGAAGGCTTATGCGCAAGCTCGCGTGGGTCAGATTCCCGATCGAATTCCGGCCGAGATGTACTGCCACACATTGACCGACACGTCGATTCTTTCGAGCGAACTCGCGGCATCAGGATTTCACACCCTGACACTTTTCGGTATTCATACGCCCGCCTCACTCTTTGATAAAGAGCACGACCGCGTCAAAGCCGAAATCCTCCGACGACTATTAAGTCAGCTCAATGAGTATCTGGTCGATCCCATCGAAGAATGTCTGGCGCGCGCCGCCAATGGTTCACTCTGCATCGAAATCAAGAGCCCGCTCGAACTTGAACGCGACATCTCACTGCCGAGGGGAAATATCTTTCACAAGGATTTGTCCATGCCGTTTCGCGAGGATGTCGAAGCGCCTTCATGGGGCGTGGAAACCCGTCACCCTAATCTCTATCTTTGCGGGGCAGGAGCTATTCGCGGCGGGGGAGTAAGCGGTATTCCGGGACACAACGCGGCGGCGGCAGTCTTGGAGCAACTACACTTAAACTCGTGAGCAACGAGAAGAACCTTCGCCCCGATACCGCGGTTGTTTCCGCAGGTCGTCCTCCGGTTGGCCCCGATGGCAACCTCAATCCGGCAATCTCTCTCAACTCGACCTTTCATGCTGGCGGACCAATCGGTTATGGCCGGTACGGAAATGAATCGTGGACCGCGCTTGAAGATGGAATAAGCGCACTCGAGGGTGGCCAAACGTTGCTGTACTCCTCGGGCATGGCAGCAATTAGCGCGATCTTTAATCTCTTGCCGAAGGGCGCGGTTGTCACCGCGTCAAAGAACGGCTACACCGGAACGATGCTCTTACTTGCTCAGCTCGAAGAGCAAGGAAAAATTGAGACCAGACTTGTAGATATCTCCAACACCGACGAGGTTCTTGCTGCATTGCCGGGAACCGCCTTGCTCTGGATTGAATCACCGACCAACCCCGCGCTTGAAGTCGCGGATTTGCCGGTCATTATCAAAGCCGGCAAGTCGGCTGGCGCTGGCGTGGGAGTGGATAACACCTTCGCAACCCCGTTGCTTCAGACTCCGCTTGCACTGGGCGCAGATATGGTGATGCACTCCGTTACCAAGTACCTCGCTGGACATAGCGATTTAATCATGGGCTCCATCAGCACCACCGACGCGGCTCTCCATAACCGATTGAGCGATGCACGGAAATTAGCCGGATCTATTCCCGGCCCATTTGAGGCGTGGCTCGCGCTTCGCGGTTTGCGCACCCTCTCGGTTCGGATGGAACGCGCACAAGCAAACGCGCTTGAGCTGGCGAAGCGTCTCTCATCGCACCCTGCCATTGAACGCGTCCGATATCCGGGCCTGCCCACCGACCCGCACCATGCCCGCGCGAAGAGTTTCATGAATGGCTTTGGCGCCGTCGTTTCTTTCGAAGTAAAGGGCGGAGCAGCGGGCGCTGACAAGGCCTGCGAATCATCGCAACTGATTACCTATGCCACCTCGCTCGGAGGCGTGGAGTCGTTGTGGGAACGCCGCCATCGTTGGAGCGCGGAAAGCTCAACAATTCCGACCAATCTCGTGCGGCTTTCGGTGGGCATCGAAAATGTCGAGGATCTCTGGAGCGACATTGAGCAAGCTTTAAAGAAAAGTCAGGGGTAATCCCAGCCTGGCGGGGTAGATTACGAACATGTTCAAAGCGCTTCGCCGAATATTGGCCCTCTTTGCCTTTATCGCGGTCATTCTCGGACTCATGAAGCAGTTCTTCGATTGGATTGCCCAAAGCGAAGATGACAATCATGAGGTCTTTGAGGATGAGCACGAAGATGCCTGATTCTCCATCCTCGCAATACATTCCGGGCACCTGCAATATCGGCCCCAGTGAGATAAGACGTCGTAAGAGCACCGCCATTCTTGGTCTGGTCTTAACCGTCATTAGTACTTTCTTTTTGTTGCATGGTCATGCATCGCGCGTATCTCGTATTTCGATATTTATTCCAGCGATGATTTTCGCAACCGGATGGGTTCAATCTCGCCGTAAATTCTGTCTGGCATTCGGATTTATGGGCGCCTTTAATTTTGGCAAAGCAGGGCAGTTATCCAAGGTGCAGTCGCCAGCCGATTTAGCCGCGGATCGCGCGACCGCGTTGAGCATCCTGGGCCAGGCCGCGCTTATTGCAATCGTCTTAACCGCTTTAATCGTCGCCCTTCCGCGCTAGTTAGAAAGTTTTCTGCAGTGACAAACTCGCAAGCGCCAAAAACCATGCACATCGTTTTGAATAGCGTGACCGAGGATTCTCGTGTTCTCAAGTGCGCTTGGTCGCTGGCTAATGCTGGCTGGGAAGTCCTTGTCTGTGGCGCCACCGCCAGCTCGGACGTGGATTCACTCACCATCGGATACGCCCGCATCTGGCGGTTGAAATTAAAGCCCGTCGTCAATCAAGCACAGACCGCTCGAGTATTGCGAAAGCTTCGTTATTACAAACGTCGATTCGAGGCCAAGTACCTAAAGGCCAAAGAGCCGATGATTCCCAATTATCGAATGGCGCTGAAGGCGCTCTTGCCGGTTGCTGGAGATTTTCAACCCGATGTTGTGCATGCTCATGATTACACAGCTCTGCCGATTGCTGGTGCAATTGTGGAATCTCTCCGCAAAGACGGACAGAAAGTAGAGCTCGTATACGACGCTCATGAGTACGTGCCAGGCGTTCCGCACCTGACCGAACCCATGATGAAGATGTATTCGGCCGAAGAACGAAAATATTCGGCAATTTCTGCCGCCGTACTTTCGGTCAGCGATGGAATGTCAGATTTATTGATTCCACATTTGAACCTCGTGCAGCGGCCCGAAATCGTCGCAAACGATCCACTCGTCGCAGGCGCGATGCCGTCGGCTCGCAATCTTCGCAACGATTGCGGGATTGGGCCGGACGTGCCGCTAATGGTCTATTCCGGCGCGGTCGCGCCACAACGCGGCGTGCAAACCGCGGCCGAAGCCCTGCGCCAACTTCCTGGTGTGCATTTGGTCGTCATCGCCAATCCGGAAAACGCGACCGTAAAGAAGTTACTCGAAACCTATTCGGATGTAGCGGAACGTTTCCACGTTCAACCGTACGTACCGAACTCAGAGCTGGTCTCGTATCTGTCGACTGCTACCGTGGGTCTTATTCCGATTATCCATCGCCTCAATCACGAGATTTCGTTGATCACTAAATTCGGTGAATATATGCAGGCGCGGTTGCCGATACTCGTCAGCGATGTGAAAACGATGGCCGCTGAGGTTCGCAAACTTGGTAACGGCGAGGTCTTTATTGCCGAAGATGTAGCGGATTTCGTGACGGCGGCAAAGAAGATTCTCGATAATCCTTCCAAATACTCCAACGTCTACACGACCGCGATGTTAAACGAACGTAGCTGGGAGCGTCAGGCAGAAGGCTTGCTCGAGATTTACAACCGGATTAGCTCGGCCGCGCCAACCGCGCGCGGAACTAAACCATTCGTGTTGGGTGTTACGAAGCCGGGGCTCCAATAACGCGGAAGGCAACGCCAGAGAATGCCGCGCGATCGAGTGATCGACGGCCATCAACAACAGCCTGAACGCCGGGGAAATCCTTGGCACCGAGCGACTTATATTCCTTGTGATCGGCTTGAATAATCAGGCCATCGACCGCGCCACCGATTGCATAAGGCGTAAAACCTAAGCGGGTGATTTCCTCGTCGGTGTACATCGGATCGTGCACGACAACATCAGCGCCCGCGGCCTTGAGTGCGGACACGGTGGGGAAGACGCCAGAGAAGGCCGACTCTTTTACGCCGCCGCGATAAGAAATTCCAAGGACTGCAACCTTCTTGCGCTTGAGAGTTCCAAGCTCGCTGTCGAGCAGCGAGACCGCATGGTTGGGCATTCCTGCATTTGCCTCGCGCGCCGCGCGAACAACGGTTGCTTCTGGGTCGTTCCACAAATAAAAGCGAGGATAAATCGGAATGCAATGTCCGCCAACCGCGATGCCTGGTTGGTGAATGTGGCTAAAGGGTTGTGAGTTGGATGCCGCAATGACCTTGGCGATATCGATATTTGCGCCCTCGGCAAAGATCGCGAATTGGTTGGCGAGCGCGATGTTCACGTCGCGATATGTTGTTTCAGCCAGCTTTGCCATTTCGCTCGCTTCGCTGGTGCCCAAATCCCACACGCCATTCTTTTGGGTTAAATCTGGGCGATCGTCGAAGTCCAAGACCTGTTCGTAAAACTCAACGCCAGCCTTGGTGGATGCCTCGTTGATGCCGCCGACCAGCTTGGGATATTTGCGGAGATCAGCAAAGACGCGACCAGTGAGAACGCGTTCTGGTGAGAAGACTAAGTGGAAGTCGGTTCCTGCAGTCAGTCCAGATATTTTCTCTAACGCAGGAGCAAAGCGAGTACGGGTGGTACCGACCGGAAGCGTTGTTTCGTAGGAGACCAGCGTGCCGGGCTTTAATCCAGCAGCAATCTTTTCGGTGGCCGCGTCCATCCAGCCAAAGTCTGGAACGCCATTCTCGTCAACAAAGAGCGGAACAACTACTACAACCGCATCGGACTCAGCGACCGCGGAGGTCGTGTCGGTAGTGGCACGCAATAAACCGGAGCCCGTAACTTCCTTCAGGTACTCCGCGAGATGCGCCTCGCCTGGGAATGGTTCGGTGCCGGCGTTGATGAGATCAACCGCGGTTTGATTAACATCGCAACCAATAACGTGATGCCCCTTCTTCGCGAATTGAACCGCGAGCGGCAAGCCAATTTTTCCTAATGCGACGACGGCAATCTTCATAGCTTGATGGTTTCCTTACGTTGTGCGCTCTCGAGCATTGCGCTTGCAACCGCTACGGTGGCGAGTCCTTGTTCCATGGTGACAATTCGATCAGTTGCGCCTGGCTTGCCCAGCACGGCATCACGGAAAGATTCGTGTTCAACTCGCAATGGCTCTGGCTTTGCGAATGCGTAACGAATGACATCGCCTTCGCTGACGCCGCGGAAGGCCGCTACCGAATCCCATTCAGTAGCAATCGAGGCATTCGCGTAAAAGGTGAGATCTGCTGTCAACGTGTCAGCGACTAAAGCACCGCGTTCACCGGTGACGATGGTGAGCCGCTCTTTGAACGGAGTCAACCAATTGACGAGATGGTTGGTGATGACGCCGTTTGCCAAATCACAGACTGCCGCGACCATATCTTCATGCGGACGACCCGATTTGTGGGCAGTGCGAGCGGAGACCGAGATATACGCCGAACGCGAAACCCAGGCGGTGGAATCAATGTCATGAGTTGCTAGGTCTTTGATGACGCCGACATCGGCAATGCGTGCCGGGAATGGACCCTGTCGGCGAGTCGTAATTTGATAGACGCTTCCGAGATCGCCGTTATCAAGGCGAGCGCGAAGCTGCTGTAGCGCTGGGTTGTACCGCTCGATATGACCAACCGCCCCAACGAGTCCCGCCTTTGTGAAAGCGTCGGTGATGCGTTGTGCAGCGGGAGCATCAACCGCAAGCGGCTTTTCGATCAACGCATGAACACCAGCATCGGCCAACTTCAACGCGAGTTCTTCGTGAAAAGCTGTTGGAGCCGCGACCATCGCGTAATCGACGCCGGTCTTGATCAAATCGTCAACCGACTTTAATACTTCGCGACCGCCGGCAACGCCGTGTGGATCGCCCATTGGATCCGATACCGCGACCAAATCAACGCCATCGAGCGAACCCAAGATGCGCGCATGATGGCGCCCCATCATTCCTAAACCCACCAGGCCGGCACGAAGATTCTTTGAAGTCGTCATAGTGGACTCTAGAGCGAAGCAGCCGCTTGGTTAACAGCGCTGACAATTGTTTCGAGCTCTGACTGGGTCAGTGATGGATGGACAGGCAGTGATACACACTCGTTAATCATCTTCTCTGTTTCAGGAAGATCGAGGGTGAGTCCGAAAGATGGAAGACGATGAATCGGCGTTGGGTAATACACGCCAGAGCCAACACCGAGATCGGCCAACTTTGCCATGAACGCATCACGACGAGCCGCATCATTGCCGGGAATGCGCACCGTGTACTGGTGATACGAGTGAGTCGTGCCAGGTTGAAGGTATGGAGTGACAACGCCCTTGAGGTTCGCGTTGAGATACTCCGCGTTTGCCTGGCGTTGCTTGGTCCAACCGGTCAATTTCTTTAACTGCACACGACCGATCGCAGCGTGAATATCCGTCATACGAGTGTTGAATCCAACGACCTCATTTTTGTAACGAATCTCTTGACCTTGGTTGCGCAATAACCGCAACATGCGCGCCACTTCAGCGTCAGCTGTGACGACCATGCCACCTTCGCCGGCGGTCATGTTTTTGGTGGGGTAGAAGGAGAATGATGCGACGGTTCCGAATTCGCCGGCATTGCGCCCGTTCATCGAGGCGAGGTGACCTTGCGCTGCATCCTCAATGATCTGTACGCCGTGCTTCTTGCTAATCGCCTCAAACTTTTCCATGTCGGCGATATGGCCATACAGGTGAACCGGCATGATCGCCTTGGTTCGGCTGGTGATCAATGATTCGGCATGAGCGGGATCCAGATTAAATGTGCGTGGATCAATGTCACCGAAGACCGGTGTTCCTCCGGCGAGAACTACAGAGTTCGCGGTAGCCGCAAAAGAGAATGACGGAACAATTACTTCATCGCCCGGTTTGATGCCAGCTGCGATAAATCCGAGGTGCAATGCGGATGTGCCCGAGTTCATGGCGACGCAATGACGTCCGCCCACGAAGTGCGAGAACTCTTCTTCGAAGGCAGCAACCTCAGGACCTTGGGCAAGCATGCCTGAACGCAATACGCGATCGACCGCCTCGCGCTCGTCGTCACCGATAATCGGCTTTGCTGCTGGAATCATGCGTTACTCATTTCTTCGGTTACAGTGCTTCTTCGGTTAGCGTGCCATTTTTTTCGATATAACGAGCGCCCGTGACCGGGCAAAGATAGGTATCGGTAGAGCCAGCTACCAACGAGAGCGGTTGACCCGCACGACCGACCCAGCGAATTCGCTTGGCGGGTACCCCGGCGACTAACGCAAAGTTAGGAACATCCTTGGTGACGACCGCACCTGCCGCGACTAACGCCCATGCGCCGATGGTGACAGGTGCGATGCAAACAGCGCGCGCGCCGATGCTGGCGCCTTCGTTGATGGTCACTCCGACCGCATGCCAATCCGCGCCCGACTTCAACTCGCCGGCAGGAGTAACTGCTCGAGGAAATTCATCGTTGGTAAGAACGGCGGCTGGACCGATAAAGACGCCATCCGCGATTACGGCTGGTTCGTAGACCAAGGCATAGTTTTGGACTTTGCAATTGTTGCCCATGACCACGCCGGAGCCGATATAGGCGCCGCGGCCAATGATGCAGTTCTCGCCGATTCGGGCATCATTTCGAACCTGCGCAAGATGCCAAACAGAGGAGCCGTCGCCGATTGTTGCCGAGGCGTCGACGTCCGCGCTTTCGAGAATGCGAGCTGCTGGAGACACCCCCGTAGCCTACCTTGGGGCTCTCTTTCGACCCTCAACCGCTCGAGAATTGCGTGAATGCGCCTGAGGTGGTGTTACCGAATTAACGCTTTTATGGCGGCGACAAAGGTGCCAAATTCCGCCGCGCTATCAAGGCTGTGCGAACTCCACGACAGAGCGTTGGCAGCCAGCTGTTCGAGCTCTGATCGACCGACGGAATTCGCGCTCCACGAATTAAGGGCGCTCGCTATCTCTGCTGGAGTGGAAGCAATGATTCCGGCCTTGCTCTGGTTGACCAGCTCCACGCATCGAGGAAGCGGGGTAGAAATTATCGGCAGCCCACACGCGGCGTATTCATACAACTTACTGGGGACCGCCGCCACGAATGCGGGAGTTGATTCCAACAATGAGAATCCGACCCACGCGCCTTGTGCAAAGCGCCATGACTCTTGCGGTGCGAGTCGGCCGTGAAAGGTGACGCGGCTCGCGGCGGAATTCTCTCTTTGCCATGAATCCACGAATCGTTGATCGTTCTGCGCAATATTTCCGACGATGTCAAAGCGCCAATCAGGAGCCAATTCTGCGACCGACAACATGGTGCGCAATCCGCGCGATGTTCGAACATCACCAATATAAATTGCGCGCGGAGAGGAATCCATCGCGCCAACTTTGGTCAGCATCGACGCATCGGGCAGATTCCTTACCACCAACCGCTCCCGCGCATTAAATGGTGGCACCTGAACATCCGCGACGGTGGTCAGATCAGCCGAAGCAGCGATTCGATTTGCGGTTCGCGCGATTGATTTCGCAATCACTCCTACAACGCCCTTCGCCCACGCGCGGTCGTTCAATAGTCGAAGATAATCCTCGAATACATCGACGACTAATTTCTGTCGACGGAGTCGGGTGATCACTCTCGTCATCGGCAAAAGGTCCGGCGCAATAGTCATCACAATTTCGCCCTCCGCGCGAAGCGGCAAAACGATGTCGCGCCAGACGCGAGACGCTAATGATTTTCCGCCCGGAGCGCGATGAAAAGTTGCGTGTCGAGGTGCGTCTTCGGATTTGCCGAGTGCCCAAATATCAACAGTGATGTTCGCCGCGGTAAGAGCGTTGGAGAGACGGTGGAGGCGAGCATCGGCAACATTTGCGGCCGAAGACAAGATGGTGACGTGGCCCTTAATCATTACTGGGCCGCTTTTACATATCTTCGAAGTTGGAAGGCAATGCGCCTACATCCAAGAACTTCAAATACTGATCAACGATTGCGTCCGGCTTGCCTTGCGCGAGCATCGCGCCTTTGTGCATCCAGATGGCGCTATCGCAGAGCTCGGTTACCGTGGCTAGCGCGTGCGAAACGATGATGATGGTGCGGGCCTCGGCGCAGAGTTCGCGCATACGAGTAAAGGATTTCTCCTTAAAGGAAGCGTCGCCGGCGGAGAGTGCTTCGTCCAACAAGAGAATGTCAGGCGTCATGTTGACCGCAACGCTAAAGGCAACGCGGCCATACATACCGCTGGAATAGGTTCGTACCGGCATGTCGATGAAGCCGTCGGGGAGCGCTGCGAAGTCAGCGATCTCTTCGGTCTTGCTCTCAATTTCTTCACGGCTCATGCCGGAGGCCAAGCCGCCCAAGATGATGTTGTCGCGACCCGAGAGCGCCGGGTTAAAGCCAACGCCGAGCGCCAACAAAGTAGAAATTTTTCCGTTAACAATGATGCGACCAGATGTTGGGGGCAGGATTCCTGCAATCGAGCGCATCAAAGTGGACTTGCCCGCACCGTTGGCGCCAACAATGCCGAGCACCGAACCGTGTGGCACATCCAAGGTTAGGTTCTTAACCGCTTCGACCATGCGCGTGCGGACCTTTTCGCCCTTGCTTGCGCGCATGACGGCGTTCTTTAAGGTGCGCTTAGTGTCGACGTTGATCTTGTATGTAATCGAAAGTTCTTCGATCCGGATTGCCAGCTCTTCTGGCATGACCACCGGCTGCTTCTTAGATGCGGACCGCAAAATCGCGCTCCCTTGATATGAAGAAATATCCACCGATGACGAGTGATGCTAGCGCCCACGCGATACTTCCGATGATCATGTTGTGGGATGGCGCGACTCCCTTGATCCAGACGTTTGACGTTGCAGCCAAGGTTGGGCCGAGGGGGTTTATGAAGAGAACCATGCGGTGCCATCCATGTAGCGCTTCCGGCAACCATAGGACTGGGCAGAGGTACAGCCAGATTCGCGTCATGTATTGGAGCAACTTGTTGGTGTCGCGGAAGTAGACGTTCATGGTTGCAAACAAGAGCGCGAGGCCAAAGCCGGTCACGCCAACGCAGAGAATGATGAATGGAACCCACAAGTAGTTCCACGTAAAGCCAGGGACCTGGGTAGCAGGATAAAAATATTTTCCGACAACAATCACAAAGATGTAAACCGGAATGGTGGGAAGAAAGGCCCAGAAGGCGCTGATGGTGCTTGAGAATGGCAAGAGCGCGCGCGGGAATGCTTGGTTAAGAATCAGCCGTCCGCCAGCAGTGATGGAAAGCGCACCCGAGTTGATGCAATTTTGTGCAAAATAAAATGTGAAGAGACCGATCAAAATGTGCGCCAACGTGGTCAGGCCATTGTTATGCGACTTTGCCGCGCGGATCACGGTAACCAAGAGGTAGTAGACCATTGCGAGTAAGACCGGGTTGAGAACCAACCAGACCTTGCCAAACTTCGAGTCCAGATATTCAGCTTTATCGGCGAAGCGCGAGAGCTCGATGGCAAAGGCGCGCCGCTTCCAAAACTCCTTAAAGTAAGGAATCAGCGGCGGAAGGGATGCGCGGTGTGGTTCGAAGACCTGGATTTTCGATTGAAAATCGCTCTTCGCGCTGGTTTCGGACATGAGGCGCATTCTGCCATTACTGGAGCTGTGTATTACACAGATTCACCCGTGCGCCGCCTCGATTCGCCCCAAAAAGCGGAGGATTCCGTGTGACGTAGAACGGATGCGTCATTCACGCACCTTGGGAGTGAAGAAATTCTCTTGGTGCCCTAACGAAAGCGAAATACATTCATGAAAAAGATCTATACCGCTGCGGTCCTTTCGGCATCGCTCGTCATTCCAGTCCTTAGCGTCTCAGTCGCTACCGCCGCACCTGCTAAGAAGGTCGCTGTCGCGGCTCCTGCCTCAACTCCGAAGAAGAAGGCGGCCGCAACAACAACCGTTTCGACTCCTAAGAAGAAGGCTGCGGTAAAGCCAGCGTCTGCGCTTAAGGCAACGAAGAAGGCACCAGCTACAAAGCGCGTCAGCAAGACTCGTATGAAGTCAAAGCTCTAATTCAGTAAGCGGAAGAGCGGGCGTCGCGTGGCACCCGCTCTTCTCACTTTCTGTTACTTATCTTGGTGCTAAGAAATACTTCCGGAAGTGCTTCGAGAAGGTCCAGGGCTGTCATTGGATTAACCCGCTCGCGCGCAATCTGCGCAGCGATTCCATGTGCCGCAACCGCATAACCGAGCACGTCGATTATTTCCCCTGCGGCTTGTGGTTGCCACGAGGCCAGCATGGAAGCGGTTAATCCTGCTAATACGTCGCCAGTGCCAGCGGTGGAAAGTTCGGGCACGCCGTTGCTATCCACCGCATGTATTCCTTGCGGCGAGGCGATAACGGTTGATGGACCTTTAAGAATGACAAATACATTGAGCGCCCGCGCCATCGACATAGCGACTGGCATTCGGTCGGAAGGATCTGCAATCGGAAATCCTAAATCGGCCGCTTCGCCCTCGTGCGGGGTAATGACGATTGCATGATGATCTTGGAATCGATGAGAGCGCGCTAATGACATCGCTGAGCTATCAAGAACTACAAAGGGAGAAGTGGGAAGCGTCTTGAGGTTGGGCATTCCTGAGCCAATCAACCATGCGTCTGCGGTTAAGTCATCACGCTTTGAGATCGGAACGACATCGGGAAAGCGAGCTAGTACCAAGTCGGTAGCGCGCTGGCTATCGGAGAAATGTTTGACGTATCCGGCACCGCCTCGTCGAGCGCCGCCAACCGCCAACACCGCAGCACCTGGGTATCTGTCTGAACCAGCGAGCACGCCAACAACGCCGCGCGAATATTTATTTGCGGTCGGCGCAATCGGCGCGAGAAATTCAGGGTGACGCTTGCTCATGGCAAGAAGAATACGCCCCAGCGATGCCATACTCGGGCCATGGCTGCTTCACCGTTGAGACTCTGGTTGCGCACAAAAAAAGCAAACTATGTGCAATGGCGCGAACAAGTCCGAGCCGAGAAATCCGTGGTTGCGACCGGCCGAGCAAGCACCTCGAGCAAAGTTTTGATTGGTCCCGCAAACTCTGCCGGGCAAGCGACGCTGTGGGCGAAATTTCTCACGGATACCGGAACACCCGCTGACTCAATGCGCATCACCAATGATCCGGTCGAGCTCTTTGACGCTTCGGTAAAAATAGAGCGGTTAACCTGGATTCAGTGGCAGCGTCGAGTGAGCTTCGGCAGGGAAGTCGCACAAGGATATGGAACGGTATTTATTGAATCGCTCCGCCCGCTCTTTGCCTATAAAACTATTCGCACATTTACCGCGGAGCGCGCGGTGGATGACTTGCTCTTGTTGCGCAAGGCGAAGAAAAAAATTGGCGTAATTTTTCACGGCAGCGATATTCGGGATGTGGATTACCAAGCATCGCTCAACCCGTTCTCGCCTTATAACAACGCGGGTGCAGAATTAGATGCGGTGAAGGCCCGCGCCCGGGAGGCCCGCGCCCAAGTACCACGCCTCATCAAGGCGAAGATTCCGCTCTTTGTCACTACGCCAGATCTATTGCACGAAGTTCCAAGCGCCACCTGGTTGCCGGTATGTATCGACGTGCCGCAATTTGCAGCCGTCGCTGAGACCCAGCCCGCCTTCGCTCATGGTGGTGTGCCACGCGTCTTGTATCTACCGAGCAAATCATGGGTGAAGTCAGCCGAAATCATCGAACCCATCTTGGAGAAGCTCGATAAGGAAGGCGTAATCTCGCGCGTGCGCACCGAACGCGTTCCACACAATGAACTGCCCGCGTTGTTGGCCACGTGCGATGTGCTCGTCGATCAATTTGTTGGAGTGATTGGAGCGCTAGCGTTAGAAGCGATGGCCGCCGGGCGAATTGTTTTAACTCACGTGGATACAGATGCGTATGCGCGAGTGGGGCAGAAGCCGCCGGTAATCCCGATTACTCCGTCGACGCTTGAAGATGTTTTGCGAAACTTAAAGCCAGATCCACTTCTGATCGCCGCCGGCCGCGAATTTGTATCCGCAAATCACGATGGCCGTAGAAGCGCTGACGCATTGAGGGCTAGCACTCAAAACTGATTGATTCTGCCTTTTGGCTTGTTAGTGGCTCGGAAACTTCTACATCTCAGAACGTATTCGGAGTACCGTGCTTGTCATGGTCCTTTCATTGATCAACCTCAATCATCCCGCCCACTACATATCCGTTGGATCGCTTTCAGTATCGCTCGGCAATTTGATCATGGTGCTGATGGCCTTCGTGCTGTTCGGATTGGCGCTGGCCTTGCCCTTCCCCGGTCACAAATCTGATGATTCTAAAAGCAAGAAGGGCGGCGAATAATTGTGTCTACGGATACCTCAAAAATGTGGACGGTTCGAGTTCGTAAAGCGACTTTAGAAAAATTCGAACCGGAAGACTTGCTCCCCGATTCGCAGCCCGCGTACGTCAGTTCGTGGATCTATGTATTCGGAGTTCTCACCATTGCCGCATTCATGATGTTAATAATCTCGGGCTTGGTTCTCACCCTCGAAGGTCCGGCCTGGTGGCACACCTCAAAGTACGGTCATTTCTTTAATTCGCTCCATCTTTGGAATGTTGAATTGTTCTTCTTATTCATGGTGGTGCATCTCTGGGGGAAATTCTGGATGGCCGCTTGGCGCGGAAAGCGCACGATGACATGGGTGACCGGATGCGTAGCATTCTTTGCCAGTATCTTCACTGGATTCACTGGCTACCTGATTCAAACAAATTTCGATTCGCAGTGGATAGCGACGCAAGCCAAAGACGGTTTTAACGCGGTCGGCATAGGGGCGTACTTCAACGCGCTGAACACTGGCCAGGCTTTACTTATTCACGTTTCACTTTTACCAATCGCACTTGGAGTTATCGTCGTGGCGCATGTGATTCTGGTGCGCAAAAAGGGAGTAGTTCCACCAATCGAAAGTTCACTCGAATGAAAAAATATGATCCAACAAAGAAATGGACGGGTCCTACGCGTCCGTACGACCTGATTAAAGAAGCGACAATCGCATTCGTCGTCGTCGCGTTATTGAGCATTTCACTGGCGGCCTTATTGAGTTCTCCGGATGAAAAAGCCGTGACTCTGCAGTCATGGTCCACATCTGCTCCGGCCGATTTTGTTCAGACTGCAGCGGGAGAGTTAGCGGGGTCCACCACAAGCGCTCAATACGGACCGCCATACAACACCGCGGCTGATGGCCAACAACTCGGACCATTGAAGGTTCAAAAAATTGCTGGCGTGCGCATTCCCATCAATTCTGCGCAGGACTTTGTCATCAAACCGCTGGGAACCCTCAACGATTCGACCGCCAATGCTGCGATTGCACAGTGGAATGGTGCAACCGAGAATCAACAATCTACGTGGGCGACTAGTTATGCCGATGCGCTCACCAAGGCGTCGAGCGCGGTCGCGATTGCCGATCCGACCGGAAAATTTGGTCCGGTACCCACGCTCGTGTCTTCGTTGTACTCGATGGCCAAGAGCGGTGCTCTTGATGGCGCACTCACCACTAGCGACAGCCCACTTCCAACCAATTTCACAAAACCCCTCTTATTTCTCGCGGATAGCGGAAGTTACTTCCCTGGTCTTGCTGACGCCCAACATCTCTCGGGCGATCAATGGGGAGTGATGAACGAGACCGGCTCGTGGCCAGGACAATCTTGGTTATGGCTCTATTCGTTCTGGTATCAAATCGATCCATTTAAATCGTCGGGCAACGCTGACATCTTGGTGATGTCGCTGATGGGTTTGCTCAGCCTTGGATTCGTTTTAATTCCGTTCTTCCCAATCCTTCATAGAATTCCGGAGCGAATACCTATTCACCGGATAATTTGGCGCGATTGGTATCGCAGCGAACGAAAAAATGACTAACCATCGCTGAGGGTTAAACTTCTGGTGTGCACAATTTCTTAGGCGGTCTTCAGGATAGCTGGTGGATGTTTTATGAGACCTTCTGGGCGCTCATCATTGGCTTCTCCGTCTCCGGCTTGATTCAAGCCTTCGTGTCGCGTGGTCATATGCGATCGTTGCTTGGTAATCATTCAGCGAAATCCATCGCTCGAGCTTCTTTTTTCGGCGTGATTTCATCCTCGTGCTCATATGCCGCGAGCGGACTGGCCCATAGCTTGTATAAAAAAGGCGCCGACTTCACGGCTGCCATGATCTTTATGTTTGCGAGCACAAATTTAGTGGTGGAGCTAGGGCTCGTGCTGTGGGTCTTGATTGGATGGCAGTTCGCGGCCGCCGAATTCATTGGTGGCGCGATCATGATTCTGCTCTTGTGGGCGGTGCTTCCATGGACAGTCAAGAGCGCATTGTCGGCGGCTGACGCATCCGATGCATCGGATATAGGTGAAACGGTTAGCGAACCAGGTATTTCTCTTCTGAAAATGCGGGATGCTGCTGGATTCGCAATCGGTGACTATCGGATGATGCGGGTTGAGCTCGTCATCGGATTCATTGTGGCGGGATTAGCCACTCGTCTGGTTCCAATTCATGTTTGGAGTTCGCTCTTTCTTGCTGGCCATGGTTGGCTCGCTCAGGTGGAAAATGCGCTCATCGGTCCGCTGATAGCCTGCATTAGCTTCGTCTGCAGCGTAGGAAACATTCCGTTGGCGGCTGCTCTCTGGCACGCGGGTATCACCTTCGGCGGCACTATTTCATTTATATTCGCCGACCTGCTGTCGCTTCCCTTAATTCTTCTTTACCGCAAATACTTTGGTGCTCAACTGACCTATCGACTCGTGCTTGTGTTCTGGGGCGTTATGTCACTAAGTGGGCTGATAACCGATCGGATTTTCAGCGCATTCAACTGGATCCCAAATAAACATCTTGCGGTTATGAGCATCCACCACGTGGGACTTAACGCCACGACGGTACTGAACGTGGTCTCTATATTCGTCGTCGCGATTATCTTTTGGCTGTACAGCCGTGAGCCAGGGGAGGGCAGTGATTTCGCCGTCGACCCAGTCTGTGGAATGCAGGTGCGAAAGTCTGACGCCGCCGCCACAGCAGTTCTATTAGGTACGACCTATTACTTCTGCATGGAGGGTTGCAAGACCGAATTTGTGAATCGGTCGCTTAAGCAGCAGGACAGCTAAAGCCAAACTCGTGTTGAACAGCGTTGGGCACTTGTCCGCATCCAACGAGCGCAGTTCCCAAATCGGCGATTATCCATTTGCCGTTCTTAACGTGTGCCCAGCCGTAGGCATCATCGGTGACCGGCATAAACGGCACCGTCGTGAAAATTACCCACGAGGGATCAACCGTGGAGTAACGCATGTGTACTACCGCGGCGAAATAATCATCGCCCTTGGTTTCTTGCGCCGTGATATCGGTTTGTACAGAAACCGGCACGCTACTCCCGCCGGAATAGTTGTTGGTATCTAACGCGTACTTCTCTGGATACTGGCCAAGCACAATCCAAGGAATAACCACTCGCGGAAGTTCACCCGCGGCGTAATGGGGCCAGGTGATGGTCCAGCCAGCTTCCGTGGCAGCGCCATTGGGCAGCGGGTGGTTAATCTGCGCTAATACCTTTTCGTTATCCCAATTCACCAGCGTGGGATGGTTTCGCTGGAATTGCGCCATCAAAAGTTTGATGCCATCGCGAAGCTTGGGATCTTCGGGCCGTTGATTGCCGTTGCCTACGCCACACGCCGTCAGCGCTAGCGAGAGCGATAGGACCAAAGCCAATGACGCCCGGCGGCGGAGTCGCGTGCGAGCAACGGTCATGTGGCGAGTGTATCTGGCGGAAATTGGAATAGAAGGAAGATGCCGTTGGTTCTATACTTCGATGTAGTTGAAGTTTCAATTACTTAACCGCCTGAGGAGCTTGTGATGCCAGCCGTAACCGTCGCCGATGTAACCGTATTGCCACGCGTAGTGAGCGCACCTGGTTCCAAGCCGCGTCGCGTGAAAAGCATTACGACCGCTCCACAAGGTTATGAAGGCGAGGGCTTCCCTGTTCGTCGTGCTTTTGCCGGCGTCGACATGATGGATCTCGATCCATTTATTCACCTAGATCAAATGGGCGAAGTCGAATACGCGCCTGGCGAACCAAAGGGAACGCCATGGCATCCGCATCGTGGATTCGAAACCGTTACGTACATCATCGATGGAATTTTTGATCACCGCGACAATCACGGCGGTGGTGGAACAATCACAAATGGCGATACCCAATGGATGACCGCTGGTGCCGGAATCTTGCACATTGAAACACCACCTGAGCATCTGGTCATGAGTGGTGGTCTTTTCCACGGTTTTCAATTGTGGGTAAATCTTCCCGCAGCGAAGAAGTGGTCAAAGCCCGCCTATCAAGATCTGCGCGCCAAGGATGTAGCGCTTCTTGCATCGCATGATGGTGGAGCTTTGCTTCGCGTCATCGCCGGTGAACTCGGCGGCCATGTTGGACCCGGATCGACTCAAACCCCCATCACGTTGGTGCACGCGACTCTGCAACCTGGCGCGGAACTGCGCTTGCCGTGGAAGAAGGAATACAACGCGCTGGTGTACACGATGGCTGGACACGGCTCGGTCGGCGAGAATCGCTCATCGGTTCACACCGGACAACTTGCAGTGTTAACAGATGGTGATGATTTGGTTATTCGCGCCGATCAAACCCAAGAGTCTCGCTCGCCTGAGATGGAAATCTTGATTCTCGGTGGCGAACCGATTCGTGAGAGCGTTGCGTGGATGGGGCCATTCGTTATGAACACCAAGGCCGAAGTCCTGCAGGCGTTTGAAGATTTCCAGCACGGGGTCATGGGACAGATTCCGGCAGATATTCGCGGCGTGCACGGAACTCCGAACGAAGTAGTGGAAGGTTAACGATGAGCGTTGCGCTTTTTGAACCGCTGACAATCCGCGGCACCGGATTTAGGAACCGAGTTTTTGTCGCACCTATGTGCCAGTACTCCGCGAAGAATGGCTTACTTTCGCAATGGCACACGGTTCACTACGGAGCGCTCTCTACCGGCGGCAACGCACTGGTAATTGCTGAAGCCACTGGCGTTGTTCCGGAAGGTCGAATATCTGTTGGCTGCGCTGGTATTTGGAGCGACGAATTAGCCGAGGCATTCCGCCCCATCATCGATTTCGCTCATTCACAAAATACGAAATTTGGAATTCAGCTCGCGCACGCGGGTCGCAAGGCAAGCACAACTCTTCCCGGAAGTGACCATGCGGTCGCGACACCGGACGAAGGCGGATGGCAGGTTGTCGCACCAAGCCCGCTGGCGTTTCATGGATTGCAGGATCCAAAAGAATTAACAACCAACGAGATTCATCAGCTCGTACAAGCATTCGCGGATGCCGCCAAGCGCGCGGTTAACGTTGGCTTCGACGTCATCGAGATTCACGCCGCCCACGGCTACTTGTTGCACCAATTCTTATCTCCGCTGACCAACCATCGAAGCGATGAATACGGTGGAGATTTTGCGGGACGCACGCGATTTACGCTCGAAGTTGCCCACGCGATTCGCGCTGTTATTCCGGATGACTTTCCATTATTTATTCGCATCTCCGCCACCGATTGGGTGGAGGGTGGTTGGGATCTGGATCAGAGCATTGAACTCTGCAAAGAGCTAAAGAGAGCTGGAGTCGATTTAATTGACGTATCCACCGGCGGGTTGGTTCACGATGCACAGATTCCGGTCGGCCCTGCATTCCAAACTCCGTTTGCGACTGCAATCAAGGAAGCGGTTGGAATACCTGTCAGTTCGGCGGGGTTGATCACCGAAGCAGAGCAAGCGAACGAAATCATCGCGAGCGGAAAGTCTGACGCGGTTGAGTTAGCGCGCGCCATGCTGCGAAATCCTCGTTGGGCGCTCGACGCCGCGCACAAACTAGGTGGAACCGTTCAGTGGCCGCAGCAATTAATCCGCGGCCAGCTTAAATAACAATCTCTGCTCTTAAAATATTTATAAAGCTTTAAGCGCATTGACGACCTTGGTCAGCGATTCTTTCGCGTCGCCAAAGAGCAAGGTTGTCTTTGCATCGTAGAGCAGCTCGTTTTCAATTCCGGCGAAACCTGGACGCATCGAGCGCTTTAAGAAAATAACGTTACCGGCTTGTGCAACATCCAAAATGGGCATGCCGTAGATAGGGCAACCTGGCGTTGTTTTCGCGGCTGGATTAACCACGTCATTTGCGCCCACAACCAGTACGACATCGGTCTGAGGGAAGGTTGGATTTACTTCCTCCATCTCGACCAGTTGCTCGTAAGGAACGTTCGCTTCAGCAAGAAGGACGTTCATATGACCTGGCATACGACCCGCGACTGGATGAATTCCATAGGCAACGTCGATGCCCTTGGTGGATAACAAATCGGCCAACTCGCGAACCGTGTGCTGCGCTTGCGCTACAGCCAAGCCAAATCCGGGAACGATGACCACGCGTTGCGCGTAGTTGAGCAAAATTGCAACGTCATCGGGCGATCCTGATTTAACCGGACGCACTTCGCCAGCCGCCGCAACATCTTGTGGCTTTGCGGTAAATGCACCGAAGAGAGTTCCAAAGAGCGAACGACCCATCGCGGCCGCCATTAGTCGAGTCAAAATGGTTCCTGATGCTCCGACCAATGTTCCCGCGACGATCAGAAGCGTTGCCTGCAGAACATAACCGCTCGCGGCAACCGTCAATCCGGTGAAGGCGTTGAGCAAAGAGATAACAATCGGAACGTCAGCGCCGCCTACTGGCAGAACAAAGAGAACTCCGAAGAGAAGCGCGAGTAATCCCATAATGAGCAGCGGGGTATTTCCACCCGATGCAATCACCCAACCAGCTGTGCCAAGAGTTCCAGCCAAGGTCGCTGCGATGACGAACCGACCACCAGGGAAGACAACCGGACGAGTAGTCATTATTTCTTGCAGCTTCAGGAAGGTAATTACCGATCCAGCAAACGAGACGCAACCGACGATAACGGTAAAGACAGTGGCGAGTACTTCTCCCTTTGTAGCCCCGGTACCGAGTTTGAGGTACTCAACAATTGCGACCAAGGCGGCTGCGCCACCGCCGACGCCATTAAAGAGCGCGACGAGTTGAGGCATCTGAGTCATTTGAATTCGGCGGGCGGCTGGTACACCGACGACGACACCCAAAATAATCGCACCAACAATCAACAAGGTATGGTGGTGAGCCTGATGGTTATTTGGCGCAAAGAAAACCAGCAGAGTCGCGAGAGTTGCACCAAGGGCGCCAATTAAATTTCCGCGCCGAGCAGATTTAGGCGACGAGAGACCCTTAAGCGCAAGGATGAAGCAGATTGCGGCGAGCAGACCGAAGAGGTCGTAAAGATTGCGGCTCATTTCTTCTTCCCCTTGAACATCTCAAGCATTCGGTCGGTGACGACGAAGCCGCCCACCATATTTACAGTGGCGAGTACAACGGCGATGATAGAAAGTGTTAGCTCCAGATTGGATGTGCTGCGATCGGCCACAAGTATTGCTCCGACCAGAATAACGCCGTGAATCGCGTTGGCGCCTGACATCAATGGTGTGTGGAGCGTGGTCGACACCTTGGAAACGACTTCGAAACCAATGAAGACCGATAAAACAAAGATGGAGAGCAGCGCTAGACCATTACTCATTTCTTAGCTCCTAATTCGGGTGAGCGACGCGCTCCGTTATGCGTAACCGTTGCCGCGTCAATTATCTCGTCGGTGAAATCAGGCAGAACCTCGCCCGTGGGCTTGCCATCCACCGATTTAGTCATGAGCAAGAGCAAGTTAACTACGTTGCGTGAGAAGAGCATGGAGGCGTGATACGGAAGTTGTGATGGCACGTCCTTGCCGCCCCACATCACTACGCCGTTGGTTGTGGTCAAAATTTCACCCGGCTTGGTGCCTTCAACGTTGCCTCCAGTTTCCGATGCCAAGTCGACGACAACCGATCCAGGTTTCATAGTGGCGACCATCTCCGCGGTAACCAATCGAGGTGCAGGTCGTCCCGGAACAGCTGCGGTCGTGATTAAAACGTCAGCAGCAGCGATGTAAGGAGTGAGGAGTTCGCGTTGCTTCGCCGCGCGTTCTTCGGTCATCTCACGGGCATAACCACCCGCGCCTTCGAGCGCTTCGAGTTCGAGCGTAATAAATTTTGCACCCATCGATTTAACTTCATCGGCTGATGAAGGTCGAACGTCATAGGCACTGACCACCGCGCCTAACCGCTTTGCGGTTGCGATTGCTTGCAATCCCGCAACGCCCGCGCCAAGTACTACTACTTGCGCTGGGGTCACGGTGCCAGCCGCGGTCATGAGCAGTGGAAAGAATCGTGGTGACAACTCGGCCGCGACTAGCGATGCTTTGTAGCCAGCGCATAGCGCTTGTGACGTCAGCGCGTCCATTGATTGCGCGCGTGAAATACGGGGGACAAGCTCCAGCGCAATTGCGGTAACGCCAGCCGATGCCGCGGCATCAATCGAATCTGCGGCGGTTGTCGGTGGTAGAAATGAAATAGTAATCGCGCCCTTTTTCAGCGACTTCATCTGATCGGGTGTGAGCGGTGAGACGGCAGCGACGATATCGGCGTCGCCGATCACGTTTCCGCTCTTGACCGTTGCTCCGGCATCAATAAATTGTTGATCGGAGAATTGCGAGGCGATACCCGCGCCCGATTCGATAACAACGTCCAAGCCTGCTCTAGTCAGTTTGGAGATGATGTCCGGTACGAGAGCGACACGTTTCTCGCCCACCCGGATTTCCTTGGCTACTGCAATTCGCATGCAAGGACATTAGCCCTCGGGCGAGCAAATACAACCGATTTTGGGTAACGATTTACTTAATTGTGCGTCCTTGGAGCTCGCCGCGAACGGCGTGGAAAAGGATGGCCTGAATCGTCGTGCGGCGGTGGAAGGCCTCGCGCCAGATAACGGACTTTGGACCGTCGATGACGGCCGCTTCGACTTCTTCGCCACGATGGGCCGGGAGGCAATGCATAAAGATGGAATCGGGCACCGTGAGCGACATCAATTTCTCTGTTACTGCAAAAGGGGAGAGCGCGGCTAATTTTTCGGCGCGTTCCGCTTCGGGATCACCCATCGACATCCACACATCGGTGTAGACGGCACTGGAATCGCGGACAGCTGATTCCACATCGTTGGTGACTTCAATAGTCGCACCCGTTGTTGCGGCAATTTTCTCCGCTTCGCGAACCGCATCGGAATCGGGCGCCCATTTTCCAGATGGTGTTGCTGCGACTACGTGCGCACCCATGATTGCACCCATGGTCAGCCATGCGTGCGCCATGTTGTTGCCGTCGCCTACGTAAGTAAATTTGCGGCCGCGAACATCGCTCCCAAAGACTTCGCGAATGGTGATCCAATCAGCGAGCAATTGAGTGGGGTGGTCATCGTCAGTCAGTGCATTAATGACGGGAACGGTTGAATGTGCGCCGAGTTCGTCGACGTCGGATTGCTTAAAGGTGCGAACGACCAAAGCCGACGCGAAGCCACTAATTATTCGTGCCGTGTCGGCAATCGTTTCACCGCGACCAAGCTGTAGATCATCGCCGCGCAAAAAGACCGGCGTTCCACCAAGGTGAGCGACCGCGGTCTCGGTTGCCAAGCGCGTGCGGGTAGAAGGCTTGGTCATATAAATAGCGACGGTTTGGTTCGCAAGCGCCGACTTGGCATCAAAGGGATGAGTCGTAAAGCGCGCGGCGGTATCGAGCAACATCTCGACATCTTCTCGGCTCAAATCTGCCGTGCGTAACAAATCCTTCATTGGTAAATGATACTTAATAATGAGGTATCCACGTATCGCCCCAGTACGATTTCACTGTGATGATCGCCCAGGCTGCCCCGCTCGACCAGCAGCCGCTGACTATGCCAAGCACAGGTATTCCTGCTGGCGATGTGCTGGAGCAAGAGGAGACTTCGTACCAATACGAGGACGGTGATCACGAACGCTTTGCGCATTACGTGCGCAAGGAGAAAATTGTTGAATCCGCCGTAACCGGAAAGCCGGTGCGCGCACTGTGCGGCAAGAAATGGGTGCCCAGCCGTGACCCGGAAAAATTTCCTATCTGCCCAATCTGTAAAGAGATTTACGACGGTTTGAAGAAGGAATAGCGGATGCGTGCAATCCGCGGATATTTGGTTCGGACGATTTCGGTACTTCTACCGTTCGCGTTAGTTATGCAATTGAGCGGCGGACCTTTGGCGCACGCAGATAACCCTCCGCGCAAGATATTAAGCGGCTGGAATACGTATTATGGCTCGGCCGCGGGCTATGCATCGGTGCTAGCGAACGCCGACCTAATGGAAGAGATCACGCCTTTTTGGTACTCGCTCACGGACCAGAACACCATCGCAGATTTGTACACCGCTTCGAAATTGTCGGTGCCCATTCAGCAGGAAATTGATAGCTTGACCGCTGCAAACGTTCAATTATTACCGACCATTACCGATGGTACGAACAAGGGCGTCCTTGCTGGGCTTCTTGCTCAGCCCGCTGCCCGCGCAAATATTGAACGCGCGATTCTCAATCTTGTGATGAGTAATAAATATGCGGGCATCGATTTGGATTTTGAAAACTTTGCCTTTGCCGATGGCAATACCACGTGGACAACGACCGCGCCGCTATGGGTGCAATTTATCCACGAGTTAGGCGATGCCCTGCACGCTCAGAATAAATTGCTCTCCGTTACTACACCTGTTCTCTTTAATCCAGCGACTGGCAAAAAAGGTTATTACGTGTATTCGTGGGCCGGGATAGCGCCGTACATTGATCGACTAAGAATCATGGCGTATGACTATTCGACATCATCGCCCGGACCTATCGGACCACTTGACTGGGCAACCGCTGCGTTGCAGTACGCCGTTTCGGTCGTCCCAGCCTCGAAAATTTATTTGGGCATTCCCGGATACGGACGAGTGTGGGTGACAAAGGTGACTGGCGTCTGCCCATCGGATGTCACCGCATCCACTTCTGGTTCGCCCGCGGTCTTTGCGATGAATAAGGCGCAAGGCTTGTACACCGCAAACAACGCGGCGCCGACATACAACTCTCAATACGCAGAAAGCTCCTTCACCTATCAAAAGACCTATAACGGAACGTCGAAAGCGGGCGTACTTACTTCATGCACCGCTACCTATCAAGCCTGGTATCAAGACGCGCAAGCGTTCACTGCGCGAGCGAACTTGGTCGGCCAATTTCACATCGCGGGCGTCGCGGAATGGACGCTGGGACTGGAAGATCCTTCCGCCATGAGCGCCGTTCGACAGGTGGCGCTATCAATTGCTCCTGACAAGGTTCTTAGCGCGTTAACCACAAATACAAGCACTCTTACTTATGGAGATAGTGGGCTCTTCATCGGTCGGTTTACCCTGGCTGACGGCACCGCGGTCTCTGGAATCCCCGTAACGGTCGAGGTGACGACGCCGGATAAGGACGCCCCCGCCGTTTTTAACACGACGACGGGTGCGGATGGCACGGTGTCAATTAATGTGATTCCGAGCGAATCCAGCACCGTAACCATGCATTCAGGCTCGACGTGGACCAAGCTTGCAAGTAATTCACCTGGTGTCACGATCGTTCCCGCGCGTTTAATTTCGCTACAAGCTCCTTCATCCATAAAGTCAGGTGCGTCATATGTGGTCACAGGTTCAATTCAACCAAGCGCGGCCGGAGTACAAGTCACAATTACCGATGGACGCTCAGTCATCGGAAACGGGCAGACCGATGCAAATGGCAATTTCGAGCTTTCAATCTCAGAATCTGATGTAGGCATTGTCTCATTGCGCGCACAGACGTCGAGTGATGCACGTTTCATAGCAAGTACTTCCACGCCGTCTTTTGTTTTAGTACGGTAGTCACATCATGAGCACGCTGACCGATACCGAACTCAATCTCGATCAACTCCTTGATCGTCCGTGGGTTACGGTCGTGTGGGATGACCCAGTAAATTTGATGACGTACGTGACCTATGTTTTTATCAAGCTCTTTAACTTCACGCCCGAGCGCGCGCACGAGCTGATGATGCAAGTCCACAATGAGGGACGCGCAGCGGTCACCACCGGAAGCCGTGAAGAGATGGAGCGCGACGTTCAGCGCTTGCACGAGCATGGTCTGTGGGCCACCCTTCAACGCGATGACAAAATCTAAGCGGTGATTCACCATGTCTAATTTTTCGCGAATGGGCGATGGCTTCGCGCTGGATTTAACGCTGGATGAAGCTCACATACTTATTAATTTAGTGGAACAGTTACTAGAACTATTGGGTGATTCAAATTTTGATCATCATTACACAAACGACGATCCGTTCGCGCAGTTGATGGGACTCGGGGCAGAAATCGCCACTCCTGAAGATCCAGTGTTATTGCGGTTGTTGCCTAACGCGTACGCCGACCCAGAGGCGTCAGCAGATTTCCGCCGTTACACCGAGCCAACGCTACGTCGGCATAAATCAGATGCGCTGCGCTCAATTCGCACCGAGCTCGCACTCATTGTCGATGAAATTGGTGGCGACGAATCAAACACCGGTGGCCGCGTAGAAGAACTCGATGGCGACGTTTGGCTGGTCGCTCTTAATGATTTGCGATTGGCGTTGTCGGTTCGACTCAATATTGAAGCCGATAGCTTCGAAAAATTTGAATTATTGCCCGATGAAGATCCGCAAAAGGCGGTTTATGCGGTTTATTTCTGGCTCGGTTGGCTGCAGGAGAACCTGCTGACCGCAATGATTAGTTAGACTTCGGATATGAACTCGGCGTCAATCACACCAGATTCGCCGATTGGGGTCTTCGATTCAGGCGTCGGCGGATTAACCGTTGCTCGCGCCATCATCGATCAATTGCCACACGAATCCCTTATTTATGTGGGGGATACCGCGCGTGGTCCTTATGGCCCTCGGCCATTGGCTGAAGTTCGTGGCTTTGCACTCGAAATTCTGGATGAACTCGTCGCCTCCGGCGTTAAAGCTCTTGTCATAGCCTGCAACACCGCCAGCGCCGCGATGCTGCGCGATGCCCGCGAAAGATACGACGTGCCGGTTATCGAAGTAATCCAACCCGCAGTACGTCGTGCGGTGTCAGCGACGCGCACCGGCAAGGTAGGAGTGATTGGAACGCAAGCAACAATCGACTCGGCCGCTTACTTGGATGCATTTGCTGCTGCTCCGCAATTAAATATTTCCTCGTATGCCTGTCCTCGATTCGTTGAATTCGTCGAACGCGGTGAAACATCGGGTCCTGAAATCACCGCGATTGCTCGTGATTACTTGGCGCCGCTCATTGCCGACCACGTCGACACGCTGGTTCTCGGATGTACCCACTATCCATTGCTCACCGGCGTCATTTCTCTAGTGATGGGTAACGAGGTCACATTGATTTCCAGCGCCGAGGAGACCGCTAAGGATCTCTATCGTGTACTTGCCGAGTCCAACATGTTGCGTGGCAACAAGCCAGCGGATTATCAATTCGTGGCCACTGGCGATACGAAGAGCTTCTCAGCACTCGCGCGTCGATTCCTTGGCCCCGAAGTCACGTCCGTTTCATCATCTATCCATAACTAATTTTTAGCCAATAGTTTTTACCGATTAGAGAGAAGGAACCCTGCATGTCCAACGCACGCATCGACGGTCGATCCCCGAATGATTTGCGACCTATTTCTTTTACTCGAAATTGGTTAAACAACGCTGAAGGTTCTGCGCTCGTGGAATTCGGAAACACTCGCGTTCTCTGCGTCGCCTCATTCACTCCGGGAGTGCCTCGTTGGTTAACCGGAACCGGGAAGGGGTGGGTGACGTCCGAGTACTCGATGTTGCCACGCGCGACTCATACACGTTCCGACCGCGAAAGCGTGAAGGGTAAGTTGGGCGGACGCACGCAAGAGATTTCTCGGCTCGTTGGCCGCTCGCTTCGTGCAGTTGTGGATATGGAACAACTCGGGGAAAACACCATCGTCATTGACTGCGACGTATTGCAGGCGGATGGCGGAACTCGAACCGCGGCAATTACGGGCGCATATGTTGCGCTGATGGATGCGATTTCGTGGGCGAAAGATAAGGGCCACATCGCTGCTAGCCGCTATCCGATTAGCCAAGGAGTCTCGGCGGTCAGCGTTGGAATTATCAATGGCGTCCCAATGCTGGATTTGTGTTATCACGAAGACGTTTCGGCCGATACCGATATGAATATTGTCTGCACCGCCGATGGAAATTTTGTTGAAGTTCAAGGTACCGCAGAGGGTAAGCCATTTGATCGTGCGCTCCTCAACCAACTTCTGGATTTGGGCGTCAAAGGTTGTGGTGAGTTGTCGGCTCTTCAACACGCCGCTCTCGCACGTTAGCAATAGCTTCAGACCGATATGAATGAGCGTCAGTTGGTTATCGCCAGCAAAAACCACGGCAAAATTGTCGAGTTCGAGCGGTTGCTTGCTGACTATGCATCCGACATTCGCGTTCTTGGCCTCGCCGATTTTCCTGACCTGCCGGACGTTGAAGAGACAGGATCGACCTTTGAGGAAAATTCATTGCTGAAAGCTCACGCGGTATCGGAATTCACCGGATTGCCCGCCATCGCCGATGACAGCGGCTTGTGCGTGGACGCGCTCGATGGCGCGCCTGGAATTTTTTCAGCCCGCTTCGCTGGCGAACACGGCAACGATGTTGCGAATTACACCAAGCTCCTAGATCTCTTACAGGGGATGAGATACGAACACCCGACAGAGCGGAAGGCTTACTTCACCTGCGCAGTGGCGCTCGTTCTTCCCGGCAACGCTTCGCGCGCAGCACAAGAAGTTGTGGAACGCGGATTTTTGCATGGCGCGATCGCGCTCGAACCACGCGGCGACGCTGGATTTGGGTATGACCCCGTCTTTATTCCCAACGGCTACGCCCTCACGCTGGGTGAGTTTGGACCGGGTGAAAAGGACCGTATCAGCCATCGCGGACATGCGCTGCGCGCTGTCGCTCCACGGATAGCCGAGTTGCTATAGCGCCTACTGCGCTATTCTTAGGCCAGTTCTCAACCCAACCTTTCTGACCCAGACATAACATCCAGACACACCATCCAGACATAACGAGGAGCAACTCCGTGGCCGTAAAGAAAACAACAGCGAAGAAGTCCGCTGCTAAGAAGACTTCCGCTAAGAAGACCGCGGCGAAGAAATCTGCCGTAAAGAAGACCGCCAAGAAGTCTGCAGTGAAGAAGAGTGCAGTCAAAAAGACAGCAGTCAAGAAGACAGCAAAGAAGGCCGTCAAGAAATCTGCTGTCAAGAAGAGTTCGGCTAAGAAGTCGACTGCTAAAAAGGCAGCTGCCTCAACAATCGTCATTCCTCCAGTGCCTACTCGCGGCACTACGTCTGCGCCCGTTTCGACCACAGCCCCGAAAGCGTCTAATTCAGTTGCCGCGACTCCCGCGAAGAGCGCTAAGCCAGCATCGAAGTCAAGCAATCGCGTCGTCGTGGGAGTAGTCGCGGCGATTATCGTTATTGCGCTCATCGTCGTCGCTCGCAATTCATCAAACACTTCGACTTCAACTTCGTCATCAACGACATCGGCATCATCGGCTCCGTCGACAGCCTCAACTCCAACCAATGCTGCTAGCTCTGCTCCTGCAACACCAGCACAGACTTCCGCTGCGACAGCTGCTACACCGTCTGCTGCTAGCGCCGGACATGATGCTCCGGTAGGAATCGTTGCCCATTACACAGCTAAGGGCGCGACTATTTTCTGGCAAGCACCAGCTTCATCCAACGTTTCAAATTACAACGTTGAAGTGAGTTCAAACGGTGGCGCATGGAAGTTGATCTCAACCGTTCCTTCATCTCAGTTGTCGATTGATATCGTCAAGAGCGACACCACCGGTTGGTGCTCGTTCCGCGTCTCGGCTGTTTACTCAGATGGACAGATTGTTGCTGGAAAGGTCTTCGGACTTCCTGGCCAATACAACTAATTACTACTAATTCGTTGTGGGCGTTAACGCGTCCATGATTGCGGCGACGTAAACGTCGCTACCTTGATCGCTTAAGTGAACGCCATCCGGACCGAAAAATTCCGGGTGGTTGTTTGCTATTGAGGCCCAATCGACCAACTTTATGTTGGGATACTTCGCCGCTTCTTGCGCGATGATCCGGTCATTGTCGTCCTTCCAGGCACGCGGCACTGCGGTATTTACCAGCACAACCTTCGGTTGATTTTTTAAGATATCCAATAAAGTGTCGACCGAGTCCGTGGTTAAGTGATTGTTATTTCCAAGATCCAAAACAGTGGTCGAGTTGGCCATCTGTGGCTGTTCGGACCGTGCCACATCCGTCAGCTCCTGAATTTGTCTACCGACTCGTGCATTAATCAGCGCGATGTGGCTACGAGCATCCAACTTGTATCGACTTCCGAGGATGATGGAATCGCCAATTACCCATAAACCCTTGTCATTCGCGACCGGTGTGTTCTGTTGCAATGAAAAGTCTTGGTGAAAGACATATTTGATAGAGGCCGCGCGGATTTCAGAGCCAAAGGAGGCTCCGACGGGAACGGCAATCAGTAGGACTGATGCCGAAGCGACAAAGATGCGTTGCCGACGAGCGAGCGAGCGAGAGCGGTACTTGATGCCCCGCAACCAGTTCTCGATGACGCCCCGACGAAACGGTAGTTCGAAATATCGCAAGGAAATATCGGCCGCTACTAATACCAGCAGAAATCGGGCGACATTGAGTGCTAATAACGAGGAGGCCGCTAAATCGATAGAGGGCCGAGTCATTTGGAAGATGACCCAGTGCCACAAATAAATTCCGTAAGACCGTTGGCCCAGCCAGAGCACGGGCTTGGAAACAAATAGGGGAGCAACGCGCGAGGCCGGATGCACCAACGAAGCGATGGTCATGCTTCCGAAGAGCGCGGCTAACGGGAAGGCGATGCGATAGAGCGTCGCGTTTGATTCAGAGATGTAGAGAAATGTTCCCACCAACCCGAGCAATCCAATGAGCCCGATTCCATCAATGAAATCTTGAGCGCGCTGAGTAATGACAGCGCTCAGATTTGCGGGTACCCAGCTGACTGCAAGCGCAGAACCGATAAAGAGTCCGAGGCTGTGAGTATCGGTCCCGAAGTAGACGTGACTGATGCGGCTCGCGGTCGCGTGATCCAAACGAAGTGAATTAACGAAAAGTGCGACGCCGGAGCCCACTGCGATGAGTAGCGCAATGGGCGCGATGTTGCGCTTGCCGAATCGCTTCCAGATGAAATAAAGAATGATGGGCCAGATGAGGTAGAACTGAATTTCAACCGCGAGCGACCAGGTGTGCTGCAAAAGTGGTGGCCGGCCATTAATTTGAAAATAATCCTGGTGCAGCGCGACCAAATGCCAGTTGTTGGTTCCGGTCAGAACATAAGGGAGGTCTTCAACAAAGCGGTGCACACCATCAGGAGCGAATGCCAAGATGAGAAGCGAGGTCACAATGATCATCAGGAGAAGTGCGGGATAGAGTCGACGAATTCGGGCTCGATAAAAGGCGCGCAGGTCGAGCGCGTTTGCGGAATTGATGGAGTCGAGGATCAAACGCGTGATGACGTACCCAGAGATGACAAAGAAGAGGTCAACGCCGAGGAATCCACCCGGAATCCACTTCACGCCGAGGTGATACAGAAGTACGGCTACAACCGCGAGCGCTCGTAGCCCATCGATGGGCGCGATGTACTTGTTCGCGTAGCCCGTTACTCGAGTTGGGGAAGTGCTAGTACTCACTTACGCTTTTTGGCTGCAGACTTCTTTGCAATCTTCCGAGTGGCAGGACGCTTACTGCTTGCGCGCGTAGACGATGAGGGCACTGAAGATTGGGTACGTGATGGAACCTCTGGAATCTCATCGCCGGAATCTAATTCAGCATTAGCGCGTGAAAGCGCGGAACCTTGCGCAAAGGTGCGATGGCGAGGTCGGTTATCCGACGTCAAGTTGCCGTCGATATCGCTCTGCAATGAGGCTAGTTTTTCAAAGGCGCCTTGTAGTCGGGCACGAGATTGCGCTATTGCTGATTCAGCGGCAGATAAAGATTGAGTTTGGATGCGGTAGAGGCGCTCTGATTCAGAGATGGCGGTGGTCAACCACGAGCGGTAGTTAGCAATTTCTGAGGTTGCCTCCACGATGATTCGCTCGGCTTCGCGCTTCGCGTTACCGAGAAGTGCGCCGGCTTCACGTTTCTTGCTCTCGATCAACTGCTCGGCGTTGCGAGCTGCTTCGGCGCGTAATTGCGCTGCATCAGCCTCGGCCGCTTCTAAATATTTACGACCACGGCTTTCGGCGCCAGCGAGCACCGCCTTCGCCTTGTTTTCTGCGGCTTCGAGCATTTCTTTTGCGCGCGCGGTGGCTTCGCTCATCATCTTGGTGGATGTAGACGTCGCTCGGGACTCGCGTTGTTGCGCGGTGCGAATGATAGACATCGCGGTTTCGGTGGCAAGGATTTCAAACTCTTCCTTGGTCAGGCTGGTGATGTCACGACGCGAACGTAGGTCAGCAATTTGGGCTTCGAGTTGGCGGATGCGCTCTACCGCGTTTTGACTTGGAGCGGTCTCTTCTTCGCCCTTGAAACCTACCCATGAGAGAAAGTTCTTCTCGCTCATTGTTCTCCCCATTCGTATCTTTTCTTCAGCTCGGCGAGCGCCTACTGCACTGGGGCGATTCTATGGGGCTGTGAGAATTGGTGAAAGTCGCGTTGGCCCGGGGGTGAGGGTTACGCCTCAGGCGCAGCCGAAGGAGCGGCGACCGAGGAGGTGTCGGTTGGCGCAGTCGGCGTCGGTGATGTGGTCGTCGATGGGGTAGGCGCCAACGGTTGATCGGCGGTGGCCGGCCATGTCAACCATTTAGCCATCGGAGTCATAACGCTTGAAACTACCTGGAACGAATGGCCACCAGCGGGCAAATCTAACGTCGCCTTAATCTTTAAATTATTTAGTTTTGTCCACCACGATAAGGCCTGGCCGTGAATCAGCGCGGTGGGATCGTCGCGACCTTCCGCTAAAAACCAACGGAAATTAGAGGCGACTTTCAAATAATTCGCGGGTGATTGATATGCATTTTTATCCTTGCCGACAAATGCCCCCGTTAAATCGTCGACTACGTAGTAGCCGGATATCGGAATGATCTGCGAATACAAATCGGGATGATGCAAACCAATCATGGCTGCGCCGTAACCACCCATTGAAAAGCCCATGATTGCGCGCGCACTTTTGGCGCGAATGTGTGTGCCTTCAACGGCGGCGATTAAGTTTGTGGTCATCCATGTTTCGATCATCGCTTTTTTGTCGGACGAGTCTGCCCATTCAGAATCAAAGTGCGTCTTGGCGTTTCCGTCAGGAAAGACAGCAATAAACGGCTTCGCACCGGCGGCGAAAGCGGTGGCGAGAGGCTTCGCAACGGCGGCTAACACTGATTGCGGCGATCCCGGCCAGCCGTGCAACATATAAACGACAGGAAGCGTGTCCCGATCGAGATTTCCCAACGGGGGAGTCCACACCCAGACGTTGCGGATTGGATAGTCCTTTTCGGGGCTTGGGACCTTCAATTCAACGAGCGAACCTGTTTGGTA
>Ga0214164_1000074_pt1 | contig 64532 bp, 59 predicted proteins | sample TroBogepilimnion_13_FD_153003 | JGI IMG/M metagenome (GOLD analysis project Ga0214164, IMG submission 153003) | Freshwater microbial communities from Trout Bog Lake, WI - Practice 03JUN2009 epilimnion v4 | ecosystem: Environmental > Aquatic > Freshwater > Lake > Epilimnion/Euphotic zone ... | reverse complement strand
GGTAATGAAGCAGTAAACGTAACCCAAAAATACCAAATAGGGATTATTTTTATTGGGATGTTTGCTGCCTGTTTCATCATCCTTAAATCAATGCCCGAACAGTTAAATGTATCGAGTACGTTTGCTCTTGCCGGTCTCTTTAATAAATTAAACGCAGTGGATTACTCGTTAAATCCACACAAGAGGTACACGCTCTACTCCGGTATTTTAGGAGGCATGTTCCTCGCTCTCTCCTATTTTGGAACAGATCAGTCTCAAGTTCAGCGCTACCTATCCGGCTCATCCCTGCGTGAAAGTCGATTAGGACTTATGTTCAACGCGATCTTTAAAATACCTATGCAGGTATTTATTTTAACAATCGGTGTATTTATTTTTATTTTTTATCGTTTTGAGAGACCGCCACTCTATTTCAATTTGCCTGTGTGGAACCAAGCTTTAAGACAGGATAAAACAGGCAAACTAAGTGCCTTAGATACAGCCTATACAAAGGCCCATGAGAAAGAAAAAACGTCTATTAAGGCATGGCTAGATACACGTAATTCACCAGGCCACTTAAATGTAGATGAAGCGAAAGCGAATGTACTCAAGGCTCATACGGATACGCAGGCTATTAGGACAGAGGCCACTCAACTACTTGCCAAGTCCCATATCAAAGGTTCATCAACCGATGCAGATTATGTCTTTATAAGTTTTATCATCTCCTATTTGCCTCATGGACTAATCGGTCTATTGATAGCAGCTTTTTTTGCGGCCGCTTTATCTTCCAAAGCTGGCGAGTTAAGTGCACTGAGCACAACTACCTTTATCGATATCTACCTACCCTTAGTAAAAACTAAGCCTAACGACACAACGAGTTTAGTCTTAACCAAATTATTTACTGTCCTCTGGGGTCTTGTAGCAATGGCTTTCGCCCTCTTTGCATCACTGACAGAAAATCTGATTCAAGCGGTTAATATCGTTGGTTCTATTTTTTATGGCGTGGTACTTGGTATCTTTCTTGTCGCCTTTTTCTTTAAAAAAATTGGGGGTACTGCCGTTTTCTGGGCCTCCATTATTTCACAGATTCTCATTTTTGTTTTCTACTACACCCTCTCTATTTCTTACCTGTGGTATAATCTGATTGGATGCGTCTTATGCATTCTCTTTAGTTTCGGGCTAGAATATATCGTACCAAAAAATAAAATAGAGAACGATCTAGCATGAACGAGCCAATCATATGCTTTGGACAGCAGCCGTGCGGATTTTTTCCTAAGCGTTTTCTTTATTCGAAGATAAAAACTGCGTTACGTTTACACTCTGAAATTGGAGGAAAAATTATATTTTTTTGTCATGATAGTGATCATGACTTAAGAGAAACACAGACCCTTCTCACCAATCTAAAAGACGGAAAACAAAAAACCTTCAATTTTACTTCTGAAAATCAAATTCAGAAAAAATGGTCACCCCTGTATTTAAAACGCATTCCCCATGACTGGGCATCACAGACAGCCCGTCAATTACCGGCTTATGTTGATAAAGATCTCGTGACTGCCTTCAAACAGTGTAAGTCTCAGGATGTAGCAAGCTTTTGTCTCGAAATGTATGAAGCCATGGGACTTCTCAAGCATATCACGGTCATGCGCTCAAGTGATCCTGCCTTTAGGAAAGAAGCCTGTGAAATTAGTGACTATTTCATAGACACCCCTTATCAAGGCGAAGTAGTTCGTGCCCGTAAACACGGCGATACATTACAGCTTCATGAAGGCGGTAGTCGGTATATTAATTTAGATCCTGTTAGCTCTAATAAGGCGATGATTAGCCCCACCCGCGATACCCGGCTAGTCTGGATGCAATCTGTGATACACTGTACCCATTATATTGCAGGTATGGGTGAAATTGCTTATCTTAATACACATCAAGCACCAGAGATCACTTTCGTTAGCCGCGACCCAATCGACAAATCCAATGAAGCTTACACGCAAATCGAAAGCTAAAGGTTCCATACTTATCTTTGGAGCACATCCAGACGATATTGAATTTGGATGCGGAGGTATTGCTGCTTCAGAGAGTTTAGCAGGTAGAACCTTACACTATGTCATTTGCTCTCAAGGAGAATCAGGAAGTTTTACTGATTCAAAAACACGGCAAAAAGAAGCTGCTGCAGCCGCTAAAATAAACCATGCTCACCTTCATTTCTTAGAACTAGATGGAGATGCAAAACTACAAATTCAAACCCGCCACTGCTTAACCCTAGCTAAGGTGATTAGAAGTCTTTCTCCAGAAATCGTTCTTTGCCCTACGACCGTTAAAAACCAACATCCAGATCACTACAAACTAGGAGAAATGGTTCGCGACGCGGCTCGACTAGCGAGATACGCAGGACTTGAAGAATTAAAGGGATTTAAAGCGCATAAGATAAAACATCTCTTCTTCTATGCGCTCTCACCCAGTGCGGAACCTACCCATAAACAGCCGCTTCACTACGATATATCTTCGTCAGGTGTCTTAACACGTTGGAAAAAGATGATGCTAGCTCATAAATCCCAAGTTAAATCAAAAAAGTATGTAGAGCTTCAACTTTCTCGAGCTCGCGTAGCCGGACTAAGCTCAGGATTAGAGTATGCACAAACTTTATTCTGTGAAGATAATCTCGTGATATCTACCCTAGATACATTCACATCCAGTGCTCGCAGCTTCTAGCATGCTTAAAATTGGCATCACCTGTTATCCCTCAATTGGAGGTAGTGGCATACTTGCCTCTGCTTTAGGTGAAGCCTTAGCACTTAAAGGACACGAGGTTCATTTCATAAGCTATGAGCGGCCAATACGACTGCCCAAAATAGATAATAATCTCTTTTTTCATCCCGTTAAAATTAGCGATTACGATTTATTTAAATATCCTGATTACACCTTACCCCTTTCAGTCAAAATGGCTGAGGTCGCAACGGCTCATTCGCTTGATATTCTGCATGTCCATTATGCTGTACCGCATGCAACCGCTGCCGTTCTAGCTAAGCAAATGATCAAACACGAGCGACTCCCTAAGATCGTTACTACGCTGCATGGAACAGACACCACCCTCTTAGGAAAAGATCCTGCCTATGGACCAGCGATTCGCTATGCCTTAGAGAAGTCCGATGCTGTAACTACTGTTTCACATTATTTAGCGAAGGAAACACACCGAATCATTGGCACTACGCGTCCTATCGAAGTCATATATAATTTTTTCGAACCCAAAAAAGTAAGTAAGTCACGAGATGCAATTCGTGAATCACTTGGGATTAAAGACGAAGTTGTCCTGTGCCACGCTTCAAATCTGCGTCCAGTAAAGCGTATAGACCGTCTCCTAGAAGTGATCGCAGGGATTAAATCATCGAAACCATTTAAACTACTCATTTTAGCAGGTGGTGATTTTACAAATTACACACCCCTTCTTAAAAAGCTAAAACTAGAGAATAAGGTAATCGTTGTAGATAACGTCCCTATCATAGAGGACTACTTAAACGCGTCTGACTTGGGCATTTACACCTCTGACTCAGAAAGTTTTTGTTTAGGCATATTGGAAGGTATGTGTTTTGGTAGTCCAAGTATTGCAACCCATGTCGGTGGGATACCGGAAGTTATTGAAGAAAATATAACTGGTATCACCTCTAGTACAGATAACGTAAAAGGCTTAATAGAAGCATCAGAAAAACTGATTGATAACACAGAACTTCGTCTTTCACTGGGAAGTGCAGCTAAAGCGCGCGCCAAAAAGTTATTCTCACGCGATACAATTGTTTCTCAGTACGAAGCAGTATACTACAAAACGCTGTCGTAATGAGCGAAGCGATTAGAGAGCTGGCTCCTCTGCTTGAGGTGTAAGAGGTATAGCAGGATTATGGGGTGCGAAAATACGTTTTAAAACAACATCTACCATATCCACTTCAGAGCCTCCAGTAACCGAAGGTCTAAAATAACTATCTTCGGCTACTAATTTTTCTGGACGAGCCGTTGATACCTGCAGATCGAGCTGAATCATATAGGTCGTAAAATCAAACGTCCAACGATCATGATAACGTATGATGCAGTCAGCGTTCTTAGGTAGCATGGTGATAGGCCCATGGGATGCATCATAACCTAACTTGATCAGTTCACGGGTTATAATGGTATCGATACCACGTCCATCCGTTAACGTGTGCACAATATACGGATGCTTAAACTGACTTAAATTTACATTCTTTGCTGTTCTCGAATCCACATGCGAACAGGAGGATGCACAAATTAAAATAACGACTAAAAGAATAAGTTTGTTCATTACACAATTGCTACCGCTATTATTTAAGAGCCCGAGTGTGAACAAAGACTTAGATTAGTCGAGCCACATCACCCCAAGGATGGCTTGTGTATGAACGACTTAAGTGAGCTATTTTTACTCAGTTCTACTTACTCGCTTAACTTAAGTACAATTTTACCGAACTGGCCACCTTGCTCCATAAGATCGAATGCTTGCAAGGCGTTACTCAGTAAAAAGACCTGACTCACGACAGGCTTAATCGATTTTTCATCAACAAAGCGTATCAACGCTTTCCAATCGGCAGGACTTCCCATCGTTGTACCTAAGAGTGATAGTTGCCTCCAAAATATTTTTCTTAAGGTAACACTCGTAGGATTTCCACGGGTTGCTCCATAAAAAGCTATACGTGCACCACTCGCAGCAGCATCAATGAGATCATTTAATCCGTCTCCACCAGCACTATCGATAATCACATCAAATCCACCTAACTCTTTTACAGCATCCTCAGCCCATCCTTTTTTCGTGTATAAAAAGCCTCCTTTAGCGCCTAACTTTACAGCCTGATTAATCTTAGCTTGTGAACTTGAAGTAACCCAAACCGAGGCACCCATCGCTACTGCAAATTGAAGCGCAAAGACCGCGACTCCTCCACCGATACCAGAAATTAAAACCTTATCTGTTACTTTTAACTGAGCTCTCGTTGTTAAAGCTCTCCACGCCGTTAATCCTGCAAGTGGAAGTGCCGCAGCTTCCTCCCATGTCATACTAGGAGGCTTTACTTCTAACTGACTTACAGGAACACAAATAAATTCAGCTAAGGTTCCAAACCGAGGAAGCCCAAGTATAGTAAACTGATCTGATTGAGCTGACGTTTTATCACCCCAGCTAAAAGCAGGATTAATGATCACGTCTTTACCTATCCATGATGAATCAACGTGATCAGCAACCTCCACCACTACCCCAGCACCATCTGAGCCTGGAATACAGGGATACTTAATTCCTGCGTACTGTCCTTTTTTTATCCATAAATCGCGGTGGTTGAGTGCTGCCGCTTTTAAAGCGATCAACACCTCACCCGACTTTGGAACTGGTTTACTTACAGACGAAACGTCACAAGCATTTAATGCGGTTAATTGGACAGCGTGCATAACGGTAAATAGATGGGTATTACCCTACTGCAATAATTAGTTTCTAGCAAATTTACGCTTAATTAATCCGACTAATTCGTGAGCGTCTTCAATTTTTAAAACATAAAGAAACCCAGCATAGACTGCGATAGCACTAGGGATAATTCCGAAGACAGAGATCATTCCTTTCGCAAACATCGTTATGTTGAGCGTATCAACATAATGCCACAGTCCAGCTACAACACCTGCCATGATAGCTGATGCTACTAGTACCTTAAATAAACTAATCCATAGTGGTCTAAAACTTAAACCAGGTAGTTTTTTTACGAGTGCGTACTGAAGCAGTACCGTTTGAAGAATAATCGCTGTTGTGCTAGCAATAACAAGTCCTCGAACTCCAAACGCGTGCATGAGCGTAATACTTAAAATTACGTTAAGTATAAAATCAATCGTCGCCACTTTGACCGGTGTCTTAGTATCCTTAACCGAGTAAAAGGCTCTGATCGTTAAGTTGACGACAGAGAAAAATGGCATTCCCAATGCAAACAAGGCAACGAGCGTTGATAAATCACTCGCATTATCAGCAGTAAAGTGCCCATGCCTATAGATTAAACTGACAATGGGATGACTGAGTAAAACAAGCCCCACAGCAGCAGGGACATTAATCATTAATATAAGGCGAAGTCCCTTTCGAAAATCCTCTGCCATAAGATCAAATTTCTTTTCTACGGCATGTTTAGCAATCAGCGGATAAACAACCGTTGAAACGGCAATCGCAAATACACCGATTGGGAATTCCATGAGGCGATTTCCCATAAAGTAAAAAGTAGCAGATGCATCATCCAGTGAGAATGCTAAGAAACGTGATACAGCAATATTGATTTGGTAAATAGCAGTACCAAATATTCCTGGCGCCATGAGTAGTGCTATCTCTTTTACGTGCGGTGATAGTTCAAGAGACAATGATGGTCTCCACCCCTCTCGCATTAAGATAACAGCAGGGACAGCGAACTGAAAAAAGCCTCCCACTAAAACACCAGCACAGAGCCAGTGCACTTGTCCGAGTGGCGTATGAGCAAAATGAAGACCAGCTCCACCGATTGAGGCAATCATTGCTAAATTAAGCCACGTAGGTGACAACGCAGGCTCTAAAAAATGATCCAGTATGTTGAGTGCTGCATTAAATGCTGCAGCTAATGCGATACAGGCAAGATAAGGAAATAAAATGACCGTTAAATCTGCTGCCAAATACCATTTACTTTCTTGTCCTGTGATTAGCCGTGCATGACTGAATACAAGCATAGCAAGACAGGTAAGAATTCCAGTAACACACAGTAACCAGGTTGTGATTTGAGAAAGTAACTTAAATGCGCCCACCTTGCCCTCTTTATGTAAAGCTTCTTGAAACGTAGGAACGAAAGCTGCCGTTAAGGACCCCTCTGCTAGAAGTCGTCTAAATAAATTAGGGACAACAAAGGCAGTCAAAAAGGCAGAGTAATAGGCACTCGCTCCGAAAACAGCAGCACTGAGCGAATCACGCACCAAACCCAAGATACGAGATACCACAGTCAAAAAAGAAACGACACTGATATCTTTTAGGCGTTTGGACACAGTCGAGTTCGTTAAAGTTTAACTATCTTTCTTTTTTGTTTCTTTCGCTGGAGCTTTATCCGTACTGGAAGACTTCTTATAATCCGTAATATAGAATCCACTTCCTTTAAATATTAGCCCAGCTCCACCACCAACGAGGCGTTTAACGCCAGACTTCTTGCACTTAGGACATATCTTAAGCGGTTCATCCTTCATGGATTGATACTGCTCAAACTCATGTCCGCATTTAGGGCAGGCATATTCGTATGTAGGCATAGGTCCTATTAGAAACAGGAATCGGCTTAGGCGGAAGTCGAAATATTTACTTAGCCTATGCCTTGCCAGGCTACCTATTTAGGCATAAACCATAAGCTTTATGAGTTTTAAAGAAGCTTTAGCCAGCTACGTAACCCAAACCGAGGGGGCAATTGAGCGCCACCTTCCTAAGGCTACCACGCGACCTGAAAGGCTTCATACTGCCATGCGCTATGCCATGCAAGGGGGTGGTAAGCGTCTTCGTCCGGTTTTAGTGCTAGCTGCCAATGACTTCTTTGATTCTAAGGCGGATGCTAGCCCAGCAGCAGTAGCTATAGAATGTGTTCATACCTACTCCTTAATCCATGACGATTTACCCTGCATGGATAACGATGACTTAAGACGCGGAAGGCCAACCGTTCATAAGGCATTCGATGAAGCGACCGCTTTACTCACAGGTGACGCACTACTTACCTACGCTTTCCAATTAATTAGTCAGAACTATTCACCACAGACCGCCCTTAAACTCGTCCAAGAACTAAGCACGGCATCAAGTAGTGAAAAATTAATCGGCGGCCAAGTAGAAGACTTACTTGCCGAAAAAAGAACCGATGTATCAAAAACTGACCTTGAATTCATCCATCTTAATAAAACGGCTGCTATGATTGAGTGCTCACTTGTTTTAGGAGCTACCATTGCACAGGCGTCCGCACCTGATATCGAAAAAATTCGTAGCGCTGGTCGTCATCTAGGATTAGCGTTTCAAATTATCGATGATATTTTAGATGTAACTTCCGATAATGCGACACTCGGAAAAACAGCAGGTAAAGATGCAAAGGCAGGCAAAACAACCTTTGTTTCTATGTACGGCCTAGATCAGTCAAAGCAGCTAGCTAAGAAAACATCGAGCGAAGCAATCGATGCATTTAATTCACTGAGCAAAAGTTCTCGTTTCTTTATAGAGCTTACCGAAAGCTTATCTAAGCGCGTCTATTAACACGCTGCCGTAGGCTTACGGGAGTGAACTTACGTAGGCTACAATAGCTGTAATATCATCATCAGAGAGTTGGCTTACAACGGGCTGCATTTGCACAGCAAAAGCACCTTTTCTTGTACCCTCTTTCATATCATACATTTGACGAGCTAAATAACTAGGAGATCTGCCTGCTATAGCAGGTGCATCTTTTAAACCCATAAGATCAGGACCATGACAGGTTGCACAGGCTACTGTTTTGCCGGGAATTACTTTACCTTCAATGCGTCTTTCACCACCAGTTGTGACGAGATCCTTTCCCTTACTTAAACTGCCTTTTGGCACATAGGCTATAAATCCAGAATGCGGATTTCTCAACCCTTGCGCCTGTTCTTCATCTTCTGGAATTTCAATAATGCGACCAGCGATCGGCTCAGTGAGCTTTTTTTCTAAAGCTAAATATAAACTATTTTCGATATGCGTTCTTGGAACGAGATCCGTTTCAATAACGTGCACCCACCTAGTCCACGGTATCGCAGCAAAATAGTTTGCTGCTTCAACTTCTTCTTCTTTGTTCATCGCCTTAGCGAGAGCAATCATCACCTGCGTATTTGCTTTACGCTTATCGTAGCTATTACGCATGCCATGCTTAAAATCTTCCAATTGTCTTATAAAATAATCAACCGACTGACCTGAAACCGGTGCATTTTCAGGTCTGCCACGTCCTGTTGGTAAATGACAAAAAGCACAAGCATAGGCTTTATCTCCCAGACTCTTAGAGCCGTGGGAAGCGATATAAGGCATGGGAGGATGCTCTAAAGGAAACCAATCAGCTACATTACCTCCATAATGAATATCTATCGTAGAGTATGAAGCTGTACTGCCAGCCACGTGGAGCGGCCTATTCTGTTCTTCAATAGATTTACCTGCTTTAGGCTTACGACTTGGAACCGAAGGTGCCGGTGGATGATCCGTTGGCTTTAGCGGTGTTTGAAAACCATATGCCCATAAAGGTTCAGCTTTTAGCTGAATACTCACCGATAGTACTAAGGTAAGTACAAGTTTTTTAAAAAATGAATTAAACACCGTGCTTTGTAATAAATGCTTTAATCAGTGCTGGATCTGCTTTGATCAGCGTTTTTACGATAGGACGTGTTTTTAATTTTTCCAGTATAAGATCTTTCGGCTCGATACCTAATGCCGATTGAATCGTATCTGGAAACTTTGCAGGGCTTGCTGTGGCTAGCACGATACTTAGTTTACCCTTGGTGTGTTCCTTAAAACCACAAGCCGTATGCGGGTCTATCACAAGGCCGTACTGTTTATAGACAGATTTAATAATATCTGGAATTTCTTTATCTACACAGCGTGAAGCAGAAAATTCTCCAGCCTTAAATCCCGGAAGAACAAACGATCCTTTCGTTTTAAATTCCTGCATCGCTTCTCTCACCTTTACCGAGTCTGCGTTTAAGCGGTAATACAACAAGCGCTCAAAATTAGAAGCCACTTGTATATCCATGGATGGAGCCAAGCTTGGTTCAACCTGACCTACTTTATATTCTCCCGTATTAAATAAACGGAATAAAATGTCGTTTTGGTTCGTTGCTACCTTAAAGCTTCCAATAGAAACGCCCATTTGGGTTAAGAGCCACCCGGCAAGTACGTTTCCAAAATTTCCTGTAGGAACAACAAATTCGACACGGCTACGATCAGCCTCTGGAATTTGTAACCACGCATACAAATAATACACGCACTGCGCTAAAACGCGGGCCAAATTAATTGAATTAACAGCTGAGAGCCTATGTTTAATTCTAAAATCTTGATCTGCGAAAATTTCTTTTAATGCAGCTTGGGCATCATCAAAGCTTCCATCGATTGCGAGTGCATAAACATTATCCGCACCAAGACATGCCATTTGTCTTTCCTGGAGTGCAGATACCCTACCGTTAGGATATAGGATAAAGACTGCGGTGTTGGATTTACCTAGTAAGCCATGTATCGCTGCAGCACCCGTATCACCCGAGGTTGCCCCTAATACATTAATCGATTCGCTCTTCTTACTGCACAGGTAGCTGTATAAATTTCCTAGGAGCTGTAAGGCAAAGTCCTTAAAGGCAAGTGTAGGACCATGAAACAATTCAAGTACGTATACATCCGTACTTAATTTTTTTAATGGTGCGACGGCTGGATCAGTAAAGGTCGTGTAGGACGATTCTACAATTTGCTTTAAATCTGCTTCCGGAATATCGGTCGCAAAGAGTTTCATAAACTCGTAGCATAGCTGCGAGTAACTCAGGCCTTCCCATTTTTTTAGATGCGATGTGAGGGACGGAAATTTTTCAGGTAAAAAAAGTCCCCCATCAGGAGCCAAACCAACAGAGACAGCCTCACTAAAGGAGTGCGGCTGAGTTTGACCTCGTGTTGAGATATAGCGCATCGCTAAATCCGACTTTTTACTTAGAGCGTATCAAGCTTGAAAGCTGCATGAGCAACACGTGCTGCTTCATCTGCTTTATCAAGTGCGATCGCTACTGTAATCTTAATTTCTGATGTACTAATAAGATCAATATTAACACCTGCTGCAGCAAGTGCCTCAAAAAGTGTAGCAGCAACACCACTGTGTGTCTTCATACCAACACCGACAACGGAGAGCTTAGCGATTTGTCCATGTACGGATACTTCGCCGCCACCTATTGCCTTAAGTACAGGTTCAATAGCGCGAACAGCTTTACTGCTGTCACCTTGAGGTACTGTAAAAGTTAAATTAGCCACACCCTGGCGACCAATATTTTGGACAATCATATCAACGATGATACCTGCTTCAGCAAGTGCACGGAACACTTTACCAGCTGAGCCTGGCTTATCGGCAATGTTACTTACCGTTACTTTAGCTTGGTCTTTGTCGACAGCAACGCCGCGAACAACGACTTTTTCCATATAAGCGACTTCTTCTTTCACGATTGTACCTGGGTTATGATTAAACGAAGAGCGAACTTCAAAAACGACGCCATATTTTTTGGCAAATTCTACTGAACGAGACTGCATGACTTTAGAACCTGACGATGCAAGTTCTAACATTTCGTCATACGAAATTTCATTAAGTTTACGTGCATTTTTTACAACACGAGGATCAGCAGTATATACACCGTCTACGTCTGTATAAATTTCACAGGTATCAGCTTTAATTGCAGCTGCTAAAGCAATTGCTGTTAAATCTGAACCACCGCGTCCAAGCGTTGTTACTTGTCCATCAGCATTCATGCCTTGGAAACCAGCAACAATAACGACGCGTTTCTCTTTTAAATCTTTTACGATCGGTGAAGCATCGATATTCTGAATCTTAGCCTTAGTAAAGGAAGTGTCTGTTACTATACCTGCCTGTGCTCCTGTATAGCTGACTGCTGCAACACCTATACCCTGCAAAGCCATAGCGACTAATGCGATTGTTTCCTGTTCACCAATCGAAACAAGTTGATCCAACTCTCTCTCACTTGGTTCAGCACATACGGCTTTAGCACGTGCAATCAACTCGTTAGTAACACCAGCGCGGGCTGATACTACAATCACAAGCTCATGACCTTCGTCGTGAGATGCTTTTACGCGTTCAGCGACTTTCTTGATTCGTTCGACATCTCCTACAGAGGTGCCGCCATATTTTTGAACAATACGTGCCATGGATAGTTAAATTAATCTGTAAAGTTTCCTATGCGTAAGACAAGCGGTGTTTCAAGCACACTGCCTAAAGCACTTAATCGCTTTAATGCCTTACCAATCGATTTTTCGTTAGTTTCGTGTGTCGTAAGAACAAGCGAAGCTGCACCAACATGGGCAGGATTTTGAATCATGGTCGCAATACTTACTTTATTCTGTGAAAGTACACGTGCGACTTTAGCTAAAACACCTGACTGATCCTTCACGGTAAGACGAATATAGTAGCTACCTGTAATACGTTCAAGGGGAGCTAACGTACAACCCTTGGTATTAGGTTCATAGGACTCACTGGTAAGATGGGTGCCTTTACCATGCTTAATTAAAGCCACTGCGTCTGCGATATCACTAATCACAGCACTTGCTGTCGCATCTTGACCAGCACCACGACCAATATAATGCGTCGTGCCTACAACATCACCAGTAACTGCTACGGCATTAAATACGCCACCCACACTAGCAACGACACTATTCACCGGGAGCAAGGTTGGATGTACACGAACACACAGTTCGTTAGTTGAAAAATCACGGGTAATGACAGCAAGTAATTTAATGCTATATCCCAGTGTCGCTGCATTACTTAAATCAGCAGGGCTTAAGCGATTAATTCCCTCTACAATCATTTGGCTTGGTTTTACCCACACTCCATGAGCTAACCACGCAAGAACGGATGCCTTATGTGCTGTATCCCAGCCTTCTACGTCAAGCGATTCATCCGCTTCAGCATACCCTAATTCTTTAGCCTGTTTTAATACGTCACTGTATGGTAGCCCACGTGAACCCATCTGGGTTAAAATATAATTACAGGTACCATTTAAAATTCCGTAGATACGTGAAAACCGATTTGCGACTAATCCTTCACGTAACGCTTTAATGATAGGAATACCACCTGCAACACTTGCTTCAAAAAAGAAATGGCCACCAAACTTACGTGCAGCTTCGAAAATTTCTGCACCGTGATCGCAGATAAGCGCTTTATTAGCAGAAACAACAATCTTGCCGTGCTTAAGTGCAGCAAGAGTAACCTTACGCGCTAACGCAGTTCCGCCAATCAGTTCACAGACAACGTGAATCGAAGGATCATTCGCAATTTCTAGAGCGTCTTCTGTGAGGAGTTGCTTAGATACTTTTACGCTACGTTTCTTGTTAATATCATTAACAGCAATACGCGTAATCTTAACTTCTGCACCTAGTCGCTCGGTTATATCAGCACGTGACTTAACTAAATGCTTGTACACGCCTTGGCCAACCGTGCCAAAACCACAAAGTCCAATATTTACGCTAAGAGATACCTTCATGAAATTATTTTTTGCTCCAACGATTTTCCGTTCCATTGAGCAAACGAACAATATTTGCACGGTGGCGGATGATGATAAAAAGAGAAGACACAATACACATCACAATCAGTGCTGGTTCTTGATGTGTGAAGTAAGCAATCACAGGAAGAACGATCGAAGCACCAATACTTGCTACAGATACATAGCGAGTCGCATAAAATAGAATTACCCAGGATGCTAGCGATATCGCTGCTAGTAGGGGCATCAGTACAAAAAATCCACCCGCTGCAGTTGCTACACCCTTCCCTCCCTTAAATCGGGTAAAACACGAGAAACTATGGCCTAATATAGCACATATGATAGCTACTAGACTTAGTCGTAATACATCATGTGGTGCTGACCAAATACACTGAGGAAGATAAACCGCTGCAGCTCCCTTCAGTGCATCGAGTAAAAAAACTAAATTACCCGCATTTTTACCAACAGAGCGTTTTACGTTCGTCGCACCTGGACTCTTACTTCCAACTTCAAAAATATTTACTCCATTTGCTCGTGCAACAATCCACCCAAAGGGTAATGCGCCTAGCACATACCCGATGAATGCTGCACTTAAATAGGAGGAAATCATGAGTTCAGATTATAGCTGTACAAACTTAGCTAGTTTAATTGCAGGATTACCTTTAATTTCTGCTCTCGCATTAGCACTTGGTTCATTATCTACGCGAACAACCATGTATGCTGTACCACCTGGTGTGATACGACTTAGTGACATGTCAGCGATATTTACGCCGTCTTTACCTAAGATAGTTCCAACGGTTCCAACCATACCTGGTTTATCAAGGTTTTCTAAAACAAGTAATTTACCATCAGCTGCCACTTCGACATCGCGGCCATTGATTTCAACAATGCGAGGTTCGTTTGATTTACCAGCAAGCGTTCCAACCGCTGAATATGCGTTTCCATCTGGAGCGATCGCTTCAACAAAAATAGCTTCATTATAAACGCTGTCTCCCGTTGATTTAACAACCTCAGCTTGAATTCCTAAACGCTGTAACATGAAAGGAGCGTTAACAAAGTTAACTTCTTCACCACTGATACGTTTCAAATAGCCACGCTGAATTGAACGTGTCACAGAATTTGCATCTAAGTCTACAATCTTACCGCTATAAGTAATACGTAATTTAGCGATTTGGCTTGGTGCAATTTGTTGAACGAGTGCACCTAACTTAGCACCTAGATCGAGATAAGGAGAAAGAACCTTAAGAGCGGTTGCATCGATCGATGGCATATTAACGGCATTACGAATAACACCACCGTTTAATACGTCTGCGATTTGTTCAGCGACCTCTACCCCAACGGCGTCTTGCGCTTCAGCTGTAGAAGCACCTAAGTGAGGAGTGAGTACTACGTTTGGCAATTTGCGTAGTTCACTATCCTCAGCGAGCGGTTCATCTTCAAATACGTCAAGGCCTGCAGAGCCTACATGTCCCGATTTGAGAGCAGCGATGAGAGCTGACTCCTTAATGATACCACCACGAGCACAATTAAATAAACGAATTCCTTTCTTCGTTTTAGCGAGCGCTGCTTCATCAATTAAATATTTAGTATCATCCGTAAGAGGCATGTGAACGGTGATAAAATCTGCCTGCTTTAAAAGTTCATCAAGCGTTACAGACTCAACTTGAATGGCTTTAGCGCGTGCTGGTGCAAGGTAAGGATCATAAGCAAGAACACGCATCCCAAAGGCTTGTGCTCTTTTTGCTACTTCGCCACCAATGCGGCCTAATCCCACGATACCGAGTGTCTTCTTAAATAATTCTACTCCAGAAAAACTCTTACGATCCCACTTGCCCGACTTCATTGAAGCAGCCGCTTGAGGAACGGGTCTAGCACCGCATAAAATATGAGTAAAAGTAAGTTCAGCAGTAGCAACGGTATTACCAGCGGGCGTGTTCATCACAATAACGCCACGCTCAGTTGCAGCATCAACATCAACATTGTCTACGCCAACTCCTGCACGACCTACTACTTTAAGTAACGGAGCAGCAGCAAAAACTTCTGCTGTAATTTTAGTTTCCGAACGAACTGCGATCGCATGAACATCACGTACTAATTCCAATATCTTTTCGGGTGATGAACCATACGCCTCCACAACATCAAGACCTGGCTGCTGACGCAGATAGGCAACTCCCTTAGGTGAAATTTTATCGGCTACTAATACTTTCATACGAGGAACCTATAAGGAAAAAGTCCATCAGCCCTTCTAGCAAGGAAAAGCGGTAAAAGAATAGTTATATAAGCAATTAATAGTTATAACTTTGAGTGGATATCAGACAAATTATGTTACTTAATAACCATTTAATCACGACTTAGCTGCGTCAAATTGCCCTAAATTATTTGGTAGTATGAGTATCCTAACTGTCGTAACTTACGTCTATTCAATTTCATGTGGATCGTCCGCCTAGCTCTCAACAAGCCCTACACCTTCACGGTTATGGCGCTTGCCATCATCATTTTAGGTCTACTATCGGCACTTAGGATGCCTAAAGACATATTTCCGGCTATTAACATACCGGTTGTAAGTGTCGTGTGGAGTTATAACGGACTAACTCCTCCTGAAATGGAGCAACGTATCGTGACTTTAGCAGAACGTTCCATAACTACGACTGTGAATGATATTGAGCACTTAGAGTCTCAATCACTTTTAGGATACGGTATTATCAAGGTATACTTTCAACCCAATGCGAGTATTGAAGCTGCAGTTGCACAAGTTACAGCGATTAATCAGTCCATTCTAGCCCGTATGCCACCAGGCATCAATCCGCCTGTTGTTATTCGATTTAACGCTACGAATGTACCGATTCTTCAACTAGGTATTTCAAGTCCTACGGTAGCTGAACAAGCGCTCTTCGACTTAGGTTTAAATTCAGTACGTATTCAACTTGCTACCGTACAAGGAGCTGCTGTTCCTATGCCGCTGGGAGGTAAGGCACGCCAAATCGATATCGATATTGATCCAAAGTTGTTACAAGAAAAAGGTATTACACCTGCTCAGGTCAGTGCAGCGATTAACGCTCAAAATCTTACCCTTCCTTCCGGTACCGTAAAAGTAGGTAACCGAGAATACGGCGTACTCTTAAATAGCAGTACCAACCTTGTATCTGATTTATCTAAACTACCTATCACCGTTATTAATGGCGCAACAATAACCATTGGAGACGTCGCACAAGTCCGAGACGGATTCCAACCCCAGACTAGTATTGTAAGACAAAATGGGCACCGCGGTGTATTGATCACAATCATGAAAAACGGTGAAGCATCTACCTTAGATGTCATTTCACATGTAAGACAGGCCCTTCCTCGCATTATCTCGACTATTCCGCAGAGCGTTAGCCTTGTACCACAGTTTGACCAATCGATATTTGTTAGTGCAGCACTTTACGGAGTAATCCGTGAAGGCATACTAGCAGCACTACTTACAGCAACTATGATTCTACTCTTTTTAGGATCATGGAGAAGTACACTTGTAGTCGCTTTATCTATACCTCTTTCTATTTTTTGTTCTATTATTTGTCTTTCGATTCTCGGCCAAACAATAAACGCAATGACTCTTGGAGGACTTGCGTTAGCTGTTGGTATTTTAGTCGACGATGCAACCGTTACCATTGAGAACATTGAACGTAACTTAGGTCAGCACAAAACACTTATACAAGCGATCCTCGATGGTGCCGAGCAAATCGCAGTCCCTGCTTTCGTTTCAACATTATGTATCTGTATTGTATTCGTTCCTATTTTCTTCCTTACCGGTGTAGCTAAATTCCTCTTCTCCCCACTCGCATTGTCCGTCATTTTTGCGATGTTAGCTTCTTATCTATTATCGCGTACCGTAGTTCCAACATTCGTACACTTTTTACTCAAAGGTCATGCCGGAGCAGGACACGAGGAAAAACAATCAGGTATTATTTGGGAAATTCATACACGTTTTAATAACAGGTATGAACAGTTTAGAAGTCGTTATGTAAAAGTTCTTCACTGGTGCTTACAGCATACAAAACAAGTTGTGATCATCATGGTTAGCCTCGTCTTGATTTCGGGTGTACTCGCTACATTCATTGGGCGTGATTTCTTTCCTAAAGTAGACGCTGGTTCATTTAAGTTACATGTACGTGTACCCCCAGGAACACGCATAGAAGAAACAGAACGTGTCTTTAGTAAAGTTGAAGATGTAATTAGAAAGAGTATCCCGAAGGACCAACTGGTAGCTATCGTAGACAGTATTGGTCTTCCTAACAGCGGTATTAATATCGCCAATAGTGATTTAGCTACCGTAGGGGCAGCTGAAGGAGATATTCTCGTGTCCTTAAATCCAGAAAAACACGATTCTACGTTTAAGTATTTAAGTGATATACGCTCAGAACTTATTCGTGGGTTTCCTAGCTGCCAATTTTTTGCGCAAAGCTCTGATATCGTAGGTCAAATTTTGAATTTCGGATTACCTGCTCCTATCGATGTACAAATTGCAGGAAAAGACAGTGCAAATAATTACGCAATAGCCCAAGAGCTCACCAGACGTATTTCCCAAATTCCTGGTGCTATTGACGTACATATTCACCAAATAGTAAATTCCCCAGCATTCCACGTTGAAGTAGATCGCACTAAAGCAGAGGGTCTAGGTCTAGGTCTTAATACTGTAGCAAGTAATCTCCTCATATCTTTATCAGGCTCAAGCCAAGCTGCTCCTAATTTTTGGGTTAGCCCAGAAAACGGTGTTCAGTACTCGGTAGTAACACAAGCACCTCAGTACAAAATAGACTCCCTAGATGCTATTTTAAATATACCTATTAGCAGTAAGAGCGACATTCAAGTACCTCAGACCCTACGCAATGTTGCATCCATTACACGTACAGAAAGTCCTGCTGTAGTTAGTCACTACAATATTCAAAACGTATATGACGTATATGCTAATGTTGAAGGTAAAGATTTAGGATCAGTTGCAACTCGTGTAGAAAAACTACTTCCTGAATTTTCTGCTAAATTAAAACGAGGCAGTTTTATCACCTTAAGAGGACAAGTTCAGAGCATGAAGGATGCATTCTTGGGCTTAGGTATAGGTATTATTTTCGCAATTGTACTGGTATACCTACTCATGGTTGTAAATTTCCAATCATGGGTTGATCCACTTATTATTATTATGGCTCTCCCAGGAGCTATCTGCGGTATCATTTGGGCCCTCTTACTGACTCATACAACCCTCAATGTACCATCAATGATGGGAGCCATTATGAGTATTGGTGTAGCTACAGCTAATTCTATTTTAATTGTAACGTTTGCTAACGATTTAAGAAAAGAAGGTAAAGATGCAATGAGCGCAGCCCTTGAGGCAGGCTCAACACGCTTACGTCCTGTAATGATGACTGCACTAGCAATGTTAATAGGTATGCTTCCGATGGCTTTAGGCATGGGTGAAGGTGGCGAGCAGAATGCTCCACTTGGTCGTGCAGTTATAGGAGGCTTATCACTCGCTACAATCGCTACCCTACTATTCGTTCCTGTTATTTACGCTCACCTTCGCAAACACAGTGCTCACAGACCTAAGGAAGAAATTCAGGAAGAACTAGACGAAAAGTCTATTACCGATCCAACACATCCATAATTTATGAAAGTAACCACGTTACTCATCTCAACGTATTTAATCTTAGTTACACTTGTAGCTACTACTCCACTTAATGCAGAAAGTGAGAATCATACACTTGCTGTAGTTACAGTTACCGCTGCAAAAAAAGCATCGCGGTTCCAAGAAATAACTCTTCCTGGAACTCTTTCAGCAATTAAAGACACCTCCATACGCGCTAGAACTAATGGCTATATCGCAAGCTACGTTGCAGACATTGGTGACAAAGTAAAAGAGGGCCAATTATTAGCTACGATTGAATCACCAGAAACCGATCAAGAGTTAAATCAAGCGCTAGCTAATTACGAACAAGCAAAAGCAAACCTAGCTTTGGCTGAAATTTCTGCAAAGCGTTGGAAAAAGCTTGGAGCAGAAAATGCAGTCTCAAAGCAAGAAGTTGATCAGAAAGAAGCTGATTACCTAGGAAAGAAAGCAGACCTAAATGTAGCTAAAGCTAATGTTAAAAAATATCAGGATTTAAAAAGTTACGAAAAAATTACCGCTCCTTTCAGTGGCTATATCTCTGCAAGAAGTGTTGATATCGGAACCTTGATAAATGCTGGATCAGGACCTGAACTCTTCCACATAACCCAAAGTGATATGTTACGTGCCTACGTAAACATTCCTCAAACAGCAGTGCGCAATATCACGAATGGACAGAAAGCTGATATTCTTATTGCTGAATATCCACACGCTGTGTTTTCAGGTACCGTTTCTAGAACATCAAGTGCGCTTGATGCAAATTCTCGCACTCGCCTAATCGAAGTACTCGTTCCTAACCAAGAGGGAAAAATTCTCCCGGGCATGTATTGCCAAGTTCACTTTAAAGTACCGCAAGTAGATCCAGCGATTATTATACCATCGAATAATGCTATTATACGTGCAGAGGGAACACTTGTCGCAATTGTAAACAAAGAAAATAAAATTCACTTACAACACGTCACTTTAGGTCGCGACTTTGGAACTGAAATTGAAATCTTAGATGGCCTTAAGGATGGCGAAAACATCATTGATAATCCAAGTGATTCCCTTCAAGAGGGACAAGAAGTTCAAATCACTAGCGCTCAGAAACACTAAGCATCATGGCTCGCCATTTCTACACTAGCTTAGCACTAGCACTAATTACGACTGGATGCGCAGTTGGACCAGACTATGTAAAACCTAAAGACATAGTTCCAGTCACTACATACAGCGAATCTAGCCCATGGAAGCAAATAGCTCCTAAAGACACGCTACCCAAAGAGGGATGGTGGCTCATTTATCACGACACGAATCTGAATAATCTAGAAAAAGAAGTCGTTGAAAATAATTCCAATCTTAAGGCATCTTATCAGCGTTTTCTACAAGCAAGATCCATTGCTAGAGCTAGTGCTTCAAACTTAGGACCATCCTTTGTAATACAAAGTTCAGGTGGCCAAGTTAATTACTCTGGGAATAGACAGACGCAGCCACACTCCACTGCCCTTCCTTATAACACGAATACGTATGATCTTCCTCTAGATTTAAATTATGAATTAGATTTATTTGGAAGGGTTCGGCGCAGTGTAGAAAGTACCAAAGCTTTAGCTGAAGCAAGTGAAGCCTCATATCGAAATATACTTCTAAGCATCGAAGCTGAAGCTGCACAGGATTATTACACTCTACGCTCTCTTGAAACACAGCGCCACCTCTTGCAGGCTGCTGTAGAGGGACGTAAAGAAGAACTAGCACTTGTCCAATTGCGTAAAAAAGAAGGTGCGAGTAATGAACTCGAAGTATACCAAGCACGTACACAGCTTGATACTGCGTTATCAGCACTGCTTAGCACTCAGCAACATATAGCAACCTTACGTCATGCTCTAGCAACCTTAACTGGTAAAACAAATGACGCCTTTGCATTGGAAATTACGGAAATAACAGAATTGCCTCCCGTAATACCTATTGGCTTACCTAGCGATTTACTTGAGAGAAGACCTGATGTAGCACAGGCAGAAAAGCAGTTAGCATTTACTTCAGCTCAAATCGGTGTAGCTAAGGCAGCCTTTTATCCTAATATCAAACTAACAGCTGCCGCAGGTTTTAACAGTACCTCTTTATCTACGCTGTTAAATAGCTCCAGCAAAGAGGGTTTCATATTACCATTTATAACTCTTCCTATTTTTACTGAAGGTCTAAATAAAGCGAATTATGAACACGCTAAAGAAGCGTACGCTGAAGCTCTATCAAACTATAAACAAAGTCTTTTATCAGCTCTCGAGGATGTTGAAAATGGGTTATCAGACTTACGCTATCTCAATGAGCAAGTGATGATATCACGTGACAATGTAGATGCCTCAAAAAATGCCTCAAATTTATCTCTACTTCGCTACAAACAAGGGGTTGCTAATTACTTTGAGGTCGTAGATTCGGATAGAACAAGTCTGCAGGCTGAGGTATCCGATAGTCAGTTGATTGCACAGTACTATATTGCTCATATTCACCTTATTAAAGCGCTTGGCGGTGGCTGGTAAAAATACTTGGCATTCATAAATCGCGTGAGTGTTAAACCCAAAAGAGATCTAAGATTTGATTCACTTCGCGGATTGATGATTTTGTGCATGACAGCAAATCATCTACCAACTCGTTTACGCGCGTTAACCGATGAATCCTTAGGATTATTCTCAGCTGCAGAGGGTTTCGTTTTTCTATCTGGCCTGATGGCTGGCTGGATATACTCACGTAAGTTACGTGAAACAAGTCAGGATGTCCTTTTTAGTCAGTGCCGTGAACGTGTTAAAACTATTTATTATTGGCATCTAGCTGCATTTATCAGCTGCCTAATTTTAGTAGTTATTTCTTCTCACTTGTTTGGCTTTGCATCACTGAATACGCCGCGACTTTTCTACCAAAATCCCCTATTAGCCATAGGACTAGGTGCAGTTTTTTTACATCAACCAGGACTCTTAGACATATTGCCTATGTACTGTGTGATGTATGCCTTACTACCTCTCATACTTAAGTGGATAGAGGCAGGATACCGTTACACGGTACTTATAATTAGTTTCAGCGTATGGCTAATTACTCAATTTGCGCCACCGATGGACACCATATCTTTCTTCCCTGTGGTGCTAGGCTCATTCAATCTCTATGCATGGCAGTTTATTTTTATCTTAGGCGTATTAGCTGGTAATAGTAGACTAAATAAGAGCGAAACGCTTAAACCTAGATTAACGATTATCGTAGGGGCATGTATTGTTGTATTAAGCTGTTTAAGTATTCAGCATTTAGGCTGGCGTCCTCTTTGGAGTGATCAGTTCTTTGGTGTTTCTTTAAATAAACCAGCTCTAGGTTTCTTGCGACTTACTAATTTTGGATGTGTAGCATACCTCGTCGCCTTACTCGGCAGTAAATTCCCAAATCTATTTAGTTGGCCTAAAATTGCGTTTCTTGGAAAACACTCAATTGCTGTCTTTGCAACTCAAAGCGTAACAGCCATGATACTGCTTCAATTTGAAAAGTTTTTTACATCCCTACCTGGTGACATTATTTGCACCTCTCTCTCGATAGCATTTTTATATCTCGCAGCTTACATTCGAGATCTATGGCAAACTAAGCCTGTTAAAAACGCTGTCTAACCAACCTTACTTTTATTTAAGTACATGATATCCGAAAGACTAAAAAGCCAAGTTCAGTTCATCTTGGAAGTTGATAAGTTGAAAGAAATTTTCAGACAGACTATCAATACACAAAGTAAACGTGCAGAAAATGATGCCGAGCATTCATGGCATTTATGCTTAACAACTATAGTTCTAGCAGAACATGCCAATCTACCTAACCTAGATGTACTTAGAGTATTAAAAATGCTCATTATACATGACCTCGTTGAAATCGATGCTGGCGACACCTTTGCTTACGATACAGCACGCATGGAAGATCAGCATGCACGCGAAGTTATTGCTGCAAATCGCATCTTTGGTCTTTTACCGAGTGATCAAGCCATAGAATTTAGAGCCCTATGGGATGAATTTGAGGATAAAAAAACTCCTGAAGCTCGTTTTGCTTTAGCTATGGATAGATTTCAACCTATGCTACTCAACTGCGCCACGGAGGGTGCGGCCTGGAAGAGGCATAAGGTAACAGAAGATCGCGTCTTGGCACGCAATGCACCGATTGCCGATGGCTGCTTACCCCTATGGGAATACGCAGTAGATATGGTTAAGAGAACAGTGGCATCAGGTCATCTACCTCCTGCCCCTCCAAAATCTTAAGATAAATCTCTAAACGAACCGAATTGTGCATCGAATAGTCGGCGGTATGTATGAACAATCATACCATCGGTCAATCCGGACAACCAGTCGCAGATCCTACGCGCCTTCATTGACTCTGTTTTTTCTTTATTAATTAAACTACCCACTTGAGGCGGAAGTACATTTATAACACGACCCTTTTTGATCACGTAGTTTTTCCACGCAGTGTCCCACAATTCAACAAGAACAACGCGAGCTTTGTGTTCCATCTGTTGTAATTGAGGACTTTCAAAGATAATATCGTTAGCGATGCGCTTATAGATAAGTGCCTCCTGTTGAGCCGCGTCATCAACGATTAGTTGATATCTAAAGCGATTGGTGCTCTTAGCCAAGAAACCCTCACGCTTTGAAATACTACAGGCCTTAATAAAGTCTCCGATTTTTTGTGAAAACACACTCTCTAAACGATCGTTCTTAATCGCGAGCAATAAGCTTCTTATAATTGGGTCTTTTACAGGATCATATCCATTATGATCAGCCCAATTTTCAATGTGATCGTAGGTTAAAAATCCAGCCTTCACCCCATCTACAATATCGTTGAGTGAATAAGCTGCATCATCAGACCAATCCATAATTTGGCATTCAACACTTTTAAATGCGTTAAGCTTATCGCCCTTAAGTAAAGAAGCTGGAATTTTCTGACCACCCATAACGAAACTTCTTACACTTTTTTGAGAATCATAAATAAAATGATTTTCTGGACGTTTAGAAAATTCACTAAAACATTTTTTGTATTTAAGAACACCATCAAGCAACGCGCGCGTTGGCTTCATACCGTGAACACCTTCACTAGTTTGATACATGGTATCCGTCAGTAAATGAAGCGTCTGGGCATTACCCTCAAATCCTCCATATGCTTTCATTAACTCCTGTAGTGTTCTCTCACCTGAATGGCCAAAGGGAGGATGACCTAAGTCGTGCGCCAAACAAACTGCTTCCACTAGATCACTATCGATATAAAAAGAAGCATTCAGAGACTTAGAAGTACTTTGTAAATACCTGCATATCGAACGACCAATTTGTGCAACTTCAATAGAATGAGTCAAACGCGTACGATAAAAGTCATATTCCCCTGACAAAAACACCTGTGTTTTTGACTGCAGTTTACGAAATGCATGAGCATGAATGATTCGATCACGATCAATTTGAAAAGCATTACGATAATCCGTATTCCGCTCTGACCCATAAGTTTCACTGTCAAACGAGTTATAAAATTGATTTGTCATTAATGGGATGAATACAAATGGAAACTATCCGTTTTTAATATCCAATACAAGCCTGTGTAATGGTCATATGAACTGAGATTAAACGTTGTACGCTATTGAATCTTAGGAAATAATACCAAAATACCCACGAGCTATGGCAGAAACTAATCTATCTCCATCAGATTTTAAGAAATTAAAAATTGCTGCTATCAAAGCATCAAAGAATGCTTACGCACCTTACTCAAAATTTAAAGTTGGTGCAGCTATACTGACTTCTTCAGGAAAAATTATATCAGGATGTAATGTAGAAAATGCTTCCTATGGGCTATGTATGTGCGCCGAAAGAAATGCTATCAATAGCATGGTCGCTCTAAAAGAACGTCGCCTCAGTTGCGTTGTTGTATATACACCAACTAGTAAACCTACAGCACCTTGTGGTGCATGCCGCCAGGTAATCAGTGAATTTGGTTCACAAGCACGCGTGATTAGTGTCTGCAAATCAAAGCAGCTAATTGATACGTCAATAAAATCACTTCTGCCTGAAGCGTTTGGACCTCGTGACTTAAAGTAAGCTTTTACTTACTGAAAAAATCACGAACGCGAGCTTCTAGTTCACTGCGTGCTATTTGTTCTTCAGAGCGCTCAGTCATGTCGCGTAGTTTAACACTACCACTTGCCAATTCTTCGCTACCAAAGATCAATGTTAATTTAGCACCACTCTCGGCAGCTGACTTAAACTGCTTACCAAAGGCTAAATCCTTAAAAGGATACTCTACGCTGTATCCTAGTGCTCTGAGGCTTGCTATAGCCCCAAAAGCAGCTTTGCGCTCAGCTTCACCACCAATCACAACATAAATATCTGGTGAACGCACAAGTGTTGGCATTAAACCGCGTGCTTCGAGTAATAAACTAAAGGTCATATCACCAATAGCGAATCCAACAGCAGGTAAATCTGGGCCACCTAATTTTTTTACTAAATTATCGTAGCGACCACCACCAGCTAGCGCACGTAGTTCTCCCTTGCGGTCAAAAGCTTCAAATACAAAGCCTGTATAATACGCAAGACCACGAACAACACCTAAATCGACAGAAACGAAGTCAGATAAACCCATCGCGCTTAATCCATTGAGCACCTTTTCCCAGTCCATTAAACGCTGCGATAACTTTTCGGAGGCTGCCTGTTCGGCAACCAGGGACTTGAGTTCATCTAGTGATTTTATCTTTAAGAAACGTAAAACATTTTCTTTGAGTGATGAATCAAGTGCCCCAAATTGAGTGATGTAGGCTTTAAATGCATCGTCTCCGTATTTTTCGTACTTATCGATTGCACTCAGCATCGCCGAAATTTTTGACTCATCTAAACCAAGACTTGCTAGATAATAGACCCAAACATTTCGGTCGCTTAGTCTGACATAAAAATCTTCTGCAGTTAAGCCAAAGCCTCGCATGCATTGGATAAGTAAACCGATTAATTCAATTTCTGCCTCAGGGCCACTTTCACCAAAGATATCCGCATTAAATTGAGAGAAGCAACGACCTCTGCCCTTTTGCATACGCTCATAGCGATAAAACTCCGCAATGCTATACCACTTAATAGGTCGTTTAAGTGAGCCCGCTCTTTCACCAACTAGACGACATACCGTGGGCGTCATTTCTGGTCTAAGCGCAACTTCACGTCCACCTTTGTCTGTAAATGAAAACAGTTGCGTCTCAATTTCTTCACCTGATTTAGCACGGTATAAATCTAAAGGCTCTAGTACTGGAGCATCGTATTCAGCGAATCCATAGGCATTCGCAGCCTGACGCCATAAACGAAACACATGATTTCTACGTGCTAGGTCGTCAGGATAAAATTCTCTAAAACCGGGAAGCGTCTGAAACTCGGGCATGAATTATATACTGTGTGAACAGATAAAAATAAGAGCGAATTAAAAAAATTCGCTAAACACTACCAAAACACATCAAAGAAACAAACCGTGTTTCTTTATTCAGCGCTAGGAGCTGGTGGTATTTGGATTTGAGTTAAATCCAATTTCTTAAGTTGTTGCTTGAGAATCTTACCGGATTTAAATTTTACTACAGCGCGCTGAGGGATAACCACTTCTGCTTCTGGCTTATTAGGATTACGTCCTACACGCTGCTTGCGCACTTGTACTTCTAATACGCCGAAATTTCTTAACTCAACATTACGACCTTCTGATAATGCTTTCTGCACAATATCAAGCGTTTGCTGAACTGTGTCTACGATTTGCTTCTGTGGAAAACCTGTCTTACGGTAGATTTCCAGTACGACTTCGCGTTTGGTGAGGTTCGTAGACATTGATTTTCCCTTTAGTTTCTGCGTTTAGATTTTGTATAAAGTATTTACAGAATTCTAATTACGTCAATAATAATGGCTTAAGTAAGAATAAATAATGATAAAACCCGAATCAGCCGCTGTAAACTCTATGTTTTCGCGTATCGCAGCGCGCTATGATATTGCTAATAGGCTACTTAGCCTAGGTTTAGACCTGCACTGGCGCAAGCAATTAGTAAAGTCTTTAAAGTTACATAAACCGTTAACTGTATTAGATTTAGCTACGGGAAGTGGAGATGTTGCATTCGCAATTTCAAAGAATTTACCCAAAACTGTAAAAATCACAGGCATGGACTTTTGCGAACCCATGCTAACTGAAGCCAGGGTTAAGCAATGTGCCATTTCGTCCGCCTCAAATATAGAGTTTACCCAAGGAGATGGACTTAACCTACCCCTCAACGATAGCACTTATGACGCTATAACCATTTCATTCGGACTTCGAAACATGGCTGATAGAGCTCTGTCACTACGAGAAATGAGGCGCGTACTTAAACCGCGAGGTAATCTATTTGTACTCGAATTTTCGCAGCCTTACTTTTGGTTTAAACCCATTTATTTTTTCTACCTTCGCTACCTTTTACCTTACATAGCTGGTATCGTAACGAAAGATCGCGAGGCATATGTATATCTTAACAAGACGATTGAAAGCTTTCCAAATCGTTTAGCTTTAGAAAAAGAAATTTTAGCAGCTGGATTTTCTAGTGTTAAATCCACTGCCCTTTTGTTTGGCGCGGTAGCACTGCACGAAGCAAAAAATTAATTTCTAAGAAATTAATTAAACGACTTACCGCAGCCGCAGGTACTTTTTGCATTTGGATTTTTTATTTCAAATCCTTTGCCATGCAGACCATCGTCAAAATCAACACTGCATCCACTCAAGAATGGTACACTCTTAGGATCTACAACAATTGAGATCCCTTCACTTTCAAAAATTACATCATCCGCTTTGGCTGCTTCAAAAGACATTCCGTACTGCATTCCGGAACAGCCACCATTTTCAACAAGCAGTCTTAGCGGCGCATCTGGTGTTTCCGAATTCGAACGAAGTGTACGAACTTGAGCAGCAGCACGTGGTGTAAGTAAAATCATAATTGAGTTCTAAAATAATCTAACGACTCAATTACTGTATTCACAGAAAACAAATCAGCAAGAAAGAGGTCTGTTTTAGCAAAACTCTTCTATTAATTAACGATTCTAATAATATACAGCAATTTTCAGGCCAATTTAGACTGAATTACTTGCGGAAGGTAAAAATCGGGTATTAAATGGCTTTGGGTGAATGCCAAACTACAACATGCCGTTTATGACACAAGGAGAGTCACTCCCCTATGAGTGGCCCATCCCTAGGTCATGGCCTGCAGCAAAGGCAAAGCCAATCGCTAGTCCTAGCGCCCCAACTAAGACAATCTCTTAAGATATTGCAGGTTGGTGCTTTAGAGCTTCGATCCGTGATCCAAGAAGAGCTACAATCTAATCCAACAATTGAAGAATTGCCTATGGAAGGCGTTAACTTGGATGAACCTTCCAACTCGCAAGAGTACGACTCAGAATCTATTCCTCAAGACACCCTCAATACGTCCGAAAGCGTAAAATCGGATGAAATGGATTTTTCAAAAGAATTTCAAATTCTTGAAAAATTTGATGACGATTGGCGCGATACCCCAGGTATTACGTCCAGAACCTACACCGCTGAAGACGCTGAGAAACGCCAACACTTTTTTGATTCCTTAGTAAGCGAGGCTTCCCTTCAGGAGCATCTCATGCAACAAGCTGAAGTTTCAGATTTAACTGAAAACGAGCTCAGTGCCATGCGTCATTTAGTAGGTAGTTTAAATGAACAAGGACTACTGACTCAAAAGCCCGCAGATATAGCACTACAAACAGGTATACCTTTAGAAGATGTACTCAAAGCCGAGAGCGTTTTAAAAACATTCGAACCACTTGGCGTAGGCAGTAGCAGTTTAGCGGAATGTTTACTCATTCAACTCGCTGCAAAAGGTAGAGCTGAATCACTGCCAGGAAGAATTGTACGCGATCATTTTGACTTACTCACCCGTCGACGAATTCCAGAAATCGCTCGTAAATGCGGAATCGCACAAGACGATGTACAAGAAGCTATCGAAGAAATTGGCCGTCTCGATCCAGCCCCAGGTAGACGATACACAGAGGACATTAACCGCGTCGTTATAGCTGATGTGATTGTCGAAGACGATGAAGGTGAATGGAAAATCACATTAAATAGCGATTACATTCCTAAACTGCGCATATCGAATACATACCGCGAAATGATCGCACGCGGTAAACTCACAAAACAAGAAGGCGACTACCTACGTGAGCGCATACGCTCTGGAAAATTTCTCATAGACTCAATAGAACAACGCCAACGCACAATTGAACGTATCACTCGAGAAATTATCAAAAATCAAAGCGATTTTTTTGAAAAAGGTGTAGCTTATTTAAAGCCACTTACCATGACTACGATTGCAGATATTGTAGGTGTCCATGAGACAACAGTAAGTCGAGCAATCGCTAATAAATACATTAAAACACCACACGGTGTTTTTGAATTTAAATATTTCTTTACCCCTGGTTACCAAGCTGAAAGTGGAGCCTCTGTATCAAATACAAGCGTCAAAGAAATGATCGCAGATCTTATTAATGTTGAAGATAAAGCTGCACCTTATAGCGACCAAGAATTAGTTAAAAAGCTGCAAGCTAAAGGCATCAAGATAGCACGTAGAACCGTTGCAAAATACCGCGAAGAACTTGGCATGCTACCAAGTAATTTAAGACGTGATTATAAATAATCTATAAACCTAATCCAGGTTCTATAGATATATTATAGCCGTCACTTTTAAGACCCGCTTTATCCACATAAGCTGCAAAGGCGATCATAGCTGCGTTATCGCCTGTGTGCTCACTACGTGCAGCGTAAAAAGGAATCTGAGCCCGTTTTGCCTCAAGCTGCATGCTAGTACGAAGTAATTTATTATTAGCCACCCCACCAGAAAGTCCCAGACTCTGGTAGCTGGTCAAACTGAGTGCAGCACGAGTTTTTTTAATCAGTGCATCAATCACCGCCTGTTGATAGCTAGCACATAAATCACGCATCTTAGCTTCAACCTCTTGTTTACTCATAGCCTCAAGCGTATAGCGCAAACTCGTCTTTAAACCTGAAAAACTAAATTCAAGTTCACTCTTCTTTTCCAAGCCACGTGGAAAATCAAATGCAGCTACATCTCCCCCTAATGACTGTTTCTCGATTAAAGGCCCACCAGGATAACCTAACCCGAGTAACTTAGCTCCTTTATCGAGAGCTTCCCCTGCCGCATCATCCCGAGTTGATGAAATAAATTCGATTCGTCTCTGCTTTGTAATACGACACAAAATGGTATGGCCACCAGAAGCAATAAGAGCGAGATGAGGCAATGCTTGATCTAAGAGCTCATCAAAGTGAATAGGATCACTATGATGCATATCAATAAACGGAGACCATACATGCCCACGCATGTGATTAACTCCGACTACAGGTATTTTCAGTGCTAAGGCGAGTGATTTGGCAGCCGCAACACCCAGAGCTAGACATGGAGCTAGCCCTGGTCCGTACGTGACTGCTACCGTTTCTAATTTTGCACTACCCCACTGCGATTTACTTAATTCAATGAGTGGGCCTAATTCCTTCACATGCTCTCTTGAGGCTAAATCAGGAACAACACCACCATGCTTACCATGAAGCGCTATCTGTGTGCGCACCCATTCTCCTTTGATACCAGTTTGAGGATCAAATACGGCGACTGCCGTTTCATCACATGAACTTTCTATCGCAAGTATCATCAGGCTGATTTCCCTAAAGGTATTCCACTAAATTCACTATGCTTATGTACTGATTTTTTAGTCATCCAAAAAACTTTATGACCTGTGCTCGACGTTTTTAAATTTCCTTTTTCAGTTTCTATTATTTTTTCTAAATCATAAAGCTGAACGCCTTTAAGCACATCAAGGGCAGTTAATAATTGAGTATCTTGAATTGGTTCAAAACCAAAGTGTTCTTTAAATTCCTTAGGATCAGTAATATCCTCACGAGACACTTGCCTATTGATTTTAGCATCATCTTCTGCAGATAAAACAACTTCAACGTGAGGTGAAACACCTTTTTGATGAATAAGTTTTCCACTCGGTGTATAGTAATGAGCAGTCGTTAATCGTAGTGCCTCTCCGCTCGCGAGTTTAATGATCGTTTGCACAGAACCCTTACCAAAAGAGCGCTCACCAACTACTATTGCTTTACCTGTATCTTTAAGTGCACCCGTCACAATTTCTGCAGCACTCGCAGATCCCTCATTAATTAAAATAGCCACAGGCATAACTAGCGCCTCACCTTCTGTTTCAGATTTAAATTCCTCTTTATCGGTAGGTTTTCTACCTTGGGTATAAACGATCAAATCACCCTTTTTAAAGAAAGGTTCAGCAACTTCCACTGCTGCATCTAACAATCCTCCTGGATTATCGCGCAAATCTATCACTAACGCTTGTATATTTTTCTCAAGTAGTGCGTTAAGTTTTTTCCAAAACTGTTCCCCGGTATTATCTGAAAATTCTGTAATACGTAGATAGCCTATATTTTGATCTAAGACTTTTTCACCTATCACACTGTTTACGTTAATAATTTCACGCGTGATATTAAAACTAAGTGTCTTATTCAGTGAGGGTCTAAATACGGATACAGCAACATCGGTTTTTGGTTTTCCACGTAACCGTTCAACAGCTTCCTGCATCTTTGCTGTATGCTCGACGCTAAAACCATCAATCGTGGAAATATAGTCACCACGTTTTAATCCTACTTTATCACTCGGAGCATTAGGCGTTACAGCCACAATCGTTAAGTGACCTTGATGAAGTTCCACCTCTATTCCCACCCCACCAAATTTTCCATCCAGGTCTTCTTCAAATGCTTTATTATCTTTTGATTCCAAAAATTCCGAATGAGGATCTAAACTTTCAACCATGCCGTGCAAGGCGTAGTGAGCGAGTTTATCATAACTTGCTTTATCAGCATCTACATAATTCTCGTTTACAATACGAAGCACACCCTTGACGGAGGTAGAGGCCTTCTCGAGTTCATGCCCGGGGAATAATCCCCATAAGAGCGCAAGCGGAGCAACGCTTAGAAAAACTCCTAGGCTTAAGCGTTTAGCAACTGAAGCGTTATGTATGCCCTTTAGCATAGTTTGAAGTGTGACAATGCCTTGAAGATTGTAAACATTACGCCACTTCCCTTTAGTAAGTTTATCGTGAGTGAATTAAACCACATTTCAGCACATAAGCCGGACATCTATGAGGTCCTATCATCTGAAATGTCAAAGGGTGACCTCTCCTTTGAAAAATTCATGCAGCTTTGCCTCTATCATCCAACGCTTGGCTATTACACAAAGGCGCGTAAACGCATAGGGCTTAACCAAGAAGCTGATTTCTATACAGCAAGTAGTTCAAACCCTGTATTTGGCGAATTAATTATCGCTGCCTGTAAAGACTTGCTGAAAGACAAACCTATTGGTGACTACACGTTCGTAGAACTTGGCGCAGAACGCACCCTAGATAATCCAGCTAAAGCGAACGGTATACTAAGTTCACTCACTCATCCTTTTAAAGAAGTCATCTCCATAGGAAACAATGACCAGATGTCACTCGAAGGTCCTTGTGTCGTTTTTTCCAATGAGCTTTTTGATGCACAACCGTTTAGACGTTTTAAATTTATTAATAATCAGTGGAGAGAATTAGGAGTCAGTTTACGTGACGGTATTCTCTGTGAAATAGAATTACCAACCCCGGTGACTACTGATTATTTACCTAAAAGTGCTCCCGAGGGATATCATATTGATTCCCCTGAACTTTCTGTAGCACTACTCAAAAAAATTACCTCTCAACCGTGGTCTGGGCTCTTTATAGCCTGCGATTATGGTAAGAGCTGGGAAAACCTGATTCACGAAACACCGCAAGGGACAGCTCGTGCTTATTATCATCATACCCAATCCAATGACTTACTCGCCAATCCAGGCGATCAAGACCTCACCTGTCATGTGTGCTGGGATTGGCTCATGAATGCCCTAAAAGAGGCTCAATTTGACTCCGTAAGCTTACAATCGCAGGAAGCTTTCTTTGTAAACCATAGCGGATCCTGGATTAGCGCAGAAATAGCCAAAGAAGCAGGCCAATTTAGCCCTAAAAAACGCTCTTTGATGCAACTTATTCACCCCTCTCACCTCGGAGCTAAATTCCAGATAATCAACGCTTCACGCAGTTAAAATGTCAAAAATAGTATCTTTTGCCCTTGCCAGCGGCTAAACCAAACTTTTACATAAACCCTTTTAACAACAGGAAACCACCATGGCTAGAGTCTGCGCAATCACAGGTCGTCGCCCCGTCAAGGGCAACATTATCAACCGCAAGGGACAAACCAAGAAGAGCGGAGGCATCGGCACGCACGTGACGAGCATCACTCCTCGTAAGTTCCGTCCTAATCTCCAAAAAGTGAAGGTAAAACTTCCTAATGGTGGCACAAAACGTATTTGGGTATCCGTAAAGGCACTCAAAGCAGGTTTAGTTCAGAAAGCTTAAGCTTTCTTTTATCATTTCCTTTAAAGCTAGAAGAGTAACTTACTCTTTAGCTTTAAAGTCCTCTAAATACAGCGGCGGCGTTTTGACCGCCAAAGCCTAGATTGTTACTGAGTACGGTACGTACTTTTGATTCACGAGCTTTGTGTGGGACATAGTCCAAATCACACTCTGGATCAGGCTCTGTTAAATTGATGGTAGGTGCTATGTGCCCTGTCTGGATTGTCTTTACTGCAATCACAGATTCAATACCGCCTGCTGCGCCAAGTAAGTGGCCAGTCATGGATTTAGTCGAACTCACAGCAAGTTTCGATGCATGATCACCAAACACTTTTTTAATCGCTAGGGTTTCAAAGCGGTCATTGTAAGGGGTCGAAGTACCATGCGCATTGATGTAATCAACCTCGGTTGTATTTACCTGGGCTGACTCAAGTGCTCTACGCATAGCAAGTGATAGTCCACGGCCTTCCGGATCAGGCATCGTGATGTGATGCGCGTCGCTCGTTGCTGCGTAGCCTACTAATTCACAGTAAATTCTAGCACCGCGTTTTTGTGCGTGCTCAAGGGATTCTAAAACTAGAACGCCAGCTCCTTCTCCCATAACAAATCCATCACGTCCTTTATCAAAAGGACGACTCGAGCCTTGAGGATCATCATTGCGAGTACTCATGGCTTTCATTGCGCAAAAACTTGCGTAGGCAAACGGTGTGATTGCTGCCTCTGCTCCACCAGCAATCATCACATCAACTTCTCCACGGCGAATACAATGAGCAGCTTCACCGAGTGCATGCGTTCCAGAAGCACACGCTGAAACTACACCGAAATTAGGTCCACGTGCCCCATACTTAATCGCTACAAGCCCTGAACAAATATTTCCTATCAGTGCTGGAATCGTGAAAGGGGAAATCTTACGAGGGCCTTTTTCTGCAAGCACCTTAAGCTGTGATTCGTAGGTGTACATACCACCTATACCAGAGCCAATCATAACGCCTACTCTATCACCATCTATTGCTTCAAAATTAATACCGCAATCTTCAGCAGCCTGAGTTGCAGCTACGTATCCAAAATGTGTATACCTATCATTACGGCGTACTTCTTTTGGATCCATAACTTTAGTTGGATCCCAGTTTCTTACTTCAGCACCTATCTGACTTGCATAAGGTGATGGATCAAAAAGGGAAATACGATCTATGCCACATTTTCCAGCAAGTAAGCTTGCCCAAAATGTATTAACATCGTGGCCTAGGGATGTAACAACACCTAGACCCGTAATAACAACGCGACGACTAGAATTCGAAGGCTGCATAGCCCAGCCAACTTAACGTGGCCTGTGGAGCTAAATTAAGCCTGACCAGCCTTAGCCTTGATATAATCAATGACTTGGCCAACGGTTTGAAGCTTCTCAGCGTCTGATTCAGGAATTTCTCCCTTAATCTCATCTTTGAATTCTTCTTCAAAAGCCATAATAAGCTCAACGGTGTCGAGCGAATCTGCACCTAAGTCATTAAGAAATGAAGCCGTTGGTGTGATCTGATCTTCGTTAACATTAAGCTGGTTAACGATAATCTCTTTGACGCGTTGTTCGATTGATTTTTGGTCTGCCATTTTGAATGGATCTTGTTGATAGCGAGCCTTCACATAGCCATGCCCCCGTCAACCGCAAAAACTTGTCCTGTAATATATCCTGCCTCTTCTGAGCATAAAAAGGCGGTCATATTTGCTATATCTGAAGCCTCCCCAAATCTCTTAAGTGGCACAGCTTCAAGGACTTTTGCAGCTATATCGGGCTGATTTACAAAGTCGGTAGTCATATCTGTCTTAATAAACCCAGGAGCCACCGCATTTACCGTAATATTTCGGGATGCGAACTCTTTTGCGAGGGTTTTGGTCAATCCTATCATACCTGCCTTGGCAGCAGAATAATTAGCCTGCCCTGCATTTCCCATGACACCACTCACGGAAGCCATGTTAACAATACGTCCCCAACGGGCACGTGTCATTGGACGAGCTAAGTGTTTTGTCCAGTGAAAGCAGCTGGTGAGATTAGTAGTAATGACATCATTCCAATCCGTATCACTCATTCTGAATAATAATCCGTCACGAGTAATACCTGCGTTATTTACTAAGATATCAATCGCAGGAAATTCTTTAAGCAGTGACTCGCAGGCCTGAGCAACCGCTGCACCATCAGCCACATCGACTGCCAATGCTTTTGCTTTTCCACCGGATGCAACAATAGAAGCTGCTACAGCCCCACATGAATCTGCTGATTTTGATACGCATATAACCGTGACACCGTGTTTAGCTAGTGTCTCAGCAATTGCTTTACCAATACCACGTCCTGCGCCTGTAACGAGAGCTGTTCTATTATTAAAAGTAAGCATGTATAGGGATAGATTTCTCTAACACTAATCGCTTCGCTTGTGACTCGTCAATAAACGTCGCGTTGATACCTGCGGTCTTTTTTCAGCTCTTTAACGAAGACAATTGCCTCTTCCGGAGTTAAACCACCCTCTTTTGAGACAATTTCATGCAGAGCCTGATCTACGTCTTTAGCCATGCGTTTTGCATCACCGCAGACATACAGATGAGCCCCCTTACTTAGCCACTGCCATAGCTCCTTAGATGCCTCACGCATTCTATCCTGCACATACACTTTCTTTTCCTGATCGCGTGAAAATGCCGTATCTAATCGAGTGAGCACCCCTGATTTTAAATACTGAGCCCACTCCTCTTCGTAGAGAAAATCGGTTTTACTGTGCTGATCACCAAAGAATAACCATGCTCTACCACTCCCTGGTTTCGCTGCTAACTCCTGGGTAAACGCTCTAAATGGAGCAACTCCCGTTCCAGGTCCAATCATAATCACATCCTTAGAACGGTCTTCGGGTAATTTGAAATGTGAGTTTGTCACAAATACCGGAATCGGTGTTTCTGCTAAACTTACTCGGTCTGCTAAAAAGGTAGAACATACACCAAACCGTTTACGGTTATTAGTCGTATACCGCACAATCGCGACTGTGAGATGAATGTGTCTAGGACTAAAAAGTGGTGAAGACGCAATCGAATACAACCGAGGCATAAGCCTACGCAAATTATCCACAAATTCTTGTGGTGTTAGTTTTGCGCTCGGAAAACTCTGAAGTAAATCGACAAAGTGACGCTCTTCTAAATAAGCCATCGCCTGCGGTTTTGCCTCAGCAAGAAGTAAGGCGTCTAGTTCAGCTTTTTCTTTTTGATCGGTTACTTTAGAACCAAGAAGGGTTAGAAATTTTAAAGTTGGACCTGAAAGTGCGAGTTTCGACGTGAGGGCATCCTTAAGAGAAATTGGCTCCGTCGCCTTTGGTAGCATGACAGGCTCAGATCCGGTTGCACCTAAAGCTGCAATCAGCTCCACAACATCTTCGGCTCTGTTCGTTGAGTAAATACCGAGCGAATCCCCTGAGGCATAGATTAAATCACTTCCTGTTAAATCAATGACGAAATGCCGCGTCTCCTTAGAGGATCCTTCCTTATTGAGCATTCTAGCTTCAGTAGCACGGGCCAAAAAAGGGTTATCTTTTGTATAGAGGGAAGAGGTGGTAGCTTCAGACATTACTTAAAATCTAGTCAAAATCTTAAAAAGTGAGCAAGCGCCAAGCCTAAGCTAATATTGTTATATTCGATGGCAAAGCTTGCGCATAGTGAAGTTTTTGAGTGCTCTAGTTACTGTCATGGAATCATCAGAAATACGGGTACAAAAATTGATTGCAGATGCCGGAATATGTTCACGGCGGGCTGCGGATGCCCTGATTTCACAAGGTGAAGTTTGGATTAATGGAAAAATCGCTGTCCTAGGACAAAAAGTAGATCCAGAGGTTGATAAAATTACCGTCTCTGGAAAACCACTGCGCAAACTCTCCCAGCCTAAAATTACACTGGTAGTTAATAAACCACGTGGACTAATTTGCTCTAACAACGATCCTTACAATCCAGATACCGTTTTTAGTATTCTTCCTAAAGAATTACGTAAATTTCGTTTTTTCTGCGCAGGACGTTTAGATAAAGACAGTGAAGGGTTACTCGTCTTAACGACAGATGGTGAATTAGCGAATCGCTTAATGCATCCTTCAAACCATGTGGTGAAGCGCTACCACGTCAGTTTATCTGAACCCTACCCTGTACAACATTTACCAAAACTAATACGAGGGGTTGTGGTTGAAGGAGAACGCCTGAAAGTAGAACGTGCTACCTTAATTGGTGCAGGAGCAAGCAAAGCATCCACCGAACTCGATGTGCACATGCACCATGGCAAAAAGCGTGAAATTCGTCAGCTATTCACCGTCTATCGCTATGAGGTAAAACGACTCCGCCGCTACCAAATTGGAGCAATTCGCCTACAGGGAATCCCATTGCGCGGAGGCAAACAACTCTCTACAAAAGAGATCGAAGCTTTATTCAAATCTCCACGTACACCACGCGGGGAACATACTGTATCTTCAGACACTCATACCTAAACCTATGAACTCGCGTATTCGCTTTTCAGTTTTAGCCTTACTCTTAACTGCAGGAGTAGCCTTCGCTACTCCAGTCATGCAGCCTACAGCGATCTTATCAAAACCAGATGCATCTGGCGCACCCTTAGGTGTTGTGACAGCCGGTACTGAACCAGAGGCTGCTCCAGCAGGTGAAACAGCTCCCGAAGGCTGGATGGCCGTTAAAGTCGCAGGTCCTTTTGATTTATACATCGAAAATAAAGATCTAACTAAAGCACTCGATCCTAAAGCAGGTAGCCCACTTCGCTTAGAACCAAAGGCAGATGCTCCTGTGGTTATGTTAGCAAATAAAGGAGATCCATTAACTATCACCGGATTACGTGGAAAATGGACACGCGTTAAACTCAATAAGGATTTAGTGGGTTATATCCAAACATCCGCCGCACCTCAAAACACCGCTCCTCAAACCGGAGCACCAGTCGTTGCAACTCAAATTCCTGTTTCTATCGCACCAGGTAAAGCGGCAGACACAGAACAAAGTGATTCAAAGACAGCACAACCACGTTATTTCGAAGGTAAACTGCTCTCAACCCACCACACTTTCAGCCTCCACGACTCAATTTATAAATGGGAAATTCAGGATGACACAGGAAGTCGTGTTGCCTATCTCGATATTTCTAAAATTACTCAAACCGAACAAATTGATAGCTACGTAGACCATAAAATTCAGGTTTACGGTGTTCCTCGTCTTGAAGTAGGTACGCAATCGATCGTTGTATCAGTCGAGAGCTTACAGCTTAAATAATTTTTATGCAATTAATTGACGGCAACGCAATCGCCGCCGAGATCATTTCTGAGCTCAAAACAGAAGTCGCACAGTTAAGTGGACGTAAGCCTTGTCTTGCACTCGTACGTGTGGGTGATGATCCAGCTTCCGTCTCTTATGTAAAAAAGAAAGAAAAGACTGCTGAAGAAATTGGAATCGAAGGTAAGATAATCTTACCACCCGTGACCATTACTCAGACTGAACTTGAGTCACTCATCGTAAAACTAAACAACGACCCATTAGTTGATGGTATTTTAGTTCAATCACCTCTTCCCGCTCCTTTAGACGAGAAACAGGCATTTAAAAAAATCAGTCCAGAAAAAGACGTAGACGGATTTCATCCAATCAATCTTGGAAAAATTGCCCAAGAGGATGACTCTGGTTTTGTTTCCTGCACTCCCGCAGGGATTATGGAACTACTGAGCCGCTCAAAGGTGAGCATGAAGGGTAAACACGTCGTCGTTTTAGGACGCTCTTTAATTGTTGGAAAACCTGTTGCACTCTTAGCGCTACAAAAAAAAGCTGGGGCAAATGGCACCGTGACGGTGTGCCACTCAGGTACCGAAAATTTAGCGAGTATTACAAAACAAGCAGACATCCTCATTGCAGCAATTGGTAAACCAGAATTTGTTACGCAAGACATGGTAAAACCAGGCTGTGTTGTTATTGATGTTGGTATCAACCGTGTTGCTGATGCTACGAAAAAATCTGGCTTTCGTTTAACAGGCGATGTGCATTTCCCGAGTGTTTCCCCACTCACGTCTCATATCACACCTGTTCCTGGAGGCGTTGGCCCAATGACTGTCGCCATGCTAATGAAGAATACGGTTAAAGCCTATAAGAACCACGCTACTGCTAAATAAATGAAAGCTGTTGCATTCATAGGAGCTGGAAACATGGCAAGCGCCATGGTTGAGGGACTACTGAGTAAAAAAGCACTTAGCGCACATTCCATTAAGTGCCTAGGTGGAGCAGGTACGACAGCGACTAACTTAGCTAAAAAAACGGGTATCACTCAGGTATCAACCGCTGAAGCATTACTTGCAGATACAGACACCCTAATTGTCGCCTTTAAACCTCAACACTTAGCGTCCCTAGGCTCTCACTATGCAAGCATCACAGAAGGACGCTTAATCGTATCAGTACTTGCAGGTAAACGTATTGAAACGTTAGCAGCGATATTTCCTAAAGCTCGAAATATCGTGCGCTGTATGCCAAATACCCCAGGTAAAATTGGAGCTGGCATCACAGGTTGGTGTTCAAAGTCAGAACTTTCAACTGATGATCAAGTAGCGGTGGCTAATCTCTTAGGGGCTTTAGGGAAAGCCGTACATATCGAAGAGAATCAAATGGATGCGCTTACGGGAGTAAGTGGAAGCGGTCCAGCCTATGTATTTGAATTTGCAGCAGCTTTACGTGAAGCAGGTATTGAGGCTGGATTAAGTAAAGATACTTCAGAGACACTTGCTATTGAAACCTTACTTGGTGCAGCGAAGCTTCTAGCCAGTGAGAATAAGCCAGCTGAAGTCTTACGCGATCAAGTGACCTCCCCTAACGGAACAACATTCGCAGGGCTTAAACGCTTAAGTGAAGGCAGTTTTAGACATTTAATCAAAGAGACGGTACTTGCTGCTAAAAAAAGGTCTGAAGAACTTTCTAAATCATGAGTGCACTTGATGGAAAATTACTTGTTACAGGTGGGGCTGGCTTTATTGGTAGCGCCCTTATTTGGGAGCTTAATCGCCGCGGATACACCGATATCATTGTCACCGATTTTTTGGGATCTGATGAAAAATGGCGTAATCTCACACCACTAAAATTCACGGATTACGTCGAGGCAGGCACTTTTAGATCTACGTTAAACTCAAATCCTACAGCTTACGGAAAATTTTCAGCTATTTTTCATTTAGGCGCGTGCTCAGCCACAACTGAAAGAAATGCCGCTTACTTGGTAGATAATAATTTTAATGTAACCAAAGAACTAGCCTCTTGGTCCCTAACTCACGGTGCTCGGTTTATCTACGCCTCATCTGCAGCTACTTATGGCGACGGAAGCCAAGGAATGGATGATAAAAATCCTGATATCGAATCGTACAGACCGCTTAATATGTACGGCTACTCGAAGCAAATGTTCGATGTCTACGCTAAGCGTAATTCATGGCTTAACCAAGTCGTGGGACTTAAGTATTTTAATATTTTTGGTCCAAACGAAGACCACAAAGCAGATATGCGCTCCGTTGTGCATAAAGCATTTCAACAGATAAGTACTACAAACCGCGTACAACTGTTTAAAAGTTATCACCCAAATTACAAAGACGGTGAACAGGAACGTGATTTTCTATATGTAAAAGATGCAGTCAAAATGACGCTTCATTTTGCTGATAAAGGCTTAGGTAAGTCAGGACTTTACAATATAGGATCAGGTGAAGCTAATACGTGGCTTACCCTTACCCATGCAATTTTTGCTGCATTAGGTAAAAGACCCCAAGTCGACTTTATCGATATGCCTGAAATATTAAAAGAAAAGTATCAGTATTTTACCCAGGCAGATACTTCAAAACTTAAATCAAGTGGCTATACTGAGTCAGCTACCCCTCTTGCTGAAGCAGTTAAAGATTACGTTCAAAATTATCTCGCAACAGATAAGCGTCTAGGAGCGTAATTTTTAAAAGCGTAGCCCCACGCTTTATGAATCAAATTAAAAAGTTTATTCTGATCATTGGTTTAATGATCATTTTCCCAACGATGCTTCACTACGCAGTAAGCACGTTTTATCCAGAACCTAAGGTAGAACAATTCATCCAAGCACCCCTACCTGCGGATAGAAAACTCACCGCTGATGAACGCTTAGAGAGGCAGGCAGAACGGACACGCTTAAACGACGAACGAAAGGAAGCCAATGCTGCATTCGCTGTTCGTTTATTTTGGGTAGCTGTACCGTGTGGACTAATCGCTATCGTTATAGGCACCCTGCTTAAAGCCCAAGCACTTGGCTCAGGCCTGATGGCAGGTGGAATTATAAGTATTGCTGAGGGCTATATTCGTTACTGGCCCCAGTTACCGGATTATCTGCATTTCATTTCACTACTCTTAGCCTTTATCCTTTTAGTCTATATTGGATATAAAAAATTAGATAAACCAGAAAGCCACACAAGTAACACACAACCACCCCATCTATGAAAAACCTTCCGCTTTATATCATTGCTACGCTTGGGATTGCCGTCTGTCTCAACGCTCAACCTAAAATTTCAGAGGATGAAAAAGCAATTTGGAATACAGAATATCGCTGGACTCAGGCATTAATTAAAGGAGATGCTAAAACACGTGGTGAGATAGAAACGAAAAACTATTCTCTGACTGAACCAGGTGGAGATATCAACTCACGTGAGGATGATATTGAAGAATTAACTTCGGGGCGCATGGTCTACAAATCGCTCAGCATGCATGAGCAAAGCCTAAAACTTTACGGTAGTACTGCTATTGTTACAGGACGACTAGCCGTTTCAGTGATTGCTGATGGTGGACCGCTCGAAGGCGTTTTTTCTTTTACTGATACCCTCATTAAAGAAAATGGTGTCTGGAAAAAAGCGGCTTCCCATGTATCCCAAATTGGAGCTACATCAAAACTTGCTACCGAGCCTGTACCACGTGAAGGAAAATGGGTTAAGCGCCATGAAGGATTTGTTAAAATTGCAGCCACTGAAAAATGCGAAATCTTATTCTTAGGCGACTCTATCACAGATAATTGGCGTCTAGCAGGTCGTGGTGCAGAAGTGCACAAAAAACACTGGCCAACGAAAGCAATCGTAAACCTAGGAATTAGCGGTGACCGTACCCAGCATGTACTCTGGCGTTTACAAAACGGGGAAATTGGCAACTTACACCCTAAGGTAATTATGCTCATGATTGGTACGAACAATCTAGGCCTAGAGCGCGACTACATCACAAGTCGCACTACTCCGGCAGAAACTGCCGAAGGAGTTAAAGCGATATTAGCTCTTTTACGTAGTAAATTCCCAGTATCTAAAATTCTACTCTTAGCAGTCTTCCCACGTTCACACTTACCTACTGACGAGGTTCGATTACAAGTTAACGAACTTAACAAGTACCTAGTTAATTATGCCGATAATAAGTCCGTTTTTTACCTAGATATCGGAAATGGCTTTCTTACGAAAGATGGCGTGTTAGAGCCATCCATTATGCCTGACTACCTCCATCCAAACGCAGCAGGCTATGAAATATGGGCTAAGGCCGTAGAAGGTCCATTAGCCCAATTAGCGCAGTAAATAACGCTTTCCTTTAGGAAAGAGCGTTTCTGCAGTAGGCAACACACTTGGCTATTTCAGCCATACGTGTTGAGCCTTGTGGAACTTTGTATTCAAACTCGATTGCTGCCATGATTGGCCACTTATTATCGCTTATTAGGCGTAAGACTTCGGCAATAGGTGTATCTCCCTTACCGAATTCAGTATTTGGTCCATCATGCAGTGTACGATCTTTGATATGAATATGAGTAATCTTATCATGATGCTTTTTCATGAAAGCCACAGGTGAATAGTTGTTACCTGCAATAAAGTGTCCGATATCTAAATTAGCACCGTTATACTTAGCTAGATCAAAACCAGCTTCCCACATCGCTTCCGTGACAGCTGTATGACCGTGATAGCCTACTCTTAATTCATGTTTATCAGCGAAAGTACCAATACGTTTAAGATCTTTTTCATTAATAGAGGCGCTGCCTTCTTTACCGAGGATCGACATTTCGCATGAGATTGCACTTGCACCTAATGTTTTAGCTAATGCAAAGAAGTAGTTAAGTTCTGCATCTGACATCGCGTAAATATCATCTACTTTTAGAACAGATATCGTTACGCCTGCATCATTCCATTTTTTACGAAACGCTGCAGCCTTTTCTACTGTAACACTTTCACGCCAAGCCTGCATCTTAGCTTTATCAGCGGCAGCTAGTTTGCGTTTACCGTACACTGGACAACCTAAGAATTGTTCAACAGGTTGAGCACGCAGTTCTACAAACGATACTCCTAATGCAACTACATTAGCCAAAGTTTCATCACCAGACATGAAGATATTCCCGAAGCTGTAAGGAACATTAATTCCTATCTGCACACCTTTTACTGTCGAATTTGGTTTAGCAGCTACATCGGATGATGAACCGTATGCTTTTAAGTAAGACAATAAGCCAGCTGCTGGAACAGCCATGAGGGCTAACTTTGCAAAGTCGCGACGTGAGTAGTTTGCCATAATAATTTATAGTTTATGCGTTAGAGGTAATGGGGAAGCTGATAAAATCCTCTACGCTTAGAATTGGCGCAAGCGAAAATATCTGCTTTTAAGGCCGTATAAAGTAGGTCGACATAGGTCTAAGATTCAAACATGGTAACGGTGCTCTAAAATCACCTGCGTAGCCCCACCCAAGTGAAAACCAATACCCCACCTAAGCACTCTTATCTTCATTCTAAGTCATTTCCAAAATCCATATGGCTTGTGCTATTCTCGGTATGGATTGGAACGATGGTTGCTATGTTAAGCCCATGGCTTTCATGGCATCACCATCCCTTAGAAGGCTCACTTATCCAGGGCGTTATAGCCGCAATAATTGCCTATACAGTAGGAGGCACCTTCCTCCTTTTGATAAAATCTGAGTCCTCTGTAGAAACAGAAAGTAAAAATATTTATTATATACCCCGCTTGGACCACTTGCGCTTTCTCGCAGCAAGTCTTGTCGTACTCTATCATTACTTTCACATGAATATCAGCCCGGAAGCTAGTGCTACAAGCTTAGCCGGTAAACTTATTAGTCAGGGTTCAAGTGGTGTAGATCTATTCTTCGTATTAAGTGGATTTATTTTTGGAACGATTTCCTACGAAAAAAGAATCAACTACGGAAGTTTTTTAGTCTCACGCTTATTTAGAATTTATCCCTTATATATCTTTGCTGTTACAATCGCAGTTAGTACGCACTACAATCTATTCAGCGCCCTCGATTGTGTGATGTACCTCTTTCCATTTCTTCACGTAAATCACATAGCTGGAAACCTAAATGATTTTGGGCAATTATGGAGTATTGGACTAGAATTCCAATTCTACCTCATATTTCCATTTCTCGCTGAGTTCGTATTAAAATTTGGTTATCGCTACTTGTTAGCACTTGTTTTCTTAGCATTAGGCGTTCGTCTGTTTTACTTTAACCAAGCAGGATCAGTGAGAGATCTTGTATGTTGGTCTCTTATTGGCCGATTTGATGAATTTGCTATAGGCATTTTAGCCACTGCGGTTGCAATACGTCGCCCCAATTTTTTTAAAAATCCGCTTCATATTATAACCTCAATTGCAGGTGTCATTCTATGCTTATATTGGTTAGAATCCTGGGGAGGTTACCATCATGGAAGCACCTCCGCCTTATGGATAGTCTGGCCTAGTATAGAAGGATTAATTTGGGCTTACCTCATTCTTAGTTATCTAAGATGTAAAATTAACATTCCAAAATTCCTAAATGAAAGCTTAGCCAAACTTGGTCACTTAAGTTTTTCGATCTACGTCATGCACGGATTTGCTGTATTTCTCACCTTTAAATATTTTGGCCAAGCACAGTGGATACAAATCAAAGAAACCAATAGTATATTAATTGGCACACTCATTTGTATACCACTGTCAGTGATTATAGCCTTCCCAACGTTTCACTTTATAGAAAAACCCTTCTTTATATTTAAGAAAAAATATACAGAACCGGTTTCACGAAACCACTAGTACGCCCTATAGCGTACTAAGGAATGCTATGAGTTGGCTTTGCTGGATAGCAGACAACCGTGTATACGCTTGTGTTGAGCTTGTACCCTCACCTGCATGACCTAAGATTGCCTGTTGTAACGTGGTTGCTCTGCCATCATGCATAAAAAGCTGACGTACACGAATCCCCCATAAAGGCGATGTCCTCATTTCCTTAGTACCAGCAACTCCTTGAGCAATGCCATCAGCAGATGATCCCATATCATGGAGTAATAAATCAGAATATAAATTAACATTTTGATTTGCTAATGCAGTGATCGAATTAGGGCCTGTATTTAACGTAGGCGTATGACAAGCAGCACACCCAATCGCATCAAACACCGCTCTTCCTGCAACGGATACTGGTGTTGAAGGAGCAGGCACTGGAGGTGCTAGATAACGCATATAATTCGTTAATCGATCAATTTCAGAAAGCCCAGTAACAACACTAGGCTGATCTTCAATCGGAGCAGAAAGACTAACAAACTGCGCAAGTAGCGTTTCATTTCCGTCTGGCGCTGCCGCTTTAGGGAAAAGTCGATTAGTAACACCGATCTCATTATTTAGCGCATCAGCACTAAATCCTAACAGTGTTGCGTGCTGGTTTTTCCAACCAAATCGACCCACACGAAGCTGTCCTGTAGAAATATCTGTAATCCATGCTACGCGCCCTCCTATTCCAGGAGGTTTAGGCCTTGCAGCATTCGCCACAATCGCACTGTCAGGAATCGCTTCAATTAATCCTGCTCCATAAAGTGGAGTCGTTAAACGAAGTGAAGTTACATTAGCATTAGCTGGCACTTTTTCTAAAATACTCGGAGCAATCGCTCGTGCATGTAATAAAGACCCATCCTCTGCTATGAGTGGATCAAATCCAGTCGCTGTTACTTGACCAAAGCGAGTAACGGTACGTCTACTTGAGCCACCTGCTGATGGATTACCATGACAGGCTAAACAGGATGAATCGTTAAATAGTGGGCCTAGACCCGTTTGCGGTGTTTCTGCTACTTGAAAATCTAAAAACCCTAGATTTGCACTGCTTTGCTGAGCAGCTGTAGCTCCCGCGATAATCTGACCAAAAGAACCAGATGTAGCAGGTAAAGGAGCTGGTGCTTGAGGAGGCGCTGGTGGTAGTGGTTGAGCTACGAGTATAGAAGCTGAAAACAGGCCATAAACGGCAATCAATTTAATATATAATTTAATTTGGTTCATCTTCATTGCGCACACATTACCACAAGCAACATGAAGAGAGCATGAAGCAAAAAAACCGAGTGACGCATTAAAGCCACTCGGTTTTCTAAAAGATAAAATTGAAATTAACTCTGAGGTAACGCTCCACGCCAACCTGCTTGCCATTGCTTCATGAGATCAGCAACTAACTTTTTATTCTCAGGATGGTTTGCAATGTTTACGTTTTCTTGAGGATCGGTTTCGTGATCATAGAGCTCAATCGCATCTACTTTAGTATGATCGTTACGACCTACCCATACCGTGAAACGGTAACGCTGTGTACGCATCGAATAACCCATGAGTGCTCCCGCGCCTGTCTTGCCTGCAGCGCGTGGGTACTGACTAAATGCAGCTTTCTTCCACGACAACTCTGGATTATCGAGTAGTGGTTTAAAACTATAGCCTTCAACTGTTGATGGTACAGAGATTCCAGCTAATTGAGAGAGTGTTGGATAAATATCTACAAACTCAACCAGAGCACTCGAGTGCATACCTTTAGCTTTCATACCTGGTGCAGAAATAATCAGAGGGGCATTGGTATCATTCTCTACGTTAGTATGCTTACCCCAGCCAGAATGTTCACCGAGCTTCCAACCGTGATCACCCCATAGAATAACGATCGTATTTTCTCTGAGTCCTAAACGATCTAATTCAGCCATCACACGTCCTACCTGAGCGTCCGTATAACTAACTCCCGCAAAGTAAGCATGCTTCAATCTACGCGCTAAATCATTAGAAAAAGGACCTGTTGCTGGAATGCCATGGTAATGCCTAATTTCGCCATCATTTGGGTTAACTGCATAACTAGGTGAGTCTTTGGCCAGAAAAGGATTCGGTGCTAAAGCAATTTCAGATTCATTGTACATATCCCAATACTTTTGCGGAGCTACCCATGGTAAGTGTGGCTTAATAAAGCCTACAGCTAAGAAGAATGGCTGATTACGGTTCTTTAATTCACCTAAGGTCTTTACAGCCAAGTCTGCAACTTTGCCATCCTGATACGTGTTATCAGGTACATTAGCGTGTTCGTAAGCTGGTCCACGTGTGCCTGGGCCATCTTCCTCTGCATCCTTAGCAGATTTCTTTTTCTTGCCTGGCTTTGTCTTAGCGAGAGCTTGTTTAACCGTATCATCTGGTTCACCCTCTACCTTAAGAGGACTTACTGCTAAACTTTCTGGTAAAACATAGATTGGTGCTGGAGGTGTTACCCATGGAACGGTCCAAGAAGCTGGATCATTGTATCCTACGTGGAATATTTTGCCCATACCTTGAACAAAATAACCATTGTGCATAAAGTTCTGCTGTATGGTTACCACATGCGGTAATGCTTCTCTAAAATGCGTTACCAAATCCCATACTTTAGTCGTATCAGGACGAGTTCCAGTGAGTAAGCTCGAACGAGAAGGAGAACAAACAGCCTGCTGACAGTAAGCATGATCAAACACTAAACCACTCTTAGCCAGAGCATCTATGTTTGGTGTTTTCATGTATGACTTACCGTAACAGCCTAATTCAGGACGTAAGTCGTCAACCGCAATAAAGAGTACATTAGGACGGTTTGCTGGTTCTGCATTTTGCTGAGCAAAAAGCGAAGGAACAAGTAAAGCTAGTAAGACAAATATGCGCTTCATAAATATAATGGGTAATCTAAAAAACAATATTACAACTACACAGTAAGCTTACCTCTAACGAAAGTGCTAAATCTAAGCATTTTGTACGATAGACATATACGTAGCTAAAAAAAATCCCAGAGTGGTTACACCCTGGGATTTAATGATCTAAATATACGCTATAAATTACTTAATGCTTAAAAGCTCTTGAGAAGTCCACTCCTTGCGATCACCCGCTGCTGCACGAATACGAGCGACAGTTTCAGCAGTGATAGCAGGTGCTTTGTTGCCCCACTCTTGTCTTACGTAGGTAAGTACATTAGCGATTTTCTCATCGCTCCAGTTATAGCCAGAGCTACCAAACGCAGGCATTGCAGCTGCACCTGGATAAGATACACCACTTACTGTAACTTGACCCTTTAGGCCTTGTAAAAGAATGCGTACTAAACGCTCTTCTGATCCTGTAGCCCAGTCAGAATTAGCTAAGGGAGGATAAACGCCTGCTATACCTTGACCTGTTGGTTGGTGACAGGTGTAACATGCGCCTGGGGAATTAAATAGCTTTTTACCTGCAGCAACTGGATCTGCTTTAGCGACTACTTCACCACCAGTGTGTGGTAGTGCCGTTTCATTATAAATAGCATTATTAAAGTGACCGGAGTAACGATTAACATAGGTCGCTGCAAAAAGGATGAAGCTACTTAAAACAAAGAGCATCACAAGTGGGCGTACACTTAAGTTACCACCATCATCTTGTTTTGTCCCTAAAGCTTTTTCGTGAGCATCAAGAAGTTGAGCATCATCATTAATTGCCTGCTCAAAACGAGGATTATTGTTTGATGAATGACTCATTTTTCGCCCTCCCCTTTAACATCAGCCACAGGACGGGCTTCAGGATAATCATAGGTGGTATTCAAACTTAAGAGATAAGAAACGAGTTCTTTAGCACGTTCTGTAGGAATTACTTCAAAGCCAGCATGCGGTCTTTGTCTTCCAGTTAATTTAAGTGCATCAGCAGATGGCTCACCTTGAATCTTATGGGTTTCGAATAAAAACGAATAAGAAGGCATTGCGCCGTGACCGTGATATAATAATCCCATCAAATCTTCTTGGTCAGGTGCACTTGGTTTACGACCAGCTAAATTAGTAAGATCTTGGCCAAGTCGTGATTCACCTAGTTGAACACTCTTTTGATAAATATAATCACGGGCTACACTTTGACGCTCACCCCAACCACGATCTTGATCAGAACCAAAGCCTGGACGGCGAACTTGTTGGGTATGACAGGAAGCACAACCCAAGTCTTTGTAAACAAGAGCTCCCTGCGCTGCTAGTCCTGATGGACGAGCAGGATATGTTGCGCTGTCAGTATCGTCATAATATCCAGCGAGAGAACCCAACTGGGCATTTGATGCGACTACGATACCAAGCCAGGAAATACCTAGCGCAGCAACGAGACCTAGAAAAAATAAAGAACCATTCTTCATGAGGTTACAGCTCCTTTCTTTGTCGAATCACTTGTGCAACAGCAGCATGTGATCGTTGTTTTAAGAAAGTTAACAGCGAGTAAAATGCTGCTCGTTAAAAGGAGTAAATTACCTGCAGATGCTACAAGTAGGTATGGCTTCATTTGCACAGAAATATCTGAGAAGTTTACCTTAGCATTCGCGAGAGCATTGCCTTGTACTAAACCTGCCGAAGCGAGACTTAATACAACAATAAGAATACCAACAGCCGATAAAACAAATTGTCCTTTAATTAAAGCACCTGATGACCAAGCACTACCCTTTAAGCGAGGTACTGCGAAATAAAGTGCTCCAAATAACATCATCGATGCACCACCGTAGAGCGCTAATTGTTTTTGAGCTTCTTCGTATACGGTAAACTGAGTGATTGCAGCATAAGCGCGCATAGAAGTAAGCGCATCAACAAATCCACCAGCGACATAACAAATAAGTCCAATGGCTACAAAACTGAGAGATACCGAGCCACCTTTGAGCGAGGGACGAAGGTTTAAGAAAACGATAATGTAGTGAAACGTTAAAGTAACCGTCATCACAATAGCGACTGAGGATATCCAAGCTGGAATCGGTCCGCCTATTAAATGACGAGCACCAGTAAATCCACCGACAACGAGTAACGTCCAAAAACCTAAGGCTGCGGTATCATAACCAGGCAGTACCTTACCGCTTAAACGAGGCACAACGTAGTAGGCTGCTGCAAGAGCGAGTGGAGCAATCCAAAGTGTCCATAGACCTTGTGCATACCAGCCACCAACAATCGCCTGTAAAACACCGCGCACAGGAGCTACCTCAAGCATGATGTAGGCAACAGAGAGTAACCATGGAAATAAAAATAGTGCTGCAATCGCATACCACTGAGAAGCGTACATCATCTCACGGCGACGTCCTGTCCAAGCGAGTAAACCAGCAACTGCTATTGCACCATAAGCAATAATCATCAGTGGCTGTACATATCCAGGCAGCTGATACATGGATATTGAAGTTAAATCACCTAAGGCTAATCCGCATACTGCAACTAAAACAGCGATATTCCAGAATATGCCTCCAACAAGCACCCAATTACCACCGCGTAATTTTTCGCCTGATAAACGGGCTAAAATCCATACCGCTAAGCCTAAGCCAGCATTACCTAACCAACCGTAGATAAATGAAGTCTCTGCCATAGCATGTGTACGTCCATAGGAGAACACAGGACATTCAGCCAAAAATTGAGGCGTGTGCAGTTGAATCGAAGTAATCAGAGTTAACAAACCACTTACTACGAGCCATAGGATAGATGAGCCTAGGAGGTAGAGTAAGGGTGTACGCCCTGATACATCAGCTGGAGTTTGATCAGCTGAATCTGCACGAGAGGTTGTCGATGCGAAGGTCATTTCGATGAATTGGAAGCGTTCGTTTCGTTAACGTAGAGTTCCATCGCTTTTTCGATTGGAAGTTGTACAGAGCCTTTTGACTTATCGATCCAAGCATAGCTTGTAGACTGTTTTGCTTGTTTATCTTTAAGCTCAGTCAAATAAGCACGGCGAGCTTCTGGTGTAGCCTTCCATGCAAGCTCTTTAGCTAATTTTTCAGCAGCTACATTTTGTGGAGCTGGTGGAATATGTGATAAGTAAACCCAGCGAGTGAGAATACAGAATACAGAAAGGCCTAGTGCTACAGCGATAAGCGCTGACCACGAAACAGGACGTGCGGGGATTGAAGATGAATCACTCATGGAATGTTAAGGATTCAGAAATACGAGGATCTCTAATTGGAATGATTTTTGTCGTTGGAAAACTCTTTAAGTAAGACCAAACACAAATACCACCAATACCGATAGTTGAAGTAAGTGCCCAAACTAAACCAAGGGATAAGAATGGGAGTGGATTACCTGCGGAATCTTTCACTGCAGGAAGAATATTCCAGCATAGATCTATAAAGATAACACCAAGAATCCAAAGAGCGATACGACGAATTGGAGCTTTGTTAACTTTGCGAGAATAAGAAAGAAGCAGTAAGAAAGGTACTAAGAAGTGACCAAATACAAGTACTAAGCCTACTCCCCACCAATCACCGTATTCACGTAAGTTATACCAGAATGTTTCTTCAGGAACGTTAGCATTCCATATTAGGAAGTATTGAGAGAAACTGATGTATGCCCAGAAAACGGTAAAAGCGAACATCATCTTACCAACACTATGCCAGTGATCGGTATGAAGAATTCCTTTTAAATCTCCACGGTTATAGAGCCAAACCATGATTAAAATCGTGCAGGAATAGGCACCACGCATACAGTTAGCGAAATACCAAACTCCGTACATGGTTGAGAACCAGTGATACTCTAAACTCTTAATCCAGTATACAGCAGCGAATGTTAAGGTTAATCCAACAAGAGGAATACCGAAACCAGCTGTCGTACGATTCATCTTAGTCCACTTTGCATCACCATCCACGTCTTGCGTGAAAGAGGCTTTGCGCAGACGGCATGCGATCCACATCCAAACAACAAAGAATACGAGTGAGAAGATCGTGAAAGCATTCAGGCTTAAGAATGAAGACTTCTTTGCATAGATAATATCCTTAGCAACCGTCTTTCCTTCACCCTCTAATACGTGACTTGGATTCATCCAAGGCCAGATCGTATCCTTAGCTCCAAACCATGTTACGAGTAAGAGCGGTAAGAATAAAATGAATAGCCACTTGAATGCGCTAACTGCGTGCTCAAATTGACGACGTACAGCAGTAGACCACTGAGCATCAAATACGTGATGGATTAATATAAGAAGTAGAAAACCAATCGCGATTGCACACCAGTAGGATATACCTACGAGCCAGCTAGTAGCTACAACGTGAACCGGTGAAACAAGTAAACCCAAAGCCGTGACAGCAATACCTGCTAGTCCAATTGTGAGTGCTTTACCAGAGGCTGGAGCCCCTGCTGTATGTGAAGAAGTGACCTCGTGGTTACTCATTTGCTAAGCTCCATTTTGACTTGCGCAGGCACGTCGTTAATTGTTCCGAGCTGTGCGCGCTGTAAGGATCTTACATACGCAACAATTGCCCAACGATCTTTTGGTTCGATCTTATCTGCGTAACCACTCATCTGATACGCAGGGCCTTTACCATTGGTGATTACATCAAAAATATCCCCTTCTGGTAATTGGCGAATACGATCATCATGATAGCTAGGTGTTGCACCCATGCCGTAACGTTTAGTTACGCCATTGCCATCACCTACATTACCGTGACACGGAGCACAGTAAATCGCGTAACGCTCTTTACCACGTTGTACAAAAGCGAGATCGACTTTGATTGAAGCTGGATAACCACGAACCCAAGAACCGTCCTGTGATTTTCCTAAGTATAAAGCTGAATCATCTTCCGTGAATGGTTGGCTGTGAGCTACAACACCTGATGGTGGTAGACGATCAGCTCTGCCATCCGAAAAGAAAGCGAATTCACCTTGTGTACGTACCTTTGATGTGAACTTCATTCCTGGGAATAAAGTATCTGGAAATACATCAATTGGAGATTTCGTGAAGTATCCACCTCTTAGTCCTAAAATGGACAGAGTCAGAACAACAACGAATGCAGTGATTAAATATACGTTACGCATGGTGCTCAGGCTTCGAGTTCAGCGATTTCTAGTCCGCCTGCCTCAGCTAAGAGGGCACGGGTGTTAGTAGCATCAAAACGAGGATCACTTGTCTCGATGACGATAAAGAATGAATCGTCCGTAGCTCTATGTATCTTGTCGTACTTTAAGACAGGATGATAAAGCAAGGTGAGTTTGTTTAAGAAAAACATTCCACCAATGGTAGCAAAAGCTGTGAACAGAATGGTCAATTCGTAGGACACAGGGAATGCAAATAAAGGACTGAATAAAGGCTTACCACCTACAATTAATTTGTAGTCGTAAGCATTCATCCACCAGATCATGGACATACCGGTACAGAAACCAGTGATGCCTCCGGTGAGTGAGAAGCGAGGAACGATTGAGCGCTTAACTCCCATCGCGGTGTCTAAACCGTGAATAGGCATTGGTGTTAAGCAGTCCCAATTTTTGTAGCCCGCATCGCGAACTTTTTCAGCCGCGTGGTATAAATCACCAGGCGTATTGAAACGAGCAATTAGACCGTAGGGTTGTTCAGCCATGGTCAAGCGTGTGGGTTATGGCCGCTATGAGGATCGGCCTGGGGGGTTACTCCCTTAATTTCAGCCATAGCCATCAGCGGGAGGAAGCGGATGAATAAGAGGAACAATACAGAGAATACTCCGAACGTTCCAAAGAAAGTGAAGATATCGACAACGGTTGGTGATAAGTAACCCCAACTTGAAGGAAGGAAGTCACGCGTGAGCGATGTACAAATAATAACAAAACGCTCAAACCACATACCTAAGTTTACGAATAACGAAAGTACCCAAACAAAGGTTGTATTGTTACGTACTGACTTAAACCAGAAGAACTGTGGCGTAATAACGTTACAGCTAATCATGATCCAGTAAGCCCATGCATATGGTCCGAATGCACGGTTAATAAATGTGAAGCCTTCGTATGGATTACCGCTATACCATGCGATAAAGAATTCCATCGCATAAGCATAACCTACCATCGTACCAGTCGCTAAGGTGATCTTACACATACAGTCGATGTGATACTGTGTAATAAGATCCTCTAGTTTGTAGATAGCACGTAGAGGTAGCATCAAGGTGAGCACCATTCCGAAACCGGAGAAGATAGCACCTGCTACGAAGTAAGGAGGGAAAATCGTTGTATGCCATCCTGGAATTAAGGATACAGCGAAGTCGAACGAAACGATCGTGTGAACGGATAACACAAGCGGTGTAGCGATACCTGCTAAAATGAGATATGCCATTTCGTAGTTGCTCCAAGCACGAGCTGAGCTGCGCCATCCTAGTGCAAAGAAACCATAAATCTTAGCACGTGTTTCACGACCAGCTAAAGCAAAGCGGTCACGTAAGGTAGCTAAGTCAGGAATTAATCCAACATACCAGAATAGTACAGAAACGGTTCCGTAAGTTGAAACTGCAAACACGTCCCATTCAAGAGGTGAACGGAACTGAGGCCAAATCACATTATAATTTGGGAGTGGGAATAAGAACCATGCATACCAAACACGACCAATGTGGAAAACAGGGAAAATACCTGCGCAAACAACAGCGAAGATAGTCATCGCTTCTGCAGCACGGTTAATCGATGTACGCCACTTTTGACGAAGTAAGCACAGAATAGCTGAAATAAGTGTACCAGCGTGACCGATACCAATCCAGAAAACGAAGTTAACGATAGGCCAACTCCAATTTACTGGGCTGCGGTGACCCCAAACACCTACACCCGTTGCAACGAGGTAAGTAATGCCGGCTACCGTGAAGCATGCCATAAAGCATGCCACACCAAAACACCACCACCACCAGGCAGGTGTTTTACCTTCAACAATGCCGCAAATTTTTTCGGTGATCCATGCGAAGTCACGGTCATTATCGACCATCTTAGCGCGTGGAAGTGAGGCTGGTTTAACCTCACTTAAAATTGCGGGAGCGGAATGTTCAGATGCGTGTGCCATTAGCTCTTAGCCTCCTTCTTTTCTGATCCAGCTGATTTTTCAGCTGATCCCTCACTCTTGATATCGTGTTCGATACGGCTGAGTGGGAGTGATTTGTAATCAGGCATATGTGGATTTGGATTACGTAAACGTGCGAGATAAGTCGTACGAGGACGTGTATTCAAATAGCCTAAAAGTGCATAATCTTGCTCGCGTGATTTTGCGATTGATACCGCACTGTTTGGATCGAGAAGATTTCCGAATACGATGGATTGAGTTGGGCAAGCCTGTTGGCAAGCGCTCTTAATCATTCCATCTGGTACAGCAACATCACCTGGACGGCCTTCGCGTGCAGCTTGGACTTTCCACTGAATCTTGCCGTTTTCAATACGTTGTACGCAGTAAGTACATTTTTCCATCACACCGCGCATACGGATTGTGACTTCAGGATTCTTAGCCATCTGAACGAGCTCAGGCATACCGTGCTCGCCGAGTGGTCCCATGTACAAACTATCAAGTTTCTTATCGTTCCAATCGAAATAATTGAAGCGACGAACTTTATATGGACAATTGTTTGCGCAGTAACGGGTACCAACGCAGCGGTTGTATGCCATGACATTTAAACCTTCATCGTCATGAACCGTTGCATTAACAGGACATACCATTTCGCACGGAGCGAGTTCACACTGCATACAACCGATCGGTTGTAATGAAACTTGTGGATCCTCTGGAATTTCGTGATTACCAGCGCCACCGAAAGCGGCACCGTCGATTTTTCCGTCAGAATAATAACGATCTAAACGAATCCAGTGCATCGAACGACCACGGATTGTTTGATCACGGCCAACGATCGGAATATTGTTCTCAGACTGACATGCAACAACGCATGCGTTACATCCGATACAGGTATTAAGATCGATGCTCATACCCCATTGATGTACGCCATCAAAGGTAGGAGTTTTATAAAGTGAGTTACCACGAGGGATTTCAGAGTTACGCTGTGCAAGCGTCATCTTTTCGCCTTCTGGACCGATATCCGAAGGAGATTCTGATTCCATACCAACTTCTTTTACAAAGCCTGGATTTTCACGGTATTCACTTAAGTTTGCTTCACGCACGAGATCACGGCCTTCCATGGACCAGTGTTCTTGTGTATTAGCTAAAACTTGACGCTCACCTGTAAGTGTTAAGGTAGCACCCGTAGCAAATGCCATGGCATGAGATGCTCTGAGTGGATAAGCATTGAAACCAATATTATCCCCTACTCGACCAGCATGTGTGCGGCCATGTCCAACCGGAATAACAATCGTGTAATCTGAAAGACCAGGTTGAATATGAAGAGGTCCGCGAATGGTACGTCCATCGAGAGTAATCTCTGCGACTCGCGCCATCTGCTTACCTTTTTCAAACTCTTCTGTTTCGTCGCGAACAACTTGAAGAGCTGAACCTTTAGATGTGATACCAAGATCTTTAGCTAAACGTGGGCTAATCCAGATAGCATTATCCCAAGCAATTTTGGTGATTGGATCAGGACATTCTTGTAGCCAACCATTGTTAGCAAAACGACCATCATCAACTTTGCTATCAGCAGCGAAACGAACTTCTAAGTTTGTTTTTGATAGTGCTACATGCTTTGGAGCTTTAGCTACTAATTCAGCTAAACCTTCTCCGTTGTATTCAACAGGAACTCGTGGGTAAGAAGAATCAGCTAAAATACCATCGTGTAAGAAACGATCAAACGCTGTTGAAGAACCATCGGTTAATTTACCAATCGTTGATTGAACAAGGACGTGTGAATCCGTTTCTGATTCACCTAAAATACGAGCGAGTACTTCGATTTCAGTTAATCCACCAAAAAGTGGGTTAATCATTGGCTGAATAGCAGCAATAGTACCATCAACCGTACGAGCATCACCCCAAGATTCTAAATAGTGAGCTTCAGCAATATTAACAGAAGCAAGTAATGCTGTCTCATCTAAGCGATAACCTAAGCGGATGACTTCGCCTACTGACTTTTGCGCATTTGCCCAAGCTAAGTCTGCTGGTGCATTAAAGACAGGATTACCGCCTAAAATAACAAGCGAACTAACAGAGCCTTTAGCAATTGCAGCTGTAACGCTAGCAAGTGATTTCGCTTTGGTTTCTGCGACTTCTAAGAATTCTACAGTAGAACCAATATTACCTAGGGATGCGTTAATTGCATACGTAATTGCATGCACGGCTGCTGGAAGATGAGCTCCTGCAACAACTAAACCGCGACCTTTGTTATTGGATAAATCTGCAGCACACTCTTCGATCCAACCTGCTTTAATATCTAAACCTTGAGCAAGTTTATCGTAGGAAGAATCACCTGTTATCTTAGCAGCTAGAGCTGCTGCAAAAGCCAACATGTGAGAACTTGCTAAGCGAAGGCGGTGATCTGCCATACTACCTGCAAGTGTGAAACTACTTTCAGCAACATACAGACGATTCATATCATCGTCTTTCGATGTTACACGGCGGCCTTTAGCAAATTCACGAGCGTAGAAAACGCTGCCTGCTTCTGATTGGAAGAAATCGGAATCAATTGAAACAATACGCTTTGCTTTACCGAATTGATAAACAGGTTTTACCGATTTACCAAATACAGCTTGTGCTGCTTCAAGTGGTGCTTCGTCAGAGATTGGTTCGTATTCAGACCAAATTGCCTTCGGGAATTTCTTGTGCAATTCACGTACTAAACGAGCACGTGTCGGAGATGATGACTCTGTAGCAACAAAAGCAAGACCTTCACCTTGATTTGCTGAATACTTTTCATTCAGTGATGAAAGAATTTGATTAACTGCAGCTGCATCAATCTTAGCACCATTTTGATAATGGCCAGTTGTGCGATCAGGATCATAAAGATCAAGCAGTGAAGCTTGAGCTATAAGTGAAGTACCACCGCCGTAAGGAGCATACGAAGGATTACCTTCGATTTTTGTTGGGCGACCTTGGTGTGTTTCAGCTAGAACTGGAAACGCCGATTTACGTAGCGGCATTGCCGTTGCGTAGTAAATAGGTAAGCCCTGAATGTAGCCTTCAACTGATTTACCGAAAGGTAAAATGCGAGTTTCTGGACGGCGGCAACCTGCCATTCCAACGCCACCTAAGGCGAAGGAAGCAGCCATAATTTTTAGAAAATTACGGCGATCTACCCCATCGATGCTCGAAGCACCTTCGGGGAATTCACGCTCGAGTTGAGCTTGGAATCCAGGCGAGCCCTGAAGCTCGTCTAAACTACGCCAATAATTTGGGCCACTCAGCGCACGTGCGGAAGGGGCGGGATGTACGATTTTGCGTTTCATCGATGGCAGCCTGAACAGCTTTGAGGAGGATTGACCTTCCAGTCATGGACAAATTTTTCACCCATCTTGCGCTGTTCAGCTTCGCTAGAAGCCTTCCAGTCAAGATTAGTTACTTGATCACGTGGGCGGATATGTGCCGCAGGATCACGGTGACATTCTAAACAAAATCCCATGGTGAGGGACTTTGCTTCACCGACTACTTCCATCTGGTTGATTTGACCGTGACACTCTACGCAGCTTACGCCGCGTGCAATGTGAACGGAGTGATTAAAATAAACGAAATCTGGTACACGGTGAATTTGTACCCATGGTACAGGTGTGTTTGTTTCGTAGCTCTTACGAACAACTGCCAAGAGCGGACTATTTGGTTTAATAATCTTATGGCAGTTCATACAGGTCTGCGCTGTTGGCAGATTTGCGAAGCCAGATTTTTCAACGTTGCTATGGCAATAACGGCAATCAATGCCTAATTCGCCAACGTGCTTAGCATGGCTATAAGGTACGGGCTGAACTGGAGCGTAACCGACCCGAGTATACTTCGGAGTCATGTAGTAGGTAACGGCAGCAGTTGCTAAACCCGAAATAACAAACAGATAAATAATAATCTGTAGCGGGAGCCGGTTTACTGATTTCGGGAAGTGCTTCGACATGATACAGGTTTCGTGTGTCGCTTGTTTCAGTGAGTTTGAGTCGTGTTAATCAATTATTGCACAAGATTGCGCACAAGATGCAGTGCATAATCTGTTTGTGGTTATTAAAGGATAGAACACGGCTAGAGAAAAGAGTGACAATTCAGATCCAAAACAATGGATCAACTAAGGTATTGTAAACCAAAATTTAGTGAAGAAAGTGAAATGCCCACATCATTAGTAAGACCAACACCCTCAATCGCTTATTCTAATACCTAGAAGTTTTGCTTAAGTGGTAAAAAATAGCACAAAAAACGCTTACTCAACGAATAAGCCATCCCGCATAGGACGCCTTACGTCACACCGAGCTGCTATTTCTGGATTATGGGTCACTAAAATAACCGCTTGGCCGTTTTCTTTAGCAAGTCGGGTTAAAAGGTCAAAAACGATGCCCGAATTTGTAACATCCAAGTTACCGGTAGGTTCATCAGCTAAGATAATAGCAGGCTGATTAGCTAACGCTCTAGCAACTGCAACACGCTGCTGCTCACCGCCGGAAAGTTGAGTACCTAGTCGATGCGTTTTTTCCCCAAGTCCCACTGATTCAAGAAGTTGCGTAGCTCTAGCAACCATCTGATCCTGGGTTAATTTACCCAACTTACGCATAGGCATCATTACATTCTCTAAGGCTGTAAACTCAAGCATCAGAAAATGAAACTGAAAAACAAAGCCAATATGCTGACCACGAGCTAAAGTCCTCGCTGAATCTTCATCATTAGACATTAGCTTACCATCGATATAGATCTCACCTTGATCCGGCTTATCCAGAAGCCCTAATAAATAAAGAAGGGTCGATTTTCCACACCCCGAAGGCCCTACGATTGCGTAAACTTGACCGCGGCGAGCCTCAAAAGAGACGCCCTTTAGAACATGCACTCTCCCCTCACCCTGTCCTAAGTACCGGTGAAGTCCCTTACAACTTAAGACAATATCGCCTTGATGAGCTTGGGTTATACTCATTGTGCAGTCCCCCGGATAATATCACCTGGCTCTAAACGAGCAGCTCTACGTGAAGGAACGAGACTAGCAATCATTACCATCACAACAGAAATAAGAACGGCCTCGATGTAGTAACTAATAGACCACGAAACAATGAAGGTATTGGATTTGAAGAGTGTACTAATTTGAAGAGGTACGCGAGATACCGCATACGTTCCAACAGCACCTAAAATACATCCTCCAACGGATCCTAGTGCTAACACGATACCAGCCTGCCACAAAAAGATTTGGGAAATGTCTTCACGGGTATAACCCATAGAGCGCAAAATCGCGATGTCCTTTGTTTTTTCAAGTACGATCATTGCGAGCGTATTAAACATAGCGAGTGCAGCGATGAGGGTAAACACCGTGACAGTTATACCTGTGGAGATAGAGAGTGCTCTAAAAACACCGAGCCACTCTTTTTGTCTATCCTGCCAACCTCTCACACGGTGATCTAAAACATCTTCCATCCAAACGGAATCGGCCTGTGCCCTATTTGCGTCCGCTAAACTTAATTGAAGATATGATGCGCCTGTTGGCTTTTTAAGGAGAGAGCGAGCCTGCTCCATCTTTAAGAAAAGACGTACCTTATCAATATCCTCAATCCCCGTTTCATAAATGGCACTAAGTCTAAAACTGCGCGTTTGTCCGAGTACTTCGAGCTGAAATACATCCCCGACATCTAAGTGTAATCTATCTGCCATGACTCGGCCAATTAAGGCACCATCCGGAGCAGTTCTAAATTGATCGAGAGAACCTTGTACAATCTGAGAACCTAGATCTGTTACTCGCAAATGATCATCAATATTAACACCGAAAACTTGTACGATATCATCCTTAAACGAACTGCGTATCGTGACATAAGAGCCATGCAAGACTTCCGATACAGCCGTAACATTAGGGAACGTCATAACCGTACGCTTTAACTGTTCTGGGTAGTCAATTCCTTCTAAATACCGGCGATATTGCACCTGAATTTCAAACGGAGATCCGTATCCTCCTGCACTTAAACTTTGAATCGTAGCTTGTCTTCTATCTTCAACACGGGCAGCGCCGTCTGAACCAAGCACGGCTTTAATAAAAAAACTTTCAAAGCCACGCGTAGCTGACTGAGTAATTACGAATAATCCTACGCCTAAAATAATACAGGCAAGGCTCATTACCATCGAGCGCTTCTTTGCTGTAAGAAAACGTAGGGCTATGCGAAAATTAGGAGACATGAATTAAGGCGTACTTAGTCATTATTACTTCCGCTCTTTCAATGCATCGGAAGGCATTACCTTAACAACCACTTTATCACCGTCATGAAACTTTTCGAGTTCATCCACTATAACTGTTTCACCCGCTTCTAGTCCTTCAGTTATTTCTGCGCCAGATGCCCATACGAATCCACGCTTAACACGTCGCTCTTCAATGGTTCCATTTTTTACTACCCACACCGAGTCACCATTATGACTAAATAAAGCACGGCGAGGAACGATCGCTTTTGCTCTGTGACTATCAACCACTAAACTCATTTCACCATTGATTCCTGGTACAAGCGGTTGATTTTGATCGGTTTTAACTTCGAGGTAAACAATGTGACGCTGTGTTTCTGCATCAGCTGTAGGTAATATTTGTACAACCTTACCTGAAAATTCAAATCCGCCATAGGGAATAAAGGTAACTGTAGCTTCGTCTCCAACTTTTACTTTAGCGAAGTCTTGTTCACTGATCTTACCTTCAACAATTTTGTTTTTAGTAATTAAAGAAGCAATCGCTTCAGCAGAGGCAATTAAATCCCCTGGGTGTTTATATACCGTTGCAACCACGGCATCAAAAGGAGCTGTGATTGTCATTTTTTCTAAACGATTCTTAGCAAGTTTTAGCGCACTTTCATCACTCTCAATTTCGTGACGACTATCAATTTTCTTTAACTCCACTCTTTGCTGTAAGCTAAGGTAGCTACGTTCCTGTGCAGCTAAATCTGCAGCTGGGTAAGAGCCGAGTTTATTTAAACGGCGATAGTTCTCTAAATTAACATGAGCACTTTCGAGTTCTAGATCACCTGTATGATCCTTAGCATAACGATCCTTAGCAGCTTGTAAGTCGTTTGTCTGTTTTTCGATTTCTAAAAGTAACTCTTGCGGGTCAAGACGTGCTAATACGTCCCCTGTCTTAACTTCTGCACCAGGTTTTAATTTAAAATCTGCTGCAGAAAGTCTACCACCCTCCCCACTTTTTAATTCCATACTGTATTCAGGAATAACAGTTAGATTACCAGGACGAGCATCAACCGCATCTGCAGAAATAACTATTTCTGCGTAAGCAGTAGGACGCATATTGCGAACTATAAGGTAGGCACCAATACCTACAATAATCAGAGCGATTAAAATCTTAACACCTAGTCCAGAATTACGGTTTGATGCGGGCATAGCTTGCAGGGATTAATTTTAGAGCAGGATCGGCATAGACAAACGAAAGATAATCACACCAGGTGTTATAAAAATCACCACGCATGCTGTAAGCTGTGGCTTGCATGTTATAAAATCCAGATTTTTGAGAAGTAGCTGTGTCCTCAGAAATATTACCGATCTTTAATTCGTCAGACATTTGTTCGTAAGCACCTTTTACGATTGCATAGCGCCTTTCATTGATTGCTAAAGCTCTCCATGCAAAACTAACACCACGTTCTTTATTTTGAGCTAAGCTAAGAATTTCATCTGTCTTCTTAGCCAAAGCCATTTCACTTTGGCGTTCACGTAGTAACGCTTCACGTTTTCTATTACGTGTAGAAAAGCCATCAAAGATATTCCAACCTACTCCGATAGAATACTGCTCCTGTAAGACAAAGGACTGGCTAATTGAATTACCTGCTACTGTAACAATGTTATTCTGATTTAAACCTGCTGATAATCCTACCATCGGTAGCTGTGCTACACGGTAGATTTTATAATTCAACTTTGCCTGCTCTACTCCTAGCGAAGCAATTTGAATATCTAAATTGGAAGCAGCATGTTCAGAAAGGAGTCCACTGAGTAATTGTTTTGCAGCATTCGCTGAATAACTTGGCAGTGGAATTTCTATAGGAATAGATTCATCTGTAATTTCATCAACCCCGACTAAACGTGCAAGGGCATGTCGTGAAAAGTCATAGGATAAACGCTCGCGGTCTGCATTTAAACTTCCGGCTTCATACTCAATTTCTGGTCCCGCAATTTCATTAGAAGAAATAAGCCCCTTACTTAACTTATCTTGAGCAAGGGTAAGTGCTTTTTTACGAATATCTAAATCGAGTAATATATTACGCATCCTTACTTTTTCCTCAATCAGTCCTAAGTACTGACTACGGACGGTACCAATGAAACCTAGGTACCCTTGAATGTACTGCTTACGAGCAATGAGTGCAGAAATATTCTGAATTTGTAATTGGTTTTTTAAAGCGCCCCAGTGAAACAGTGGCTGACTAACCGATACGCCGTAAGAGGTACCAACAGCAGCACCAGCAGCGAGGGAATTCAAACCAACACCTGATCGGGTTACACCATAATTGCCACCCGCACTGGCACTTGGAAGCATCGGAGAAATACCCGTGTACATGCGCTGAGCATCCGCAACAGCAATATCGAGCTGACGAGAAATCATTTCTGGCGACTGCTGCAGTCCATGTGCAATAAGAGCCTTCAGCTGAGGAATTGAATCTTCTGGCACCGTACCAGTGATGCCCACTTCCTGAGCATAACTTAAACTAGCTGCAGCAATGCTAAGAGCTAAACCAGCTCTCAATAATCCCATGCAAACTGCCGTACGTACACGTAAAGTCATCGTCCCAATAGAATAAAAAGTTAACTCCTAGATCGCTCGATTTTAGCCTTTAAGGCAATCTATAAATAAAGCGCTAACTCTAGGATTCTTATAGCTTTAAGACAGATTTAATAGAGCTAAAGAACAGATCTTTTTGTTTATCTTTATGTGAAGAGCACTGCTTAAGACTTAAGATAAATTCGTTTAAGCCAGATCCCTCAGCCGTAGTTGGATACAACCGAAGTGGATAATCAGAACCAAACACTAAACGGTCGCTTATCTGCAACAAATCCGACCACGTCCTATCTTTATATAAAAGCGGTAATGCTGCGGTATCGAAATACACATGCTTATTCTCAAGAACAGCTGGAAACTTTATAGGGAGTAAACCACCCAAGTGAGCGAGTATAAACGTTGTGTTTGGAAATGCTTTAATCAGGTCAACAAACGCTTCTAGAGGCGTTTC
>Ga0214164_1000072_pt1 | contig 65958 bp, 62 predicted proteins | sample TroBogepilimnion_13_FD_153003 | JGI IMG/M metagenome (GOLD analysis project Ga0214164, IMG submission 153003) | Freshwater microbial communities from Trout Bog Lake, WI - Practice 03JUN2009 epilimnion v4 | ecosystem: Environmental > Aquatic > Freshwater > Lake > Epilimnion/Euphotic zone ... | reverse complement strand
TATCGTGCCTAGTAAATTTGGCTGTTGCGGTAAGGAATGATTAAAGTTTCTTAATTTCATAATATATCTATTTTATATTATTTATCTTTCTTGGTCAACCTTTATGTCAAAAATATATGGTAAATACTAAAAAGGACTCAAAATGGCTTGGACTACAGGCACTATATCTACTAACGATCCCTGGAATTGTGTTACTTTTGGCAATAATCAATTTGTCACAGTGGCTAATATTACCGGAAATACTGCCTACAGTACCGATGGAATCAGCTGGCGTCAGGGCAGTGGTATGCCATTCAGCTGGTATGCCAACTCATGGCAAGATGTTGCCTATGGAGGTGGTAAATTTGTAGCCATTGGTTGGGCCTATGCTGGTGCTGTTAGTATCGATGGCATACACTGGACTCGCAGTGGCTTGCCTTATCAAAAATACTGGGCTGGTGTAGCCTATGGTGCTCCTTATTTTGTAGTTACCGGATCTGGATATACCAGTACCTACGGATTTCCTTACTCAAATCAAGCAGTGGCTATCTCACCAGATCCACATGACTGGGGGTCAAGTGTCATGGATCAAAGCGGAGTATGGACCGATGTTGCCTACGGAAATGGTCGTTTTGTTGCTATTACCAGCAATAGTGCATTAAGCTCAACTTCTACCAGCAGTGGGCGTAGTTGGATTACCGGTAATACTATGCCTGTGGCACAGACGTGGACTGCAATAACATTCGGTAATAATCAATTTGTTGCTGTTGCTTCTGCATCTAGTACAGCGGCCTACAGCACTGACGGAGTAACCTGGCATTCGGCTATCTTACCAGCAAAACAAAATTGGATTGATGTTGCCTATGGTAACAATCAATTTGTGGCTGTGGCCACTAACAGTAATACTGCCGCAGTCAGTGCTGATGGTATAACCTGGACCGCAAACACTATGCCTACTGCACAGTCCTGGACTGCTGTTACATTTGGTCAGGATAGATTTGTTGCTGTTGCGGCCAATACCACTGTTACTGCTGTATTAACTTAAAACAAATATAGTCAAAAATTTTCTCATGTCCGTGACGGTTAGGATGAGCACCATCAGGATGAAAAAAATCTCTGTATTCTTCTCTATAGAGTAAATCTTGCGTGTGTTTATAGCTGGACAGTCGGTCTAACTCTGCTAAAGAAAAAGAATTTTTTTCAATGGTGTGTAACCAATCGCTGTGCCATATAGCCGGATGTGAATAACCAGGATATAAAAATTCAGGTATGCTAGATATCAACGGTGTTAAATTTTTATATTTTTTTAATAATTTAATATTTAATCGACTACATCCACCGATACAATATATAGGTTGATTAAACTGATTTAGGGATCTATAGGTTATGTCTAACAGCAGATTGCTTTTATCTATTAGTTTTGATGTGGTATCCAATTGATGAAACTCATTGGTATATTGTCCATGAATGTGCAGGTCTTTTCGTAGATCACGCAAAGGATCTGTTTGAAACCAAAATACATAATCATAGTAGTCTAAATTGTCATGTTTCATTAACTCCACAGACATTCGATTACTTGACCCTCCAATGGCTCTATTAACAGCAAGATGTCCTTGATCAATAAAAAACTTGGTTATGCCCAAGTGGAATAGAGTGTATTGGTTGTTGGCGTTAAAGCCCCATTCGCCTACTGCCCAGCTATCGCCAAATATACATATATTCATATTATTTTTGTTAATACCAAATCAGGATCTAATTTATATAATATATTATGTTGAGCCATACTTATCCGTAACGGTGCATTTTCTTTAGTAGGACAAAAAATTATTTTTTCAATCTGACCGCAGTTGATTACTGCTACAAACTGCCAATTTTTTGCCAATTCAGTAATATTTCTATTGCTTTGTGTATGATTTTTAATCATAGTTAAAAATTGCATATTATGGTCATGTAATGCTAGTATATTTTCTGCAGGTACCCGAATAAAAGGTATTATCCACGGTGAGGAACTTACGCTGTAAATATCATCAATGCCTATATTTAAAAAATCACTGCGTCTATTTTGATAATTTCTTAGATGATGCCATGACTTTTCATGCATGACAATTAAACTAGGCAAGTATAGTACCAGAATTCTACGATTAAAAAAAAGTTCTGCATAATCAATTTCTCGATTATGCAGGCCCTTAAATTTTATTGTATTTAAATAATTAAGATCTAATAATTCCATCAACAAGATCTGCGGTGAAAAAATCTTTATACTTAGTATAAAGTGGAGCTGTTAATTCTTTGAGTTTGTCTGTTTCTGCTTTGTCCAGCTCTACATAAGTTACACCAATATCACTGTGGTTTTTCTTAGCAGCAAAATTATCTGAATCTTCAATGCTCCATTGGCGTTCTAGTCTGCTGGCATATAAACTAGCTTCACGGAAAGCATTTTGTGTGGCTATGTCTAGTGTGGCCCAAAACTGATTGCTAACAATAATAGTTGTTATAAACATATTGTGTTTAGTGTTTAACAAATTACGTTTAGATGTTCCTTGGAATTGAGCCAAGTAGCGTGGAATAGTTGTTTCTACTGCATCAGCATTATATCCTTCTTCACGGAATTTTTTAAAGTGATCTTTGATTGGGAAAGATTCAGCACGGGCTCCCATAGCATTAACTGTATCAACAGTAACCGGGTTAGTGCCAGTGGCTAATGTCATGTCTTTAAGTTCTTCTACTGTGGAAATAGGAGCATCGGTGGCTATGCAACGGAATCCACCGCTGTAAGTAAATGCCAGGCCTTGTGCTGGACTGTGATCTTTAAGACTTGTTAATAAACTTTGTCCAATTGGTCCTTCGAATACTGCGGCACTATGGTCGTGATCACGAAATAGAAAAGGTAGCTCTAACGCAAAGAAATCTGGATTATGATATTTGCCTATTTCTGAAATGTGTAATTGACTCATTTCGATGTTACCATCTTCTAGCTCCATCATTGGGCCGTTGTCTTTTGCAAATACAAAAGAATCTATATAATGGTTATATGCACTAGTTTTTTCTAAATATTGTGTAGGAGTATAAATTTCTACTTCAAATTGTCCATTAGTTAATTCAGCTATTTTGCTGGAAAAAGCTTCAGCTGTTCTTAGAAATAGTTTAATAGGCTCGTGTGCAATTAACCATCGAATTTTTTGAGGTTTGTTCATTTATTTCTCCTAAGGGATTTGTACTGTATTTATTGAACTATAAATAATTTCTTACAGTAATATTTAGTATTTATAAAAGTATTATTTTAAAGTCAACGACGTTTGCGGTCTACACTTTTAGCAACATTGGTGCGTGGCTCAGCCCTGCGCCCTGGTCTACTGATTTGATCAGCACTCATTGATGTTCCCGGCGCCTTGGGCTTGGCTATGGGTTCTGCGTCTAAACCAGTGGTTTTATCACCTGTTCCAATACTGCGGCCGCCCTTAGACAATGTGATTTTCATACAATTACTCTGCTGATCTGTCCAACTTGGAAAAGCAACATTAACTGATCCAGCAACGGCCACCATGTCATCTGGCGATTCAATGTAGAGAAATTTGGTTATAGCAGAATCCATAATAATAACGCCATCAAAATCTTTTGCGTCTTTATACGATGAATAAGATGCTTTGAGCATTTGTTCTTTGAGCTTTTGTCCGTTAATGTTTCCAGATCCATCTACTACAGCATCGACTATCTGCTTGACATTGTAGTCAGGATAATGCATCTGTAACATAACTGTTAATGCTGCTTTAACATTTTTAGCTGTTTCAAAAAACTCTGAAAAATAAGACATGTTTTGTTTTAGATTGAATTCAGTTGGGCTGGTAATCAATCTAACTTTGTTTGGCATTAGTTTTTTTACAACAGGAAGAAACTCTCGCTGGAACCTTCCAGCCAAGCTCATACTACCAGCTGGGCCAAGACGGCCATTTTCTCCGGCTTTGAGTTCGACTTTTGTGCCGTTAATGTCTAGGTCTCCTGGCGCTCCGCGACGATTAACAGTTGGACTGATAATATCTAACATGTATTCGCCCTTGCCTACATCTCCCATTTCGCCCATTTTGCCATAAATTTTTTGAAATAAATCCACTTTTATGGAGTCAAAAATATTTTTGTAAGCAGGATCAATTAGGTCTTCATAACTGTGAACCTTGCGCGGAGTCAGCAACAGACCAGAATTCAAAATCCCGTCTTTGGATAATTTTTTTAAGAATTTTTTAACGTCAGATTCATTAATATCAGCATCTGCCAGTGCTTGTAAAATCACACCGCTTACCATGTCTTTATAGTTACGCAAGGTTGCAAACTTTGTGACATCGCCTTTGATAGTGTATCTATTGGTAAATTTTAAAACATCTCGCAAATCTCCCTCGTCGGGGATTTTTTCAATTTTAGTTTCAATTTCAGAACGTACTTGCTCAGGAGTTTCTCCAAGATGTTCTATATTTTCAATGATGTTAATAAGTTTGCGTATATCTGACATAGTAATGTATTTACCATCGATGCACTAGTTCTTTGCCCAACGCCAGTCCTTGTTTAACCAAGTAAATAGTAGTTCTTCTTGAGCAACATAACCGTATTTGTTTAAACTTATGGCCACGCTGTCATTTACCAAGTTGAGATCTACTAGATCGTGCCAGGTAGTTGTAGCCGGATCCAATGGTGCGTGCGGGCTTTTATACACTGCTGCACTGATCCATGGACTGTTTTCCTGCATATCAAAGTAGCAATCCCTGCAGTCGAATCCGTTTACTGCCAGCATATACATAAGATTACAGATATTGTAACTGTAATAACAGCCATTTGCAGCAACGGTTTTTAATCTATTGTACTGATATCGTTGATACATCGGTACTGTTAATATTAACATACCGTTGTAGTTCATTGTTTCGTTCCAGACTTGTAGCGTTGCCATTGGATTAATGGCATACTGGAATGTGTTATGCGACCACATTAGATCCACTTGTCTGGGTATTACTCTTGTTTCAAAATTTCCAACTATAGAAACCACATTAGGTATCTCGGCTACTTCAGGTTCAAGTATGTCGGGTTTCGAGTCTACAGCATAGCAAAGATAGTTGTGTGGCTCCGGTGGATCATCACGTGTTTCTCTAGTGGCCCACCATCGAATGTCTAGGCCCGATCCACAGCCCATGTCAGCTACTACTTCTAAACTGTCCATAAAGTCATCGTAAACATAGAGATAGTTTAATATTGATAAACTATGATTATGACTATCAGCAGGGTTTTTAAATAGATCCATTTTGTAATATTTCCATAACTAATTTTTCTTTCAACTGTTGAAGTCTGGGTTCAAGTTGATGACAGGCTTCGGCTATTTCATGGTCAGATCCCCAACCAAGTTGATGGTTTAAATGATATGCCCATTTGGCTACACTATCTTTTTCTAACTGCACGTCTACAGCATTATGCTTAGGACGGGCCTGTATGCACAGGTTAAATTCATCAAGTAGTTGTTGGGCACGTTCTCTAAAGTCTATCATACTACAATATCCTCCATACCCGCAGTTCTTAAACGAACCACGTGACCCAGCATAAAGTTTTTACTTTCAATGCCTTTCATAACACCTAACCATTTGTTACGCAGTAATGCTACTTCGTTGATAATAGTTTCCATGTCGATGACTTCATCTTCGGCTTCGGCGTACTTTTCAGCATCACGTGACGTTAATGCACGGGCATAGGCTTCAAGATATTTTTTATAGTGAGTTTGTCTGATACGACGTAACTGTATATTTAGGTATTCTAATACTGCTTCTATTTCCTGTAATTGATTAAAACGGTGTTCAGTTTCGCCAGGCAAATTACTCAAGGCTCTTTCTACATTGCCACGTATTTTAATATCTGCCTTGGCTGCTGCAAGTTCCTGCTCATAGTATTCAATGAAAGCAGGAATTTCACCTAAGTTTGCAACAATTTTATTATACCACATATTTTTCGTACTCGGTTAACCAGGGAAATACGCTACGCCAATTGGTATTGCGTCGACGATCTTTTTCGTCTAAGAATGTAAACAATTTACCAATTTCAACGTGATTAATCAGGGTTGATTTGATTTCATTTGCTATACTTGTCATATATTGAACAGCTCTCTGATCATCTGTAGTTGTATTAGGCATTAAGTTTAACACATGTTCAAAGTCTTTGTCAAACACACCAGGACCAAATATATTTGGTCTCATATAACTAGGTCCAGGTTCTGTTACACTAAAGTAATGACCAACTGTCCTTATTCCTCGCCAATTATTTAATTTCGTAACTAAATCTGGCATAGTTTTAATTGTTAGTGCAGATATAGTCTGGTTAATATTTAACTTGATCCATTTTTGTTTTACCAAATATTCAAAATTATTTTGCCATGTGTCTAAGTTTAATCCGTATCTTACATATTCTTGTTCAGCACCCCAACAGTCAATACTGGCAGTAATTTCAACTCGTTTGATTTTTCTTTTTGCTACTAATTGTTTAAATTTATCAATTTTATCAACTAATATATCATTAGAAATCATGAGATTTGTTACTATATTAAATTCGCACTTGGGATTTGGATTGTTTTGTATAAAATTAATAAGTGTATCTAATTGTTTTTGATAAAATGGCTCTCCACCTAAAAAATGAAATCTTTCTAGATTCACAAAATTATTTTTCATCCACTGCCAAAATTTTGGTTCTAGTTCGTCTATATTCTTTTTTGCCAGCGGGAATAATTCTACCCCATTTTTATTAAAGCTACCAAATTTGTTAAACTCTTGATCTATACTAGAACTCAGACCAGGATTACAATATAGACAAGATAAATTACAGGTATTATTAAAGTATACTTCCAGAATAGAAGGAGTTACTTTGACCAGGGTTAGGTCATTGGGATATAGACCCGGAATAGAATTATGTAACATTCTGTCACTGTATCCGCCCTGGGTTTCAATTCCTTTGCAGTATTCACAGCCGCCGGTGGGCCAACGACCGTCAAGCATTAAATTGCGTGCCTGCAATTTATTTTCTGTGTTGTGAAAATTGTCAAAGTTGTCCGGTGTTAATTGACTAAATGATGCTCGATGACAAGAAGCGGTTTCACCAGAATTAAGATAAAGAGTACTCCAGCCCCACTTTAATTTACAGGCTGTCTTGGTGCTAATAGGAAAATAATTGTTTACCACTCGTTGATATTGCCTTCGTTATCATCATCGTCGTCAGCTGAATACTCTTTAAGAGCACGTTTTAGTGCGCTATCAGTAGCGCCAAATTCTCGCAACTCTTGATCGCCTAGCATATCGACCATAACGCTCATTAGGTTGTCGGCTGCTTCTTGACGATCCTTGCTAGGGACATACTGTTTCATTATAGTGTATAATTCACTTAATACTTCTACATCTATACTCATTGTTTTTCCTTTTTAAATACGATTAAATCGTCTGTACATCCTGTACACCTGGGCTGTTGACAGGTTGTGGGATTATCAAATAATGCCCAACCCGTAGCTAAATTTCCTAATAGGTCGTTTAAGCATTCTCCACTGTATACTGTAAGATCTGCTTCAATTAAAATTCTTTGTTGTCCAGCCGAACATTCCCAATCTTTCCAGTTATCTATATTTTCATTATGCATCCAGTTTGCATTAATGCGATAAGTTTCATTATTGTCTAACGTTATTTTGCAATTACAGTACGGATGATTTTCAAATTTCAAGATTTAACTTACCTTTAATTACTGGGTTTTCTCTTGTTCTAAGACTGTAATCAACTTCATTCAGACTATAACTAACTCCTAAATTTTCTAATAACAGTTTGTATGCATTGATTCTATTTTGATTCCAAAACTCATTCATGATATTTACATGTATAAATTTTTTATCTGGTATAGAGATTTTAATATCTCTAATCATATTAAAAAACTTTTGTTCATCGATGTGCTCTGAGTGTACACTAAATGAAATATTATCAACATATTCAAACATTCGAGTATAATACCTGGTTGTGGCACTACCATTTGTAGTTACTAGAATTTGAAATATGCTGTCCTGATATTTAGTTCTAAGCCATTCAACAAAAGGTAAAAAATCTCGATTGCTGGTTAATTCTCCGCCGGTAAATGAAATTTTATATTTTAAATTTTTATGTTGAGATTTAGAATATATATCTTTCCAATACTGTTGTAATTCAGCTAAGGTATGTTGGCGACTGGTTATGTCGTGCCACTTGGTAGGGCAGTACATACAATCATAGTTACACCTAGTGGTTAGTCTCCACGTAATTGAGAAATGTTCCTCTATAGGGATAACTTTAACAATACGTGGATCCATTAATTATTCTGTTGCTTCTTCTGTTATAGTTTCAACAACCTGATGTGGATTGGCTGTGAAGTCTGTCATAACTCGATCTAACGATCCATCTTCATTCCGTTCCCAGGCTTTGCGGAACTGTTTAATAACTGTGCCATCTGTTAGTGTGTATTTTAAACTATTACCTTCTTTGGCCAGTAGACCTTTACCTTCAAACAGGTCAACTAAGCCCGAGTAAGGATTCATACCTGTTTCATAAGGAATCTTAACCTGCACCGATTCAAATGGCTTGGCATAACGAGTTTTCATAATTTTACAAGCAGCACGAATACCTTTAACTTCCGAAATCTTGTTGCCATCGTCATCTTCTTTAAGTTTCAACTTACGCATAGCAACAACGATACTACTTGCGTAGATAAAGCCTTGTCCGCCGGAGATCTTGTCATCGGGGTCAAACATATCCTGTGACGCATAGGTATGATTAGTGGCCACTAACCCAATGTTTAAGGAGCCAAACATGTTTACACAGTTACGAACCAAGGCAGTCAAGGCCTTGGGCTTACGACCCATATCACCTTTTAGATCGCCCGCTTCAAACTGATTTACATCAGTCGGTGTTAGTAGCATACCCAAACTGTCCAGCACAATTAAAACTTTTGGACGTTGATCTTCGGGTAGTTCTTTATAACTTTTTACAAACTCTGTGATCATTTTAGCCACATCGTCGATCATGGCCATGTTTAACTTGAGTAGTTTGTCTTCGCTGGTGTCAACCCCAAGAGCGTGTAGCCATGCTTCATCCAGTGCGTTTTCTGTGTCAATCAAAATAGGATATATGCCTTGTGCCTGTGCATTTTTTACCAAGTTTCCGCTACAGATAAAACTTTTACCTGCACCTGACTCGCCAGCAAATACTGTGACCTTGCCCATTGGAATACCTTTATGGAAGTCTCCGGAGATAAGATAGTTTAATGCATAGTTGTTGGTACTGATCCAGTCTGTGGGGTCGTTAAAGCCAACGGAGATACCGTCGATGCTTTTTGTAATTGATTTTCTAAATTTGCTTACGTCGAATGGTTTTGCCATGATTGATTTCCTTATAGTTTAGTTTAACACGGTTTTGCAAAAACGTCAACCGGGACGTTTCTTTTTATTAATTCCATAAAATCCGTTTGGTTTTCTGCTTTTGGTGCACAGATCCCACAATAGCATACTTTCTTTTTGCATTCAATTATTGGCATTGCACCAGTTTCAAGTTGCCCTCTTAGGGTCGAAAGAATTTGGTCCGGGTTAGTTAAACTACCCAATGGTTCTACTTGCCCTGTTGTACTCATACGGCAATCTTTGTTAGTATATACCTTACCATCAAATTGTCGTACATATAAGAAGAACCAATTTACACTACAACTCCACCCCTTAAATCCCTGTGTAGGTACAAAAGAAATTGAACTTTTTAGATCTTTGTTTAACGATAATTTTCTACCACCACAACAAGGCCTTCCTTCATTGATACTTTGCACCAATTGGTTTTTACCAATTTGGCTAATTTTTTCTGTGTAGGAACTTTTTTGTATTGTTGATACTTTACTAATCCAAAATGTTTTTAATTTAGTAAATTGATCTTGATTGTATGCCCATTGTAGTTCAGGATTATCTAAGGGCTTGGCAATATATCTCAGTTGATTTGATTTGCAAAATTCTATCACTTCCTCAGAGTCTGCAAATAAGTCTGGCCGATTGTGCATCATAACAACACATTTAAATCTTTTATCTTGTTTTTTGAGATATAATACATTATCCAAATATTGTTGTTTTTGTTTTGGTAAATTTTCGGCATGATAACTGACTGTAAATTCATCTACTAGCGGAACAATTTCGTGCCACAGACTAGGACCAGCAACTGCGTTAGTAGTACAAGTTATAGTTAAATGCCATTGGTCTTGGTATTGTTTGTATTTTTCTTTGCAGGCTTTCAGTATTTCCACAATGTCGGGGTGAAATATACTTTCCCCGCCGTAGACGTTTAGTACGACCTTGCGCTGTGTTGGCTTTTTATATTTCATGTATTCGTTAACATACTCATACATAAAATCAATTGATCGTAAACATTCTTCTAGTGGAGGATGCTCTGTTGTATTGTCATGATATTCTTTGGGACAATAACTACAGTCTAAATTACAACGCAGAGTCATTTCCCAGTCTAATAGGAATGCCGGTACATTGTTTGGATCTAATGCGAAACCAATTGAATTAACGGTATTCATATAGATCCTTAAAAATCTTACTGCTGTCTAAGCCGCGACGTTGATCTAATGTTGCAATTTGGTTAAAGCTATCTGCTAGTTTTTTATCCCACGGTTGATTTATATAATTTAGTAGGTTAATATAACTATCTTCTAATAGATATCCTGGCTTGTTAGCAATCCTATTGATGAGTATTTGCTTTACACTATCCAACACAGGTTCTGGTAGGTGCCGAACATTTAAGTATTCTGGCCTTAGTAACGGGCCAGCAATAAAACTATTATTGTGGAATCCTAATGTTTTAAAATAATCAATGCATTTAAAAATGCTCTTGTAATTAAACAAGAAGTGTAGCATGTTAAATGATATTTTATGATCTAATTTTTTAATAGTAGTAAGGTTATCTAAAAAATCTGACCATGATCCACCATAGCGAACATATTCATATTCCTCTTCTATAGTCTCTACACTAACTGTCCAATGTACCTTCTTAAACTCACAAATACGATCAAATGTCTTAGTATCAACTTTACTTAGGTTAGTGTTAATACGCAAATTAACATCGGGATCAAGAAAGTCTAATAACTCTAAGTTTTCTTTCATTAGTAAGGGTTCGCCGCCGGCCATGTAAACATGTTTAAGTTGGTGTGCATAATTGAATATGTATTCTTTAAAGTCTGCACGTTGTTGGTCTGATGGTGTTTGCTGTTGTACTTTTAATTCACTTGCCCAACGGCTACTAAATTCTGGTCCACAGTATACACAGGCTTGATTGCAGAGATTAGTCCACCGCACATCAATTGTATGTAAGTCGTGATGACCTGTGCGATATGTATCCATTGGGGCATGTTTAAGTTCTCGTATGTAAAATACTCTATCGCTAATATGATTAAATCCCGATTTGCCTTGATCCAATTCATAACAAGGAAAACATTTTTGTCCCGGTTGATGTTCTAACATTCGGAATTGTGTATCTTGATTGATTGAACCTGTGAGTATAGAGCCAATTGGTGCATCTTTAATGTTACCAATTTCACTATCGCTACGAATACAGTTTTTAACTTTGCCATCAAAGTTATACATCAACCCAGTCCATGGCATAGGACAAAATGCCGGATTTGTTAGCATATCTTTAGGAGTCATATAACGGGCCTAGGCTAATATCACTAATGTCTAAATTGTTTGCACGGGCCATATTCATAGTAGCTACCAATACTCTTGCCCAGTTATTGGGGTCAGCGGCCGGTGGTGCTGTTTGTCCTGGTTGTGTTGCTATATATCCCGGGCGAACTAATGTAATTTTTGGGCCTTCTACGCTACGTAATTGGCGTACTGCTTCCTCGAGTGCAACTTTTTGAAGTCTGTACTCAGCAAGTTCTTCTATATAGCTAACAGGATGTTGTGTCATCATGGTGCTAATAACAACAATCTCTTTGTTAGTATCTTTCCATCGTCGAACCATCTCGAATAATAATTCAGTTTGTGCATACCCAGCTTGTGCATTACTAACAAACATATCACAAGGTTCGATAGTATCTGCTACTTTAGGAACACTACGAATATTAAAACCATTGCGACGGCTTAAGCCAATAATCTCATGTCCAACATAAGCTTCGGCAAGTGCTTGTCCAATACCAGCAGAGTGTCCGGTGATTGCTATTTTCATACTATACCTCTAACTTGTTTTTGTTGTTGTATATATGCATCAACTGCGGCTTGGTCTTTATTATTGACATCTAGCACAGCAGGTTCTTTAAGATAAGCGTAGCCATGATCAATGCCGTGTTCTCGGGCAAATGCTTGTATGTTTAGTAAATCATTGACATTTAATATACTAACAGTGGTCCAAAGATTTAACTTAACCGGCATAGTCTTATATGCCATTAAGTTTGTGTAAAAATTATCCCATGTAATAGGCCAACGCATAAACTCATGTAGCGCACCAATACCATCACAACTTACTGTTACAGTTACTTCAATTCCCTGGGACGCAATGTCTGTTAATTCTTCTAAAACCACATTACAGTTTGTATTAAGTCTGAGTGTACGTAAATTGGGTGGTAAGTTTTTTAGTAACCTTTTATAATTTTTACTATAACTAGGTTCGCCGCCATTGATATCTAAATGACGAATACGTTCTTGTGGCAACAACCAAAAGCGATTACTGTTATCCACAATAGGAAAAGTCTTTCCAGATAACGCACCAATTCGAGTACTACAATCTGGATTACATGTCTGGCAAGCGGCATTGCATACGTTATCTAATACTCCGCCTACTTGTAGATAATCCGGCTGTGTTTCTATCTTGTCCATTGCTACGGCATGTATTCGTATACTACTAGGACTTTCTTGTTCAACTTCTTGGCAACGCCGACATTCAGCTGGCCACTGATTTTGTCTAAATTGATCCTTGACTGTCTGTAACCATTCGCTTGTTTCCATTTGTTCTAACGAATCAAATTGCGGAGCCATTGTCATGTGGCCACACCGGCTCACGGTGCCATTGGGGTTGAAGCGAACAAAATGATCTAGTCTAGGGCAATACATATATCCTTACTTCGTTGAATAACTTCTGTATATAAGTCTGGCAAGAATGTATGTATGTGTGTCATTATATCTTGAAATTTCACAGTTTTGTTAACAAACTCTTCAGTTACGACTTTATCTAACTGTAAGTAATACCATAACTTAGTGTTTGGTTTAAAATATTCTATTAATGTTTCATCACGTGCTAATACATTCCACGTTAATTCTGTTGCGTTACTTAATTCTGTCCAAGGAATGATTGTAATCCAGGGATCGTTAGTCTGCCTAACTAAGTTGACTAACCAATGGAACTGTAAGGCAAAATGTCTATCTAAAAACAAGTATTGATCAATCATTGTCAGTGTAGTGGCACGATCCAAATGAGGGTTGTTCTTTAGATATGTTTGTACTCCGCTAACAAAACGTTCAAATGGCTCACGTACATAAACCTGTACCTGTGCCACACGATTTTGTAATTGATCTCGGGGAACTAAATCCGGGTGATCGGCTCTTAGACTACTGGATCCGTTCTTATATATTGGGTATATAAGTTGGCCGTTCTTACCGACAAGTATTTCACACTCATCTGGAAACAAGATAGGATCTAAGTAACTTAGCATAAGAGAAAGGGTAGGGACCGTAAGCCCTACCCCGACACAAGCATTACGACTGTTTACGGTTTCTGATCATCGCTAAAATGTCTTCAGCTTTTTGGCTTGAAGGTTTAGCAGGTGCGGCCTGTACCGGGGCAGTAGGGGCTGGAGCTTCATCCTCGTCAGCGGCTACAGCACCTGAATTTGGTGCAACATACCCTTGAGCTTTTGCTGGTAGGATCGGTGTATCCTCGTCAATGTCGGCCACTGCCGGTGCTGGAGTTGCGCCACCCTTTACCTCTAAGCCATATGGTTTGTAGTAAGCAGCCCAACGATCTGCGTCATATGGTTGACCGTCTACTGACGCTTCAAACATTTCTTTGATGACTTTGAGTTCTACTTCACTTGGCTTCTTAGGCAAGAAGTCTGCTAAGTTATATAAACCAAACTGTTCGATTGCCGCAGTTTCATCTGCTGTAAGAGCAGTTTCTTTACGTGCCCATGTACTGGTATTGTAGTCTGCGTAACCACCTTTTGAAGTTTTCTTAATGTTAAAATCAAGACCAGACTGATAGTCAGTTGGTAAGTTCTCCATTTCTGGATCCATTAATGCGTTTTTGATTAAGTTAAAGATCTGCGGACTAATAACAAAACGACGAATTGGATTACTTGGAGTTTTGTCATCACTGAGTGGATTCTCACGTACAAACCCTTGGAACAGGTAACTGCGTTTTTTCCAATACTTACGACCCATTTCTTCTAAGTTAGGATCTTTAAACCATGTGCGTACTTCTGCCAAGATTGGGCAGTTTTCGCCGGTGCCATACATTTCTATACAGGGTACTTGTATTTGAATTGGTTTACTATCTGCTTGGCCTTTAATGCCAGCAAATGGTAATTTAATCATTGCACGTTCAACCCAAAAGAATGAGTTGGCGTTATTGCCGTCTGGTAAAAATCTTACTCTTGCTGTGGTATTTTCTGCGATGTTCCAGTGTGCGTAAATTGCATTATCGCCCTGGCCAGATGATTCGCCGGTTTTACGGCCTTCGTTTGCTTGTAACTTTGCTCTAATTTCTGCTAATGTCATTGCCATGATATATTTCCTTTATGTTAAGATGGTCTTTAATATGCCTAGATATATTCTAGCATCCTGCTAGTATATAACATATATATTTATCTCGTCAACAAAAAAGGCACAAATAATTGTGCCCTTTTGGTGAAATTCAAAAAGTTATTTTCTTAATCCGGCTAGGCTTCGTAAAAAGTCCAAAGGATCTGTATCTTCGTTAGCTGGGTTCACTGCTGGACTTGGGTCTGCAGTTCCAGTAGCACCGTATGGCTGATTTTGTGCCGCTATGTCTGCTTGCTGTTGTGCTACCGCTTGATCCTGTGCCTGTAGTGGTGCTGTATCTTGTGTGTACTGTGGATTATATCTTTCTGCCAGGTCCGGGTGTCCGTGATCATGTAACCACTCTACTACATCCATTTTACAATCAGCATCTGGGCCTTCTTCTGCGGCACGTGCAGAGATTTTGTCATATAACTCATCGTCACCTATGATGTTGTATAATTGTCCAATAGCATCGTCACCGTTGTCGCCGACACGTAATACAGGACGGCTCATAATTTTATCTAGTTTATCAGTGTCATCCGCTGTTGGTTCGTCCCAGGTACCTTCGGAAATATCATTTATCCATGATTCAAATTCTTCTGCCATTGGTGTTGCCCGACGAGCCTGTTGATTTTTGTAAGCACGATATACATAAGGCAGTGCTTCATCAAAACGATCGTTATAGACTTTTTTAACAAAACGCTCACGTAAACTATCTACATCTACATCTTCTTCAATGTCAGATGCAGGCATGTAACATTCTCGATAACTGTCGTATCCGCGACGTCCGCCGATATGACGTAATTGATTTTTTAATTCGCCATAGTGTTGTATAGCTGCCTGTGCCATTTCCTGTGTTTCTGAATCTTCAAATTGACGACGTTTAGCTTCGCGAACAAAATGACGCATAGCGTCCATTTCGCTGACCATGCCGCAGATACCTTCGCCTAATTCATCTTCTATGCGTCCACCCTGACTACAATGCTGTGCCATAGCACGAGCACCATGTAGGTTTTTAAATGGCAATAGAAAACGCTCGCCTAGGTGTGTTTCAACAAACACAGCATCTACATTACGAGTTCGAGCACCACGTTTAGTTTCATCTACATGGTCATTATGTCGAACAATAATACGTACTGGTCCGCATTCTTGATAACTGCTACGACTAGTACCAAACATACGACTTTCTGTAACAGCAATATCTTCGCTGTCAAAAGTACTGTCATCTCGACTTTGCTGACGCACATCTTTTAATTGTAAATTGCTTTTGGCTATGTCTCTGGTGTCAAACTGTAGTAAATTACGTTTGGCAAAACGACGCAGTCCACGTAAAAAGTCGTACCACTCTTGTTCGGCAGTACCATCTTCGTCATTTATCTGTTTAATACGATCAGTGATTTTTTTACTGTAATAAACTTTTAGTGAATCTTCATCAATCAGACTGACAGTAATGTTACCAACCGGCTGACCATTAATTTCGTAGTCAAAGTTAAAAAAACGTGCTTTTTCAGGATCAGTAGTGGCTTTTGAGTTTTCGTCGCCAAGATTTACTTCTTCAAATCTGGTGCGAACTTTATCAAAAAGTGCAGAGGCTATGTTCTCAATTTCTCTCATATTGTATTTAGCTGACCATAATAAAAGGCATTGGGTCAATGATTTCCTGTCGTGATCTTAGGTGTTCGTCAAGATTGGCATCAAATCCCTGTATGACCTGTATCATACGCACGGCCAATATCAGGCTCATTACCAGATCATCTGTTTCGCCCAATTTAGCTGCATAACTGGTGCCATGTGCCACAAATGTTTTTAATTCTGATATGATATTTTTACTAGCCAAATGTAATTTTTTAATTTCTACCCAATTTTTTAGTTTAGCACAGGCAGCAATTTTGCTTTTGTTTAGTGTGGTAAATCCCTTGCGATAAGTTCTGGACTGTCCGGCACGAGCAGGTTCGCTGAGGAATATGCCACGTATGTTTTCTTCGCCTATGTTGGCTATTTCTACCAGTGCAGCTTCGCCTAGAGTATTGTTTTCTACACTATAATAAATGTCAGTTTCTGATCCTATAGAATCCGATATGTGTTGTGTAATTTCTTGCAGAATACGCACTTGTCGCTGTATGCTGGTTTTATTGTGTTGCCACTCGGCCATTTGTCGCATGCTGGGCAATTCAACAACCTGTATGGCTGCAAAATCTCCACCGGTGCCCATGCTGGGGTCTAAGGCTACTACGTAAACATTGCCAGCTGAGGGTCGTGCATACCAACGGACTTGTCCTTGTCTTTCTATGGGATCTATACCAGCTAACTCTATTAAGGTAGTAGAATTGATCAGTGTTTCATCGTAGATTAAAAACTCGCAACCGTGCTCACGTCTAAAACGCTCTTCGCCAATGCGTCCAATTTCTTCGGTTTTCCATTGTTCATCGCGATCTGGATGTTCGTTCCATGAGGCTTGATATCCTTTAAATCCATTTACGCCCAATTCGGTTTCATTACCAAATTCATCTACACGTTTTTGTGAGCCTTTCCAGATTAAGGCAAACTGATCTTCGTCTGAATTCGGGGTTGATGTAATAATAGCTTTACCACCAGTACTTAGTGTAGGTGATATACTGGTCCAGAACTCTAACGCAATATTTGGCCTAACAAACGCAAACTCGTCACAGTAGAGTAGTGTAATACTCATACCACGACCTGTTGTTTCTGTTGTTGTTTGGCTTACTATACGACTGCCATTTTCAAATTCTATACTGCCTTTATTGTAACTGGTGCACCCGGCACGTATATTATCTGGGCATAGCTCATATGCGTAACGAATACGTGTCATAATCTCTTGTGCGCCGGTGTATTTGTGTGCAGCAATAAGAATTGTACTGTCAGGATTAAACATAGCGTACCACAGTAGATAGCCCGCGGCACTGGTTGTTTTGCCCGTTTGTCTTGGCATTAGGCTGACACTAAATCTATAATTATGATAAGTGTTAATCAGCTTTTTTTGATACTCAAAAGCATGATACAGTAGCCTGCCCTTAACCGGATGTTGTATATGAAAGTAGTTGTCCATGAAGTATTCTGGACCGGTAATAGGATCAGCACAACGAGCAAATTCTAAGATCTGCTGTTCTGTATAACTTTCTTTACGATTGGCTGGTTTAACCAGCACTCCTTCTAAACTTTTTGCCATATGTAATATTTCATTGTATAAGTATATTTAATGTCAGACACACTACTGTTAAATCAAAATTACGAGCCAATTTCTGTTCTTCCATTAAGCGTTATTAGTTGGCAACATTCAATCAAACTCATGTACCTGGGTCGGGTAACTGTTATTGAAACTTATCCCGATTGGCTAATACGCAGTGAGCGAGTGGCATTAAATGTACCCAGTGTGTGCGTAACCAAAGACTACTTTCCACATAAAAAACATGTCAAATTCAGTAGATATAATATGTATCTACGCGACCTGTTTAAATGTCAATACTGTGATGATGTATTTGACTATGACGAACTAACCATTGACCATGTTATACCCAGAGTCAATGGCGGACGTACCTGCTGGGACAACTGTGTTACTTGCTGTAAAAACTGTAATTTTATTAAAGGCAGTCGCACAAACATTAAACCACGTGTTATGCCTTACAAACCTGACTACTATCATCTGGTAGGTAAATGGAAGTCAATGCCCTTTACTGTACGTCAAGAATGTTGGAATCAGTATTTGGGTGTAGCTAAAGCAGTGGCTTGACTACAGTTGATACTGTTTGTACATGTCTAAATTTAAATTGGGCAAATTAATATAATCGCAGTCAGCATATTGCGGAAAGAAAGTTACAATAATGTTCCGCAGGTCCCAATATACTTCCTCAGATAACTTATACATATTCAAACGATTATGTAGTCGTATGTTATAAGTTTGATCAATAATTTTTATATCTGACCGAACCAATCTTGTAACCTCAGCTAACACACAGTCATATCTTTCATATGAGTTAGCAACCAGGTCATAGCTTTCATCTATAACCGGATCAAAGGTTTTAAACCCTGAACGATTAAGAAATTCTAATACTCCGGCTCCGGCAATGGCTATAAAAGGATGCCCAACTAATAAGGATTTATAAATCTTTTCTGTAACAAAAACTTCTGCGTCGGTTGTCTCAACTGCTAGAGTAAATTCAGTTGTCGAAAAATGCGGGGGATAAAAAGTCTCAAACCTGAAATCTTTATCTAATGCTGGCCATGGCCAATCTAACACTGGTTTGACAGATACGGGCCTGTGCTCTTCAGGAATACGATAATCAACAAAACTGTGTATGCTTGACTCTAGTAATCCGTTATTTTTTAAATCGTCAAATATGCGAACACGGTTAGGTCTTAGTGTGCCGTTTAAAAATAAAAATTTATACAGTTTTGATTCTGTGTTAATTTTATCAAATGTGTAGGCTAATCTTGCTCGATTAAATTGATTAGTAGCACGATATATAAAATATTTGTCTAAACAATACTCATGAAACCCATCTACAGTTCTGGTTCCTTGTTTAACTAAACCAATTGGAATCCTACCAGCAACATAATCTCTAGTAGGATAGTAGCTAGAACTTAAGGTACTTTCACATTCACTGGGATAATAAAACAGTATTGGTATTGATCTGCTAGCACATTTATCTATTATTTTTTGGCAAAAGTTGCTATCGCGTCCTGGGATTTCTTCTACAAATGAATCAGTAATAACAGCGTCACCGTTGATGTCATCAATGTAACTGACAATATTATAAGGAATATTGTATAAGTCTAATACTGTAGTTAAAAGGGTGTTGCGAATTGAACTTTCTTGAAGTTCTTGCCGAAATATAAGGTTAATCAATTTGATTTGTTAATCGTTATGCCCTGGGCGGTAATTCTTTTCTATACGAGGAGCTGGTGCATCACCAACAGGTTTTTCTCCAGTAAGATAAGGGCGACTCATCCAGAGCTTAAACCACTCAGGTGTGCCAGGTTGTATGTGATATTTTTTTTCTAAGTTACGTTTTTCCATTCCAGTGATGCTGATATTACTGCCAACTGGACTTGGGCTATCTCTGTCAGCATCGTTTGGAGTATCTATAGCAGGATCGTGTCCGCCAGCTGAGTAATAGTCTTCTAATAGATTTAAACCATTGATACCGGCTAACTTTTTAAGTTCAGCCAGATCCTTGCTGTCCATAACAGCATCTGGATCGCCGGGGCTAACAAAGTCAGCTGAGGTTATACGATACTGTTTCATTTTTTCTTTACAATTGACGCACGAACACGCACTGGACTTACGTTATGTACATCTTTGGTTTCTGTTGATCCGTCTGGCGATAGTTTAGTATGTCCGGCTTCCCATCCAAATGCCTTAGAGGCCTGATCTAGTATGTCACGTTCGCCCTGTGAGTATGCTGCAGCAATCAATGATTGTCCGTTTGGACCATCTCGCTTGGGTTCGTGTTCGTATTTGCCATCTGGAGCGCCAGCACCAGCTAAAAAGTAAGCAGCAAAACGCCATGGATGATAAGGACTACTGTTATCTAAATGTTTATGACTTCTTAGCCCTGGAGTAGCCGATTGATGGCTGTCAGGAATGCCGTCGTTATTTAGATCGGTATTTTCTTTTGCTTCTACAATAATATCTTTAATCTTCATCGCGGCTTTTCTTTTTCTTTTTGTCTTCTTCTACATCTTCACCGTGTATAGGACTAGTAGTGTCTGTTACGGGTCCTACACTACCACCACCAAAGCCTCCACCAAATTGATCTTCTTCAATGGCTTCGGCTAGGTAATCAAGAAACGATTTGATCATTTTTGTATTTTAATACTGTTGTATGCCTGCATTAGTCGTCGACCCAATGACTCAATTGGATTTATGCTTTCCATTGCGTTATCGCTGAAGCGAGCGGCACCACCATGTGCATTCATTTTCTTTTCTTGACCAGCAACTTCGCCATCACCACCTTTTAGCATTACATCAGCATCCATTATTTCTTCTTTGGGTGTGTTGTCAAATTCTGCAGGTTCTTCAAATTTTGTATCACCGTAGTCACGACCTTCAGTAGCAATACCGGCCAAGGCAGCAATATCAGCTAGGCTTTCTTTAACAGGATATTCTTTACCACCAACTGTTATTTTTTCACCAGGTTGTATGCCATCTGCTTTAGCATCACGTACAGCTTTGCCAAAGGCATTGCCTTCGTTACACTCACATGGTTTACAACTGCAGGTTGGGCAAGTACCTTCATCTAAGTTGCTAGTGTCTTTAAATGTTTTACCATCTAATTCAAAGCTGTCGCCTTTTTTTGTCTTGGCTAACTTGCCGGTAAAAGCATTGCCTTCGTCGGCAATTTTTAATCCAGCTAGTCTGGCTAGTTCATTTAATTCTGTTTCTATAGTAGGTTCTACACTTTCATCTTGTGGTTTAGGCATTTCCCAATGATCAACATCTTTGTGACCTAACATACCTTTTACAGTATCCTTCACTGCTGCCAAAGGACCAGTCTGTTGTGGTTTGATAGTCTGTGGAACTTTACCAAGCCCACCTAGGCCAGTTGGAACTGTACCAGGTAATTTTGGAGAAGCTTCTGCCATTGTGCCTTCTTTTAAAGCACGGTCTAAACGTAGTGTAACCCATTCATATGGATCGCCTGTACGAGCTTTGGCTGTACCATAAGGCATTTCACCGTGATCACAATAGTAGTCAAACAATGCTTCGTATAAGTCATAATCTAAATCACCGCCTTGTTCAAATGCCTTAACTTCTGCTTTGAAACGATTCAGGATATGATCAAATGTGCTACCTGACTCATCAACCATACGACCTTCACCTAACAACTCGCGGAAGCGACTTTCTAAACGGCTGTATCCTTCGCTGGTTTTTTTCTTTTTACGAGCTGCTGCTTTGTCTTTTCTAGCTTGTTTTTCTTCCCACTCAGCACGCTCAGGAGAACCTTTAGGTGGTTCGTCACTCATTGAATGCCGGTGTGTAGATCCTTTGTGTGCTGGTAATTTATATTGTTTATCACCAAATTTAGGTAGTTTAGCACTACTGCGCTCACTGTCTTTCTTCTTAGGTGCGCCATGCTTTTTAGGTGTGTCATCATCATCTTCGTCATCTTCTTCATCGTCTTTTTGTGCAGCACCACCGTAGGCTTTACCTTTATGTTTGTAATCTTCATTTACAGAATGATCACAACCACACTTACTTTCTAACATACCACATTCGTTACAAGTACCTTCATCTAGTTCATAAGAAAGATCGCTAGCAACATTTGCCACGCTTTCATTCTTACCATGCTTCTTGTTATAAATGCTCCATGCTGTGGCAAATGCCTTAGCTGGCTCACCAGGATATTGTTTTTTAAGTTTAAGAACCATGTCTTCCATGCCTGGAGGAGCTTTTTCCATCATTTCGCCTTCGTGCATTTTTTTGCCGGCAGCAGCGGCTTTTTGAAACTTGGCCTTGCCGTACTTTTTGCGTCCTATGCTGGCTGCCAATGCGCCAGGATTTTCTATGTCAGGACCAAAACTTTTTTCTAATTTCTTAAAGCCCATGTATTTTTCAGCCAGCACCGACTCTAACCCAGACCGAATACTGCCCTGTGATTCCACTGATTCGTAGATCTTCTGTGCAGTTTCTTTTGGAGTTTCTGCCTTAGGTGTTAGCTTGGCAAAATTACTTAAAATGTTATATAGGTTATTGTTATTGCTCACGATTAGCGGCCCTTCATTGGATTGGATATTGCTTGTTTGTTTGTGCCTACTGGACTTGTGTCGCCCATTGGTACTGTATTGGTTGTTTCACCCTTTTTAGACTGAAACACTTTATCTGCGTTTGTGTCGTCACCGTTGATTTCATAAACGGTGTTTAATTTCTTGTGTGCAGATAGTTCTTTAATCAGACTGGTAATACGACCTTGACCTACTAGATCTTGAGCACCGGGTTCTGATTTTAATTCTGGATTTTCTATAATAGGACCATCGGCGCCTTGGCTGACAATCTTGGCTTCAACTTCTTGTTCTTGTAAGTACTGATCGTTAGTGTATACATATACACAATCAGCTTTAATTTGTGCGCGATTAATTACTAACTGTCTGATTTGTTCGCAAATAGTCGGATAACGAACAGCCACATCAATGATTGAACACTCGCAAGGGCCCAATTGACCAAACTCACGATGTTCCTGTATGGGTAGGCTTTTAGGTTTGCTAATTGTTTCAACTTGATATGCGTCAATTGCTTCAGTAATACGCTTTACCACGTTAGGTGTTAAGTCGCAATTGGCAATTTTAATTTTAAACTCAAACAATTTACCTGATTCAAAAAAGTAAGATTGAAAATTTTTAATCATAATAATAGGTCCTATATGGTATATTTATGCGTTGTTTATTTCTTTTGGTTGGCAAGTATTTGTGCTAACAAGGCATTACGATCTAATACCATACCTTTTCCGTCTATAGGTTCATCTTCAACAGCATTACTGTCTTTGGCTATCTGGTGATCCAATTTGGCTTTGGCTAACTGTAACTGTACCATTTTTAGTTTTTTATCTAGTTTGGCAGTTTTAGCTGTAATAGCATGTCCCATCATATTGCTGGCTGTTTGTAGTATAACACCAGCAAATCGCGGATCTACATTCATGCCTAAATCTATTAGATCTTCGGCTTGTTTTTTAGCCAGGCCAGCTAATTCGTCTAATTCGTTATCGCCTGCTTCCAAATCTCTAACACCAGGCAATGCGGCGTCAATTTTGTCAATAGCAGAGTCTACCGAAGCGATTATTTCGCGATTTTCAGCAAAAAAGGTCTCGGTTTCAGCAGGTGTTGATTCGGCGGAGGGTAAGTTAAGTAATGCTTCTAAATGTTTAGTCATACCAGTATTTATTTGCCAACGCCCTGGTGGAATAAATCCTTTTCCGTGATGATTCTAAAGTTTAGATTGTTAGCCGAACAGTAGGCTCTGGCCGCTTGCCATTTACACATATTCAATATGGCAGCTGCTTGTGCTCGTTTATTATTTTTTGCTTCAGTTAAACTGGTTTCATGGCTGGGTTTAATTTCCCATACTTCAGCGTGTTGCTTGCTATTGGCATCAATGTACATAACAAAAAAGTCTGGCACATAGATAGTGTTTTTATTAGTAAAAGGATTACGATAGTTTATGTGTATGGCTTCATTAGCCCACTGTAGTATAGCAGGATTATTGTCACACATACGCATAACTGTGTGTTCCCAACTGCTACGATAATGCGGGGCCTTTTTTCCTACATATTTTTCAGGGTTAAGTAATTGATAAAACCCATTGGCATATTTACTCATGCTAATATTGATCGTTTGATATATTTGTTGACCACTGGTGCGTTTCTAACACCTAAATAGCTGGTGCCTACACGATTTAAATTTAAGAATGTGGCTAACACTACCGACAATTCATTGGGCGGTATCTGTGTAAAATGTTGTAAGGTCAACATAGGATCAACATTCTGCGCTATGCTGGTAGCAATCACGGCGCTGGCTAAATTTTCTGCGGCTGCTTGATTACCATTGGTATAATTGGTAAAATAGGCCATTACAGCATCATTTTGATTTGTGCCAACTGTAGGAAATCGTGTGTAAAAATTATTAAAATAGTTTTGTCCTGTGGCAGGATTAAGACTTGCTGGTGCAATATTTTGTGGGGTACTCATTATATACTCCAGTCTAGATTGGCATCGTATGCAGCCGCATCATTAGATGACATTGGTGTATTTTCGGCTGTGGTCACAGCGTCATCTAGACCGGCGCTGGTATCCAATTCAGGATTATCACTGGTACCAAGACTACCAAACGGATCTAATTCTGGAGATCCAAAATCTGATGCAATAGCTTCTCCGTTGCTGGTGGCTTGAGCAGTGGTTTTAGGGCTACTGAACAGGCTACCTACAGCACTAACACCTCGGCTGGCCATGGATACACCTGTTGCGGCAGCACCAGATATTAGTGTGCTGGCAGTGGCTCCACTAGGAAATCCTATTCCACCAACGCTGTTTAGTGCTCCAGATACTCCACCACTACCAAATAGTGTTTGAGCATAACCGGCCACAGTAGGAATACTTAAATTCTGCAGTGGATTATTACCTTTACTGATACCTAATGCCACTTGATTAAATAATGCAGTTATTCCACTGGTTCCTTTGGTAGTGTCAAATGGTGTTCGATTGCCAGGCAATTGATGATCTGCTCTATCTGTTGCTCCAAATCCTAATAGGCCTGCACCGCCGGTAAAAGAATCAACCACACTGGCAGCTAAACTTGGTATACCTAACGGACTTGGCGAGTTATCATAGTGTAGTTCAGCAAAACTGCTATTAGCTCCAGGCACTATGGTTCCATAGTTATACAAAACTGTTTCATAGCTGACTGTCATGGAGTGTTCCATGGTAGTATTTTCGCCTTGTTGATGCTGACCATGTTGGAATGCTGTAATCTGTGGATTTATTAACACATACTCAGTAAATTGTTTTTGATGTAGGCTATACATTCTAATGCGTTGTAGTAGTCGGCTCGGTGTTGAACCAGGAGCTGCCGAGCTAGGCACACTTGGACTTGACGGAGTGTAACCCCAATTCTGTGTTAGCATTTGATCGTACTTGGTATTTTGTAGATATTTGTCTGGAGTCTGATCTGTGTCTCTATAATAGAAACTCATCCAATCATACCATAGGTCTCTAATTACATCAGCTGAGTCGTCATGGAATGTAACAGTAACTGGATCGTATTTTAATTTAGTCTGTGCAATGTTTACGCGATTGTATGCATTAAGAGTTTTGTTTTCTATAGTATACTTAGGTAACTGCATGGTCTTAACCAACATACCAGCTTCCAGTATGTCTGTGGTACTCATTCTGGTTAAGCTAGGATCAAGATCAAAGGCAATATGGAATAAGAATCCGTACTTAGGAGCAAGTCTGTAATTACCGTCAACAAAGATTCTACTGGCGTGTTTATAATCTTTGACATAGGCACCGAGTCCAGTACCTTGATATACCTGATTTAAGAAACTATCTTGTGCCATTGGATTATCCGATTATATTAAGTATTTATGGCCAAAAAAAAGCCTGGAATAAACCAGGCTTGTTGTTTTTGTTTCTTATGTATTAACCAGTGATAGCACCAATTGTCTGTCCAACTAGCGTACCAACACCAATACCACTTGGAGTCTGTATTGCGTTATCGTAGCGGATTGTCATTGCTATTGTAGCTGGTTCATTTGTAGCATAGTTAAAATCACCGTAGTCTACTTGGCTAATCATGCAACCAGCAATTTCCCAAGCTTCTAAAACTGTTGGGCCATTGCTACCATTGTTTGTACCATTACCACCATCTAAAATGTTGTAATTTAATATAAACTTATAGTCAACAGCAGAACTTGCACTTGCTTGCTCAAGGAAGTCAAACTGTTTCTGAACTTGTTCGCCAATAATCTTGGCACAATTATTGCCTGCATCATCACGCACTGTAACTGTAATTTCTTGCCATTCGGGTTTACCAGCTAGATAAACTTTGCTGTTATAAACATCAATGGTAATAGGATTAAAGTTAACGCTAGGACGCTTAATGTCCATGACCTGTTGGCTTAAATTTGTTAATAAACCTGTACTTACACCAAAATTACTAAAGATTGCATTAAAGCGGAACTTTAGTTTGGGCATTAACAGTCCCTGGTTGGTTGAACCAACTCCAGGTACTGTAAAATTACTTGCTGATGCGAATGCCATATATGTATCTCCTGTTATAGTTATTTATCTATTTGTCATTGTTAATTAAGCGCCGGCTGCTCCAGTGCTTGGGTTGACCAATCTAATTGGAATATAGATAAACTCAACAGCTATTGTTGGTGCAATTGCCACATCAATATACAATTGATTATTTTGTATAGTTTCTGTAGTGTTATTAGTTGTATCACAAACCACTACATAGTCGTATACACCGCGTTTGCTAACTAAATCGTTTAACGCACTTGATACTACTGCTGCAGCTTGTTGTCTTGTAACTTGATCGTTTGGCTCAAACAAGAATCCGTATGTGGCCTTAGACAATAAAGTTCTCACGTAGTTCACTAAACGACTTACATTAACACGATCCATATCTTCTGTAATTGGATCACGTGTTTTTTGTCCCCAAACCACAATACCAGTGCCTGGTAAAATTGTAATTGGGTTAATGTTAGTCTGATATAGAGCATCACGCAGGCCTTGACTTACACCAGTGCGTTGGAATTCGCCTGTGGTGTAGTTTACATAACCTAAATCACTGGCATTATCTACTAGACCACGACGTAAGCCGGCTGGAGCAAACCAAGGATAACTTACATTGTCGCTGCGTAGATATGTGCGTAACGCCATATGACTTGGGGGGACCATAATTGTGTTACCCGACAGGTCTGTGGTTAAAGCACTTGGATAATATACTGCCAAATATGGATCATCAGTAGCCAATCCAGTACCGTTAGCATCAGTACTCCAATTTGTAATATCTACAATATTAGTACTTAGGTTCATTGGTGTATCACCAATAACAAATGCTGTGTTAGCACGGTTATTATTCAATGCAACCATATTAGTAATTAACTCTGGATAACCTGGAGCAGCAATTAAACTAAAGTAGAATTGATCTTCAAGTATCTGTGTGTTGCTTTCTATAGCTGAGTTCATTGCTGCAACAACCATTTGACGTTGTGCATAGTGTCCGCTATATGGGCTACCATCTGTGCGTAGGCCACTAGCAGTTACCCATGCGCTTGCTACTGCTGGCAATGATCCTGAGAAGTTTGCGGCAGTAAAATAGTTCTGTACATAACGCTTGACATTGTATCCACTACGACGTGTGTTCAACAATAACATACCACGTGGGTATAGTCTTGGATTTGGAACATCTAGGTCTACATAGTCACTGGTTAATAGTGTTGCAATAGAAACTTCTGTTTCTGTTGCTGGATCTGTTGTTCCAGATGTATCCCAACGTGCATCGGCAAATAAAATACCATTAACACTGATTTGGTCTGTCTTATCAATTGCTACCCAAGCAGTACCATTATAACGATTCATCTTAGGCCAATTTTCTAGATCACTAGTGTCTAACCATAAATCGCCAGCTTTTAATGAGCTGTAACCGTTACTTTGTGTAGTTGGAGCAACTGCAGCAGCTATAACACCGTTTGCATCTGTTAATGATAAATTGTAACCACGTGCATCAAGAGTTAGATTTTTATAACCTCTCCAGTTTGTACCATCATTGATCATAACATCAACTACTGTAGGATCGCTGTAGTACCATAATGTACCATCTGCAGGATCTGCAGCAGGTTGAGTAAGACTGTAAGTGTAGGTTAGTGGGTTAAATCCAGTTAACATACGAGCAACGTTTGTGCTGTCTGTACCACCAATGCTTCTTACTCCTGATACTGAACTTGTAAAGCCAGCTAGGTAAGGTAAGTTTGGTTGTCCGCTGTTCTTTTGTAATAAAATTGTACCGCCAGCTAGATGTGTTAGGGTAATTGTACCATTGGCATTAACTACTGCATTAATGTTAGCATCACCTGCGGCTAAAATAGCATTAACAAATCCAGCAGCTGTAGCTGCGCTTTGTGTAATAGTGTAGCTGGTATAAGCACTGTAACCTGGTTCTGTTACATACATTGTAAATGTTCCAGTGTTGCTGGCAAATGCAGGTGTTGCACCGGTAACACTTACTGGTCCAGAAATACTTCTTACATAAGGTGTAAATCCTGCTACACCTAGGTTGTCAGCTAACTGTCCTGTACTGCCCAATGCACCGTAGGTATTTGGATCTTCATCAACGTATAATGTGCCAATACCAATGTTTTCGCCACCACCTATATCTAAAGTATTAATTGCTGCTTCTTCACTAAGAGCAATCGTAGAGGCTTGTGTAGTCCAAGTACCTGTTGTAGCACTATAACGCTTGAATACAAAGTTTGATCCGCCACCTAGTGCACCTTGCTTAAACCATACAGCACCAGTAGGCTGTGCTGTAGCATAATTGCTGTTCCAGGTTGGAACACCAGCATAGTTACTGTATTGAATAGCCGGAGCATATACTGTTTGTGTGTAGCCCAATGTCCAGGTGCTGGCTGAAATAATACCAGTTTGAACAAGTAAACTGTTTGTGCTAGTTGATGACCAATCGTTAATTGTTAACTTGCCATCTACTGTGCTACCGTTACTTTCGGCCTTGCTGTCAACAAATAGACATAGTTGGTTATTACGAACTGCGGCTGTAACACCAGTTACTGCTGAACTATTAATGCTAGATGCTATTGTTGATACATTAGTTGCTGTTACTGTAACGTTGGAATTATTAATTCCAATAACTTTCATTACGCTACCTGTTAGTGTAGGATTAACTGTACCTGTTAACACTGGCAAATCGTCTTGCCATTGTGTAGATCCAACTAATGCCCAGGTATTTTGTGTTGTTTTGTAGAATACTCTGTTGTTTGTTGATGTAGCAACAACAGCGTAACTACCAATCTGTCCAACATTAGTAACTGGAGTTGGTTCAGAAGATAATGTAATAGTTGTACCAGCAACTACTGTGGTAGGATTACTGGTTGTAACATTAGTTGTTGATGTAATAATGATTGGCATTTGCTCAGTGAATGTCTGAGTAGCAGCTGACCAAGAGTAGATACCCCAGGTTGTATCAGCTAAATCTAACCAGTATGTACCATCAGCTTCTGCGCCAACAGGACGAACACTGGTGCCTGCTAGTTCGTTTAGGTCAATGTCTGCACGAATAGCATATAACTGATTGCCTATGCCTAGAGCCGAGTAAGCAGCCATTAAACCGTATTCGTTTGTTTCGCCACCATATACTGGAGTACCAGCCGCTGACTTTTGGAACACTGGTGCTCCAAGTGCAGTGGTTAAATCACGCTGACTTGTAAATACCTGTAGCATGCCAGCATTGGCTTTTGTAGTACCTGAACATAGTGTACCGTTGTATGTTTTATCTTGTGCTGTGGCTAACACAACTAGTGGAACTGTGCCGATCGCATTAGATGCATATTGGCTTTGATCTGTTACTGTTATGCTTACGCCTGGAGAAACTAGTGCCATAGTAAATATTCCTTTATATTACATGTTATGAATATTTATATATATTGATAAATTTTAGGCGGTTTAGATGCCCTTTGGAAAGGTTTGTAGTTAAATACACTATGCAAGAACGTAAATTATGTCCTACCTGCTATCAAAGACCGGTTGCTATTAACTATAGACGAGGATTAGTAACACATTATAGATCACGATGTGATGTATGTGCTCGTGTTGGCAAACGAGTGCCAATAGCAAAACCAGCCTGGCACTTGGCTGGTTATACTAAAAAGACTACCTGTGAAAAATGTGGTTTTAAATCAAAGCACCCAGAGCAACTGGGTGTGTTTTATATTGACGGAAATCTAAAGAACAACAACTGGCTTAATCTTAAAACTATATGTTTAAACTGTCAGCAAGAGGTTTATAAAAGCCGCTTGAAGTGGGCTCGGGCTCCACTTGTACCAGACGCTTAACTTGAGCATACAGTTGATCTATGGTTCCGTTGTTGTCAACTACACGATCAAACTCTGTACCAACCCAGGCTGTTTCGCTTATATGAATTCGCTGTTCGTTTAAGATGTCCTGTGCTAACTTTGAACCAGTGTTGGCTGTAATAGCAATATTATACCAAGGTGGTTCTGGGCCACGTTTTACACGTATAACGATTCCACCGGCACGTTTAATAGATTGAATTTCATTAGGAAAACGACAATCACTGATAACAATATTATCTTTTGAATTTCTTAATTTGTTTTCTAGACTGGCAATCCAGATATCGTCATTAAAGCCTCGGCGGCAAACTTCTGTGCCCCAATACTGTAAAACCCAGCGCGGAGTAAGATCGGGCATATTCAAACGTTCTGCCCACCAAGGATCCACTTGCTCACGCCACTCACGTGCTGACTTTGTACGTCCTTCTAAGAGTTCTCGGTCCCAACCAAATACTGCAGCCACTGCGTCTTTGAGTGTGCTGGCAAAACTGTCTCTACGAAAACCGTGAAAATTAACCAGATAATCAGCAATAGTATCTTTACCAGAAGATATAAACCCGCATACACCAATGATCATAAAAAATGCTCCTAAATTATAAGAGCATTATTACACACATATTAAACAATGTCAAACGGTTAATTAACCAGTGACCCAGGTTAATGGAGTACCATTGTCAACATAGTTTACAATTTCATATTCTAATCGTTCCATTTCGGCCTGTGCTTCCTGTACCATTGCGGCACCGTTTAGTGCTGTACCGCCTTGTGGACCAGCAATTTGACTAAACTTGCTGTAGGCCTGTCCTAGTATACGTTTAGCAAAACTGTAGGCATACTCCTGTATCCAAGGAAATGCATAAGTATCGTTTAGAAGCATTTGATCTGGTTTAGTGTTATAAATCCAAAGTAATACGCTTTCATATGGATTTTGTCCGGCATTGTTGGTATTGCCAGCATAGCCATAAGGCATTTTGCGTACGATAGTCAATTTCTTGGTAGTTGGATTAAAGGTATAATTAAGCATACCGCCAAACATTTTCATTGCTAATTTTTGGTAATCAACAAATAGCTCATAGTTGGTTAGGCCACCAACACGCCCGGCCACTAACATATAGGTGTTTAGGTAACCTGATGCAAATGGTTCAAATTGGCTGGCAGTAGTTCCTGTAACTGATCCAATACCGCGTCTAAAACAAGCACGAACAGTTTGAACTTCTCTTGGCAGTATGTATTCCTGTGTTTCTGGTAATAGGTCTAAAAACGCATAGGATTCTTCTGTAGAATTTGCAGCACGCTGGCGATATTTAATTAAGGCCTGGTCAATGGCCATTTTGTAGTGTTCTTGTTCTAGTTCAACATCAACTATGCCATCGCCTAGACGCATACGCACATAATCAATAATACTTGCACGTTGGGCATCTGGTGTAGGTAGTGTGTTGGGGTCAAACTGAATAGGGCCCGCACCAGTTCCGGTGTTGGGATTGTATAAGTTCTGAGTTGGTAAACTACCAAATACTGTTAGGTTACCATCTATTTGTGGAGTTGTCTGTGGAATACTGTATTCAGCCATTATGTTAGTCCGTTATACAGTATTTATATATCAAGCTGTCTTAAGCAATACTACATCTGCACTTATACGTCCGTTGAGTAGAGTTTCTGTGGCCTTGATTGAATCCATAAACTTACGCAATTCTACTTTGGTAGCACGAGCAAATTCTCGTAGTTTGTCCTCAGGTTTGCGTAGAGTTTTGCTGACAGATTTGTGCTCGTCGTAGCCGGTTATAGTAGTACCTTTGACCGCCAGTGGTCCTTGTAAACTATCAGCAACATACCGGCCCAGTTTACGAGTTTTGGTATTATAGATCCAGAGCTCTTGGCTACCAATAATGTCTGCAGGATTTATGCTGACTAATTTAAGAACTTTTTCCTCTTTGAGATACTTGAGTTTGGCTACAACTTTTTCTTTACTGACACTACGTGGAGCTCGTACTTGTTTAGTGGCTCGTTTAACTCCGCGATACTGTATAATATCATTTAAGATCTGGTCAATAAAGGCCATTATACGTTTATAGTCGCCGAGTTTGTAGTGGCTATATCCTTCGGTAAGTTGTTCATCTGTTTTCAAAAATGCTTCTTTGAGTTCGTCAAAACGACTTTGGAATACTGCTTCATATTTGGTCAACTGACTCTGTGGCACATTGTTGGCTACTAAAAAGTCATAGGGTTTAAATGAGTATTTTGGGTTTTGAACGAACTCATCATAGTGTCCTTCCAGTTCGCCGATAGTTTCTGCTGTTTTTTCGTTCAGGCGATCTTGTATAGTAGGTGCCGCAACCTTAGGTGTTTCTTCAACTGCAACTTCGACCTGTTCAGCACCAGCACCTGATATAGCTCTTTCAATTTCTTGATCAATAAAGGCAATATGATTTTCACGCAAGGGCATACCCTGACGATGAGCCATAATTAAACTATGCACAGTCATGCCTATTGCACGATCTGAACTGCGTTCAAATGCTTTGATATCGTTGGCTGGAAAATTCTTTTGTAGTTTCAACCACTCAACTACATACTTTTTGGTATCTTTTTGAGTGTAAAAGTAATTGTAGTAATAAAAACTTTTTCTTAAAAAATGATCAAACTCTGCTTCGGACATTTTTTCAGCACGTTCAGTATCCCACGCTGGCTCGCCACCTACATATTTTTCGTCACCAAAAAGTGGATTACGGGTGGCTTTAACTTTAGCCCGTACTGTTTTACCGTTTATTTTCATATTACTTCCTTTTTGTTTTTTTAGTTGGAGCTGACACTTTTGGACTATTTTTAACTAGATTGTACCATTGTGTGGCTTGTGACAAATTAAAATTAGGGTGACGATACATATAATCACGTTTACGCTCGGCTATAGCCAATGCATCTAACAAATCCATTTTAGTATTAAAATCGCTAATCATCAGTATTTTGTTCATATCTGTAATATCTAACATATACTCTACCCATTTTTCGGTGGCTTGTATTTTAAGATATTGGGTAAACCCAACAGATTTAGTTTTGTATTTACTTACGTAATTGCGGGCTTGCATACCACCTCCACTTTATACACTAAAATACTATTATAGCATATCTGTAATTATTGGTCAACTTAGCAAACTGGCAAAGGTAAGATACTGTTCTAGCAGTTCTAAGCCTTCTAGTACTTGTTTTTCTAAATCTAAGTAATGCGGAGTTTTTTTACCTAACCTACGGCAGTTTATATCTTCCCTGCTCATATCTGCCCACGTTTCGCTACAATTTTTCCATATTTTTTTAAGATCGCGTACTTTTTCTACGTCCATGGGCAATCGCACAATATTAAAAAATGTGTCATCCAGGCGTCGTTTAATGTCTAGGTCCATAATAGTAATTATACAACAAAAAATTATTGCCAGTCAAATCCATAAATACTACAATAATAGGATTGGCTATGTCACGTTTAAGCCTCTGGAAAGACGGTAAACACACAAACGATTATAAATTTTTTGATCGCAGGATCAGCGAAATGTTTACCATTGGTGGCACCGGAATACTGTTGCACAAATACCTAGGCCCACAGAATGGTGGGCCACAATTGGTTACAAATACCGCACAGACTGCTCCCGGTACGGTATTAAATTTTGCCAATACCAGTACAGTTAATTTAAAAGACGCTGTAACCGGCGCTGGCATACCTGCCAATGCTACTGTGGTAGCCAAAACGGCCAATACGGTGACTTTAAGTGTTAGTACAACACAGGCTGTTGGACTTGGTGTTAGCATAGGATTCAGCACTGATGCTAGCCAGCCCAGTTACATTAATCAAAGCGAACAAAATATACAAGACCTGCTATGGCAAGAAAATCGCGACAGAAAATACGATGATTCTGTTTATACCATGCGTGGCATTTACCAAAAACAAGATCAAGATTTTGATCTAAGTCAATTTGGACTGTTTTTACAAACTGGCACTATCTTTATGACGTTTCATTTACGTGACATGGTTGACATGATTGGTCGTAAAATTATGAGTGGAGATGTATTAGAACTGCAACATCTGACTGACTTTGACGCACTTAATCAAGATGTTCCTGCAGCACTTAAGAGATTTTATTCAGTCAGTGATGCATCTTGGCCGTCTGAAGGATTTAGTCCAACCTGGTGGCCACATCTCTGGCGTGTTAGATTAAATCCACTGGTAGACAGTCAAGAATACAGTCAGATATTCCAGAGTATTGTGGCTGGAACTGCTGGTACTACCACACAGCAATTATTAAGTACATTAGATACAAACCTGGCGATCAATGATGCTGTAATAGCCAAAGCCAAACAGAATGTTCCTAAGTCCGGCTACGACACCAGCAGTTTATACGATGAGCCAACTAACCCCGATGGTAGTTTGGTCAATGTACGAAACGTTACTTCAGATAATACCACCCACACCGCCGACGATACCATAGATACTGCCGACGAAGGCATGCCAAGTCCGCGAGTTCCAATACCGGCTTACCTAGGTGGTGACAGTGTAGCACCAAATGGCTTGCCACTGGGTGCTGGTATCAGTTTCCCACTGCATCCAAACACTGGAGATTTTTTTATGCGTACCGACTACTTGCCAAATCGTGTATTTAGATTTTCTGGGTCTGCTTGGATTGTGTTTAACGATGTTCAACGTACTAGCCTAACACAAGGTGCCGGCAACAATACTTTATTAGGTAGTTTTGTCAATGATACAAATACTTTTGTTACTAAATCTAATGTTACTGTTCCAGAAAAACAAAGTCTCAGTAACGCACTAACTCCTCGAGCAGATAACCTATGACAGCCCCTTCAAATTTCTTTTACGACGGACAGATCCGTCGATTTATAAGTCAATTCATCAGCATGGTATCAAACTTTTATGTACAGTTTGGTACAGAAAGTTCTGGAGAGATAACCTATAGACGCATACCTGTTATGTACGGAGATCCTAGTCGTCAGGTAGCTCAGATCATTAAACAAAATAGTGAAAATACTACCAATGCTGTACCGGCCATGGCAGTATATATTGATAGCTTGAGCTATGACCAATCACGCTTACAAAATCCCACTAACGTGCAGAGCATGATGATTCGTCAAAGAGAGTTTGATCCAGTGACTGGTACCTATGGAGAAAATCAAGGGCAAACATACACAGTAGAACGACTGATGCCAGTACCTTACAAATTGAGCCTTAAACTAGACATTTGGACTAGTAATACCGAACAAAAACTGCAGATTATTGAACAGATCAGTCAACTTTTTAATCCTGCATTAGAAATACAAAGCACTGACAATTATGTAGATTGGGGTAGTCTAAGTTATGCACTACTGACTGACGTGACTTGGTCTAGCAGAAGTGTGCCTACTGGTGGTGAAGAGCCTATTGATGTGGCTACACTAAAATTTGATTTACCAATTTGGATCAGTACCAATGCTCGTGTTAAGAAAATGGGTGTTATATATACCGTGGTTAACAGTTTCGATGATTTGAGTAATTTAGAAAGTATTGGTCCGTTACAGTATATTACGTTCGGATCGTACGGTGTATTGGTAACCACTAGTCCAAGTAGGATTGTGATAAAACTTTTAGAAAAAGGTGCCGTAGTAGACAGCAATTTTGATAGCAGTGATGTGATTGTTACTGCTCCGCAGGGTTGGAGTAGTCTATTAGATCATTATGGTAACTTTGTAAATGGTATAAGCGAAATACGCCTAACACAGCCCACTGGATCAGAATTAATTGGAACCGTAGCATTAAATCCCACAGACAATACTGAACTTATATATAACCCACTGCCCAGCACATTGCCGGCCAACACTCTACCTCCGGTAACAGCTATCATTGATCCAACAAACGTAAATGTTGGCAGTTACCTAACTAACCCAGCCACAGGAACCAGTTATTTGCTGGTTGAAGACATTGGTGATTACCAGAATCCACAGGGTGCATTGGCCTGGCGTGGCACCGATGGCGTAGATGTAGTAGCACGTGCCAATGACATTGTTACCTACACAGGACAACACTGGGCCGTAACATTTGACAGCGCCAATACAAGTACGCTACAATATGTAACAAATCTTACTACAGAAATACAGTATAAATGGCATAATCAACAATGGCAAAAAAGTTACGACGGAATTTACCCAGCAGGCGAATGGAGTCTGGTTGTCTAATAGGCACAGGCGCATTAATCTTTTGTAAATCAACAAAACGATATTTGTTTTTATTACGCAATGGTGCTCGCCATGATGGGTCTTGGGGATTAGTTGGTGGTAAAATTGAACCCGGAGAAACTGTAGTCGAAGGATTAACTAGAGAAATTGCCGAAGAGTTAGGCGGTAAAATTGTTGATGCTAAACTAATTCCCATAGAAAAATTTACCAGCGATTCAAAGAATTTTGAATACCACACCTATCAAATTACTGTGGATGAAGAGTTTGTTCCTGTACTAAATTCAGAGCATCGTGGATACTGTTGGGTGCATTTGGCCGATCATCCTAAACCTCTGCATCCGGGCGTGTGGAGAACTTTTAAATTTCAAAGTGTTATAGATAAAATTAAAACTTTAGAATCTGTTGTTTAGAGATCAATTTCTTTTACAAAATCATTAAAGTGTATTTGTCTAAAGTTTACAAAATATTTCCACTCTTCGGGAATATACCAATTTTCATCGGGCATTACTCTAATGAACTCAACAGCCGAGTAGGTACGCATTACCTCAGCTAAGGTTTTAATAAAAAACGCTTCGGTGTTGGCACTGTTAGTCACTGGATAATTTGGTGTATCAACATACACATTGTAGTTATGGAACGGATCATTAGAATGGCAATCATGCCCAATAATGTATATTTGTTGATGTCCATCAAAGCAGGCAAGATAAGCAGCAATAGCACCGGCATCCCACGGTGGTTGTTGTGGTGTTAGATAAAACTTACCAGGGTAGGTTAATACTGCATCACTGCTACTATAAACAATATTCGTATCGCAATAACCGCTGTCGGCTAGTTCTGATGCCATATCATTACTGGCAACTAAAAAATCTGGTGTAAAATCTCTATAGAGTGCATTACAGCCATAAGTTTGTACTGCGCCTGCGGCCAATAAACCACCACGGTGACGGGCTAATAGATCAAGCAAGTTGCCCTGTGGATAAAGGGACAGTCGACTAGGTCCATTGCCAATTACTACTGCACGATTAGATATTTGATTATTAACCACATTGTTAGGGGAGAACTCTTCAGTAACATTCCACTGACTGTTTTTCCAAACTAAAGTTTTAACCACTGTTTCGCCGGTATAGTCTTTACGATATATTTTATCTATTCTTTGCATAATATTGCCCTTATAGGGTATTTATAGTTACTAGGCTGGAATCAGTGTTCTTTGCAGTTTTACTGTATTGTTTGCACTAACTCCAGTACCCCAAAGTGTTAGTGTGCCCGAAGTAATATTGGCTGTAAATGTCATTCTTGAACTGGCTCCTGTGTAGCTTATACCATAGACGCTTATACCAACGTTAGTTCCATCTTGTGTTAAGATTACTTCGGCCATTTGATATTGTGTATTAGTAACATCTGTAGTTGATATTAAATACTTTGCTCCGCGGTATATGGCAGTAGCAAATGAGTCAATAGATTTAGGTGTGGTGCCTATGCTGGTGGTAGTGCTTGACCCGTTAAGAATTGAAACAGCGCCATAAAAAACATTACCACCAATATATGTATCACCACCAACACCAACCCCGCCTTTCACAACCAATGCACCAGTTGTGGTTGATATTGAAGTTGTGGTAGTTGGTATAACTAAGTTACCAGCAGAATCAATTTTTAGTCTTTCTGCTAATGCGTTTGCTCCGGTATTACCAGGAATTTTTGTTTGTAAAGTTATATAACCCGAATAGTTACCATCATCTACTACAGCAATTCTGGCTTCTGGATAGGTTGATCCTGCAACACTAGTGTAAGTATAAAAATCAATTCCGGCACCTGCACCACCTCCACCACCAGTGTTAATTAAGTTTAACTGTGTTTTAATACCGCCAGCTAAACTGTTGGTTAAGTTTAACGGTGCTTGGGTGTAGTATGTAGTAGTTGGTGTTGGGCCAAAAAATATATTACCTAAAAAGTTTGATGCTGATATGTTACCACCAATATTAACATCTCCGGCAATGCCCGCACCGCCTGTAACAATTAATGCTCCAGTTGTTGTGCTAGTAGAAACAGCCGTATTATTGATGGTCAATGGGTTGGATATAGTACCACCAGTAAATCCTCCACCCGACACCCAACTTAAAGCTGCACCGTTAGATCCTAATACCTGCCCGGCTGTACCTAGGCTACCATTTACATATAGCCCAGCACCATTTACAAATAATACGTTACCAACTGTGACATTGGCATAACTCGACGGGGTAATATTACTATAGGTTATACCGGCATTTGCGGTCATTGCAAAGTAAAAACTCTGCGATCCTTCGTTCCAGTAAAATGCTGAATTTGGAACTAGACCCATTGCACGATTCATAACAAACCCAATATCAACATTGGCTTGTGTGCTGTTACCATGTAACACTGTCATCGATTCATTAAAAATTTCAACGTTAGTGTTTAGGTTGTTGATTAGCGGGCGGGTTAAAGGCATCTAAAAATCCAAAGTTATTACATATTTAGCGTAAAACAAAAGGCCCCAACGGGGCCTTTTTGGTTTAAAAAATTGTAGATTATGTTCGACCTACAACCACTTCAATTACGCCTTTGGCCTGCATTGGGAAATCTTGTAGTGCCTTACCAATTACAGTTCCAATTGATGGACTGGAACTAGATTTAGCATAACCAAATCCTGCACTTACCATTAAATCACCTTTGGCCACAGGACCAATTACCATACAAGGCACACGACCTTGCAAGGCCACTGGAACTATGTTTATCCCAGTTAATCCGCCATTCATTAAGTGAGCTGGGTTAGTAGATACTATACCAGCCACAGCTGATGTTTCTGGGCTGGCCATAGTTACTTCGGCATCGCCACCAAACATAACCACTGTTCCTGGATTGTAGTATCGGTCACCTTGATAATTTTCTGCTAAGTCAGCATATAAGCTATGTACTGCTGTACCATAAATGTTGTTCCACCAGGCACTAGTTGATCCAAGATTAACAGTTAAGTTACCGTTTGGCACTATTGCAGCACTGACCGTTAATCCAGCTAGTACACCAACACTGGTTAAACTACTAGCAGTAACGCCCGATGCTAGTGTAGATCCAGTTAATGATCCAGCCGGTGCCGAACCACCAATATTTAATGAACTGGCTGTACCTGAGAAGTTGGTAGCAGTAAATGTTGGACTTGCACCCGAAGCTACTGATTGATTTAGTGTATAACTACCACTTAGTGTTAAGGTATTAGATCCATTGTTAACACCAGTACCACCGTATGTAGGACCAATTGTACTACCTTGCCATGTACCAGTACCAATTGTACCAACTGATGTTAAACTACTAGCAGTAACGCCCGATGCTAGTGTAGATCCAGTTAATGTGCCAGCTGGTGCTACTACTGCGGCTGTGCTTAGTGCGGCTATTCTTCCGTATGCATCTGGAGTAATAACCGGAATTGCTGTTGAACTACCAACTGCTGTAGCACCAGGGCCCGTTGATGGTAAAGATACTGTTACTGATCCAGTTGATGCACTGACTGTTAAGTTACCAGCACCAGAACTTGATAATCCTGTTACACCACTGTTGGTAATAGTTACTGCACCAGTTGCACCAGACACGCTAATACCTGTGCCTGCTACAGCTGATGTTACACCAGCATTGGTTAATGTCACCGAACTACCTAAACTAACAGCACCGCCACCGCTTAGGCCTGAACCGGCTGTGACTGTTATACTACTATTAGCCAGTGCCGAGTTTGGAATTGCTGTAAAGCCCGACCCAATTGCACCAGAAGTTAGTGTGCCAACTGCGGTTATGTTTGTTTGACTTGCAGTACTTAGTGTACCAGTTAATGTTGCACCCGAGTTACCAATAGTGGCAGCATTTACTGTTGCAGCAATGATTGTTCCACTCGATGTAATTGCGGCAGTTTGTGTTGCACCGCTGACTGTTAAGGCTGTTAATGTACCAACTGATGTTAAACTACTAGCAGTAACACCTGAACCTAATGTACTTGCGTTTAATACACTTGTACCACCAATTTGATATGCGGCTCCAGATACTGGTAGGTTAAATTGTCCAGTGTATAAAATGTTGGCCAACAGCTGACGTGAGCTTTCTGTGTTGTTATAAAAGCTAAGGCTGTCACCAGTACCAACGCTAACACGACCAATATTGGTTACATAGTCAACTAATATACCATCGCTGTATGAACCTTGATATGCACCAGAAACTAATAATCCAGTTGTGGCAACAACGTTAGAAGTATAGATGTTTTGATTAACAATATATTCAGTTCCAGTAACAAACAAGTTACCAGAAACTACCAAGTTACCACCGGTGGTTAAGTTGGCACCTGTAGGTCCAATGTTAGTAATGCTGTTTTGTGTTGCTGTACTAACAGTACCAACTAAACTAGCACCAGTGTTACCAATAGTGGCAGCATTTACTGTTGCGGCTATTAGTGTGCCAGATAGTGTTGTACTTGCGGCATTGATTCCGTTTAATACTGATAAGTAACCTGCTCCGTTATCTGTAGTATTGCCAATTGCCACGCCACCGTTTGTACCAATACGCATACGTTCGCTGTTGCTGACATAGAATGTCATTGGCACATACATTGACGCTCCAGTGTAACTGGTAGCAATTCTGGCCTCTCCACCACTATTGAACATGCCCATTTGTATGTAAGGAGAATTTGCTGGGCTTGCTTTACTATAAACTACATAAGCAGAGTCGTTATTATCACCAGTTGGGACTACTCCAACAAATGTTCCGGCACTGCCTGTATAATTCTGGAACATCATGCGATTACTTGGTGATATATCGTTAAAGTTACCAAAAATACGCGGTGTACTGCTACCGTTTAAAGTTACATTACCAACGTTTACAATTAATGAAGGTGTAGATAATGTTCCGTTGCCCCCAGTACCTGGAGTATAACTTAAACTTGAGTTAACACCAGTTACAGTATTACCACTACTGGTACTGGTATTACTCAGCATTGGGTAAAAAGCCTGAGATGCTGATTGTGCAGTTACCTGTTGGTATAGTGCTACGTTAGCTGTTGCTACAGTACCACCAATTGTGATAGTTTGGCCGCTGGCACTTGCAGCTAATCCGTTTGTGCTGGCAAATGTCAACGATTGACTGGTTAAACTAACTGTACCAGTGCCAGATGTACCAGCTAAATTTAAAGTTGATGATACAGATGCTGTGGTTAGAGCAGTAATACGTCCGTATGCGTCTGTGGTGATAACCGGAATAGCTGTTGCACTACCTGTTGTGCCTGCACCAGGACCAGTGGCTGGTAATGTAACCGCTGTACCGCTAATGGCCAAGTTACCAGAACCTGAGCTGGTGCTTAGTACACGATTGCCATTATCGTATACGCCTTGACCATAGATTGTATTTGTAACTGCTAGATTACCACTAGCACTTAGTGTTGTAAACGCACCAGTTGCTGGTGCTACGTTACCAATTACAGTATTATTAATGCTAACAAAAGATTCTGATTGCCCGGCTGATGTTAAATTACCTGTTGTAATAACATCACCATTACCTGCAAAAATTGTCAGCGGTCCTACTGTTAGACCATTTTGTATTACGAAATTACTGTTTGCCATTTTATTCTTTCCCCGGTTCCATATTCCCCGATAAGGATTTAGTTAGTAGGCTAGCCCATCTAGCCTACTAATTTTATTACAACGGTATATACTCTCTAAATGTTCTCACATTGTTTGTGCTGTTTGCAGCTGTAAACTGCACCAATACATTTCCACTGCTAACTGTAGCACTTAATATACCCAAGTTACCTGCTGTTGATACAACACCATAAGTGTTTATAAACGCTGTTGTACCATTTTGTACCATCAATGCTTCCATTGTCTGGAAGTTTGTACCATTGGTTACCTGTACAACGTACTTAGCACTACGGTAAGTAGTGGTACTTACGGTATCAATTGTGGTCGGTGTCCCAGACGAAGCTACGCTTATGTTGGCATCGTTAGAAACAAGACCGCCACCAATTGGCATGGTGAATACCTGAGTAGGACCACCACCGCCTGAAATAAATCCAATGCCAGCTGAATCATCAACAGTTACCTGTGATTTACCGCTACCAGTGGACAGTCCAGTGACTGTTGCTGTTGTAGTCAGTGTACGAATATCAATGATATCAGTGCTTAACGGAATTTCAGTAAACACAATGTTGCTGTTGCCACTGAATATCGAGTAGGCCAAAGTTGGTATTTGTACTACACCGTTAATACTGACGATTGTGCCAGCTGTAGTTCCTACATTAGTTAATGCAAATGTATTGGTACTACCGTTCGGTGTAATTTGCTGATCAGCAATAACTGTAAACGATGTACTTGCACTTGCCCAGCTTGTACCGTTATACCATTCAATTGCATTCTGTGTTGTGCTGTAACGCAACATACCTGCTGTGTCTGTGCCTAAACCACTGGCACTTGGACGGTTTGCATTACTACCAACCGGTAACATAATACTGTCTGAGCTGTTAATTACCAGTTTTGCGCCATTGACTGTGTTGGCTGTGGTTGCTGAGTTACCAATTATTACGCTGTCGTACGTGCCGGCATGTGCCCACAATAGTGTTTTATCGTTTTTACCAGACACATATAAGTCTGCACCACGACCACTATTCTGTCCAGTATTAACGTTAGCACCCCAGGTTAATGCTAGATTAGATGCTGTTAGAGTACCAGTACTTGGAGTATATTTTAAATAGCCGTTTCCGTCTACATATTCATTTAACACACCACCAGCAGAGTTGTCAGTGAATAAAGGATAGTATGTAGTTGAACTGGTTGTTGAGTTTATGCTAACACTACTTGCCTGTGTTGCGTAAGTTGCGCTAGTTGCTGAACCGGCTGTTGTTGCTGAACCGGCTGAACCGGCTGTTGAAGCATAGTTTACGCTTAAACTACTAGCTGTTCCTGTTAAACCTGTACCAGCTCCATTAAATGTTGTAGCCGACAATGCTCCGGTGCTGGGATTGTAACTTAAACTGCTGTTAACTGCAGCCTGTATGTTACCAGTTGTGCTCTGCGAGCTCAACATTGGATAGTAGCTGGCATTGGTTGATGTAGCTGTAACCTGTTCATATACTGTTACGTTAGCAGTTGATATGGTACCCTGTACAGTGCCCATAAAGTTTGTGGCAAACAATGTACCAGTGCTTGGATTGTAGTATAAAGAAGAGTTAACACCTGTTATAGTATTACCAGTGGTACTGATATTACTAAACATTGGGTAATAATTTTGATTATTACTTAAGGCTACTACTTGGTCATAGACACTTATGTTGGCAGTTGCTACTGTACCAGCAACGTTTGTGGCTGCTAGTGTACCAACTAAGGTTGTACCTACATTACCAACTGTGGCTGCATATACGTTTGTGGCATTAGCAGTTGTAAAGAAAGCAGTAGTCGGTGCTATATTACCAACAATGCCCTGGAAGCTACTGGCGTAAACTGTGCCAACAATACCAGCACCGCCGCTGACCTGTAGTGCTCCACTACCAGTACCAGATGAAACCACAGTAGATTTAATTTTAACAACATTACCTGAAGTAATACGCATTACTTCGTTGTTGGCATTTTGGCCATAAGTTGCAAAAACAATGTCATTGGCATTTGTAGTTGTTAATACTAAATTACCTCCACCTGTTGTGGTGTTACCTGAAACAATTAAATAGCCATCGTTTGGATAATAGATACTGTATGCAGCCTGACTATATGTTGAACTAAGGATACCCATGTCAATATAGGTATCAGTATCGCTACCGTTATTGGCCACGGCTGCAATGTCTGTACTAGCATTGTTACCGCTATTAGCATTTTGAATAGTAAACTGTGAGTAGTTGTTGATGTTATATCCAACACGCACAGGAGCATTTGCTGGAGTATATGTTAGTGCTGTGCCAATAATCAAGTTGCCAGATATACCAGCCCCACCGTTGACTACCAGTGCACCTGTTGTTGGACTTGTGCTTGTTGTACCTGATGCAGCTACAATATTACCACTGGCAATAAATGTACCGCTGGTAGTTGCAGTTGAGAAAGTACCAACTCCATTAAATGATGTAGCCGATAATGCACCAGTACTTGGATTGTAACTTAAACTACTGTTAACATTAATTGTAGTGTTACCGTTGGTACTGATAGTACTAAATGTTGGGTAATAGCTTTGATTACTGCTAACTGCTATTACATTTTCGTAGTAGGCTACGTTGGCTGTTGCCACTGTACCTGCAATACTTGTTGCTGGTACGTTAGTTAAGCTAGCTCCTGATCCACTGAATATTGTTGCTGTTAATGTGCCGGTTGCGGCATTATAACTTAGACTTGAACTTGCAGAAGCCTGTGTATTACCGGTTGTACTTTGACCGCTTAGTAGTGGATAGTAAGTTCCAGCTGATGTATTAGTTACACCTGTATAGATTGCAGCATTGGCTGTAGTTGCTGTTCCTGTTACACTACCAGTCACATTACCATTGAATGTTGTGGTTGTTAATATACCAGTACTTGGATTATATGTTAATCCACTGTTAGCATCTACGGCTAAGTTACCGCTGGTACTTGACCCAAAAAATACGTCGTAGCTAGCATTGGTGCTTACTGCTGTTGTGTTAACATAGTAGGCCACGTTAGCTGTTGATATAGTACCTAAGAACGTACCACTAAAGTTAGTAGCTGACAGCGTGCCAGTACTTGGATTAAATGTTAACGAACTGTTGGTAAATGGTGCAGCATTACCTGCGGTTAGATTATAAAATGCTGGGTAAAAACTGGCATTTACAGAGCTCGAAGCTAGCTGTGTGCTAATAGCCACGTTGGCTGTTGCTACAGTACCACTTACGCTAGTGGCAACTAATGTACCGTTTAAGGTTGTTCCTACATTACCAATTGTGGCAGCATATACAGTTGTAGCATTAGCGGTTGTAAAGAAAGCTGTTGTTGGTGTAATATTGCCAATGATACCCTGGAAGCTAGCACCAGTTATAGTGTTTAAAGTACTAGCACCTGACGCACTTAAAGTGGTAAATGCACCAGTATTTGGTGTTGCATTACCGATTGCACCTTGGAAGCTAGGTGCTATTACATTACCAGTTGCTGTTAATACGCCCGCAGTTGAAATTTGTAGTAGTGCTGTATTAGCCAATCCACCGTTGTAGATTGTTAGCCCATCATTAGGACCAACACTGATGCGACCTAGGCCAGTTACATAATCAAGTATAATACCATCACTGTATGAGCCAGCAAATGCACCAGTTGATACTGTACCGCCTGTGGCAATCATTGCAGCACCAATGTATGCGTTACCTGTTATACCAGCACCACCGTTGACTACTAGTGCGCCAGTGGTTGTGCTGGTGCTACCAGTTCCGCTTTGAGCAACTATGTTACCACCAGCAGTGATTGTACCAGTGGTAGCAAGTATTCCTGTGCTTAATGCGCCAGTGGCTACGTTAAAACTCAAACCTGTATTTGGAACTGCAGCCAATACATTGCCTGTAGCAGTCTGTGAGCTTAATATTGGGTAGTATGTACCAGTAGTTGTATTGGTTATACCTGTGTAAATTGAAGCGTTAGCTGTTGGTACTGTACCGGTGATATTTGATCCGTTAACTGAAATTAACACGTTACTAGCTGAGCTAACACGGCCATAAGCATCTGTAGTAATTTGAGCAACGTGTGTTGCATCACCAAATGTAAATGCACCAGGGCCAGTTGTGTTTAAGTTGATACCTGTGCCAGATATTGTTAAGTTACCAGCACCCGAGCTTGTACTTACTACACGATTACCTGAGTCATAAACTGACCCAGCATAGAAGGCACCAGCAACGCCAGCACCACCTGCTACATACAATGCACCAGCTGTACCAGACCCGTTACCGGTAGCGGCTGTTGTGTTGGCAACTATTGCACTACCAATCTGTAATGCTTCCCAAGTAGAATTAGTAAAGTTAATTGTTCCGCCACTTGGTTCCGGAGTGTTAGCAAACAGTTTCCAAATACCTGCATTATGATCACGTGCCAGACCAGTATGTTGATAGCTTACACCGTATGCACCAAAGTGGCTATAAAAACCAATTTCATAGTTGTAGTTGTTTGGTGTATTGGCATTTAAGTACAACAGTGGATCTAATACAGACACAATTTGCGATTGTGTACTAATTATGTTTCCGGCATACACGTTACCTTGAACATATAGGTTACCGCTGATACCGGCACCACCTGAAATTTGTAATGCACCGCTGGTGTAAACTGATCCGTTATTATCAGCACCAGATAATGTTAGTGCGTTACCAGCAAATGTTGTACCGTTAAAGTTAACTGCACCAATTGTGCTGGTGCTTGGATTAACGTTTACTGTTGAAACTGCACCAATTGAACTGTTGCCCGATGTTACGTTGGCAAATTCTAAATAATAAGTTTGATTGTTTGTTAGGTTAGTGATCTGATCATACAAGGCTACGTTGGCAGTAGCCACTGTACCAGCAATGTTTGTGGCTGCGACTGTTCCCGAAAATGTAGTTGCTGAAAGTGTGCCGGTGCTTGGATTGTAGCTTAAACTTGAGTTTACACCAGCTGTTGTATTACCTGATGCGCTAATATTAGCAAACATTGGATAATAACTTTGATTATTACTTAACGCTGTTACCTGTTCATATATTGCTACGTTAGCAGTTGCTACAGTACCAACTATGTTAGTAGCCTGTAGGTTAGTTAGGTTTGCGCCAGATCCAAAATGTGTTCCGTATATGTTTGTGGCATTTAGGTTACCAACTGTGATATTACCTGTACCGCTACCAACACTTACAGCAACAGTTGCAGCACCTAATGCAATAGTAGTTGCGGCGCCACCAATGTTAACTGTAGTGGCAGTACTGTTGAATACATTTACAGTACCAGCGGCTGCTGTAATAGAAGAAGTTTGAACCGAGCCCGGTGCTACCAATGTTTGTGTGCTTGGATTCCAAGTTAAACTACCACCAGCACCCAATGTGCTGTTACCAGCAATAACATTGGCAAATGTTATGTAATAGCTTTGGTTATTAGTTAAATTAATAATCTGATCATATAGTGCTACGTTAGCAGTTGCCACTGTACCAACTATGTTAGTGGCTGGTAAATTAGTTAAACTAGCACCCGACCCACTGAATGTTGTGGCACTTATTGTGCCTGTGCTTGGATTTACAGAAACACTTGACACAGCACCAATTTGGCTGTTACCTGACACTAAGTTAGCAAAAGTTAAATAATAGCTTTGGTTATTTGTAAAGTTGCTTATGTTACTATAAAAACTAACATTACCGGTTCCAGACCCAGCAACTCCTGTTAAATAAATACCCGACCCAACAAATGCTGTGGCTGTTACATTACCAGTACTTGGGTTAAATGTAAATCCACTATTTGCATCTACGGCTAAATTACCACTGGTATTAGTACCAAAAAACACATCGTAGTTAGCGTTGGTGCTAGTTGAAGTAGTGTTAACATAGTAGGCTACATTGGCTGTTGCGACAGTTCCTACAATATTAGTGGCCGGTAAATTAGTTAAACTAGCGCCTGACCCACTAAATGTTGTAGCACTTAATGTACCAGTTGAAGGATTATAAGTTAAACTTGAATTTACACCAGTTAAGGTATTACCAGTTGCGCTGATGTTACTGAATGTTGGATAAAATGTTTGATTGGTAGTCCAAGCAGTAACTTCGTTGTATACAGAAACGTTGGCTAGTGCAAGAGTAACGCCCCCACCAATGGTACCTAAGAATGTACCATAATAGTTTTGAGCAGTTATATTACCATTGGTTAATACAATGTTGCCATTGGTACTTGTAAGATTACCAGTTACATTAAGATTAGCATAGTTAGTGATACCGGTTGTACCAGTATAAACTGCGCCCATAACATAAACAACATTACCAGCTACTGCTGTAGGCACATTAGTATCAGCAAAGTTTACAATACCTGCTTGATAGTCAAAGAACCATGAATCATTATTGCCCGATCCAGCCACTGGCAAGTTTGTATAAGTTGCAGCTGTTGCAGCACTGGCTCCACTAGGACCAGCATATAGTTTAAGCTGATAACCAGAACCAAAACTTGGTGGGATCCAGTTAGTAATACCTGTGCTCCAGGTTTCGTTTGCAATAGATTCACTAAGAGAACTTGCTTGAACTACTGCACTTGTACTGGTGTTATATACTGCAACAATCGTGCTACCATTAATGACTGTGTTACTAGTCGGAGCCGACGTTACTGTAGAAATATAGTAATCTTGTTGCCAAACATATTGGCCTGGGGTCAGTAACGGACTAGCAATAGATTCGTTAAACGGATATTTTGCTGTAGAAGTATCGGTTTTAGCTACACCGTAACCAACTTTTTTATTCAGGTAGTCAACAATTTGTGTTTGTGTTATTGCCATTTTATAGTTCTCTTATATTATTATGATGTTGCTAGATACAATGCGGTCAAAGATTGTCCGCTGGTTAATTTAACTCGAACATAAACTTCATTGCTCTTGTTACCTGCGCTAGATGTATTCACAGATCCAAATGTTACGTTTACGCTATAAGTACCGTTTGAATTCAATGTTGCATTTCCACCAACAGCACAACCAGCATTTCCGTTACCACCTGTTCCGCCACCTGGTACACCAGATCCAGCATAGGCTGCGGCAGCATTTAACCACCCGTTAGTTGGTGATGCTGGAGTATCTGTTACCCCAGGGCAGGCTATCCATAGACCAGCAAGAGTACCAGTATAGTGTATATAGAAACTGCTCAATGCGGCATAGTTAAACTTAAATGTAAAATACTGACTTGCGGCACGTCCAGAACTTAAATTAGGACCTATAGGATAATACCCAGTTGAGTAGTTTGTGACATCGTATTTTAATACTGCCGCAACCACTGTTGCATCCGTTGACAACAAAGTACTGGTTTGGCTATTAAATGTAGTCTCTGTTCCTGTATATGCAGGATTATCTGCAGCAGTTCCGCTATCTGGATTGGTAATACGAGCAGTAGTTCCAAAACTACTTGTTAAACTGGTTTCTTCAATCTGAGTGCTGGTGCCTGTTTTATACAAAATAATATTTCCCGGTTGGAATGTTCCACTACTGGTAGTTGCATAAGGAGTTGATACACTTACTGCTGGGCCAGTTGTTGCTGTCGCACTACCAAATCCTGTTGTAACGTTACTGGTAGTTGAGAACGAGTAAGCACTTGTGTTATTTCGAGTCAATGGTAGCGGAACACCAACCTGCGCCAATGTTCTGTTAGCTGGTGCTAGTAATGCACCGCCTGCACCGGTTGATGAGAAGAAGTTAGAACTGGTGCTGGTCCATGCTGAATAGTACAAATCTCCGCTTAAGTTTTGTACTGTGCCGTTTAGTGTAAAGCCAGCACTGCTGTTTAAGTGAGGAATTGTGCTCGAGTATGTGACTGTGTTACTACTCAATGACATACTTGTAGCAGAGAAAGAAGGTGTTGATGTGCTTGCATCATAATACCATGTTAAATTGTTTGTGCTAGCAGCATCACCGGTGTAGTATAAATTTGTTCTGTTCCAGCCACTTGAAATACCAGTCAATGAGCTTGATACGCTAAACACATACCAAAATCCAGCAGCTACAGAGCTTGATACGTTATGATAATCTTGTGTGCCGGAAACTACCAATTGACCGTAGGTGCCGTTGTCTGAACTAGATGGTGTTGTACCAAACGCATGGAAACTGCTTGCTGGAATAACACCGTTTACATATAACTGGATGTTACCGCCGCTGGCAGTTGTACCGTTATTGGTAATCGATGTAAGGGCAAGTGTGGTTAATCTGGTAGAAGTACTTACTAGTGTTCCAGCAGTTACGGCCAAATTACCCCATCCTGAATTATCTGTTTGACTCCAGCCAGTGGTCATGTAACCATTATATTGTGCAGTACTGGTGGTCAGTGAGCTAGTCGGGAAACTTGATGGTGCAGTTGGTGTTAGTTTACCTAAAATTGAGTTTAATAGTGCAATAGCATCTGTTACATCTGTGGTACTGGTTAAGGTAACAGCATTAGAAACTAACTGCCCAGATGCATTGGCACCAAGTACAATAGCATTAGCTGCTGTAAAGTTTAATGTTCCAGTGCCGTTTGTGGTTACAGCATATCCTGATGTACCGCCTGCAATTTGTACGTTACTGATTGATCCAAAGTTAATAATACCAGTGTTACTTACCAGTGCGTTACCGTAAAGTGTCAGGCTTGTTGAACCGGCATTAGCAACAATATTACCGTTTGATGTTACACCAGCAAATGTTGGTGCAGCTGTTGCACGTAAATCCTGCGGAGTTGCAATAGTTACTGTACTACCACTAACAGATTCTGTTACACCATATGTTCCAGCAAAGGTTAAAGTTTGACCACCGGCCACTGAACCGGTACCTGTTGTACCGGCTAAATTAATTGTTGTACTAACTGTTATATTTGACGCAGTTACTAAACGCCCGTATGCATCAAATGTAAGTTGAGGCACGTGTGTTGCATCACCCCAGGTTGTCGCACCCGGTCCAGTTAATGCTAAACTGATACTATTACCGGTGATTGTTAAGTTTCCTGTACCAGAACTTGTACTTACTACACGACTTCCACCATCATATAACTGTCCTGCGTAAACATTGGCTATGTTTGTTCCGCTGGTACCAATATAGGTACTAGCACCGGTAATTACCGCATTACCAGTACTGAAATTTGTTATGGCATTGATATTACCACCGGTAATTAATGCGTTACCAGTACTGAAATTTGTGGCCTGAGCAGTTGTAAATGATGCAGAAGATGGAGTTACGTTACCAATTACGGTATTGTTAATTGCTCCTGCGCTGATAGTAGTAGCAGATAATGCGCCAACAACAGTTGTATTACCAATTTTAACGTTAGCATAGCCAGAATTATTTAAAGTCTGTAAACTTGTACCGTATGCACCTGTGGCTGTAGTAGCAAACGCTTCGAATGCCGAATCGTTTTCAACCCAACCAAAGAATGTGTTAACTGACCCGTAACCAGCCAAGCTGGATAAATTACGATTCATTAACAGACCAATGTCATATCCTGTTAAACTACCAACATATCCGTTATTAAACACAACAACAGGATCATTAATATAAGTATCATTGCTGTTAACTGTAGTGGTATTACCCTGAATACTCAAATTACCAATAATACTAACGTTAGAATTTAAGGTTAAATTAGGATTAAAGTTACTACCAACCAGTGTCCCGGATGCGATTTTGGCATAGGTAATCGTGCTATCAGTAATCTGGTTGTTTTGTATTCTTGTTGTTGCCATCTCTGAGATCCTTCGTTATTATGGGTCTATACTATATTTAGCGCGGAGGTAGGAAAACAATCTGCTGTGGTACAAACTTAAGCAAATTGAAAAATTAAATTATAAAATATGTTTTTTCTATACGTAATTGATTGGAACCGGTTGTTCCATTTGCTAATAGATATACTATACCACCGTTTATGTTTGATGTATATGTTACTGTATTTGCACCTGTATTTAATACACCGAGTGTAGTTATTACCACTGCTCCTTTATTTTGCAGTAGCATAATTTGTGCAAACTGGGTATCATATGGGTTAGTGCTTGAAATTGTGTATTTTGCACTTCTAAAGAGAGCAGTATCAATACTATCAATTATAGTCGCAGTTGTTCCAACAGTAACATTACCTGTATCAACTACTGTGGCGTCAAGTGTAGTTGAAACTGCAGCACTTGCTATAAATCTAACGTCAATAATATCTGTTATTGCTGGAATTTCAGCAAAAGTAATTGTTGTTCCAGAAACTGTGTAGGCAATACCTGGTTGTTGAACCGTACCGTTTATACTGACAATTATTCCAGTCGCCGAAGTTGCTTGATTTAATGTATAACTTTGACTTGTTCCGTTTGGGGTTATTATTTGTCCTGAAATGTTGTTTGTAATTGGAACCCAGCCCCCGGCATAATATTCAAGTGTTCCGTTATCGCTATTGTATCTTAAATATCCGTTTATACCACTTGGTCTTTGAGAAGTGTTACCGGCCGGTAACCCTAGGGCAGCAGTTGAGTTAAAGACTGTGACATTAGTTTTGTAAGGAGCAATAGTGTCTACAAAAACGTTGCCGTAGTGTATGCCAACCGTCGGTGCCGTAACATTGCCTGTAGTAGTAATACTATTACTACCAAAATTTTCTAAAAAACTAGTTACTTGAACATTCCCATAAGGAAATCCAGTTGCATACCACACATTACCATAAAAATATGTTGCTGAAATATTAGCGGTTGTACTAATATTTCCTTGTGTAGTAATATTTCCTTGTGTAGTAATATTTCCAGTAATTGTATTACTTGATAGATACGCGGCAACGTTAGTGTTGCTATATAATCCAGTTAAATAAGAGCCGCTACCATAAAAATATGTAGCCGACACATTAGCAATAGTAGAAATATTTCCTTGTGTAGTGATATTTCCGGTAATTGTATTACTTGATAGATAAGCAGAAACATTGGCATTATTATAAATTGTTGGAATTACAATCGGTGTGCCATTGGCCCAATAAAACCCACTGGTAGTTATATTACCGGTAGTTACATTTCCAGTTAGTGTAATTCCCAGTGAATTGCCAGTGATTGTATTACCGTTGATTGTAATATTGCCAATTGAAATATTACTAAATGTAGTAATACCCTTTATACCTGTGTATCTGGCTCCAACAACGTATACAACATTTCCAGCAGCACTAGCGGCAGTTGGTACGTTTGTGTCTGCAAAGTTTACAATACCTGCTTGATAATCAAAATACCAACTATCGTTGTTTCCTGAACCGTCAGCTGGTAAGTTGGTAAAGTTTTGCGGAGTAGAACTGCCCGACGGACCAGCATATAAATTAACTTGATATCCTGTTCCGTATTGTACTGGAACCCAATCCGTTAGCCCTGTTGTCCACGAAACATTAGCACTGGTAGTTGGAAGTTTAGTACATTGAATACTACTACTTAAACTATCTCTATAGATGGTAACTACGCTTGAATTACTGCTAGGTAAAATTGTAACACTAGAAATAGCATAGTCTTGTTGATAGATTGTAGATCCAGGACTAACTAACGGACTGGCATTTCCTTCGTTGGAAGGACTCTTATAAATGGCCGTGTCGGTTTTGGCTACACCGTACCCAACTTTTTTAAATAAAAGGTCAACTTTTTGACTATCTGTAATTGCCATATTTTAATTAATGTGTTGCTGTTACTATACTTAATGCTGTTAAACTCTGCCCAGATGTTAGTTTAATTCTAACATAAATTGTTCCATCGTTGGTGCCACTACTGCCAGACTGTGCTGTACCAAATGTTGCTGTTACGCTTTTATTTGAGACAAGAGAATTTAGTGTGGCCGTTCCGCTAACACTACACCCCGCTGATCCATTTCCGCCTGCACCCGACCCAGGAACTCCTGATCCTGCGTAGGCCGTGCTCATATCTAACCAACCATTGGTTGTACTGGCTGTTGTCATAATAGTACTTCCAGGTAATGCTACCCATAGTCCTGCAATAGTACCCGAATATAAAACATCAAATTTGCTTACTGTAGTTCTTGTAAATTTAAATGTGAAATATTGATTGCTACCTTGTGTGCTTAAATTTGGGCCAGCGGGCAAATAACCTGTTGAATAATTTGTTTGATCAAATTTAATAATACCTTGAGTACCCGATCCAATGTTGGTAGCATCGTATGTTTGTAGAGTACTTGTTTGACTATTAAATGCTGCCTCACTGCCGGTAAATGACGGGTTGTCGGTTGACCCAGGATTAACAATACGCAATCCGTTACCGGAACCAGTGCCCACACTGGTTACAGGAATACTAGTTTCTTCAATATTTGTGCTGGTCCCGTTTTTATATAAAATAGTTAAACCGGTTGGGGTGTATGTTTGTGTTCCGCTATTGTAACTGTTGTATGCTATTAGTGATGGCCCAGTTGAACTACTACCAAATCCTGATGCAAGAATGCTCACGTTGGTTTCGTAATACGCACTTCCACTACTAACATATAAATTTTGTGCCAATGGTGTAGTTACACCGGCCTGAGTGTAGGTAATACCAGTGGGTGCTTGAAATGCTCCACCGGCTGTTCCTGTAATAAAAGTATCACTGCTATAATACATATCGCCAGATAATTTAGCAATATTACCTTTTAGTTTAAAACTAGTACCGCTGTTAAAGTGCGGAATAGTACTCGAATAGGAAACAGCATTGACTAATAAGTTACCACTTGATAATGCTTGTACATTACTAAATGTTGGAGTACCTGGAGCACTTGAATCGTAGTACCAAGTTGCTGTAGTAGTATTTGTGCCACTACCTCCTGTGTATGCAATATTTGCTCCATGATAACCTCCCGATGTAATCGTACCAGATGCATAACAACTAAAGCTGTACCAAAAACCTGCTGCCACAGTCGACGATACATTATGATAATCTTGATTATTAGTAATTACTAAATTACTTGTAGTTTTAGCGCCACCGCCTGCTACCAAAGTATTTGCACCCGCGGCTAAATTATCTAAATAAACTGTTAATACCCCAATTGAGCCATCGCCCATATTTGAAAAAGTGTTAGTTGTATAACTACCAGTCCGTAATACATTAGCTAGTGTTGTTCCGGCTGGCACACTTCTGCCAGATCCAGTATTATCAACTTGAGTCATTGTGGTCATACGACCATAAATGGTTACGCTGTTAATAGTTAACGCTGTGCCAGCCGGAAATGACGGTGGCGCTGGCGGCACAAGTTTACCTAATACGTTATTTAGGCTTGCAATAGCATCTGTTATTTTAGTAGTTTGTGTTAAATTAACAGCATTACTTGTCAATGCTTGAACTGTATTAGCACCCAATGTAATCGTATTTCCCTGTACCGACGTTACATTAGAATTAATGTTAGCAATGGCTAAATTAATTGCTACCAAATTAGCATTTATAGTAGATATTTCAACTTCTTGGTTTGCGGCATTGGCCTGCCAAGCTATATTAGCACCAGCAACATTACTGGCCATTGCTGAGTTTAGTGTGTTTACATAATTGACTACTGCGGTATTGGCTGTAACTATGGCAGCATTAGAACCAGCAACATTACTGGCCATTGCTGAATTTAGTGTGTTTACATAATTGACTACTGCTGTATTAGCTGTAACAATAGCGGTGTTAGCACCAGCAATTTGTCCTGCTTGATAAGCAGCATTGGCTTGCCAAGCAACATTAGATGCTAATATATTTGCATTTATAGAAGCAACAGCCGGTAACGTGTTGGCATCAACAAAACTTAAATTGCCTGCACCGTCTGTGATAGTAATATAATTATTAGATCCACCGTTAATAGTAATATTAGATATAGTGCCAAGATTTAATTTATATCCACTATCGGTGGTAATAGTATTGCCTTGAACATATAGGTTGCCCAAGTGGGCATTACCTGTTACATCTAACGGGTATGCAGGAGTAGTGGTATTAATACCAACAAATCTACTGGTAACATCATAATATACTAAGTTTGCATCAATGGCTAAATTAACACCCTGGCGTTCCAGGTTGCTGTTGAGCATTGGGCCATTGATTCTTGCAATCGCCATCTAGGCTCCTACGCTGGCACGTTAGTGCTGTTGATATTGTGTATTACAACAATAGATGTTGGGCTTGTTCCAGTATACTGTGGGGGTGCGCTTAAGAAAGTAATAGTTGTTGATCCGTTTACTGTGTAATTAGTTGTTGGTTGTTGATATACTCCGCCAACAAATACTGCTATGGCTGTTGCATCGCTTTCAGCTTGACTCATTGTAAATGTTGCGGTTACTCCGTCGCCATTGAAATTATCAACTACTAACTGCACCGCTCCAATTTTAGCAACTTGACTCCATGCGCCGTTGTAATAAAATTCAATGCGACTACTACTTTGATTAAATCTAATTAGTCCAGGCTCTGGAGCGTCGCCATACGCACTACTAGGCACGATTGGTAATATTGCTCCTTGAGCGCCAGGTGCCAATTGCGGGTTTTTAAGAAATCTTGCCATTATTAATATCCAATATAACTAATTGTACTGGTTAGTCCTGAACTAGCACTGGCATTTGCATAAACTGTGTCGCCATTAGCTAGTGCAAATTTTTCTTGTGTAATTAAAGTGTTATACGCACTTACAGCTATGTTGCCGTAAATTATATTAACACCATTGGCAATAAATCCGCTGGGAGCCATATACACATTAGCATAAATTGTAGCATTTGTATTATTACAAATATGTATAGTTGATATAACTGTATTGCCAAAGCTATTGTAAATTGCTGTTGCTGTGCTGTTTGTTATTGCTGAATTTTGTAATGACATATTTTTTCCATTATCCAAATAAAATACTGTACGCTATACTGCGATTTTTAATTATAAGTTCTTGATTAGTATACTGTGTGTTTGTTACGCGAACGCCCGATCCACCGGTGCCCACAGAGCCAATCGAAATTAAAACATTGCCAGAAGAGTTAACAGTATCCCAAATACCGTGCCCTCGTAGGTCTAAGTTGGCACTAATGGCCGGGGCTGGGTCTTGATAAACATTGGCGATTGTGGTTGCACTTGTAACAATATTAGAGTATGTAGATCCATCGTTGGTGATTTGCCAATGTTGCTGTGTTTCGCTCCAAATTAAAGAAACATTAGCACTACTTCCGCGGTTAACTACAAGACCAGCATTTAATGTTGGTGCCGAAGAATGGGAAAGATTACTAATAAGGGTAATGTATTGATCACCAACACTGATAGTATTAGCGTTAACGTTGGTAGTATTACCAAGTACTATCAAATTACCACTAACTGTAACTGTGTTTGTATTAATATAAATTTGGTCGGCGGCATTTACACTAGAAATTGTGTAGCTACCAGAAACTCTTTTAGTGACAGACATTATTAAATACCTCGTTATAGAGTATTTAGCTTATCTTAACATATTGGTTTTACAAAAAAAGCCCACTGTTTAGGTGGGCTTGTAATTGAGTCATGCTATACTCACATATAGCTATTTGTTATTATTATGAGTTTGCAACTTGTACAAAACCTACTACACCTGCTTTAGCATCAACCGGATAAGCATTATTTGTTGTTGCGCTAGCGAACCAATAACGATACTTGTTACCGGCAAAATCGTAAACCCATTTATTGGTAATACGGCTAGCACGGAAAGTTGTTGCGTTTTGTTTTGTAACTATAATACTCATTGTGTTAGCTGCTGTTGGTGTTGCTAGATTTACTAGGGTGCAAACACCAGTATGAGTTCCGTCTGTTACACGAAACTTATGTGCGCCTTTTTGATGCAAAATATAGCCAGATACAGCACCATTGGTTCCAATTTTAACTGTTGTTGCAATAGTTGATACAGCCTGGCCGGTATCACCGCCTACACCACCAATGTGGTTACCGCTGATAGTTATAGGACTTGCATATCTATCATGTACAATACCACCGGATGTATGTTGAATTTTTAATTTTGCCATTTTTTACTCCGGGTTAAGCGTATTGAACTTTAACAAAAGTTGCATCTTGTGTGGCTAGATGATAACGATAACGATTAAAATTATAGCCACTTGTGTTAAAAGTTGTTGTACCGCTGGTTGAATCCATTTGGCCATCGCTGGTCCAATCCCAGACATATCTGTTGCTGATTTTGCTAGCATAGGTGTTGGTTGTAACTGCTAGTCCGTTTGTTGCTGAAACATTACCTGTAGTACCAATAGTAAAGTTAGTAGTACCGTTAACAGCAGTTACCTGCACTACGCTACCAATGTTTGCGCTTGGGCTAGTCCAAATCACATAGTCACCAACACGTGGGAACTGTACTGGGCCAGTAACTGCTGTACGTGTGTCAAAAGTTACTATAGTACTTGTTGCTCCACCAGCTACGTTAGCTGCTGCAATATTAGCCGCACCGCCGTTTAATGTAATCAAAATGTTCATTTTGCCAGCTGTAACGTTTGGACTATTCATTAGTGTACAAATACCTTTGTTGCCAAGAGCATCTTGAACACGGAACTTGTGTGAACCTTTTTGTGTAAGAATACTGCAAGTCTGTGAACTTGCACCATTGATATATGATTGTCCTTGAATTTGACGACCTGTTTGACTGGTTAAACCGCCAGTACCACCAACGTATGAACCATTAATATATTCTGGACCTGTATAACGGTCGTGCATCTGACCGCTTGAATCTGTTTGTGTTATTTTTAATTTTGCCATTTTAATTTCTCCTTTAGATTAGCGTTCTAGGCTACTCGCGGTTGGCACCGACAAGAGTTACTCTGTGTGAGCGAACAAGTATATTTATTGTATTTTGCTAAAAAGGTAGTCGGCCCAAAGCTGGTGTCCGGCTGGATTTGGATGGCAAGTGCTGCCTTTGAGATTATAGGTGCTGGCTCCTAAAAATTGCCAGCGTGTTTCTACTACTGACATAATATTTAAAAATTCTATCTTTTGTGCGTCTGTGGTAATGTATTTGTTGTTTAATGCTCCAGTGCTTAATTGACCAATAAAAGGAACAGGACGTTGGTAATTATTAAATTTAAACAGGTCTTGCATAACATCACACCAGGTTTTATCTAATAACAAAGGACTAGTGTTCCAGCTGTCAGTAAACGCTCTAGAAACATGTGCCTGCACAAAAGGCAATCGGTTAAAATACGTTTCTAAATTACCAAACAAATAACTTTCTACACTTTTTAAAAAATCTACTATGCTGTTACTTTTATTCCACATTTCACGATACGGATCTTCGACATTTATTCTGCGTGTATAGTTTGCTTCACGTAAATCTTCGGTTAAGGTAACAACAACAATAATTTTTTTATACTGATCTTTTACTCGATGAAAGTGCTGTTCTACATCTTCTAACTGTTCCAGCATCCAATAATTGCTACAGCCCGGTCGTGCAAGATTGACCCAATCAGCTAAAAGTTTGTCAGCTAATTTACGTCCAAATATCTGCTGCAATCGAACAGGATCGTTGTTATTTTTGTCCCAATCAATGGAACCAAGGTGATCCCCCCAGGTCCAAGAGTCGCCAACTGTGACCAGTAGCGTATCTTTTTCCTGCATGTCTTCGGTATACCATTGTCTGAAGCTGTATATGTTGTCTGGACTCCAACCTGTTAATGCATGGTCTATGCTGTCTTCAAAAGTAAGGTTGTTATAAAATTTAAACATTAAAAATCTCTAATATTCTGTTATCGTATTTGATAGTATTGATGCATTGTTGATTATGTATAAAAATATTTTTATTTTTCAAATATAACTTTGGTAAATTTTGCATTATTAATCTTTTAAATTCTTCAGTTACTGCTTGAAATCTTTTTTCAGGATCCTTGATAGTGTCAAAACTGTAATCAACAAAGTTAGGTAATTGAAAACCCATATTTTGTAAACGCTGTATTGTTCCTGGATTACTAAATGGTAATATAATATGCCCTTTTAGTAAAGGTTCAAATGTTTTTTCTGTTATATGTATTAAATCTGTTTCTAAGGAATTGCTTTCTACATAGATGCTAATGTAACTGTCTAGGTAAAATTTATCTGGCACAGGAACAAATGCACCGTTTATGGTAGTCTGTTCTAGTGTGATGCCACGAGAACGATTGCTAACATACCCATTGTAGTTTTTTACAAATTCATACAATTTGGTTCTATAGCCATATTCTCTACCAGTTAAACTTAAAAATGTTTTACTACGACCACTGGTAAAATCTAATTTATTTAATTGGTATTTGCCTTGCATATAGTGGTGTAAGAATAAATTTCCAGGTATTGATTCTGTGTAATAGGCTTTTATTCTGTTCCACATAAAATCCCAAGCTATTATTTTTACATTTTCTAAATATAAATTAGAGCTTTGATTTACAGTTAGATATATTTTATTTGTATGATCAAACTCAGCAATAAATTTGCAAAATCTACGGTGGTCTCCATCACTGGTATTAACCAAATCATAAAATATAACAGTCTTATGTGCCTGTGCTGTTTGTGTTGCCTGCTCAAGCCAAGCATCATTGTGCAGGTTGTAATGATTGTTTAGTGGGAAAAAATAACAATCCCGGCTGATATTATTAATATCTGAATTTAATAGACTAAGGTGATAGCCTATATCATCGCCTTCAATTCCTTGTGTAATGTTTATCATAAAAATTTAATAGAATTTCTGCTATTCTTTGATGGCCAAGTTGATTAGGATGAAATAACTTACCTGCAAAATATTTGTTATTTCTTATATCAGGTTGACTATATTCTTGTCCTGTTAGTGTTTTTGTCAATGATTCGGGATAGTAGTTAAGACTGCTGTTGTATAGGTAATCAAAATAACTAAAAAATATAACGTCAATATTATTTAACTGACAGTAGTTTTCAAATAACATTATTGTCTGTTGTAATATAAATTGATTATATTCTGTGCATTCAACTAAACTATACAGTTCGTGTGCTAGTGTATTAAATTCATTTACTACGCCCGGGGGACGCCCAGAAAAATGAATATCTACTGTGCGATAGTTTGCTTCGGGTGTTATATTAACAAATTCGTTTAATTGATTGCTATAACTTAAGTATCGTGTTGTTCCGGATAATCCAACCATAAAAATTTTTTTATAGTCGTGATATTCTTGGGCTTGTTCTAGGTATTGAAATAATTGTACTGTTAGGTGTCCAATACTGCTTGCCGGGCAACTTAAATTAAGTGTAGCCCAGGTCTGTTGATTGCCTAATACAGTGGTCCAATTACAGTCGCGCGGTAAATCGAGTTCAGATCCAAAAGTCCAGCTGTCGCCGAAACTTACTAGTAGAGTGTTCATACTATTACTTAGCCAACAAAAAAGCGCCTTGCGGCGCTTTTTGTACCTTCCCATCCCTGGGTAAGTTTATTCCGATTACTGGAATGATAGATTTGCAATACTGATTTCGCTTAAGTAGTCGCCAGCGTTTCCTAAAGAAGACGCTGTGTTTGTTAACTCTACATAACCATATCTGGTCATAAAGCCAACTACTGGTTCGAATGTACTTGGATCCAATACAACACCAGAACTCATCAATGGAATATATGGGCAATAGAACGCAGCTGCATCAGCTTCGCTAGAACCTTTATAACCAACTAATACTGAAGTTGAATCGTTAGCATAGCTATTTACATAGATACGCATAGCACCATTTAATGTACCAACAAACTTAGTGTTTGTAGGTGCTTCAAATGTACCTTCTGTTGTACGTGCAAATGCTGATGTTGTAGCACTTTGTAGTACTGTTAATGCAGCTGGACTTACAATCGCCCAGTTACCAGCACCACGACGTGTACGTTGTGCAATTAAGTTTGCACTACGGTTGATCAATACTGCTAAAGCAGCATGCTCGTCACCAACGAAAGTTGCTGTACCAGAAACTGCTGATTGGTCAAAAGCGTAATCAGTTGCAGCTAAAGATTGTAGTGAGCCAATAATTTCTTGATCGATCTCAACTGTGATCTCTTGTGCTAATGCAGCCATGATTTCTGCTTCAACATCTAAACCGTGCATAGATTGTGCATCTTGCGCAGCTTCAAATGTCCAACGAGCTGACAACTTACGTGTCTTAGCTTCAACAACTTGTTTCAAGATTTGAACGTTTAATCTGTTACCAGGTACACCTTCTAGTGTAGCTGTGCTTGATGGGTAACCGTTATTGCTACCACCAGCTGTTGCACCAGAGTAAGCTGTTGCGATCTTGAATGGTGATAATGCTTCATCACCTGCTACTGTACCTGTTGCACCACCAGTACCTGTAACGTTATCTGTATAACGTACACGTAATGTATGAATTTGAGCAACTGGACCAGTCATTGGCTGAACACCAACGATTTCGTTTGCAATAACTGTAGGCATTACACGACGAATAACTGGTAAAATTACGCGATTCAATGTTGCTACGTTACCTGCAGTTGTAGCACCAGCTGTTGCGTTCTCCATCAAACTCTTACGTGTATTTTCTAGAATTACTGCCATTGTAGTTCTTTTAGAACCATTTAAGCCTTCTAGCAGAGCGTCTTTTGTCTCGCCCCAACGGCTTTCTAATAATGCTTGTGTCATTTCTTTTTCTCCTATTTAGGGTTAAGTCACTTTAGCCCTGCTAGTCTGCGTAAGTCGATTACATTCGTATCAACTTCTACAGGTTTAGCAGATTTATCACCAGTTACTTCTGAACGTGATTCTGTTAAAACTACTTGCTTTTCAGCAACTGGCTTAACAGAACTGTTGTTCAAAACAGCCGGTAGATACTTATCAAATGCAGACTGTAACTTATCGTTCTGCACTGATTCGAGAAGTTCGCTCATTACAGCAGCCTTCTCTTTGTTTAAAGGTTTCAACAGTTTGCTTAGTGTTTCTTTGCGCTCTGCAGATTCTTTAATGATCTTGATTTCTTTTTCTTTTGATTCAACTAATACAGCTTTTTCAGCAGCAGCTTGTTGAGCTTCAGCAACTAATTGCTTTGTCTCTTCTAGTTGTGCCTGTAACTTAGCAACTTCTTTGTTCTCATTTAGGTGAGTAACAGCAAATTCGCTAGCAAAAGCTTCAAACAGACGACGACCAAACATGTTCTCACGAGCAAATTGGATGTCTTCTTTTAGTTGAGTCATTTCAGACTCTAGTTTAGTAGTAACTGATTCTTTAACAAGTTCAGCACTGCGTTTAATAAAAGCACTTTGTAGCTCGGCTAATTTTTCTTTAGCACCAGCAACTAATTGTACTTTAGTTTCAACAACGGCACGCTTGTCTGCTTCAAACTCAGAAATTTCTTCAGCTAAGGCTTTGATTACAAACTGTTCAAGTTTAGCAATGCTATTCTCGTAATTTTTGCGATCTGCACGTAGCTCTTGTATTTCTTCAGCAAGTTTAGTAACCATAAAGTTATCAAACTTACCTGCTGATTCTACCATGCGAGAGTTAAACTTTGCACGGTCTTCAGCTAGAGCTTGTTTTTCTGCTTTGAACTCTTGGATCTCAGCATTTAAGGATTCAGTAACCATTTTGTCTAGAGCTTCAACCATAATACTTTTGTCATGTTCGTAACGGCCAGCGAACTCTTCACGCAATTCTGCGCGAACTTGCTCACGTGCTTCATTAATTTGTGATTCCCAAGCTTCGCTTATGGCTTGCTTAGTATCTTCGTTAATGATTCCGCTGTCTAACAATGGTTTGATAGCATCTAACATTGGATATCTCCTATAATTTTAAATCTTTGATTAGGCCCACCACAGCCTGTTTCAAATACTTCTGTACTTTTTGATCGGCGCTTGCATCACGTGCCATTTCGAACACTTGTTGCCCGCCGCGCATATTCATTAGGCCTTCATAGATTGCTTTAGGATATGCGTTTGGTGCACTTGGTTGCGCTACGATGTCGACGGTAACGATTTCAAAGTCGCTAACGTGTCCACTTCCTTCATTTACCTGCCCCGATCCTCGGCTGCTAACACCCAGTTTAACACCACTTGTAATCATAGCTTCTACTAGTTTGCCCATTGGGGTAGGTAATATTTTTAACTTGCCAAATCCAGTGGGACCGTCCATCCACATCTTGTTGATCATGTGGCTTACACGGTCCAGGTTTATCTTTAAGTCGTCTGGATGATCTACTTCACCTAGTACGCTGTAACCGGATTTTAATTGTTCATTGATAGTTTCAACAGCTTTAGAAATTTCACTTACAGGATAAACACGTTGGTTAGCGTTTTTAACACCACCTTGGATGAAAATACCTTTCATGTAAAGATTCTTACCTTTGCCGTCAGCTGAAGCTTCAGTTAACACTTCCATTCTCGCTGCGTCAAAAGTCAAGTTCTCTTTAAGATAAAATGCCATTATAGTTTCCTAATTATCTTGGTGTTGTGCTGATAACTGGTTTCTTGCCTTGAGCAATACGACCATCATTACCTGCTAATTTACCGTCTTTGTCGCCTACTTTCTCAGCGCCATGACCACCTTCGCCGCCACCGTCCCAAACTTTTTTCTTGCCTGGTACGTTTTTAAATTGGCCTGCGTGTGGTAAATTGCCTTCACCTTTTTTGTATTGGTTTGGAGCACCTTCTTTAGCTGGAGTATTGCCATCTGGATTGCCATTAGCTTTACCAGTTGCGATATTCTTAGCTGAACCGCCCATGTCGTTCTTAGATGCTACAGGGTCTTTAGTGTTAGGTGCAGCTTTGAAGCTGTTACCTGTACCAACTGTTTTACCTTCTTTACCATCTAATTCACCTTTGTATGGTGTACCAACATTGTCAACGTATTCTTTAACGACTTTTTTAGACTCTTCTAAATCTTCTTCATCGTCTTCTTCATCGTCTTCTTCGTCATCTTCTTCTTTAGCTTCGTACATCATACCTTCCATTTCGTCTTCTGAACCTTCATCACTGTGGAAATCAGGATCATCAATACCGTCGTGGTGCTCTGGCTCATGTGCTTCGTCAGCCATTAGTGCATCAAATTCAGCTTTAAGTTCGTCAAGTGCTGATTCTAAATCAACAACGCGATCTTCTAATTCTTCTTCACCAGCTTCTTCACCAGCTTCGTCGTGATCAAACGCACCGTCTTCTTCTTCAGAATCTTCTTCAGCGTCTTCTTCACCGTATTCTTCTTCTTCTGAAATGCCTTCTTCGTCCATTTGAACGTCTTTTACTAGGCCTTCAACTTCGTTACCACCCATTACTTCGTCTAGGTCTTCTTCTTCAACTAGACTTTCATAGATATCACGTGATTTTTCCACAACGATTTGGTGGAACAATTCACGAGCTTTGTCTGTTTCATCGTTGATGATGAATTCGACTAATTGTTCGTATTTGTTGCTCATTTAAGAACTCCTTAAAAATTAATATTAAATCCGGACTAATACTTGAGAGTAAATGTATTATGTTTATATATTTACTTTAGATTACAGAAAAGGGGGTTAAATGCGTGTTTTTTGATTGGTTTTGGAGGATAATTACAGCGTTGGTACTTGCTCAACAGGGGCTTTGTATTGTTTTTGTACACCCGTGAGCTTTTGTTCATGCTCTAACTTACGTACATCATTCATGATACGTAGGCGATTTATCTGCTTTAGAGTCAGTTTTGTCTTACGCAAGTCGTGGAGTTTTAGCTCTGTATGGTCTTCTTTTTCAGAGCGATAGCCAGTTGGATCTTGGTCAAATACTTCAAGTAGGTTCATGTTATTATTTACCAAAAAGCCTATAAACCTAATCCGCCAGCTGGAGCACCTGCACCACCAGCTGGAGCACTGGC
>Ga0214164_1000070_pt1 | contig 66809 bp, 48 predicted proteins | sample TroBogepilimnion_13_FD_153003 | JGI IMG/M metagenome (GOLD analysis project Ga0214164, IMG submission 153003) | Freshwater microbial communities from Trout Bog Lake, WI - Practice 03JUN2009 epilimnion v4 | ecosystem: Environmental > Aquatic > Freshwater > Lake > Epilimnion/Euphotic zone ... | reverse complement strand
AACGTTAACAGAAGTGGGTAAGTGCGCTGCATATTGCTTGCTAGACCGCGGCCAGTCACTAAGCCGATACGGGCGCAAATCATTTGGATACCCGCCATGAGCGGGTAAGTGAGTACAATGGTCCAAAGCAAGCCAAAGCCGTATTGTGCGCCCGCTTGTGAGTAGGTGGCGATGCCGCTTGGGTCGTCGTCAGCCGCACCTGTCACTAAACCCGGTCCGAGCTTTTTGAGCGCGCTCAATGGACTGCTGAACACTTTAGTTAAGAATTTCATGTTAGGCTTAAAAAATATTATTCCTGTGTAGTCTATTTTAATCACTGATGCGTTGATACAAAATTATGTCATTTCTAAAAAAATATTTACTAGTATCCATGTTCTTCTCCCTCCCCGTTTGGGCAGAGGAGACCCTCAAGATTCAGGCAGTAGATGTGGCCGGTGCGCGCGATGAAACTGAAATGCGTAAGGACGCGATCACTCAGAAAGTGGTTGTGGGGCGTAAGGAGATTGAGAATTTAAGTGTGATGACGGTCGGTGAGGTGCTCACAAAGCTACCGGGTGTTGAGGTCGGTGCTGGCGGCACTCGCGCACGAGGGATGTCGCGCGACTCTATTCGTGTCATGATCGATGGTGAACGGCAATCTGGCGGCACCATGGGGGCATTTTCTCGTATGCCAGCGAGTGATATTGAGCGCGTTGAAATTCATCGCGGTTCATCCGCTGAGTTTGGAGGCTCGTCACCGCTCACCATTAACATCGTGCTTAAAAAAGGTGTTAGTAAAGCATCTACCGAAATGAAGGCTGCATTGGGTTTCCGAGATGGCGAACCTAACGAACAAATTGCCTGGTCACAGTCCGGAACTAATGGAGAATTTTCTTGGATACTTCCCGTTTCTCTTAATTTTTCTCGATCACCAGTTAACTCGACTATAGACCGCCAATCCATAGGTGGCACATCATTCTGGCAAAAAGAAATTGCTAATGGCGTTAACGAAATGGAGCACCATGCCTTCTCTCCTAGGGTGACATGGAAATCTGGTCGTGACAGCGTTACCTTGTCTTCGATGATATTTTTAGGTCCTTCAGACAAGATTACTAAAACGTCACTTTATAGTTCTGCAAATCCTTTGACACCTTTAAATCCTAATGGCATTAGAGATGCTAATGAAGATGGGTCTGCACGCTATTTAAGACTGAGGTTGGAAGGTGAAAAGTATTTTGGAGAGTCAAAATTAAGTGGAAGAATCGCTTTAAATAATAGATTGAATACCACGGATGTTTCCAGAAATAGTATTGATGTTAATGGTGTTGCTAATTACGTTAATCAGAACACGCACAGCAATCAAGATGAATTAAATGGAGCAGTTAGATGGGATCAGCCCGTGGATCTCCATTTTATTTCTGTCGCTGCAGAATACAATAAGCTAAATCAAAATGATCAACAAATCTTTCTTGGTACTCCAGGCCAAGGACAATATGAATCTTCATCCCAAGATCAGGCACTATGGGTTCAAGATGCGTGGGCTATTAAAGATTATTTAACGCTCACTTCAGGGTTAAGATTTGAAAGTGTGCAATTAAACTCATCCGGAAGTGCTCAGCAGGAAAGTGCCTTGTTACCTTCCATGGCCATTCGTTGGCAGCCTTCTGATGACTGGGTTTTTCGCTCATCATTAGGTGCTGGGATGAAAATTCCTAAAATCAGTGAAATAAGTAATGCGCTGACCCCAAGTATCACTTCCAATAATCCTTTAGATCCTAATGTCCGTGGTAACCCAAATTTGAAGCCAGAGCATAGTATTAATTTTGAAGTGGTTGGTGAGCGATATTTGCCAAATAAAGGTGGGGTATTGGGAGCCAATCTATATGTACGTGCCACAAGTGACTTCACTGAACATCGTGTAACAAATGAGAGCGCTATCAACCTCCCAGCTGTGTGGGTAGATCGCCCTTATAATGTGGGTGACGCGCTTCACTGGGGGCTTGAGTTGGATGGTAAGGTGAATACTGAACAACTTGGTTTGAACGGAGGTACTGCTAAAGTACACCTAACACTACCTCATGCTCGCGTCGATGATGCCCTTTTGGGTGTTACTCGCAAGGCAGCCGACACCCCGAAGTATGTATTATCATTAGGCTGGGATCAGAGTATTCCTAAATGGCAATCTACTAGCGGAGTTTCATTGCAGCTATCAGGACGAAGCGAGACAAATATTGGCTCTAATTTAAACTCTGTCCCAACTCAAATGGCATATACCGAAGCAAGAGCATTGTTGGACGCATTTTGGCTTTACAAGCTAAATGCACGATTTAATTTAAGAGTATCTGCGCAAAACTTGTTAGATGAAGATATGCGCCGTCAAAACAAATACATTGCCCAAGGTGATGAATGGAAACTACTCGCCAACGACTTTGGCTATCGCACGGTGATGTTTAGTTTAGAGGGGCGTTGGTAGGCTTAAAAAAATTGTCTTAAAACAGCGCTGCCTGCGCTGGCGGCGGTGCATCAAGTAGCGCATCCATATCAATGTCAAAAATTCCAAGTTTGCCAGGGCAGGGCATTAAATCTAAAGGCTTGGCGTGCTCAAATAAAAACCCAAAGCCATCGCGCGGTACCCCGCTAAAATGGGACTTCTGTTCTCTGGTAAGCGTTGGCGGTATTTCATCCGGTCTGGCGCATAACACTAACTTCGCAATGCCCACCAAGCCGCCATAGCCCAGCTTATCTTTGCTGGGAAGGGGAATGTCCGTATTCGCTACTAAATAGTCATAATACTCTTCGTAAATGCCTTTGCTGGCATGAATCAGCATCGCTCCACGATAGCCTGTGCCCCAAGTACGGTCATCTACTAACAAATAACCATTCGCAATCAGCCAAGCATAAGGCTGTTTCAGCGAAAGTGCCTTAATTACCCCTTTGGGAATGTTAGGCTTAGCGTTTAATTGTTCAGCCTCTGCCATCACAAACTTCTTTATTTTTAGCTTTTAACTCATTGGCTAAGTCAGTTCTAAACTGCTCGAGCTTAGCTTGGTAATCTTCTGCATCGCCAAACTCCAAAAAACTAGCATAGCGTGCATGCCGCCCCATCATTTTTCTGGCATGTTTAATCGGGCAAAAGTATTGCTCAGTCCGCGCAATAATCTCCGTTGCATAGGCCAGCAAGCCATTGCCGTAGGTGCAATACATACAATGGCTTTTTTCAATCCAATTGAGATAGCTTAGATGATGACGATCAAAAATGATGAAGTCATCCCGCTTGACCGTTGGAATTTTATAGATGGGGAAACAAGTGAATTGATAAAAGCTTACACATAAATCTAAAAGCAACATGGGAAAAATCATGCTGTAGATAATCGGCGCAGTGATTAAATTAAGGGGGCGATTACCTAACCATTTAATTAGTCCAATTTTTAACTGTTTGTGCGCCTCTTTTACCGACTGCTCAAACTCAACCCGCTTACCCTTAATGCTAAAGTTAAGATGTACCTGGCGCTCCTGCAATGCCTTTTCTAGCTCTTTTTCAGCCACTTCTAACTGTGCAAGCAAATTGCGAATACGGTCGTTCATAAAAGCTTTCTTAATTATTTTATATCAAGTACATCATAGCAATAAGTGATGAATGACTTAGGACTTTCTTCTCATCAAAGCTAAATACAAAGCTTCTACTTTGTCTCTTGCCCATGGCGTTTTGCGGAGAAACTTGAGGCTGGATTTAATGCTGGGGTCGTTGATAAAACAATTAACGGGAATGCGGTCAGCGAGGCCATCCCACCCATAATACTCAAATAGCGAGGTGACAATGGCTTCGAGCGTGATGCCGTGAAGTGGGTTGTTGGCTTGGTTGTTTGGTGTCGTCATTAAGGTTAAATCTGGCTAATGGTGATGCAATTATACGGCGAGTTAGGTGGGTATTTTGTTACCATACATTTAAAGCAGTTAAATGTTTTAGGATTGCCATGCAAAATGCCCCATCATTATTTGTTTCGCACGGTGCGCCGACGTTTGCGCTAGACGCTACTGATTTAGTGAGTAAGCTTACGGCGCTTGGAACTCAGTTAGCTAACATTAAAGCCGTATTGGTCGTTTCGCCACATTGGCAGGCCAATAAATTAGAAGTGATGACCACAGCTTTACCCGAGACCATCCATGATTTTTATGGCTTTCCATCTGAGCTTTATGGGTTGCAATACCCTGTGCGGGGATCCCCTGATTTAGCAAGCGAGGCGGCGGCTTTATTAAATGCATCAGGTTTCGATTGCGATATCAACGCAAGTCGAGGACTGGACCATGGTGCTTGGGTGCCTTTGATGCACTTATTTCCTAAAGCAAATGTGCCAGCTTTTCAAGTTTCGCTTCCGCTTACCGCTACGCCTCAATCGGCTTATGCTTTAGGACAGGCACTAGCGCCATTAAAGGCACAGGGCGTGTTAATTCTTGGTACGGGTGGTATTACCCATAACCTAGGCCATTTTATGCGGCGCGATATAGATTTGTCATACGTTGGCCAGTTTGTGGATTGGGTAAGAAAAGCCATCATGGAGAACAGGGTGGAGGATTTGCTGAACTATAGAAGGCTAGCGCCTAATGCTTTGCAGGCGCATCCAACGGATGAACATTTCTTGCCGCTATTTGTGGCTTTGGGTAGTCACGCACCGGATGAAATGCTTGAGTTAATAGATGGCGGCGTGTCTTACGATATTTTGTGTATGGATAGTTATCTATGGAAAATGCCAGCCTAGATTGAATACTGTACCCCAGGAAAAAATGGACAAAAAAAGAGCCGCTAAATATAGCGGCTCTTTTAGTATTTGGCTCCTCAACCTGGGCTCGAACCAGGGACCTACGGATTAACAGTCCGGCGCTCTACCAACTGAGCTATTGAGGAATCGGTGAAGGCGTGATAATAATGACTTGTAGCCCTTTGGTCAATAAGAAAGCGTAAAAAATTATGACTTATTTTTTAATCGGTACAAATTTCATTTCTACTAAATACACTATAGTATATAGGTCAAAATTTCTCTGAAGCACGCCATATGGGCTTAATGCCATGTGATCAATAAGGTCTTAATTCAATACTCAAACTATGCGCCATTTTAAATCTGAAACAAACGCGGCAGGCAAGACTCGTCAACATAGTGATTGGCAGGTCATTAAAAACCTAATGCCGTATATTTGGCAGTTTAAGTTTAGGGTCATTATCACGCTCTTGTGTTTAGTGGCCGCTAAGGTTGCCAATCTCGGTGTGCCGATTGTGCTCAAAAAAATTGTAGATACGCTCAGCATTTCGGCGCCGCAAGCCTTAGTTGTGGTACCGGTGAGTTTGATTTTGGCTTATGGATTATTGCGCTTATCAGCTTCTTTGTTTGGAGAATTAAGAGAGCTTATTTTTGCCAAAGTGACTGAAAGCGCGGTGAGAAAAGTCGGCTTACAAGTCTTTAACTATGTTCACTCACTATCCCTTCGCTTTCATTTATCTCGCCAAACAGGCGGCATGACACGAGATATTGAACGCGGCACGCGCGGTATTCAGTCTCTTATCTCTTATTCGCTTTACAGCATTATTCCTACGCTGATTGAGCTGTTGATGGTGCTGGGCTATTTCTTCTTTGTGTATAACCTTTGGTTTGTGGTGATTACGCTGATCGCGCTCACTTGCTATATCGTGTTTACGATTGTGGTGACCGAATGGCGCACCAATTTTAGACGCCAAATGAATGAGTTAGATTCGAAGGCCAATCAACGCGCCGTAGATTCTTTGATTAACTTTGAGACAGTGAAGTATTTTGGTAACGAGCAATACGAAGCCATTCGTTATGACGACAATCTTAAAAAATATGCCCAAGCGGCAGTTAAATCACAAAAGTCACTAGCGCTTTTAAACTTTGGCCAACAAACCATTATTGGCATTGGTTTGATATGTATTCTTGGCTTAGCCAGCTCAGGTGTATCAAAAGGGAACATGACGATTGGAGATTTGGTACTGGTCAACGTGTTGATGATCCAGCTTTATATCCCGCTTAACTTTTTAGGGGTGCTGTATCGAGAAATGAAGCAATCGCTAGCCGATATTGATCGTATGTTTGCTTTGTTAGAAGCGCATCAAGAGGTTGCGGATAAGCCTAATGCCTTGTCTTTAGTGATTGCGTCGCCGGAACTTGGCCCGCATGTGATTTTTAAAGACGTGTCATTTCACTACGAGGCTAATCGTCAAATTCTCAATAATGTTTCTTTTGAGATTTTGCCAGGCCAAACGACTGCAGTAGTGGGGCATAGTGGCGCGGGGAAGAGCACTTTATCTCGCCTTTTATTTAGATTTTATGACGTGCAACAGGGCGCTATTTTGTTTGATGGCCAAAATATTCAAGATGTTCAACAAGCGAGTCTGCGCCAAGTGGTGGGTATCGTGCCTCAGGACACTGTGCTCTTTAACGACACGATAGGCTATAACATTGCCTATGGTAAACCTGGCGCGACACAATTGGAGGTAGAAGCGGCAGCTAAATCAGCCCAAATTCATGACTTTATTGTGAGCTTGCCTGATGGCTACCAAAGCGCGGTGGGTGAACGAGGACTTAAGCTCTCAGGCGGAGAAAAGCAGCGGGTGGCGATTGCACGCACCTTGCTTAAGCATCCAGCTTTACTCATATTTGACGAGGCGACTTCTGCGCTGGATTCTGAAACAGAGCGCTCTATTCAAAATGAACTCAATGATTTAGCACGCAATCGTTCAACCTTAATTATTGCGCATCGGCTTTCAACGATTACCCATGCACACCAGATTTTAGTGATGGAAGAGGGCGCAATTATTGAGCGAGGGACGCATGAATCACTACTCGCGATGGGACAGCGCTATGCTGAAATGTGGCGCGTGCAACAATCTCAGAACGTTTCTAGCTAAGCGATTGTCAATGTAAGCGCAATCGCTAAGCCTGTTGAGTTTTTTCAGGCCATTTTTAATCAATTCAAATGATGGATGTATGGATCAACTTTTAAATCGTAGTATCAAACTTAATCAAACATCGCCTGAGATACTCAGGGAGCAAATACGCGTCTCTTTTCATCAAACTGCAGATTTATATGAGAGTTTGTTTGAGTGTTTGGCGTCGGATGAGGCTTATTTTGTAAAGCCTATTAGCCTTCGCCATCCCTTGATTTTTTATTACGGCCATACGAATACCTTTTTTATCAATAAACTCATTCTTTCTAAACTTATTACTAAGCGTGTGAATCCGCAATTTGAATCGATGTTTGCGGTAGGCGTGGATGAAATGGGTTGGGATGACGTGAATGAGCAAAATTATGATTGGCCCAAAGTCCAAGAAGTGAAGGCTTATCGCGCTGAGGTTCGCCAAGTTGTTGATCAATTGATTTCAGAACTTCCGATTAATGGACCGATCGACTGGGAAAGCCCGTGGTGGGTCATTTTAATGGGGATTGAGCATGAACGAATTCATTTGGAAACAAGTTCAGTGCTGATTCGCCAACACGCATTAAAGTATGTGCGGCCTTCTGCGAATTGGACGATTTGTGCAGAACAGCAATCCCCAGCATTGCTTAATAGCTTGGTTGATATCCAAGCCCGCGATGTCAAAATCGGTAAGCAAGATGCAACTTATGGCTGGGATAACGAATATGGAACTTTCGAGAAACATTGCCCAGCCTTCAAAGCTGCAAAATACCTAACTTCTAATGCTGAGTTTCTTGATTTTGTTGAGGCTGGCGGCTATAGAAATGATGACTATTGGGCTGAAGAAGGGCTTTCTTGGAAAAAGTTTGCCAATGCGACGCATCCAACATTTTGGGTTAAGCAGGATGCTGATTGGAAATTGCGGGTGATGGCAGAGGAAATCGCTATGCCTTGGAGCTGGCCTGCTGAAGTGAACTATCATGAGGCAAAAGCTTTTTGTCACTGGAAATCTGAACAATTAGGCGTCACGGTCAGGATGCCAACGGAGGCGGAATGGTACAGCCTTTATGAGGCGGCAGGTTTGTCTGATGAGGTGGTTTCTATAGGCAATCAAGCGAATTTATATCTAGACCATTTTGCTTCATCTTGTCCCGTTAACAAGTTTGCGCACGGCGAGCTATTTGATGTCGTGGGTAATGTGTGGCAATGGACTGAAACGCCGATCTTCCCATTCGACGGTTTTAAAGTACATCCGATTTATGATGATTTTACGACGCCAACCTATGATGGTCGGCATAATTTAATTAAAGGTGGTTCTTGGATTGCGACTGGCAATGAGGCCTTACAAAGCGCGCGCTATGCTTTTCGTCGCCACTTTTTTCAACATGCGGGGTTTCGATACATCGTGACTAATACACCTATTGAAGACCATTCGTCTCATTATGAGGATGATAAGCAGCTGTCTGAATATGCTGAGTTTCACTATGGTGATAATTATTACGGCGTTCCTAATTTCCCTAAGGCCTTGAGCGACTTAGCGATTGAAGTGATGCAAGGTCAGCCCATGAAAACAGCGCTGGATTTAGGCTGTGCAACTGGTCGTGCGACGTTTGAACTCGCTAAACATTTCGATCATGTGACTGGCATTGATTTTTCAGCACGTTTTATTGGATTGGCGCTTAAGCTCTCTCAGCAGGGTGTTTTACGCTACACCATGACCACGGAAGGTGATTTGGTGAGCTATCAAGAGCGTACATTGGCTGAGCTAGATTTGGAGAGCGTTGCCAACAAAGTAGAATTTTGGCAAGGCGATGCTTGTAATCTAAAGCCTAACTTTACGGGATATGATTTGATTTTAGCGGCGAATTTAATTGATCGCTTATACAGCCCAAGACATTTCCTCAATGCCATTCATGAAAGATTAAACATTGGCGGGATATTAATGATTACATCGCCTTATACATGGCTTGAAGAACATACGCCACGAGAAGAGTGGATTGGTGGTTTTAAGCGAGACGGTGAAAACGTCACCACGCTTGATGGTTTAAAAGCGTTGCTAGGTCAACACTTTGAGCTTGTCAAACAACCGTTGAAAGTGCCTTTTGTGATTCGTGAAACCCAACATAAATTTCAACATACATTGTCTGAAGTCACTTTCTGGAAGCGTATTCGGTGAGCAAGATATTCGATCAATCCATTAAACGTCAGGGTACGCTGTCGCTGAAATATGATGGCTTGCAACAAACATTTGGCCGAGCAGATGTGCAGCCTATGTGGGTGGCAGATATGGATTTTGCAACGCCAGATGCCGTTACTCAAGCCTTGAAGTCGAGGGCTGAACATCCGATTTATGGATACAGCATGGCGCCAGAATCTCTTTATGAGGCGCTGATTGATTGGATGCGGGTAAAGCACGGCTGGGAAATTGAGCGTGAATGGATTGTGCTAACCCCAGGGGTTGTGCCATCTTTAAGTCTGGTTGTCTCGGCGTTAACTAAACAAGATGATGGTGTGATTGTTCAGCCGCCCGTGTATTTTCCATTTTTAACAGTCGCGAATAATACGGGCAGACGTTTGATAGAAAACCCACTTGTATTAACGCTTGATAGCTTTGGTCACTCTACTTATGAAATAGACTTCACGCATTTTGAAGTGTGTGCAAAACAGGCAAAAATTCTACTTCTCTGTTCGCCACATAACCCTGTTGGGCGTGTTTGGAGTAAGGCTGAGCTACAAAGGCTCTTGGTGATGGCTAAACAACATGGGCTGATGATTCTAGCCGATGAGATACATGCAGATTTGGTGTATCCCGATGCTAAGCATCATGTGCTTGGCGCGATGGATCTTGAACAAGATACCGTTATCACGGCTGTCGCGCCTAGCAAGACGTTTAATATCCCAGGGCTTGGTTTATCTGCTTTGATTATTCCTCACGAATCACATCGCAAAGCGATTCAATCGCAATTAATGGCAAGCGGCGTATCAGTGACCAACCCATTTAGTTTGGTGGGATTTGAGGCGGCTTATCGTCATGGAAATGATTGGCTGAATGCTTTACTTGCTTACCTGCATGAAACGCGCGAGATGGTGATCGCTTATGTCCAAAAATATTTACCCAAGATTACAGTTGTTTCAGCGCAAGGCACTTATTTGTTGTGGTTAGATTGTCGTCAGTTAGGGCTTAGCGATCAATTGCTTCAGCAATTATTTCTTGAGCAGGCTAAGTTGGCACTCTCGCCTGGAGCTATGTTTGGTAAGGGCGGTGAGGGTTTTATGCGGATGAATATCGGCACAACGCAAGAGAACGTATTGCTTGCGCTCGATAAGCTCAAGAAAGCATTAAATTAGCTTTTGCGTTGAAGTGATAGTGCGTTCACACAATAACGTAATTTGCTGGGCGCTGGGCCATCAGGAAATACATGGCCTAGGTGTGCATCGCATGTATTGCAGGTAATTTCTACACGGCTTCTATCTAGACTATCGTCTAGGTAGTAAGCGACGGCATTTTCTTTAATTGGTTGGGTGAAAGATGGCCAACCAGTGCCTGAATCGAATTTTTCAGTGGAATCAAAAAGTAGGGTGTCGCAACATGCACAAGCATAAATGCCTGCTTCAAAATGCGTACACATGGGGGAGCTAAATGGGCGCTCTGTGCCTGCATCGCGGGTGACATAGTAAACATCTTCGGACAGCAGTTTTTTCCATTGCGCGCCTGTTTTTACTATGCGTTTGTCTGCAATCAAATTGCCTTCGCTGACTAATTTTTGAATACTTTCCCAAGTGAGCATTTGAATATTCCTGATGTTAAATTTTTAAGTCTTTAATGGACTTAATGTTTCATCAATTCGTTCCGTATTTTCAGAAAATGAGCCTTTTGACGCCTTATGATAGTGCTTTTTCGATACGGTCTAGCGCGTTTCTGAGATTGTCCATCGAAGTGGCAAATGAAATGCGGAAGTAGCCTTCAGCGCCAAAGGCTGAACCTGGCACCACGGCAACACCTACTTGCTCAAGCAAATATTCTGAAAGTGCCATGTCGGTTGCTTCTTTGATTTTGCCTTCTTTATGAAGATTACTAATCGCATCTCTTGAGTCAGGAAATGCGTAGAAAGCGCCGCCAGCTTTAATACACTTAAGACCACGCATTTTGTTAAAGCGGCCTACCACATACTCATGGCGCTCAATAAACGCTTTAAGCATCGGTTGTATGCACTCTTGAGGGCCATCCAAAGCAGCTTGCGCCGCAACTTGTGAGATTGAAGTTGGGTTGGAAGTTGATTGCGATTGTAAGATTTCCATCGCTTTAATGATGTAAGCAGGGCCTGCGGCATATCCGATACGCCAGCCTGTCATCGAATAAGCTTTTGATACGCCGTTAAGCACGATGCAACGAGGTTTTAGTTCTGGCGTTGCATTAAGAATGTTGTAGAACTTTTCACCTGTGAGGTTAACGTGTTCGTACATATCATCGGTTGCCACCAAAACGTGTGGATGACGTTTTAACACTTCACCTAAGGACTTTAACTCTTCTAGCGTATAAACCGCGCCAGTTGGGTTAGAAGGTGAGTTAATCATGAACAGCTTAGTTTTAGGTGTGATGGCCGCTTCTAATTGCGCTGGCAATAGCTTAAAGCCTTGCTCGATGCCACATTCGATAATCACAGGCTTAGCGCCTGCTACTAGAGCGATATCTGCATATGAAACCCAATAAGGCGCAGGCACGATGACTTCGTCGCCATGGTTTAACACCGCTAAAGCGAGGTTAAAAATACATTGTTTGCCGCCCACGCCAACAATGACTTCTTTATCTGTGTAATCGAAACCATTTTGATTTTTGAATTTTGCAACGATGGCTTTCTTTAAGCCTGGAATGCCTGCAACGGGCGTGTATTTGGTAAAGCCGCTATCAATGGCTTGTTTGGCTGCATCTTTAATGTGTTGTGGGGTATCAAAATCTGGCTCGCCTGCACCAAGACCAATAATATCTTTACCTTCAGATTTTAATTTGGCTGCGCGTGCTGTGACGGCAAGGGTTGGTGACTCTTTGATGGCTTGAACACGTTGAGAAAGAATAGACTGCGCTGCTTGTTCCAAAATGACGTCCTTGAGCTTAAATATGAGCTAAAAGGTGATTTTACTCAAAAACCCGTCCTCTTGAAACCAGCAGCACCCGAATATTGCGTGCTTATTACACTTTTACACAATTTAAGAAGGTTTAACGGCGTTTTTTGCACTTTTCATCGCATGTAATCGCAGTGTTGAATTCCTCAGCTGTATCAGCGTCAATATTTCCAATAGCCAATTTAATGGCTTGAACTTCGGCGATATTGCCTTTTTCTGCTGCCATCACGCCAAGTCTAAACATGGCGTCGATATTGCCTTCGTTAAGCATTAAAGCATGTCGATAGGATTTTTCAGCGTCCGCTTTTTGGTCGCTATGCTCTTGCGCTACGCCAAGTTCAAACCAAGCTTCAGTATTATTTGGTTCTTTCTTAATCCATTTTTGCGCGATGCCAAGTAATCTTGGCCATTCCTCTTGAATTTCTGGCTCTGCCATTTGCATGAATAATGGCTTGTTCTCGTCATTTTCTTCCCAGAAAGTTTTGCCATCAATCGGGTATTGAGTTTCGGCAGGTTGTTTTTCTAGTGATGCTAGCCATTCCACAGGCAATGCATAAAAGTAAGCATTGCGACCTGGTGTTTTGAATGTATTAATGCCGATTAGACGACCTTGGCCGTCAAATAAGCCACTACCGCTAGCACCCATCGCAAATCGTGCAGTACTTCGAATAATATTTGCGCCTTCAAATGGATAAGCGGCTTTTAATGCCCCAAAGGACGTGATGGGAGCAGGGGATGCACTTGAGTGTCCGATCGCGATGATTTCTTCGCCTTTCTTCATCGCATTTACTGAACCGATGACTGCTGGCGGAAAGGGGAGATTGTCTGCGGTAATCAAGCATAAGTCGTGATAACGGTCCGCTTGGATGGAAGCGATGGTGAAACTATCCTCACCGCGTGAAATCCAAGGTTCTTTAGTTTGTCTAAAGATATGGCAATTAGTGAGCACCTTGTTTTGCGCCACAATTACGCCAGATCCATAGGCTAAGCTACCATCTGGGTTGTAGCCACGTATCATGACGATAGAGAAAAATGAACCAAGCAATTTTTCTTTGTCAAAAGCTAGTGCGATTGGTGTAAATCCAGCCATCAGGAAGGCCGCTACACTTACAGCAATTTTGAGGTTACGCATATCATGCTCCAATGGATTTATTGTTTTTTTATCTTGAGGTGAATTTATATGCCTCATTCCTTGACCAAGAACACAGTATAAAGTTCGATGCCTGTTAAAATAGCATTATTCATAAAAGGTGCCTGCAATTGATTGTTACGTTTCCCAATAGTAAGTATCAGCTTCATCAGCCGTTTCCGCCTGCAGGTGACCAACCGCAGGCGATTGATAAGCTGACTGCTGGGATTGAGGCGGGGATGAAATATCAAACTTTGCTTGGCGTGACTGGTTCTGGTAAAACCTACACCATGGCAAATGTGATTGCGCGCACAGGCCGTCCTGCCATTGTCATGGCACCAAACAAGACGCTAGCCGCACAGCTTTATTCCGAATTTCGCGAATTCTTCCCAAACAATGCGGTGGAATATTTCGTTTCTTACTATGATTACTATCAGCCGGAAGCCTATGTGCCGTCACGTGATTTGTTCATCGAGAAAGATTCGAGCATTAACGAGCACATCGAGCAGATGCGGCTTTCTGCCACTAAGGCTTTATTAGAGCGTGATGATGCGATTATTGTGGCTTCCGTTTCTGCGATTTACGGCATCGGCGACCCAGTAGATTATCACGGCATGGTCTTGCACCTTGAACAAGGTGAGAAGATGAGTCAGCGCGATGCAATATTGCGTTTGGTCGGTATGCAATACGACCGCAACGATTTTGATTTCTCACGTGGTTGTTTCCGAGTACGTGGTGATGTAATTGACGTTTTCCCTGCCGAAAATAGTGAGACGGCAGTCCGTATTTCATTGTTTGATGATGAGGTAGAAACTATTACCTTATTTGATCCGCTCACAGGGCAGATGTTTAACAAGATTGCGCGTTATACCATTTATCCATCAAGTCACTATGTCACGCCGCGTGAGACCACGGTGCGTGCCATGGAGAAGATTAAGCATGAGCTTAAAAGCCGTGTAGATTTTTACATTAAAGAGGGCAAGTTGGTTGAAGCGCAGCGTATTGAGCAGCGCACCCGTTTTGATTTGGAAATGCTTAATGAGATTGGCTTCTGCAAAGGCATTGAGAACTACTCACGTCATTTGTCAGGGCGAGGCCCGGGTGATCCACCGCCAACCCTGATTGATTACCTCCCTAAAAACGCCATCATGATTATGGATGAAAGCCATGTCACCGTACCGCAGATTGGCGCGATGTATAAGGGCGATCGATCACGTAAAGAAAACCTAGTAGATTACGGTTTCCGTTTACCATCGGCTTTGGACAACCGTCCGCTCAAGTTTGAAGAGTTCGAGCAAATCATGCGTCAAACGGTATTTGTTTCAGCGACGCCTGCAGAATATGAAGCTAATCATCAACAGCAAGTGGTAGAGCAAGTAGCGCGCCCGACAGGCTTGGTGGACCCTGAAATTATTGTAAAGCCTGCCGACACCCAAGTGGATGACTTGCTTTCAGAGATTAAACTGCGTGTAGCCGTTGGTGAGCGTGTGTTAGCCACGACCCTAACCAAACGTATGTCCGAGGATTTAACCGATTACTTGAGCGAGCATGGCGTCAAGGTGCGCTATTTGCATTCGGATATTGATACGGTTGAACGTGTCGAGATTATTCGTGATTTACGCTTAGGTGAGTTTGATGTGCTTGTTGGTATTAATTTATTGCGTGAGGGCTTAGATATTCCTGAGGTTTCATTGGTGGCTGTGCTGGATGCCGATAAAGAGGGATTCTTGCGCTCAGAGCGTTCACTTATTCAAACGGCAGGGCGCGCCGCTCGTAATTTAAACGGTAAAGTTATTTTCTACGCCAATCACATTACCCGATCAATGAAGCTCGCGATGGATGAAACTGAGCGTCGCCGAACCAAGCAAATTGCTTTTAACCTTGAGCATGGCATTACGCCTAAGGGCGTGGTTAAACGCATTAAAGACATCATTGATGGCGTTTACGATAAAGATGATGCTGAACGCGAACGTAAAGCCGCCCAAGATCAAGCTAATTACGATGTGCTCAGCGAAAAGCAACTGCTCAAAGAAATGAAACGTTTAGAAAAAGCCATGCACGATAGTGCTAAAAACCTTGAATTTGAAAAGGCAGCAGACTTTAGAGACCAACTCAAAAAGCTTAAAGAGAAATTCTACGGCGCTAATGTGGATGACTTGACTTCATAACTCTTGTAAGTTTTAAGTAATAAAAAAGCCCCGATTTAATCGGGGCTTTTGTTTACTAATGACTGATTATTTCTGCGTTTGAACGATAACTAATGGCTCATCTTTTGCAGATTCGTCAGCTTTCTTTTGCCATGCAGCGGTTTTACGTGGTTTCTTTGGGGCATCTGCTTCAACAACTACTGCTGCTTTAGTCTCGGCCTTTGTTTCCACTAATTGCAAACCACTTGCTGCTAAATCGACAGGTTTGGCTTTTGCTGCAGGTTTACGCGTAGGCTTTGCTTTTTTATCAGCAGTTTTCGCTGGTTTTTCCTCAGCAGCTTTTGTTTCAGTTGCAACAGGTTCAGCAACTTCTTCTTTTGCTGCTTTTACCGCTTTGGCAGGCTTCTCTGCTTGTGCTGGTTTTGTTGTCACGACTTCAATTGCTTCAGTTTTTACAGCTTCAACCTTAGGCGTCTCAACCTTAGGCGTTTCAACAGGTTTCACTGTTTCAGCAATAGGAGCAGTGTTGGCTATAGCATTATTCGCAACTGTCTGGTTTGCATCCAGAAGTTGTTCATTTTCAACGAATGGACGTTCGCCTACTGGACGCTCTTGGCGAGGACCGCGGTCACGACGGCCATTGCGACCACGGCGGTTACGACCTTCGCGTGGTTCGCGTTGCTCGTTGTTTTGCTCGCCTTGTAAACCTTCAGCTTGGTTGTTTTGAGCAGCTTGCTGCGGTCTCGGCTGTTGTTGAGGTCTAGGTTGCTGCTGTGGACGTTGTTGACGCTCGCCTTGGTTGTTTTGAGCACCTTGGTTGTTGCGTTCAACTTGATTGCTACGCTCTGGACGATCGCCCCGTTCATTACGATTGCGGTTGCGATTGCGGTTACGATTGTTGTCGCGACGACCGTTATGCTCACGTGCTTCAGCCTTAGGCGCCTCTTTCTTAGTGAGTGAACCTAACCAGTTTGTAATGCGTGTTAACAATGAAACACCTTTTTCAACTTTTTCTACGCTGATAGGTGCTGGGGCAGAAGGGGTGATACCTCTTACTGCTGCGACTTGTTTTACTGCTTTCACTTCTGGTGCTGCGTGGTTGTGTACTTCTTCTTCAGTTGGCATTTCTACCATTTGATAGCTACGTGGACCATCTTCTGCACTGTCATCACTCTTAATGCGTGTAATCGTGTAGTTAGGTGTTTCCAAGTGGATATTTGGAATCAAGACAACCTCAACGCCAGTGCGCTGCTCGATTTTATGAATGTCAGCACGTTTTTCATTGAGTAAGAAAGTGGCAGCTTCAACAGGCAATTGAACCTGAATCGCTTTACTGTTTTCTTTCATTGCTTCTTCTTGCGTGATACGCAAGATGTGAAGCGCTGTTGATTCGATACCGCGGATATGACCAGTGCCGTGGCAACGTGGGCAAGGAATGTGGTTGCTTTCGCCTAAGCTTGGACGTAAACGTTGACGTGAAAGCTCTAATAGACCAAATCGTGAAATTTTGCCAGTTTGAACGCGTGCACGGTCGTGATGCAAAGCTTCGCGTAAACGGTTTTCAACGTCACGTTGATTGCGTTGGCTTTCCATATCGATAAAGTCGATGACCACCAAGCCGCCTAAATCGCGTAAACGCAATTGACGTGCAACTTCTTCAGCGGCTTCTAGGTTAGTGTTGAAAGCGGTATGTTCAATGTCGCTACCCTTAGTAGAGCGCCCTGAGTTCACGTCTACAGAAACCAAGGCTTCAGTATGGTCAATTACGATAGCGCCGCCTGAAGGCAAGCGCACTTCGCGTGAGAATGCTGTTTCGATTTGGTGTTCGATTTGGAAACGTGAGAATAACGGTGTTTCGTCTTGGTATAACTTAACGCGGGCCACATGGCCGGGCATCACGTGGTTCATGAACTGGATGGCTTGTTCATGGATATCAGGCGTATCGATGAGGATTTCACCAATGTCCGGTTGGAAGTAATCGCGAATGGCGCGAATCACTAGGCTGCCTTCTTGATAAATCAAGAAAGGACCGTTTTGAATGGTTGAGGCACCTTCTACAGCATTCCAAAGTTGGAGAAGGTAGCTTAAGTCCCATTGCAATTCTTCAAGGTTGCGGCCGATACCTGCGGTACGGGCAATAATACTCATGCCGTTTGGCACTTCTAATTGCGCCATAATGTCACGGAGTTCGTTACGGTCTTCGCCTTCAATGCGGCGTGAAACGCCACCGCCACGTGGATTATTTGGCATTAAGACCAAATAACGACCAGCAAGCGATATAAATGTTGTAAGAGCAGCGCCTTTGTTACCACGTTCGTCTTTGTCGACCTGAACGATCAGCTCTTGACCTTCTTTTAGGACGTCTTGAATACGTGCACGGCCACCTTCAACATCGTTTTGGAAGTAGCTGCGTGCTACTTCTTTGAATGGCAGGAAGCCGTGCCTATCAGTGCCGTAATTCACAAAGGCAGCTTCAAGTGATGGCTCAATGCGTGTAATGACGCCTTTGTAGATATTGCTCTTACGTTGTTCTTTACCAGCAGATTCGATATCAAGGTCGATTAGACGTTGACCATCGACAATCGCAACGCGCAGCTCTTCAGACTGGGTTGCATTAAATAACATGCGTTTCATTGTGTTGACTCCCACGCTCAGAGCGGGTTTGCAGATGTTGCTATGTGAATAGCAGGGTGGAAGGACTAGGTTTGAATATGTAGGTTAATGCCATAAGTCAGCGTGTTGTTAACACTACACAGTAAATCTGCCAGAAACTTGCTTGGACTGAACTAAACACTTTATCAATTACACTGCTAACTTACATGCTCTATGGCTTTTGTCCTGGCCATTTCAGCGGGTGATTTCTTTTTATGAAAGTTTTTCACCTTTAAATCTGAACTGTTTTTATACGTATCAGATTGAATTCGTTAACGAAGTAACTCGTTTTGTGTTTTATAAAGCCGTATTGCTTTTATTCTGTCTTTTAATTTAGATTCGGTTTAGCTGACATATCAGCTAAAATTCAAATTGCTAGCATTTCCAGGCCGCGCCATCGCTTATACTCTAGGTATTGCAATTCATCCGCAGCGGCTTGAGCGCTTTAATATTTAGTACATAAAATCGCTACTTATTTTATTTGGCGAGCGAGATTAACCAAGGTATCTTTTAAGACTTTCAATTCATTCGTTGAAGAAGCGCTGAGCGCATATACTTCAATAGTTTCGTAGTATAGGTGAGATGACAAATTTAAGCAAAATAAGTAATGAAATTAGTGAATCAAGTGCGGCAATGCTAGAAATTGATGAGGCTAGTGAAGGTCAACGCATTGATAATTTCCTCACCAAAACGCTAAAGGGCGTTCCTAAAAGTCATCTTTATCGCATTCTTCGTAGTGGAGAAGTGCGCGTCAACAAAAAGCGCATTGATGCTACCTATAAACTCGTGATGGGTGATTTAGTTCGTATTCCGCCGATACGGGCAACAGTGGCACAGGTGGATGTAGAAAAACAAAAGCCAGTGACTGCGCGTTTAGAAAAGTGCATCGTCTTTGAAGATGACGCGATGCTCGTGCTCGACAAGCCCGCTGGGATGGCTGTACACGGTGGTAGTGGTGTGAGTAAGGGGGTAATTGAGCAGTTAAGGCTTGAGCGCCCTCAGGCGAAGTTTTTAGAGTTGGTTCATCGTTTAGATCGTGAAACGTCAGGTGTGCTAATGGTAGGTAAAAAACGCAGTGCTCTAGTTGCCTTGCACGAAGCGATGCGTCGTAATCAAATGGATAAACGTTACTTCATGCTGGTTAAGGGGCATTGGACTGAAAAGAAAAAACATGTCATCTTAACGCTACAGAAGTATTTGCTTGAAAACGGCGAGCGTCGTGTGAGCGTGATGACAGGCCGTCCTGACCCAAGAGCAGAGGATGAGGGGCAAACTTCAGAGACAATTTTTCATCTTAAAGCCCATTATGGTGATTTTAGTTTGCTGGAAGCTCAGCTGATTACTGGTCGCACGCATCAATTACGTGTGCAATTGGCGCATTTGGGTTTTCCAATTGCAGGCGATGATAAGTACGGTGATTTTGCGCTTAATAAGACATTGCAAAAGCAGGGTTTGAAGCGCATGTTTTTGCACTCAGCTGAAACCAATATTCGTCATCCCCTCACAGCAGAAAAGCTCAAGCTGATTGCGCCTTTGCCACTAGAGCTAGATAAATTTCTCAAAAAACTCGCTTCAGAAAACTAAAATATTAAAATGCAGAATAATTACGATTTAATCATTTTTGATTGGGACGGGACCTTAGCTAACTCTACTCAATTGATTGTAGATGCTATATGTAAGGGCAGCGTGGAAGTTGGCTTGCCAGAACCAACGCAAGCAGCAGCGAGTGGCATTATTGGTTTGGGTTTTCGTGAGGCTGTATACGACTTGTTTGGTCGTATACCCGATACGCAATTAGCCGAACTTACGGCACGTTATACCTATTACTATGGCCTTGGTGAAGACAATATTCCGCTATTTGATGGCGTCCCTGAAACGATTGCCCATTTGACTGAAAGGGGTGTGCCGCTTGCAGTGGCGACAGGCAAAGGTCGTCGCGGCTTAAATAAAGCATTATCGAATAGCGGTATTGCGCATCACTTCATTGCGACACGTTGTGTAGATGAGTGCCACTCTAAGCCTCATCCGCAAATGATTTTAGATTTGATGGATGAAGTGGGGGCATTACCTGAGCGCACATTAATGATTGGCGATACTAGTTTTGATTTGCAGATGGCTAAAAATGCAAACGTAACTAGCTTGGGTGTGACTTACGGGGCACATCCTTTGGAGCGTTTGTTGCCACATGAGCCATTGGCGCATTTTAATCGATTCAGGGATTTAAGTGATTGGCTTAAAGCAAGCGTGTAAAGATGACTGGTCAGCGCATTATTTGTAAAAGTGAAGAGTTGCTTGAAAAGGGCATGGGTGTTCGCTTTTCGTTACCTGAGCTTGGTGAGCGTGTGACGGCTTTTGCTGTGAGGTTTAATGGTGTGGCTTATGCATACATTAATCAATGCGCGCATCTGCCCGTCGAGCTTGATTGGAATGAAGGAGATTTCTTCACTCGAGAGCTGGATTACTTAATCTGTGCGACACATGGCGCTCAATATGAGCCGCATACAGGGTATTGCGTACTTGGTCCATGCCAAGGCAAACGATTAAGGCCTTTGATCGTTGATGAACATAATGGTGTAATTTCTATTACACTAAACGAAAGTTAATTTGATTCAATATTTTAAGAGAGAGTTACATGTCTGACAGCGAACAAAATTCATCTAATTGGGAACGTGAAGTTTTAGAAAAATTAGCATTTCAATCACTAAAAGAACAAAAGCGTAATCGTTTTTGGGGTGTGTTCTTTAAGACACTTACCTTTGTTTGGCTATTTTTAATGCTGTTTTATATGCTGCATTGGATAGGGGGTACTAGTGGAAATAGCGCAGAAGACCATACTGCCTTGATTGATATCCAAGGTGAGATTGGTGCGCAAGATCAAGTGAATGCAGACTCTGTGATTTCTAGTCTGCATGATGCTTATGATAACAAGCATACCAAAGGCGTGATTTTGCGCATTAATAGTCCCGGCGGCAGTCCTGTGCAAGCAGGTATTATTAATGATGAAATTAGACGTCAACGTAAACTGCACCCAGAGATTCCTGTATATGCAGTCGTTGAGGATATTTGCGCTTCTGGCGGTTATTACATCGCAGTTGCGGCAGATAAAATCTATGTCGATAAGGCGAGTATTATTGGCTCGATTGGCGTGTTGATGGATGGTTTTGGTTTCACTGGCGCCATGGCAAAATTTGGTGTTGAACGTCGCTTGATGACCGCCGGCGAAAACAAAGCCATGTTAGATCCTTTCTCACCAGTGAACCCTAAACATAAAGTTTTAGCGCAAGCGATGCTAGATGAAGTGCATCAGCAATTCATTAGCGTGGTTCGTCAAGGGCGAGGTAATCGACTTAAAGAAACGCCAGAGACTTTTAGCGGGTTGTTCTGGAGCGGTGAGGCGGGTATTAAGATGGGCCTGGCTGACGAATTAGGTAGCTATGAGTATGTTGCTCGTGAAGTGATTAAACAGGAAAATATTGTGGATTTCACTGCATCGGAAGGTTTGGCTGATCGTGTTGCAAGAAAATTTGGCGCTTCAATGACGCAGTCAATGTTTAAAGGCATGGGGTTGCATTAGACATTTAGCGCAGTCAGTAAATAAAAAAAGGGCAGATTAAAATCTGCCCTTTTTTAATATTTAAACTTTAATTAATTCAATAGAAACCTAGTGTTGTGTTTTTTCTTTGAAGTAATTAATTAAGCTGTTGGTTGAACCATCATGGTCAGTAATTTTGTTGTTGCCAGACAATTGTGGCAGGATTTTTTGTGCGATTTGTTTACCAAACTCCACACCCCATTGATCAAATGAGTTGATGTTCCAGATAATGCCTTGAACAAAAATCTTGTGCTCATAAAGTGCAATTAACTTACCTAGGGCTCTAGGTGTCAGCTCATCAATCAAAATGGTATTAGTAGGGCGATTGCCACCAAAGACACGGTGGGGCATCAGTTCCATAATCAAATGGTGATCTAAGCCTTGCTCTTCAAGCTCAGCTTTTACTTCTTTTGCTGTCTTGCCTTGCATTAGCGCTTTTGTTTGCGCAAAGATATTTGAAACGAGGATCTTATGGTGTTCGTTGCCATTTTCACCGATTTTGTATTGGCTACGTAAAGGAACTAAGAAATCGCAAGGGATTAACTTATTGCCTTGATGAATCAATTGGTAGAAAGCGTGTTGGCCGTTGGTTCCAGCTTCACCCCAAATGATCGGGCCAGTGGTGTAGGTAATTCGTTCACCAGCACGGCTGATGAATTTACCATTACTTTCCATGTCGCCTTGTTGTAAGTAGGCGGGGAATCTTGATAGACCTTGATCGTAAGGCAAAATCGCTTGTGTTTCAGCTTCAAAGAAGTTGTTATACCAAACACCTAGCATTGCCAAAATAACTGGCATATTCTTTTCCAAAGGTGCTGTTCTGAAATGATTGTCCATTTCATGAGCACCTTCTAGCAGGGCTTCAAAGTTGTCCATGCCGATATACAAGGCAATCGATAAACCAATCGCAGACCATAATGAATAACGGCCGCCCACCCAGTCCCAAAATTCAAACATATTCGATGGGTCAATGCCGAACTCTTGCACTGCCATAGCATTGGTTGAAAGCGCGACGAAGTGCCTTGCAATGTGCGCGTGGTCTTTTGCTGACTGGAGGAACCATGTACGTGCAGAACGTGCATTGGTCATCGTTTCTTGCGTGGTAAATGTTTTTGAAGCAACGATAAATAGTGTTGTTTCAGGGTCGCAAACTTCTAAAGCTTGCGCCAAGTGTGTGCCATCAATGTTTGAAACGAAATGAACGTTTAGGTCTTTTTGAGCATAAGCTTTTAGCGCTGTACATACCATCACAGGGCCTAAGTCTGAACCGCCAATACCAATATTCACAATATCAGTAATGCGCTTGCCACTATAGCCAAGCCATTTGCCACTACGCACGCTATCGCTGAATGTACGCATTTGCGCCAAGACGCGATTTACTTCAGGCATCACATCTTTGCCATCCACAAGCACAGGTTTGTTGCTACGATTACGAAGTGCAGTGTGTAATACCGCACGGTTTTCAGTAAAGTTAATCTTCTCACCAGAGAACATCTTTTCACGCCATGCTTCAATATCGCTTTGGCGCGCTAAGTTAGTGAGCAAAGTCATGGTCTTTTCAGAGATTCTTTGCTTAGAGTAATCCAACAAAAAGTCGTTGAATTTTAATGAGAATTTATCAAATCTCTTTGGGTCTTCTGCAAACATATCACGCATTTGCAAAGGGAAGATTTCTTGAAAGTGCTCGTTAAGTGCTTGCCAAGCTGGCGAATTTGTTGGATTAGTCATGCTTTTTTATTCGGTTGGTTTTGCAGTATTATAATTTATTTAGGCCTGTTTGATTTGTAAAATTACACCACTAAGTGGCGGAAGTGTAATTACGATGGATTGCCCATGCCCCATCCAGCTTGTTTTTTCTGTTTTTATCGCTGTTCCGTTGCTGGTATTGCTGCCACCATAATATTGCGCGTCGCTATTAAAGATTTCAGCATAAACCCCAGTTTCAGGGACGCCTAGACGGTAGTTTTCTCTTGGCACAGGCGTAAAGTTAAGCAATATTAATACAAAACTGCCATCACGTGCGCGCCGGATGTAACTCAATACAGATTGATCCATATCTTGGCAGTCTATCCAATCAAAACCTTGTGGCTGAAAGTCTAATTCGTGCAGTGCGGTTAGGTTTGCATAGAGATGATTTAGATCATGACAGGCAAGTTTAACGCCTTGATGCCAATGTGAGTCTAGTAAATGCCAGTCTAGACTTGCATTGACGTTCCATTCACGGCCTTGTCCAAACTCATTGCCCATAAAGTTAAGCTTTTTACCTGGACTACACATTTGATGCGTCATTAATAAACGTAAATTAGCGAATTTTTGCCAGGCATCTCCCGGCATTTTGTCGAGCAATGAATGTTTACCGTGCACGACTTCATCATGCGAAAACGGCAAGACAAAATTTTCGCTGTATGCATAAAGTTGGCCGAAGGTCAGCTTGTTGTGATGGTAGCGGCGATAAACAGGATCGTTTTCAAAATAGGCGAGGGTGTCGTTCATCCAGCCCATATTCCACTTCATGGAGAAGCCTAATCCACCAAGATACACAGGGCGTGAAATCATTGGCCAAGAGGTTGATTCCTCAGCGATGGTAAATGCGCCAGCAAATTCTTCGTGCACCATAATATTGAGTTGTTTTAAAAACTCAATCGCATCTAAATTCTCGCGACCACCAAATTTATTTGGTAGCCATTGGTCTGCTTTGCGAGAGTAGTCCAAATAAAGCATGGAGGCTACAGCATCAACTCTTAAGCCATCAATATGAAACTCATTAAGCCAATAATGTGCGTTTGCAATCAGGAAGTTACGGACTTCATTGCGGCCGTAATTGAAAATATAGGTGCCCCAATCCTGGTGCTCACCAAGTCTTGGATCTTCATGCTCATAAAGTGCGGTGCCGTCAAAGCGGGCAAGTGCCCAATCATCTTTAGGGAAATGACCTGGTACCCAATCTAAAATTACACCAATATTGGCAGCGTGGCAGGCATCTACAAAGAAGCGGAAATCATCTGGCGTGCCATAACGATTAGTTACACCAAAGTAGCCTGTGGTTTGATAGCCCCATGACTCATTCAGTGGGTGCTCAGAAACAGGCATAAGCTCAATATGGGTATAGCCCATGTCTTTGACGTTGCCAATGAGTTGGGTGGCAAGTTCGCGATAGTTTAGAAAATTGCCATGTTCATCGCGGCGCCAAGAGCCTAAATGCACCTCGTAGCAATTAAATGGTGCGTGTAGCCATTGAGATTCTGCACGTTGCTTAAGCCATGCTTGATCTTGCCACTGGTATTGGTGAAGTGAGCTTACTTTTGCAGCTGAACCAGGGCGTGCTTCAAAACAAAAGCCATAAGGGTCAGTTTTGACCAAGATATTACCAGTATGGCGTTGGCAAATTTCAAATTTATACAGTGCATCCGCTTTTAGTCCAGGAATGAATATTTCCCAAACACCGCTGGAACCATGGACACGCATAGGATTAACTCGGCCATCCCAGTTATTAAAACTGCCAACCAAGCTTACGCGCTCTGCATTTGGCGCCCATACCGCGAAGCGAACGCCATCAACTCCCTGATGGGTGCATAGTTGAGCGCCTAGGGTTTTGTATGCTTGCTTTAGATTGCCCTCACCAAATAGATGTAGTTCATCGCTAGTAATCATTGGCGCAAACGAATAGACATCGTAAGTTTCTATGAATTGATCATGTTGGTGAATGCGAATTTTGCATGGTGTACTGATTGTAGATTTACCTTGCCATTCAAAAAAGCCTTGTTCATGGGTTTTGGTCAGTTGTTCCCAACCATTGGGCGTGAAGACATCCAGTCCTGTCGTATATGGCATAAAGCAGTTTAAAGTGTATGTTTTTAAACTACTTTTTTCTGATTTTTCTTGATGAAACCCCAAAAAAGCGAAGGGGTCGTGATGTTTAGCATCAAGAATCAGGTTTAGTTGAGTATTTTGCTTTAGTTTTGACAAGGTTATTTTCTAAAAAATATTTACGAAAAGCCCACTAATTCTACTAGATTGTGGCTATCTAACGTGCTTATAATGATTCTAGGAGAAACAATATACCGCAAAAACTCATGAACACTTCACTATCATTTAGGATCTACTGAAGGTGAATGTCAAGTGTAAAACTATAAAATAGGGGCGAATCATGCAGCAGGAGATGGCTTCAACACGTTTTGTTAGTAACCTAACCAAAAATACGGTCGCATTAATATTGGCTGGCGGACGAGGCAGCCGCCTAAAAGACCTAACAGATCTGCGTGCCAAGCCTGCAGTCCCTTTTGGCGGTAAATTCCGTATTATTGATTTCCCATTATCGAATTGTATTAACTCGGGTATACGTCGTGTTGGGGTTGCAACTCAGTATAAATCTCATAGTTTGATGCAGCATATTCAACGCGGATGGGGCTTTTTACGTGGGGAGTTTAATGAGTTTGTTGAGTTGTGGCCTGCACAACAACGTATTGAAGAGCAATGGTACAAAGGCACAGCGGATGCTGTATTCCAAAACTTAGACATTATTCGCAATATTCGTGCTGAATACGTGCTGATTTTAGCGGGCGACCATATTTACAAAATGGACTATGGTCAAATGCTGGCTTCACACGTTCGCAATAAAGCTGATATGACGGTGGCTTGTATTAATGTACCGATTAATGACGCAAAAGCTTTTGGTGTGATTGGTGTGAATGAAGAGGATCGTGTGATCGACTTCAAAGAGAAGCCTGAGCATCCAGATGCTTTGCCAGGTGACCCAACACAAGCATTTGCCAGCATGGGCATTTATGTCTTCTCCGCCGCTTTCTTGTACGAACAATTAATACGAGATGCAGATGATCCTAAGTCTGAACATGACTTCGGTAAAAATATTATTCCACAGATTATTAATAAATATCGTGTTTACGCCCACCGATTTACTGACAGTTGTGTAGGCGGCGAGAAAGGTGATTATTACTGGCGTGATGTTGGTACAGTTGATGCTTATTGGGAAGCTAACATGGAGCTCACTAAAGTGACGCCTGAGCTTAATTTGTATGATAGCGATTGGCCGATTTGGACTTATCAAGAGCAATTACCGCCAGCTAAGTTTGTGTTTAATAACGAAGGAAGGCGTGGTACAGCAACCGACTCGTTAGTTTCAGGCGGTTGTATTATCAGTGGCGCTAATATCAATCAATCTGTGCTTTTTTCAAATGTTAGAGTGCACAGTTTTAGTACGATTGAGGACTCTGTTATTTTGCCTCAAGTTGAAATTGGTCGAAATGTAAAATTGAAGCGTGTTGTGATTGATAAAGGCACGGTTATTCCTGATGGAATGGAAGTAGGCTTTGATTTGGAGCTAGATCGCAAACGGTTCCATGTGTCAGAAAAAGGAATTACTTTGGTAACGGCAGCCATGCTTGGTTCGCCTACCCATCGAATAAGATAACTTAACAAGAAGGACCATAATGTCAGCGGTGCAACCTAAGCTTTACCTTAATCTATATTGGCATATGCACCAACCCGATTATCGGGACACCATTACAGGGCAGTATGTGTTGCCTTGGACTTACCTACACGCCATGAAGGACTACACTGACATGGCGTATCATTTAGAAGAAAATCCTAAGGCGCGTGTCACATTTAACTTCGTGCCTGTGCTGTTGGATCAGATCGAAGATTACACCGACCAATTTAAGACTAACCATATTCGAGACCCATTGCTCGCTTTGCTTGTGCGTGACAATCTTGAATACTTATCCAAAGAAGAGCGCTGCCTAATCGTTGATAGTTGCTTTAAGAGCCATCATGAAAAGATGTTGGAGCCATTTGCGCATTACCAACGTTTGCTTAATATTTATAATGCATTGCGCGTCCAGGGCTCTACTGCATCCAACTATTTGTCAGGCCAATATATGGCCGACTTGTTGGTGTGGTACCACCTCGCATGGACGGGTGAAAGTATTCGCAGGCACAATTCATTTGTGCAAGGCTTAATGGAAAAAGGTAGTCAGTTTAGCGTTGAGGAACGACATGGCTTATTTGCGCTGATTGGCGATTTGATGAGTGATTTAATACCTCGATATAAGAAGTTACAGAATGCTGGTCAGATCGAAATTTCCAGCACACCGCATTACCATCCTATCTTGCCTTTGTTGTTAGATTTTAAATCTACACGCGATGCCATGCCGTTTGCACCATTGCCTTCATGTCAAAGCTATCCTGGCGGCAGAGTTCGAGCGAAAGCGCATATTCATTCTGCACAAATAACCCATGAAAAACGTTTTGGTAAAACACCTGTTGGAATGTGGCCTGCGGAGGGAGCGGTTTCAAATGCGGGTTTGTTATTGATGGCTGAGCAAGGTGTGAAATGGGCGGCAACGGGCGAGGGTGTGTTGGCCAATAGTTTATATAAATCATCCGAAACCGGCACTATCCCAAGTCGCCACGAATACCTTTATCAGCCTTATCAAGTAAGCAATGGTAGCAACGAGATTGTTTGCTTCTTTAGAGATGATCATTTATCAGACAAAATTGGGTTTGAATACTCTAAATTACATGCTAGTGAAGCAGTAGCTGACTTTATCGGCTCGTTGGAAGCAATTCATGCTAATAATGACAGTGGTGACAGCCGTGTAGTGAGTGTAATTTTGGATGGTGAAAATGCTTGGGAATATTACCCATATAACGCCTTTTACTTCTTGAGTGAACTTTACGAGGCTCTGACGTCACATCCTAATATTGAGATGACAACCTTTAGCGACATCGTCGCCAATACCAAAAAGCCTCTTACTGCTTTACCCAAAATTGCTGCAGGCAGTTGGGTGTATGGTAGCTTTAGTACCTGGATAGGTTCGCCGGATAAGAATTTAGGTTGGGATTTGCTTTGTGATGCCAAGAAAAAATACGACGAAGTCATGGAGTCAGGCATGTTGAATACTAATGAAATTGCCGCGGCCGAGCATCAACTGTCTATTTGTGAAGGTTCAGATTGGTTTTGGTGGTTTGGTGATTACAACTCATCGGTGAGTGTTGATAGTTTTGATAGGCTATATCGTCGAAATCTAAGCAATCTCTATCGCTTATTAAAACTACCTGCACCAACATCTCTTAGCAAGCCCATCAGCGTCGGCGGTGGTGATCCGGCAGTTGGTGGCACAATGCGACGTGGGCAAGAGGGCGAGTAAATTGTCCTATATCTCTCATGTTCTTGAGCAAAGGCGCGCGGGTGTCTTGTTGCACATTACTTCATTGCCGAAAGGCGATTTAGGCCAAGATGCGTTTAAGTTCGTAGATTTTCTATCTCGCGTTGGCGCAACCGTTTGGCAAACGTTGCCGCTCAATATGACACATGCGGATGGTTCGCCATATCAGTGTTTATCAGCGCATGCTGGCAATCCTGATTTGATTAGTTTGGAAAACTTAAAAGAACAACAATGGCTCTCACAAAGCGATATTGACTCTGGGTTAGACAAAGCTGAATTGATGGCAGTCGCCTTTAAGAATTTTAATCGTATTAATATACCGCAAGCGCAAGCCAACTTTATACGCTTCATTAAGCAACAAGCACATTGGCTTGATGATTTTGCTTTGTTTATTGCTTTGCGGCAGTCTTACCATTATGTCTCTTGGAGTGATTGGCCTAGCGCACTTAAATTGCGTCAACTTGATGCAATTAAACAAGCACAATCAGATTTTGCCGATGATATTGCGCTGGAGAAATTTAAGCAGTTTGTTTTCTTTGAGCAATGGCATGCGCTAAAGGAGTATGCCAACAGCAAGAACATTGCCTTGTTTGGGGATATTCCTATTTTTATTTCTTACGATAGCGCTGATGTTTGGGCGCAACCTGAAATATTCAAATTGGATGAAGATTTAAACATGACGGTTGTTGCTGGTGTACCGCCAGATTATTTCTCTGAAACTGGTCAGCGCTGGGGTAATCCGCATTACAACTGGTCCGCCATGAAAGCGGATGGCTTTAAATGGTGGCTAGCGCGCATGCGCACCCAAAATGCTTTATTTGATATGGTGCGAATTGATCATTTTAGAGGGCTTGAAGCTGCATGGGAGATTCCTGCAGATGAACCAACTGCTATCAATGGTGCATGGGAGTTAGCACCTGGAGAGGCGCTGCTTGAGGCAGTCATTAAACATCTGCCACTCATCACATTGGTGGCTGAAGATTTGGGCATTATTACGGATGAAGTGAATGCGCTACGTGAAAAATTCGACTTGCCGGGGATGAAAATTCTACAGTTCGCTTTTGATGGTAGTGCCGAGAATCCATATCTGCCTGAAAAAATCACTCAAAACAGTGTTGTCTATACTGGTACGCATGACAACGATACTAGTCTAGGTTGGTATCAGGGACTTAATGAAGACCAAAAAACGATTTTCCATCGCTACTTGAACGAGCATGGTTATGTTGAGGGCAATTCAGTGGATATGCCTTTTGTGCTGATTGATATAGCGCTCGCAAGTAATGCAACGCTGGCAATTATTCCGATGCAGGACATCTTGAAGCTTGATAGTGCTGACCGTATGAACACACCCGGGACGATGGAAGGTAATTGGCAATGGCATTTTAATTGGACGCAGTTAGACGATGGTGTAGTTCAAGCTCTGGAGCATTCTATTTTCCATAACAAACGCAATCCAAACGCGCTGAGAGGCTAATGATGGCACTTAGAGTTGGGGTTGATGTTGGCGGTACCAATCTACGTGTAGGTGTCGTGGATGATTTAAACATTATTCATGAAACTCGTTACCATGCTGATTTTACCAATCTATGTAAAACCAATTCAGCGGATATTGCTTGGCAAAAAATCATTGCCGTAACAACCGAAATTTTGCATAAAGTGCTAAGCGAATACCCTCTAGTTACATCTATTGGTATTGGTTTTCCTGGCTTTATTGATCCACTCAATGGACATGTTGCTCAATCCCCGAATTTGCCAGGCTTGTTGGATGTGAATTTGGCGGGTGACTTATCTGCGGTCATTAAGCGCCCTGTGGTCGTTGAGAATGACGCATTGGCTGCGGCCTATGGTGAGTATCAGTTAATGAAAATTCCTAATGCTGAAGGCCTAATTTTTATAGGCTTGGGTACTGGCGTTGGTGGTGGTTTGATTCAAGCTGGCAAAGCGGTTCCTGGTGAACATGGTTTTGCGATGGAGGTGGGACATATCATAACAAAGCCTAATGGCCGTTTATGTGGGTGCGGCAATTACGGCTGTTTGGAGCAATATGCATCAGCCACAGGCATTAGCAAAAGTTATGAGGAATTATCAGGGATCAATCTCCCTGCACATGAAATAGCCGAACGGGCGGCGCAAGGTGAATTAAAAGCCAAACAAGCCTATGAAATCGCTGCAATAGCTTTGGCGCAGAGCTTGGCACATATATTAAAAGTGCTTGATGTGAAGCGAGTATTGATTGGCGGTGGAGTCAGTCAAGCTTGGCATTTAATGGAAACAAGCTTTAACCATCAATTTGAAGCAGACCTAATTCCAGTATTGCGTGGTCGCGTTCAAGTCGAAATATCATCTACAGGTGACAAGGCTGGCATTGTGGGCGCAGCCTTGTTGTCTGCATCCAAGACTTAATTAATTAACTTGGTTCGTCAGGGCGCTGTGCAATGATTTGACAGGCTAGGGCGCTTGCATAGGGCAGTGATTGCAAGGCTAGCATGCTCACCCATAGTTCAGCATCTATATTGCCAAAGCCGCGTGTAATCAACATCGCTAAGCTGCAAATAATCAGCAAGATGAGCAAAGTGACTTCTTCAATAATCGGATTAAGAATCTGTAGCTTATTGATGCTGACTTTACCTTTTGCCGTTACTTTAAATACACCGTCTTTTTTGATGATGCCCATCATCACGCCTCGCGCAATCGCATGAGAGAGCCCCAAACTTGCAAGCGAGGCGCCAAAGATATCTTTCCAGCTGCAATTCATGGTCTTGCGATAAAGCACGGGACCCAATGCAGCTTTAATTCCTAGGAAGCAGAGGATAGGGGTGATCATAATAGTCACTGGCAAGCTAAATGCGGTTGGAAATGCCAACATTGCAACAGTCCAAGCAATTGAGCCGATGGTAAAAATTAGTTGAAGTGCATCACCTAACCAACCAAACCAACCTGTTAAGAAGTGATAGCGTTGACCAAATGTAAGCGTTGAATCACCAATCAGTTTTGGTAAATGATGTTTAAGGATTTGCATCGCGCCAAAGGCCCAACGGAAGCGCTGAGACTTCAAAGCTTTGAAGTCGGAAGGGGTGAGGCCGCGACCAAAGGTGTCGTCAATGTAGCGTAGCTCGTAGCCATTTTCTAGCAGGCGTAAGCCTAATTCAGTATCTTCGCAAATGCACCATTCAGACCATTTGCCAAAGTCCACTAAAGGTTGATGACGAACTAACGTCATCGTACCATGCTGAATGAGCGCATTACGCTCATGGCGGTGATGCATGCCGATACGGAAGAAGCCTTCAAACTCCCAATTGCTCATACGACGGAAAAAGTTATTTTCCCAATCGCGATGGGCTTGAGGTGCTTGAACTACAGCCACCTTAGGATCCGCAAAGTGCGGTACTAAGTCAGAAAGCCAATCTGGCGTCACTTCGTAATCAGCATCGACTACACCGACCACTTGAGTTTTTGGATTGGTTTGGTCTAGGGCAAAGTTAAGTGCACCCGCTTTAAAACCCGGCCATTGTGGTAAATGGAAGAATCGGAAATTATCTGGCATTTTCGCCATGTATTCTTCAATAGGTTTCCACTTTGTTTCGTCTTTAGTGTTGTTGTCCACCACAATCACTTCAAAGTTTGTGTAATTGAGTTTTGCAAGACTTTCAATGGTGGTAATCACCATCGCAGGTGGTTCGTTGTAGCATGCGAGATGAATAGAGACGAATAGCTCTTGATCTGCAGGAACAGGAACGGCACGTTTGTAAGCGCGGTTCCATTTAGCCTTAAACATGACTTCACTGAATTCAACACCGTAAATCATTAGTACCGCAGAAGTCAGCCCCATGCCGATAATGAGCGCAATCAGCACTACAAAATCTCGCAGGGTGTAGTAGTAATCGCCAGGCAGATTCCAAGCGACAACAAGTGTGGTAATACATGCTTGTAGCAAGATAGCCATAGAGAAGCGGCCACCCAAGCCCCAATGTCTAAAGCGATAGCCGATAAATAGAATAGGGAAGAAACCTAATAAACTTGCCCATAACGCTTTTTCTTCCCAGCGGTCATCTTTAGGGACTGCGCCTTGCAGTGAGTATTTCTCATTTCGCTCAGCATCAAACATACCCCAATACGCGCCAGCCCAGCCTTCAAGCTTTTGTTTCCAAGGCTGGTCAAACGCTTCCATCAAGTAGTAGTCGTAATTTTTATGTGCAGTTTTGGCTAAAAACTCCCGAACGAAACGCGCTTGATTTACATCGGAAGCTTCAGCTGCCCCAAGTGTTGGTCCGTGGCTAGGCCACCCAATTTCAGTAATAACTATCTTCTTACGTGGATAAGCATCCATCAACTCGTCATAGCGTTGCAGCGCATAATCTACAGCTTTTTCGACAGGCACACCTTCGTGGTAAGGCAATAGATGCACAGCAATATAATCCACATGTTTAACTAACTCTGGATTTTTAAGCCAGACGTGCCAGGGCTCTGCGGTTGAGATGGGGATTTGAGAAGACTTTCTGACTTCATCTAAATAGCTAAACAGCTCTTCTATTGGCAAGTCATTACGAAGTAATGATTCATTGCCAACAATGGCGCGTTCAATATGAGGATAGTTTTTAATCTTTTCTTTTAAAGCGTCCACTTCACGGCGGTTTGCGTTCAAATCACCGCTAATCCAAGCGCCAGCCGTGACTTCAAAGCCCAAATTAGAGGCAAGTGCAGTGACCTCACTGTTCTCCAATGCACCATAAATGCGAATACGGTTAGTGAGCGGTCTTAAGATTTTTAAATCCTTTACCAGTTCTGCTGTGCTTGGGTATTCTTTTTCCAGAGGGCTTTGGTTTTCTTGGAAACCACTATAAGCAAAACCATTCACAATAGGTGGTGCATTCATCACTGGCAAAGCGCGGTTTGAAACGCTCCAAATGCCGAAGTGTATGAGTGCAATAACACTCGCAAACAACAACGGTTTTATGTAACGCTTAAAAAATGGGAGCATAAAAGATAGTTTTTCTAAATGATTAAATTGCAGATTTCCGTTTTGTTGGCCAGTTAGCCCATGCAATTAAGCTGCAAAGGATTAACCAAATGATTGCCAATAAATTAGTTGGCTCTTTATATAAGCAAATTGCGGCGCTAGTAAATAGCAACGTAGATAGTATGCGGTAAGCCACAGATTTTGGGTTTAGGCTGTGTTCAAGTAGCTGTAAACCTATTGATAGCTGCAATACAGGTAAGGCGTATAGGCAGATTGCGAAGTCGCGATAACGTCCATCGGTGATGAGTAAGTAGTTTGCACTCAATGCTGCTAGCAGAATAAAACTTAGTGAGAGGTGGCTGATTTTTTTGGCTGTTTTGTTGGCCTTAAAGACATAGGCGGGGATACTAAATACGCAAACCAATCCAAGCAAGGCTAAACTGCCTAGCGCAACCCATTCATTTTTTGTACGGCAAGCAGTGAGCAAGTATTCTGATTGTAGAAGTGTCGACATTCCTGCAAGCGCCCCAAGCAGCGTTAGGCTGAAGATTTGGCTTTTTGTGCGGATATTGAGAATGAATGCCCAAACTAAAAACAGAAGTGACCCAATCAGCCCAGCATATATGGCTGATTGTCCGTCATGCCTTTCTGCCATGTCTCCTAGAAAAGGAAATTTAGGTTTGAGGTCAGTATTAAAGATGCCCCAATATCCACCAACAGTACCTTCCAAGCCGCGTTTCCATGGTTGGTCAACCGCTTCAATCAAGTTGTAATTCCAATGTTTTTCATCCGCAACTTTTAAAAAGCTACGCATATAGAAAGCTTGATTGAGCGCGCTAGGTCGGGCACCCTCTCGTTGACGTCCAACAGATGGCCAGCCAGTTTCGCCAATAAGAATCGGCTTCTTGAACGTGCTTGCTAGTAAGTTCATGACGTTTTGAGTGTGATCAATAGCACGTTCAATTGGCTGAGGCTGATCTTCCCAATAAGGTAGGATGTGCACGGTCACGAAATCAACAGAGCTTTCAAGTGCAGGGTGTTTACGCCAAAACTCCCAAACGTCGGCATAAGTTACAGGTACATGGGTTGCTGCTTTTGCACGTTCAATATAAGCCTTCATGGACGCTTCGGACTGCTCGCCTCTTAATAACACTTCATTGCCAATTACCAAAGCTTTAACGGTATCAGGGTATTTGTTAGCTACTTCAATGGCGAGTTTTAATTCTTTTTCGTTAAGCTTTTTAATCCAGCCTATCCATGCCCCAACATACACTTTCATACCTAATTTTGAGGCGGCTTCGGGCACGTAATCTAGGCCTTGCCCCACAGAATAGATGCGTACGCAAGCGAACTGTGTAGATAACTTGGCTAAGTCACTGTCAATTTGTTCGTGAGTGATGAAAGTATTAATGTCTAGTGGGGTCTGGCCTTTGTTGTAATAGGGTGAGTAAGAGACGCATTGTAATTTAGCATCTGTGGCTAGATTCGGCTCTGGCAGTTGAACAGGCTTGTTTTGATACCATAACCACAGTGAAAGCGTGAGCAATAAAACAAGATTAAAGGCACTAAAGCGCCAAGTAGTTTTCTGTGAAGGTGATGGACTTGAAGTTGTCATAAAATCCTGAGAATAAACCACGCAAATAACGCTTTAAACAAGCTCGTGTGGAGCTCGCTAGCGAAGCGCTTATGATAATCTAGCCAACACTCAAAAACAAAGTAAAAACATAAATTATCGAAAGATAAGGCAGGATATCTACTAAGCGAGTCTGCATCACGCTACAATACCGACTTTGTTAAATTCGCTTAAGAAAATCGCATGAAAAATCTCACGTTAATTGCTTTTTGTCTGTTGTGTATCAATATTGGCGTTGCCAGATCAGAAGAGCAGTTTGCTGGGCCTGATTTTACTGGGGTTTATAGTTGCAAAGGTCAAAATAATAAAGTGGGTGAGTATGAGGTTGTCGCAAGGCTAAAGCTTAATAAAGTGAGTAGCCATGGTGACTTTGGTGTTTATGACTTTAATACCGAAACAGAAAACTCTCTTGTTTATAAAGGTCAGGCAATCGCAAATGGTTATAAATTGGCGCTGACTTTTAATCTTTCAGATGGTCGCAGCGCAGAATATAGTACTGGAATTGCAGATATTCAGAAGGTTTCTAATACACGCTGGGCATATACTAATCACTATTACGAACCAGATGAAAATGGCGGTGATTACGGTTCTGAGTATTGCGTCATGAAAAAGGTTGTTAAAGTAACGAAGCTATCTAAGAAAATTAGAAAATCTTCTGTTGCCCCACCTGCAGTCGGTTAACTATTCGGATTTTTAACTAAACTGAATGCTTTTAATTCCTTAGCGAGTGCATCGCTCGCTAGAACCCCAAACTCTTTTACTCTCGCTGGGTAAATCATATCTTCTTTATTGCCTTGCATTTCTATTGCTGGATGACACATCAGCACTGGCGTGGCTTTGTCGCTTCTCACTTCTTTAAGCCATTTTTTTAAGCGGGCCATGTACTCTTCAGATGTGCCATTAAAACTATAAGCGCCTAATAAGTCACCCGAACACAAAAAGCCTTTTGCCTTTGCTTTATTCTCAAACGAGTTCGATCCTAATGCCCTAATAATAAAACCTTTAATGCCATCTTTAATTGGCGGTTTTGCAATACGTAACCAAGGTAAATTTCGACCATATCGCGATAGCAATATCTCAAGCAAGGCCTCCCTAATCTGAGGTAATTGATGAACATGTTGATGGCCATCTACGTAGTCAGGTGCGGTGCCAATTGCGCTTTCAAATGCATCCAGTTGTTTGTGTATGTTTTGTTTGATTCGATCTAACACAAGCTGTCGACTAAGGCTCATTAACACTAATTTAGGATGGCTGATAGCCTCACCAAAGTAGGTAAAGTCAAGGTGTAAGCCTATGGCGGCTTTTTTTCTGATGCTGGGTGTGATTTTTTTTGCGGACGCTTCCCAGCGCGGACTCATTGTCATGCAAGAAGTCGCACTTAAGCGGTTTTTTTTAATTAGATCGATAATCGCTAGGTCGATTGCTTCGCTTTGCCCAAAGTCATCTGCACATAAAATTAGCTTCATTTTGTGCTCTTGAATGCCCAAAACTTACTTAAAAGATAGGTACTCACAGCAACTAATACCATCACAACGCCTAGCAAAAACCAAAATGGAAGCCTGGTGTATTGAAGTGCATTTAAGACCAGGGTTTGGTTGGCTAAAAAGCCTAGTATCGCGACAGATAGAAAACGTGGAAAAGCATGACCATGGCTTGAATCATTTTCAGCAAAACTGAATTTGCGATGACCAAAATAACTGACAGGAAAGGCGGCGGCAAAGCCAGCAATGTTGGCATGAGCGGCTGTGAGAAATTCAAAATGCTCAAAACTGACCGCAACGATGTAATGTGTCAGCGCAGCAAGTGCACCGATAACCGTAAACCAAGAAACTGATTTCGTATGGCTATTAGACATTCGACTAGCGGGCATTAAATCAATAAATCTTGTTCAGTAGGCACTTGAGTTTTCATTTTTGCTGTGCGAGATTTTGGCGCTGCTTTTTCCGACTGAGGTTTTACAACTTCAGCCACGATGTAAGAAGGGCGGCCTTTGACTTCGTCGTATACTCGTGCCAAATACTCTCCCAAAATTCCGATGAATAATAGTTGTACGCCTGCAAAAAACATCATGCTGGCGACGACTGTTGGCCAACCAGGAATGGACTCACTGAAAAACATTTTGTCTATGACAACCCAAACACCATAAATAAATGACAGAAAAGCTAAGCCTGCACCAACTGCACTTGCTAGTCTTAGTGGCATGACTGAGAAGCTAGTGACACCGGTCCATGCAAGTTGAGCAAGTTTTATTTTTGAGAAAGTGCTTTCTCCGTGTGTACGCTCTAAAGGAGAGTAGGGAATGCCAATTGATTTGTAACCTACCCAAGCATAAATCCCTTTCATAAAGCGATTGCGTTCTGGAAGGGATAGTAAAGCATTGACCACTTGTCTATCCATGAGGCGGAAATCACCTGCATCAGGTGGAATGTTAATTTGACCACCTAAGCTCATTGCACCATAAAAAATCTTTGAGCCCCAGCGTTTGAATTTTGATTCAACTGCTCGGTCTTGGCGCACTGCGTAAACCATATCGTAGCCTTCATGCCATTTTTCTAGCATTTGAGCTAATAGCTCTGATGAGTGTTGGCCGTCAGCGTCCATACAAATGACAATGTCACCTGATGCATGTTCCAAGCCTGCTGTGATGGCATACTCTTTACCAAAATTGCGTGAAAATCTAACTAATGTAGTGTTAAGTTCTTTAGGTAGTGCGCGAACCACATTCGCTGTTTGATCTCGACTGCCATCATCTATGACAACGACATCCCAATTAGGGCTGAGCTGCTGAAGGTGATGTGCAATATTTTTAACCGTGCTTGTAATCGCAGCCGCCTCGTTAAAGGCAGGAACAATGACAGTAATGTGTGGATTCGCTTTTCTATTAGTCACAGTTAATCCGTTCTTTCTATTAGTCTTGTGGTGCGGCGTGTGGGCGTCTATCTTCGCCAATCAAATCGCGGCGGTCTTTAACTACGGCGAGCGGCGCTCCCAAGCGTTCGACAGTGCCTATGATATTGCCGTTTAATACTTTGTCGCAATTCATATGCGTGCTTGAGATGAAGAAGTCTGCACGCACCCAGTTTTCGGTGATATTAAATCTTTTATCCAAATAAGCACGCCCTTGGAAAGCTTCAGCACAAACCGCCACATAGTATGGGCCTTGATGCTCTGAGGGCCAATTCTTCTGTTCCGCATCTAAATAATTTTCTAGCATTTTTGAAGCATCAATTAAGCTACTAGACCAATAATCAGCCTCCCAGTGATGCTCAGCTTGCTTAAGATTTTTGCCGGCAAAATGATTGTAATAGACATATTCGTATGGTTTTAATTCAAACAGAATATAGGCGGTATTGAGCGCTAAAGCCGTAGCGGCAATAGCAAAGCTTAATTGCCATTTAGGATGTTGGGATAGTTTATCCCAAGCTTGGGATAAGCCAATACCTGCCAAAACAGCAAGTGGTGGAATGATGAATGTGAAATGTCGAACCCCGTTATATAGAGCAGGGCGGTCATACAGAACAAAAAACAGAGGAAACAAAATAGCAATCGCTAATGAGATCTGAGGTAATCTGTTTTGGAAGAATGGCTTGAGTGTTTTGAAGTTGCGAGGCAAAGAAATGAGCACGATGATGACCATGCTTAAGATGCCGATAAGAAAAACCTCAGGTAAGCGGATTGCTAAATAGTCAAGTAAGTAAGTTCTAGGTACTTCACCAATGCTAACGAAAGTACCGTCAACAATGGTATTCATGTTAAAAGCAAAGTGTGAAAAAGACTTTGCAGCAATCAAAATATGATCTGCGCCCATCAACGCCCAAGGCCAACACAGCCCCATAAGTGCAAAAGCGACTAGACCAGCTGGTAACAGCCCAATAAAAGCTTTGCCATAAAAGCACATTTTTTCTTTGAGGTTTGGTGCTTGGATTAAGCTAGCAACAAAAACTATAAGTAGTAAATAAATGACCGCAAATGCGCCACCAATCCTTAAGCCAAGGGCAAAGCCTACAGCGATACCTAATTTAATGCTGAGGTTAAGAGGTATGCGATCTAGTTTGTTTGATAAGAGAGTTGTGTAATAGAGAGCCCAAGCCATACATGCGCCAAATGAGACATCTTTGGTATGTGTGAACATAGCACCAGACCAAGCGCCCGTAAGTGTGAGTAAAATGGCGGCAAGTAAAGCAGCACGTTCTCCAGCTAATTTTTCGGTCACTTTATAAATGGCCAAAATCCCAGCAAAACCAAAAATCGCTGAAAGTAGGTGGCGAATGTCCCATACCCATATTGGTAATATTTTTTCTAACGAGGCAGCGACTAAATCAAAAAAGCCACCATACAAATAGAGGTTTTTGTAGGTAAATGCCGTTTGGTCTGTGAAGCCTGAACTATAAAACTTTAGGAGTAATTGGCCGTACACATGCTGCACTTGCTCGTCATTACTTATGCCGTACTGTTTGAACGTCAATAGGATAAAAATCCCAAGCGCGCCAAATAGCGCGTATGAAAGCTTTTGGTATAGGCTTGAATTGGATAACTTTGAAGTCATGAGATGACGCATTCTTATAATAAGTCGCCCGATTATACAGCGATGTGGTGCTGTTGTAATGCCCATGCCACATGCTCTCGCACCAAGGCTGAAGGGTCGTTAACACGTGATTTAAGCGCATTAATAATTTTAGGTGAGCCAGTTGCGTTTCCTAAACCAATCGCAAGGTTTCTCAGCCATTGCTCATGGCCTATGCGATAGATGGCGCTACCCGCCATTTTTTCATTGAAAGTTGTTTCGTCCCAAGCGAACAAATCAACCAATGAGATATCGTCTAAGCCATGTCTGACTTGAAAGTCATCTTCTTCCGTGATTTGCCCAAAACGATTCCAAGGGCAGGTGAGTTGGCAATCATCGCAACCGTAAATACGATTACCAATGAGCGGCCTAAACTCTTCAGGAATACTAGTTTTTAGTTCGATGGTGAGGTAGGAAATGCAGCGTCGCGCATCTACTTCATAAGGCGCCACAATGGCTTGTGTAGGGCAAGTGTCAATACATGCAGTACATGTGCCGCAGTGATTGCCTATTGGCGTGTCGATAGGTAAGGGTAAGTTAGTGTAGATTTCGCCTAAAAAGAACCAAGAGCCTGCTTCGCGTGAAAGCAGCAAGGTGTGCTTGCCTCGCCATCCAAGCCCAGCCTTTTCTGCTAATGCAACTTCTAATACTGGCGCGCTATCGGTAAATACGCGATATTGAAAGTTTTCTACTTGGTGATGCGTTAATTCATTTTGGATCTTGTCACAAAGCTTTTGTAGGCGGCTCCTTAGCACTTTGTGATAATCGCGGCCAAGTGCGTAACGTGAGATAAACGCTTGGTCACTCTCTTCTAAAACGGCTTCGGCACTCTTCGCCTGTGGAGGCTGGTAGTCCATACGCACAGAAATTACGCGCAACGTTCCATTGACTAATTCGGCAGGTTGACTGCGCTTATTGCCGTGTTTTGCCATATAATCCATAGCACCATGGAAGCCTTTTTCAATCCACGCTTGATAATGTGGCTGGGCACTTGCCAAATCGGTATTAGTAATACCTACATGGCTAAAACCCAATGCCTTCCCCCAGTCTTTAATGGCGTTGGCAAGGGTTTGTAGATTGTTGCTTTCGGAATTGTTGGTTTCATCAAACATATGACGCATGATATTACACTTAAGCTAGCCGATGAACAGGCGACCCTAAAACTAGGCGCTGATTTTGCTCGTTCGCTGATTGCTGGCGTGAATGTTTATTTACATGGCGACCTAGGTGCTGGGAAAACCACCTTAGTACGTGGCGCCTTAAACGGTCTTGAATTTTTTGGTAAGGTAAAAAGCCCCACTTATACCTTAGTAGAACCCTATCAAGTCAAGATCAACAAAAAGATGATTAATGTTTACCATTTCGATTTATATCGATTTATGGATGAAGAAGAGTGGGAAGCAGCGGGGTTTAGAGATTACTTTAATTCGAACTCGATTTGCTTGATTGAATGGCCTGATAAAGCGGGAAGTTTAATTCCGCAGGCCGATATTGATGTTTATTTGGAGTTGAGTGGTGAGGGCAGAATTGCTCGCTTAATTGCTAACACAACAGCAGGGAAAGTATGTTTAGAGCATTATCAAGAGTCTTAATTCTAGGATTTTTAATCCTTACGCCAGTATTCGCAAATCCAGCAGTCAATGTGACTGCTACACGCGTGTGGCCGGCGGCTGATTACACCCGTATCACAATTGAAGCCTCCAGCGAAATTAGCCAAAAAATGATGATGCTTAAAGACCCAGATCGCTTAGTGTTAGATTTGGAAGGGGTCGATTTAAATGCAAATCTGAAATCTTTGGCGAGTGCTATTTCCCCCAACGATCCCTATATTAAACAAGTACGTGTGGGTAACTTTAAGCCTAATGTAGTGCGTGTTGTGATTGATTTGAAAACACAAATCAAGCCCAACATTTTCATGTTGCAACCAGCGGGACAATATAACCATAGGCTAGTCCTGGACGTTTATCCTCTCCAAGATCCGATTTTAAGTGTGATTGATAAATCCAATAAGCCAGTGGAAACAGTGCAACCAGTTGAGTCAAAACCAGTTGCTGAAGTGAAGCCTTTAGAAAGCAAGCCTGCAGAACCTACGCCAGTGATGACTGAGATTAAACCTGAAAAGCCCGAACCAAAACTGACTGAAACGTCAGTCGCCCCAGAAACACAAGTTGAAAAGCCAATCACGAATAAACCAGCCACTAATAAATCCGGTCGTTTAATTACGATTGCGATTGATGCTGGACATGGCGGGGAAGACCCAGGAGCTCAAGGTGCCAATGGCTCGCATGAAAAAGACATTACTTTGGGCATCGCAAAGAAATTAAAAGAGCGCATTGATGCTGAGCCCAATATGCGCGGCATTTTGACGCGTGATGGCGATTATTTTATTCCTTTGCATGGTCGTGTGGTAAAAGCCCGCAACATGCAGGCTGATTTGTTTATTTCCGTCCATGCAGATGCTTTTGTACGTCCAGATGCTCGAGGATCTTCTGTTTTTGCATTGTCTGAGAAGGGTGCAACCAGCGCGTCAGCTCGCTATTTGGCGAAGAAAGAGAATGAGTCTGACTTAATTGGTGGGGTGAGTTTAGATGATAAAGATGCCAATCTTGCTCGCACGCTACTTGATTTGTCGCAAACAGCCACAATCAACGATAGTTTAAAATTAGGTAAGGCTGTCTTGACGCGTATCGGGGAGATCAACACCTTGCATAAAGGCTCTGTTGAGCAGGCAGGTTTTGCGGTACTTAAATCTCCAGACATTCCTTCAATTTTGGTTGAAACGGCCTTTATTAGTAATCCCGAAGAGGAGCGCCGCCTAAATGATGACGGATATCGTGAGAAGTTGGTTGAAGCGATTATGTCTGGCGTTAAAAAGTACTTCTCGACCAATCCTGCTTTAGCTAAAACTAAAGCAACGAATTAATTACATTAAGGTAAATATGAAGCTTACTTTTTTAGGTGCAACAGGGACGGTCACAGGCTCCAAGTACTTACTTGAAGTGGCTGGTAAACGCATCTTAATCGATTGTGGTTTATTTCAGGGCTTAAAACAACTACGCCTTAAAAACTGGGCAAAATTACCGATTGATCCTGCAAGTGTGGATGCCGTGGTCTTAACCCATGCGCATATTGACCATACAGGTTACTTGCCACTTTTTGTGCGCAATGGCTTTGCAGGCAAGGTTTATTGCAGTTATGGTACGCGTGATTTGTGTGAGATATTGTTGCCAGACTCTGCCCACTTGCAAGAAGAAGAAGCGCGCTTTGCCAATAAATATGGTTTTTCTAAGCACAGCCCGGCTTTACCGCTTTACACCAAAGATGACGCAGTGAAAGCTTTGGATTTGCTGACGCCAATCGACTTTGAAAAAGATATCAACTTGGGTGATGGTGTTGTGATGCGTCTGTCACCTAACGGACATATTCTTGGTTCAGCATTTGTGCGTATTCACGATACAAAAACATCTATCTTATTCTCAGGTGATATTGGTCGCCCAAATGATGTGTTAATGAAACCACCTACACAGATTAGACAAGCAGACTACCTGGTGATGGAATCAACATACGGTGATCGTATACACGATAAAACAGATCCTAAAATCAAACTAGCCGCCGCCATAAACCGTACGATTTCTCGTGGTGGCAAGGTCATTATTCCTGTATTTGCAGTCGGTCGTGCGCAAGAGCTTTTATATTACATTCATCTGCTCAAGGCTAAAGGTAGCATTCCTGATGTGCCTGTGTATTTAAATAGTCCAATGGCTGTTGATGCGACAGAAATCTTTAATCGTCATCGTGGCGAGCATCGATTGTCTTCTAGTGAATGTGAGGCGATGTTCCGAACAGCACATATGGTGAATACAGTAAAACAGTCAAAAGCACTTAATGAAAATCGTCATCCAATGATTATCTTGGCTGCTAGTGGTATGGCTTCCGGTGGTCGTGTTGTGCATCATCTCAAAGCGTTTGCTCCGAACCCTAACAACACAATTCTATTTGCGGGGTTTCAAGCTGCCGGCACGCGAGGTGCAGCAATGGTCAACGGCGCGGATAGTATCAAGATTCATGGTGAATATATTCCAGTGAATGCTGAAGTGTCGTTGATTTCAAACTTGTCAGCACACGGTGATTATTTGGAGATTTTAGATTGGTTGCGCGGTTTTGAATCCGCACCTAAACGGGTCTTAATTACTCATGGTGAACCAATTGCGGCAGATGCAATGCGCCATCACATTGAAGAAATGTTGCATTGGAACACTTGCGTGCCAGATTATCTTGAGACGGTTGAGCTTAATTAATGGCGGCAATTCGTTTACTTCCCAATCAGCTTATTAGCCAGATCGCTGCTGGCGAAGTGGTTGAGCGTCCAGCCTCAGCACTTAAAGAATTGCTTGAAAATAGCTTGGATGCAGGCAGTTCAGAGATTAATGTCTCCATATTGCAGGGCGGTGTAAAGCAACTGCGCGTGGCAGATAACGGCAGTGGTGTTCCATTCGATGATTTGGCTTTAGCCTTAACGCGCCATGCCACGAGTAAGATCGGCTCGCTTGAGGATTTAGAAAATGTCGCAAGTTTAGGCTTTCGTGGCGAAGCTTTAGCGAGCATTGCATCTGTTTCTCGTACGCATTTTATTAGCCGGCATGCAGATGAAAAACATGCTTGGCGTATAGCCTCTGATGGCAATCATATCGAGGCGCCAGAGCCAGCAGCTTTGGATGTTGGCACCATTGTTGAAGTGAATGATTTGTACTTCAACACTCCCGCACGTCGTAAATTCTTAAAAACAGAAGGTACAGAATTTGGTCATTGCGAGGATGCCTTTAAGCGTGTGGCTTTGTCGCGTCCTGACGTAGGTTTTATGTTGCAACATAATGGCCGCGCTTTAATGCGTTTAAGCGCCTCAGTACCGCAAAAACGCTTTGCTGAGGTGCTTGGCGCAGACTTCACCTCTGAAGCTTTGAGCGTTGATGAATCGGCTGCTGGTTTGCGCTTTTGGGGCATGACAGCTAAACCAACCTTTTCGCGTCATACCCGTGATACGCAATACGTCTATGTGAATGGTCGCTTCGTTCGCGACAAATTGATTTCACATGCCATTCGTCAGGCTTATCAAGACGTGATGCATGGAGATCGTCATCCTGCATTTGTCTTGTTCTTAGAGCTTGATCCAAACTTAGTCGATGTCAACGTGCATCCAGCAAAAACGGAAGTGCGCTTTAGAGATGGTCAGGCGATTCATCGCTTTATTTTTCATGCGCTTCATAAAGCATTGGCCACGCCAACAGGCGCTTCTAACTTGGTGACTGCGAGCCAAGCACCAAGCAATCCATTTGCGAGTAACGCATTTAATTCTGCTGACAGTATCGCTAGAAATTATCCGACTTTTCAGTCGCAAATGGATTTGCGGGCGAATCAATCGAGTAATGATTTGTACCAAACCATGTTCGGTGGCATCAAGCAGGAATATCAACAGCAAAGTGCTGCCCCGCAAGGCAGTAATGGCGTTTCTCTTGGCGATGCTGTTAGCCAAGCGCTTAAAGACTTTCCTTTGGGTTTTGCAGTGGCACAAGTGCACGGCGTTTATGTGCTGGCTCAAAATAGCCTTGGTTTGGTTGTGGTGGATATGCATGCCGCGCATGAACGCATTATGTATGAGCGTCTTAAAAATGCGCTTGATAGCGAGAGCGTGCCGATGCAGCCATTGTTGATCCCTATCAGTTTTCAAGCGGATAGATTGGAAGTGGCGACCGTGGAAGATGAGCTTACAAATTGCCAAGGTAATCTGCGTCAGCTAGGTTTTGATATTGCAGTACTTTCTCCAACGACATTGGCTGTGCGTGCAGTGCCGGTAATGCTTCAGGATGCTGATGCGGTGGCGCTTGCGCGAGATGTGCTAAAAGACTTACGTGAGTATGGCGGTAGTCGCGCGCTGACAGAACGTCGTAATGAAATGCTTGGTACCATGGCTTGCCACGCCGCTGTAAGGGCGAATCGTAGCTTAAGCATTCCTGAGATGAACGCATTGCTAAGAGATATGGAGGCCACAGAGCGCTCTGGTCAATGTAATCATGGGCGTCCAACTTGGTTCCAAGTGACAATGGGTGAGCTTGATAAAATGTTTATGCGTGGAAAGTAGCATGTCAGCATTACCCCCAGCGATATTTTTGATGGGTCCAACGGCCAGTGGTAAGACCGGCCTTGCGGTTGAGCTATATCAGCATCTTCCTGTCGAGCTGATTAGTGTTGATTCTGCGCTTGTGTTTAAGGGCATGGATATTGGTACAGCCAAGCCTGATGCTGCAACGTTGGCGCAAGCCCCGCACCATTTGATTGATTTAATTCCACCCACGGAAGTTTACTCAGCGGCTAATTTTCGCAATGATGCATTAAAGTTGATGGCGGAGATTACTGCTCGCGGTAAAGTGCCATTGCTAGTGGGTGGCACCATGCTTTACTTTAAAGCACTTCAGGGTGGTTTAAGCAATCTGCCTGAAGCCGATGTTGAAGTAAGGGCTAAGCTTGATGCTGAGGCCGCGCAAATCTGCTGGCCTGCGATGCATGCCAAGCTTGCTAAGATAGATCCAGCAACGGCTGCAAGACTCGAGCCTGCGGATGCGCAGCGTGTTCAACGTGCTTTAGAAGTGTATGAGATTAGCGGCAAAACCATGACAGAGCTACACCAAGCAACGAGTGGTGGCGATTTGCCGTATCGTTTGCTAAAAATAGCTTTGGTGCCTTCTGATAGAAGTGTATTGCACAGCCGCATTGCTACTCGCTTTGATGTCATGTTAAAACAAGGCTTTTTAGATGAAGTGACCGCTTTGCTAAAACAATATCCTGAGCTAACACCAGAGTTGCCATCCATGCGTTGCGTAGGCTATCGACAAGCATTGGAGCATTTGGCAGGGCAATATGATGAGGCTGAGCTACGTGACAGAGGAATTTTTGCAACTCGTCAGTTGGCGAAAAGGCAGCTTACTTGGTTGCGTGGTATGGATGATAATTTTGAAATAGATTGCTTAAATCCTAAAATAAACGAGTTGGCTTTTAATGAAGTAAATCAGTTTATTAAAAGCTAATTGTTAATTTTTACATGAGGTTTTTAATGCGATTTGCCGCCTCAACACACTCATCTAAACTTGCCACTAAAGCCAATCGAATAAAGTGTTCTCCCGGATTGATGCTGTGTGCTTCACGTGCTAAAAAGCTACCGGGCAATACCGTCACATTAAAGTCGCGATACAAACGAATCGCGACTTCAGTATCAGGCATGTCGGTTTTGGCCCAAAGATAGAAAGCCGCATCAGGCATCTCAACACCCAAAGTATTTTCTAGCATTGGGGTGACAGTTTTAAACTTCTCTGCGTAAAGTCTACGATTTTCAATCACATGCTTTTCATCATTCCAAGCTGCGATACTAGCCGCTTGAACAGAAGGGCTCATCGCGCAGCCATGATAGGTGCGGTAAAGCAAGAATTGCTCAAGAATATTAGCGTCACCAGCAACAAAGCCAGAGCGCATGCCAGGTACGTTTGAGCGTTTTGAGAGAGAGCTAAACACCACCAAGCGTGAATAATCGCGGCCTAGTTTTTGTGCGGCCTCTAATGCGCCTAAAGGTTTGATCGCCTCATCAAAGTAAATCTCGGAGTAGCACTCATCAGCGGCAATAACAAAACCATATAAATCAGATAGATCAAATATTTTTTTCCATTGATCTAGGCTCATCACCTTGCCAGATGGGTTGCCTGGTGAGCATACATAAACTAACTGCGTGCGATTCCAAATTTCAACTGGCACGCTATCAAAGTCCATCGCGTGTTGATTCTCTGGTAGCGTGTTCAGGAAGTAAGGCTCAGCGCCAGCTAAAAAAGCCGCACCTTCATAAATTTGGTAGAACGGGTTAGGGCAAATTACGATAGGGTTCGCCACTTTTTTGGTGTTAATGACGGCTTGTGCAAATGCAAATAAAGCTTCTCGACTACCATTTACTGGTGCAATCTCCGTTTCAGCATTGAGTAGAGGTATGCCATAGCGACGTGTTGCCCAGTTCGAAATCGCTTGTCTAAGTTCAGGTATGCCAGCCGTAGTTGGGTAGGATGCTAACCCGTTTAAATTATCAATCAGCGCTTGTTTGATGAGGGCTGGTGTATCATGTTTAGGCTCGCCTATCGAAAGATTGACAGGCTTGTGTTCGGCGTTCGGCGTAATACCGCTAAATAAGTCGCGTAAACGTTGAAATGGGTAAGGTTGTAACTTGCTGAGATTTGAGTTCATTTAGCTATTATAAATGAAGCGTCACATCGCTTAAACATTCAATCAACAATTCCATTGATTTAGAAAGTCTATGTTGAGTCATTCATTGTTGGAAAAACATCAAAGCCAATTCGCTGCGTTCGGCCTTCTGTTTGGCGCAGTATGCTGGGGGGTGATTTGGTATCCCTACCGCGTTATGCAAGAGGCAGGTATTTCAGGTGTGACCTCCAGCTTTTATACCTATGTAATAGCCATTTGTATTTTTGCAGTTGTTTTGCACAAACAATGGCGCGCCGCACTTAATCAACCTAAAAGTGTTATCTGGCTTGCCATCATCGCAGGCTGGACTAACTTAAGTTATGTCTTAGCGATTATTGACGGTGAAGTGATGCGCGTGATGTTGCTTTTTTACTTGTCACCACTTTGGACACTCGTCATGGCGCATTTTTGGCTAAAAGAACGCACAAATAAGCGTGGGCTTGCGGTGATTGTTTTGTCACTTATAGGCGCATTTATTATGTTTTGGCAGGATGGTGCATTACCTTTGCCAAATAACAAGGCAGAGTGGCTGGCATTATCTTCGGGTGTTGGCTTTGCGATGACGAATGTTATTACAAGGCATTCGTCAAACTTAAGCATTACTGCTAAATCCATGGCTGTATGGATAGGCGTGTTATTGATGTCGCTGATATTTATTGTGTTTCAAGATGCACCGTTTCCTAATCCCACCAGCATGAATTTATCTCAAGTGGTTGTGATGATTTTTATCTCATTTTTACTGATGGCGGCAACTTTGTTTGTGCAATATGGCATCACACATATTCCCGTCACTAAAGCTTCTGTATTGTTTATGTTCGAGTTGGTTGTTGCTGCAGTCGCTTCATATTTCTTAACGGATGAAACCCTATCAGTAAGAGAGTGGTTTGGCGGCGCATTAATTGTAGTCGCAGCCTTATTTGCGGCAACGAACGAACAGCTTTAAGCCGATTTATGAGTTTTCCACATAGTTTGATACTGTGACTCTATATCCCTAGTAAATTGCGCTACGTCGAATAATGGAAGTTTCTTATTGTATTTCGTCAATTGGGCTTTAATACGTTTTAACTCAACTGGATTGTTAGAGAGCGACAGGGCTTTGCTTTCGTAGTTTTGCAAAGAGTAGGTGATGAGCTCTTCTAGATTGGACGCCTTGAGTAAGCTTCCAGCAACGCGACTGGCAAAAGTATCACCAGCACAAGTCAAGACAGGCAAGCCCATCCAAAGCGCATCACTAGTTGTGGTATGGGCATTATAGGGTAAGGTGTCTAAAAATAAATCTGCACAAGTTTGCCTTGCAAGATGTTGCGCCATCGTCACGCGCGGCGCGAAGATTAAGCGCTCTTTGTTAATCCCTCGAGTTTCTGCCTCACGAATTAAATTGACCTTTGCCCATTGATTGCACTCTAGAAGCCACAATACGCTGTTAGGCGTTTGCTTTAATAAGCGCATCCAGCAATCAAATACTTCGGGCAGAATTTTGAATGTTTGGTTGAAACAGCAGAACACAAAACCACTTTCTGGCAAGCCGTACTCTAAGCGGTTCTTTAACTCGCCTATTGGACGCTTTGTATCATTTGGCTGATAAGTATTAGGGAGTAATGCTAATTTTTCAGAATAGGCAATTGTTTCAGTTGTTGGCGTAATAAAACCATCGCTGAGAATATAATCAAACAACGGGTTGCCATCTAAATCGCCCATGGTGCCTGGAAAGCCTAGCCAACTCAAATTGATAGTAGCTGGGCGCAATGCAACGATATGACTGCGACTGGTTTGGGTGAAGCCTGTTAAATCCACCAAAATATCAATTTCATCTTGGTTAATCTTTGTAGCGGCATCTAGTGTTGATAGGGTGCGGATATCTACAAAACGATCGAATGCACTTTCAAGGCGCTTACGCTCAGCGCTTTTGTCATCTAGACCGTAGGAATAGGCGTAAACTTCAAAAGCAGTTCTGTCGTGGCGCTCTATTAGTTCAGAAATGAGGGATGCTAAAGGATGCAATCTAAAGTCAGCAGATAAATAGCCTATGCGAAGTTTTTGATGATGAGTTTTATGCTTAAAGGCTAAAGTGCGACCTTGCTCATAGGCAGATTTGTAGCGGTTTTTGAGCCAATTTTTAGCACATTCTTTTTGTTCTTGTGCTGTTGTATTTGGCATAGATAAAAATGCAAAAGGGGAGATTTGCGCCTCTGGCGTATTGCTCACCCAAGCACGAATTTCGCTGATATCTTTTTCTAAATCTTTCCACTCACAAATATGCTGTTTCTGATGAACTAAATGCACTTTTGCGTGATAAAGCTGAGGGTTGAGATCTAGCGCTTTTTGGTATGAAGCGATTGAAGAGGCTAAGTCACCAAGCTCTCGTTGAACGTTACCTAGGTTGTTATAAGCATCTGCATCGCTAGGGTTGAGTTGAATCGCTTTTTGATATTGCATTGCCGCTTCCGCAGCCTTGCCAAGTTCACGCTGTGCATTACCTAAATTGTAATAAAGACTGGCTTCATTCCCGATGATACGAATCGCTTCATGATATGCAGATTCTGCATGTGTATATTGCCCAGCTTGTTGATATTCATTACCTAAAGCTTGCAATGCATGACATAGCGCCTGTTTTAAGTCTTCATCATGCGGGCAATCTTGCAGGATACGGCGATAGCAGGTCGCTGCGTCTTGGTATTGAAGGTTTTCCACATAAGCATTGCCAAGGTTGTAATGGATTTCTAAATCATCAGGGGCAAGCGTCAAAGCGCGTTGCAATGTCTTAATTGCATCGTCCAAACGTCCAGCAGCCTTAAGTGCTAATGCTTGGTTGCTTAAAAAATCAGAATTGTTTGGCTCTATAGAGAGCGCTCCTGCAATGGTTATAACTGCTAAATCATGTTGTTTGTTTTGGTGATAAATAACACCCAAATAATGTAGGGCATCAGCATGTTTAGGTGATGCATCAAGCACCTTGCGATAAAGGGCTTCTGCTTGCGCCAATTGTCCTTGTTGGTGGTGTTGCAGGGCGGATCGATAGGTTGAATTAATATCCATGAGCGAGATTTTACGCTAATTTTTTTGTATCGTTTGCGCTAAGCGCTTTAAGCCTAATTCACGCAGAGCAAAGCGGTTCGGATCTAGTGCTGATAGGAGTGAACAATCAACGGGCGCCGGCTCATTGCAAATAAGGCTAGCGATAATTTCAGCACATAGTGGTGCGTTGACGAGTCCTTTTGCGCCATGGCCTGCATTAATATAAAGCCCATTAAGCCAAGGAAGGCTGTTTGGATGTGCGTTGTACCTAGGCGGACTTTCTTTAAGCTGAGGCACATCTAAAATAGCGCCCGCAAGTGGCAAATAGTCAATTGTTGTGGCGCGGACTGCTGCTCGACCTTGCAATAATTGTGCATCATAACCATCCCATTCGGGCGCAAGTGATTCGAGCATACTCAAGTTGCTTTGATGGTCGACTTCTCTAATATCGGTATTGATGTCGTTGGGTGAAAATGTTGCACCCAAGCAATGCAGTCCTTGTCGTGCAGGACTTAGGTAGCCATCAGTACAAATAACAGTTTGAAGGCTTCTAGTCTTATCAGTTGAAGGTAATAGAGTGATTTGTCCTCGGACGGCTTGCATCTCACAATGCTTGGTTTGCGAAAAATATTGAGCGTCTGTTGCATTGGCAATGATGATGTTTGACGCCTCTGCAATGGGTCCACTTTTAGAACTCACCCGCCAGCCTTGCGATGTTTTGTCTATGCTCAGCGCTTCAGTGTTGGTTTGTTTCTTAATGTTCGGATGCTTGGTGAGAGACTCACAAAACGAGGCGGGATTAAGCCAGCCAGCTTTCGGTATAAACATGCCAGCATGCTCAATATAAATTCCTGACAATTTAGATGCGTGTGTTTTATCAACCCTATGAACTAATTCTGGATGATCATTAATAACAGCAGCTATTCTTTTTTGCTCGCGTTCATTGAATGCTAGTTGTAAAACACCGCATTGCTGAAAGTTTTCAGGATTTATTTTGAAGTGATTGAGCAGTCCTAATGTGTACAAAAAGCCCTGAAGGGCGAGGGCATTTAATGGCGTTTCCCCACCTGTCAGCCGAGGGTAAAGTACGCCAAGTGGATTGCCAGAAGCTTCTTGGGCCAGTGAAGAATGTCTTTCAATTAGCGTGACCTGATAACCACGCCTCATCATTGCCTCAGCGCTAGCAGCGCCAGCAAGTCCGCCACCAATCACAATCAAGGTTTTGCGGTTAGTTTTATCTTGCGTGTTGTTTGCTCCTCCTTGGTATTGACCGAAAAGCATTTCACGTTTTTTACCAAAGCCTGGCGCTTTTGAAACTTCAAAGCCTGCATGCTGCAATCCACGCCTAACTTCACCAGCGCTAGTAAAGGTGGCGAAAGTAGTTTCTGAATGCGAATGTTTGGCCATCGATTCAAATAAGCTTGCCTGCCACATATCGGGATTTTTGGCAGGGGAGAATCCATCTAGAAACCATGCATTAATCACGCCTTTTAATTTAGGTAACGATTCATTTACGTCGCCAATCAATAAGGTAAGCGTTACTTTGCCGTTATCAAATATCAGTCTATGCCATGCTTTGGAGATCAAAGAATATTGTTGAATGAGCGCATCGCTGAGCTCTTTTAGGTCGGGCCATAGTGAAAGTGCGTTTTGTAAGTCATCAATACTCAGCGGAAATTTTTCAGAGCTGATGAAATGGAGTCTTGCGTTGGCAGGTGCAGTTTCCTGCCACAATTTCCAAGCGCAAAGAAAGTTTAAGCCTGTGCCAAAACCTGTTTCAGCAATCGTAAAATGGTCTTCTTTCAAATTTTCCCATCGCGTTTTCAGTTGGTTATGCGCTAGGAAAACATAATGGGTTTCATCTAAGCCGCTATCACTTGAGAAGTAAACGTCGCCATACTTGCTGGAGTAGGGTTGATTTTCGTGCCATTCAAGTTGGGCGTGTTGGATGATCATGCCAGCATTTTAATGGATTTCATTAGATTTTGATGGTAGTCATGCGATATACCAATCTGTATACTATGTTTTTAATTATTATTTATGGTGTTTCATCATGCGTCATATAAGTAAAAGCCTAGGAAATAAAAAATTAGGACTCTTTGCAGTAGTGCTTGGAGCAAGTCTACTGGCGGCTTGTAGCAATGTTCAAAAGCATGATGCCACCACAAACAACATCATTAATTCAGCGCATCAGCAAGGTGCAAATCAAGATTGGCCTAGCTTTGGGCGTGATTATGCCAATAAGCGATTCTCAGAAAACGCACAAATTAATCGTGAAAATGTTCAAAACTTAACAACGGCTTGGCAATATAAAAGTGGGGTTAAAGCGGCATTTCAAGCAACACCTATTGTTGTGGACGGAATTATGTACGTTTCATTGCCGTTCAATCATGTGGTGGCATTGGATGGCAAAACAGGCAAAGAGCTCTGGCGTTACAAGCACGACAGACGTGCAGATTGGAATATGTGCTGCGGGCCCGCAAATCGTGGTGTAGCTGTAGGCTATGGCAAAGTATTTATTGGTACTGTGGATGCCCGCTTGATTGCTTTGGATGCTAAAACAGGCAAGAGGCTTTGGGATATTAATGCGGTAGATGCCGACGTGATTACTGAGGGGCAAGATTCACTCAATAAGAACGACCCAAATAAAACCGCCAAAACCACAGGCGGTACAGGTGTTGGCATGGCGATGGCGCCTGTTGTTTACAAAGGTAAGGTCATTATTGGTATTACTGGTGTTGGTTATGGGTTGCACATTGATAACCCACGGGAAGATGCGCCGCTAGGCGCTGTGATTGGTGTGACGGGACGTTATGGTCGCCCAGGATTTTTGGCGGCGTTTGATGTGAACACTGGTAAGCGCGTTTGGCAGTTCGACACCATTCCGGATAAAGGTTGGGAAGGGTCATTCAAAGAAAATACCGCTGACGGCATTTCGCTTAATCGCAATACTGATGCTGAAAAAGCCGCCTTACCTAAATTTCCGGACTCAGCACGCTTTGGTGGTGGTTCAGCATGGAGCACTCCAGCAATTGACCCTAACTTAGGGCTCTTGTACTTTGGCACAGGCAATCCTTCACCACAAATGAATGATGTATCTCGCCCTGGGGATAATCTCTACACCGTTTCTTTGGTAGCCTTAGATGCTGATTCTGGAAAGTTGCGTTGGTATTTCCAACAAGTTCCACATGACGTTTGGGGGTACGACATTGCGAGTGCACCAATTTTGTTTAATTACAAAAAAGATGGCAAAGTCATTGAGGCGGTTGGGCAGGCAAGTAAATTAGGTTGGTTTTTTGTGAATGACCGCAAAACTGGCGAGCTTTTAATGAAGTCCGAAGCCTTCGTGCCACAGAAAAATCTATTTGCGAAAGCTACCTTTGAGGGCGTCACCCTTTACCCTGGTATCTTAGGCGGTTCTAATTGGTCTCCAGCTGCAATTGATGAGTCAACGCAGCATGCCTATGTTGCTGCTATTCACGCACCAATCAGATACACCCTTCATGAAACACCTGGTAAAGATGGTGCGCCGCCTATTCGCTATGCGGCATCAGAGCCAGCGGAGGAGCCGCGTTGGGGTGTTTTATCTTCTGTCGATTTGGCAACAGGAAAAATCGCTTGGCAAAACAAAACTGAGCAACCGCTTGTTGGAGGCGTTTTAGTCACTTCTGGCGGATTATTATTTACAGGCGAGGGCAATGGTCACTTTAATGCTTATGATTCAAGCAACGGCAAACTGCTATGGCAGGGCAGTAATGACTTTGGCGTGAATGCACCACCAATCACTTACCAAATTGATGGTGAGCAATATATTGCAGTAGCAGCCGGTGGTAGCTCAATTTTTGGCTATAAGCAAGGCGACAACTTGTTGGTCTATAAGCTAAGACGCTAAACTAATCATCAATCCTTTTTAATGTGAGTTTGCTGATGCACTTTGAAACCATAGATATCGTGATTGGCCTTTGCTTGATGCTTGGCGCCGTTTTGTACACGTCAGTAGGACATGCTGGTGCATCCGTATACATCGCCATTCTCACTTTGTTTGGTCTATCAAGCCCAGTGATTAAGCCAACGGCTTTAGTGCTCAATATTTGCATAGCAAGTTTTACGAGTTGGAGATTTGTCAAAAAAGGCTTTTTTGATTTAAAAGTGCTAATGCCGATTGCGATTGGTGCTATTCCTTTTGCATTTTTGGGTGGCTATATCAATGCTCCTAGCCATGTGTACAAGGCGGTTGTTGGCGTTATTTTGATTATTTCTGCAATAAGCTTGTTAACAAAAACAAGCGAGCGTGTTGATACAAACGTGCATCAGCCTAAATTTTTCTTGGCAATGGCATCTGGCGCATTGATTGGCTTTTTAGCTGGACTAACGGGTACTGGCGGCGGCATATTTCTATCGCCGCTTATTTTGTTTTTAGGGTGGAGTACCACTAGAAAAACATCGGGTATAGCAGCTGTATTTATCCTTCTAAACTCCCTATTTGGTTTGGCGGGTAATTATGCTTCAGTCCAAAACTTGCCCCCGCAATTATCCTTGTTCCTTGTGGCAACAATGATAGGCGCAGTAATTGGCACAACACTGGGGATTAAGTTTTACTCTGCTAATGCGATTAAAAAGGCGCTGGCTTTAGTGCTTTTAATTGCAGGCCTGAAGTTGTTGTTAACTTAAGATTTTAGATAACAAAAAAGCCGCTATCGATTGATAGCGGCTTTTTCTTGTGTGGCGTCCCCACGGGGATTCGAACCCCGGTCGCCTCCGTGAAAGGGAGGTGTCCTAGGCCTCTAGACGATGGGGACATAGAGGTAAAATTATACTTAAAAACACAGCCAATTTAAAGTCTAAATTAGCAAAAATTCGGTTTCTTTTACTACTGCCGAGGTCTTTTTGGTGGAGGTAAGCGGGATCGAACCGCTGACCTCTTGCATGCCATGCAAGCGCTCTCCCAGCTGAGCTATACCCCCGACAAACCTTAAACTTCAAGACCCGCGAAAAGAGGCGCCATATTAATGAGGCTGGACTTGCTTGTCAACGACTTTCGTCTTTTTCCGCTGACTTTCTTGGTTTTTAGCCTCGAATGTTTGAATTTGTTTCAAATTGCGTTAAATCAACACGCGGTTGAGGTTGCCAACCAGCTTGGCGATGTTCAGCTACGACATTAGTAAAAATGCCGCCACGAACATAGAATTTAGCGGTTAAGCGCATAAATTTAGGGTTTGTTGCAGCAACTAAATCATCCAAAATGCGGTTGGTCACAGCTTCGTGGAAGCAGCCTTCGTCACGGAATGACCATGTGTAAAGTTTGAGGCTCTTTAATTCGACGCATAGCTGATCTGGAATGTAGTCAAGATAAAGCACTGCAAAATCAGGCTGACCTGTTTTGGGGCATAAACATGTAAATTCTGGAATTTCCATGTGAATATGAAAATCACGTTTAGGATTTGGATTTTCGAATGTTTCCAAATCTTTAGTAGGTTGTGCGGTTGGCTTTCCGCCTAATGATTGCGTGTTTGTCATGTTAGAAATCGGGCTTTTAGCGTGAAAAAACGTTATTATACTGTTTAACAAAGCTTATTAAAAAATAATCCTAATTTTGCGTTTAACTCATCTCAAACTTGCCGGCTTTAAATCATTTGTTGATCCAACAACTTTGCATATACACGGCCAACGTGTAGGCGTCGTTGGTCCCAATGGATGTGGCAAGTCTAATGTAATGGAGTCAGTACGCTGGGTGCTTGGCGAATCTAGCGCTAAAGAGTTGCGAGGCGACTCTATGGATGCGGTTATTTTTAATGGCTCATCTAATCGCAAGCCTATTTCACGTGCAAGCGTTGAGCTTGTGTTTGACAATAGCTTAGGCGACGCCAGCGGCGCATGGGCCCAATATGCTGAAATCGCTGTTAAGCGAGTGATTGAGCGAGATAAAGGTTCTTCCTATTACATAAATAACACTGCTGTCCGTCGGCGTGATGTTGCCGATTTGTTCTTGGGCACAGGTCTTGGCGGTAGGGCTTATGCGATTATTGGCCAAAATACGATTTCTCGTATTGTTGAGGCTAAGCCGGAAGAGTTGCGTGTATTTTTAGAGGAGGCTGCAGGCATCTCTAAATACAAAGAGCGCCGCCGTGAAACAGAGCTACGCTTACGTGATACTCGTGAAAACCTAACCCGTGTTGAAGATATTCGCATTGAGATGGATAAGCAAATTACCCGCTTGGAATCTCAGGCTGTCGTGACTGAGCAGTATCATCGACTGCAACAAACCCTTAAACACACACAGGGTCAGCTCTGGCTATTGCGAAAACGTGATGCCAGCGCAATATGGGAGAAGTCGCAGCGTGCGGTTGAGAAGTTGGTCAATGACCTTGAAAGCCAAATGGCGGCTTTGCGAAAAACAGAGAGCCTGCTGGAAACTTTGCGTCAACAACACTTCGCAAGCACTGAGGCCGTGCAGGTTGCCCAAACGCAATATTATGAAACCAATGCTGAAGTTTCTAATTTAGAGACGCAGGTTAAGCATACACAAGAGGCTCGTGATAGGCTTAATCTGCAACTTGAGCAAACGGTTGAGCAAACGCTCAAATCAGATAATCTGCGTATCGATCTAGAAGCACAGTTAGCGCAATTAACAATCGAAGCAAAAGAGGCTGAGGCACAAGTTGCTCAATCAACCGATGCTTTAACTCTTTGCCAAGCGGCCTTTCCTGAAGCGGAGCGAGCACATACAGCCTCACAAAAAGCCCATGCTGAAGCGCAGCGTACATTGAGTGATGCTGAGCAAAACATCCGTTTGGAGTCCACTAACGTAGAGCATTTAAGTCGCTCTATCGTTGAGGTGTCGCAGCGACTTGAAAGGTTGATGGCGGAGCAGGCTGGCCTTGTTTTGCCTAATGAGGAAGAGTTAAAAGACAAGCAAAATCAGTTGGCGACGTTACAGTCTGAGAGTGAAAATCTCAATCAGACGTTAGCTAATTTAAAAGCATTAGAGCAGACTCAAGTTGAAGCGCTTAAATCCATGCGCGATCAACAGTTAGCACAAGAGCGCTCTTTAGCGCAGATTGATGCTCAAATCGCTTCACTCAGTAAAATTCAGCAATCATTGGGGCATGAAGCTAAGCTTGATACATGGTTAAGCAATCATCAGTTAAGTGGTTCTGCGAGAATTTGGCAACAAGTAGAAATCCAAAAAGGCTGGGAAGTTGCACTTGAGGCGGTATTAGGTTCTCGCTTAAATGCGCTGATTAATGAGGCGACTGGCAAGCTAACGCCGAATGAGCGTCCACCATCTGCATTGATTATCGCAGAGGCTGCTGAAGTTAGCTCTAGAGGCTCATTAGCCAAGTCTTCATGGAAGGCGATGCGAGAAGTTGTTGATGTGAAAGATAAGCGCGTTGAGGGGCTTCTCGATACCTGGCTTAACGGTGTTTATTTACTCGATGAGGGCGAAAATCCTGATGAGGCGCGTCTGCAGCTAAAATCAAATGAATATTTAGTGAATGCTAAAGGTGATGTGTATGCGCGTCACAGCTTGTCTATTTACGCGGCGCAATCAGCGATGCACGGTGTATTGGAACGTCAACGTGAGCTAGATGAACTCAATAAGCAACAGCCACAATTTCAATCGCAAATCAAATCTGGATTGGATGCAGTTTCATCTCACGAGCATGCTTTGCAAGAGACAAGGCATGCGCATACGGAGCAACAGCAGTCTTTAACTAAACTTACCCAAAATCAACACGCATTGAATATTGAGTTACAGAGATTGATGCAGCAACGTCAGCATGTAATCGATAGGCAAAATGCGATTCAAGCCGATTTGAGCCAACTTGAACAGCGATTAATTGCTCTAAAGGAAGAGCAAAAAACTAAGCAGGGTGCGCTTTTATCCACTAGCGGTTCACTTAAGGATTTGCAAGCCAGAAGAGAGCAAACTTTTAGCGCAAGACAGCGTGCTGAGTTAACCCTAAATCAATGCCGCAATGACTTACAGGTAGCTGAAAAACTAGCACAGGAAAAGATATTTAATGGCAAGTTAATCTCAAACATTATCAATGAGTTAAAAAATAAAATAAATTCACTTGATGAAGAAAAAGCAGCTTTAGTCAATAAGAAGAAGGAAGCTGAAACGCTTTTAGATCCTTCGAAGATGGAAGGCTTGAAAGCTAATCTTGAGGCTGCCATTAGCTTGAAGCAAGTTCGAGAAGCGGCTCTTGTAGCAGCACGTGATGCAATGGCTGGTTCAGAAAATGAGTTGCAAACCAATGAGCGCAACAGAATGCAAAATGAGCAAGTCTTGCATCCGTTAAGAGATAAATTGGAGCAGGCTCGACTTCAAGAACAGCAAGCACGTCTTCATTTTGAACAATGCCAATCTGAATTGCTCAATGTGGGTATTGAAGAAGCCACATTGGCACACGAGTTAAGTATGAGCGCCAAAATACCAGATTTTGAAGCGCGTGTTGAGCGATTGACGGGCGAAGTTGAGGCGCTTGGACCGGTTAACTTAGCTGCTATTCAAGAGCTTAATAGTGAGCGTGAGCGCAAAACTTATTTGGATAGCCAAGCTGCGGACTTGGAAGAGGCAATTAATACACTTGAAGATGCTATTCGCCGAATTGATAAAGAAACTAGAACGCGCTTACAACATACTTTTGATGAGGCAAATCGCCATTTCAGTGAACTATTTAGAGATTTATTTGCAGGCGGGCAGGCTAGACTTGAGCTTTTAGGTGATGAAATTTTAGATACAGGAATGCAGGTTTTTGCACAACCGCCCGGAAAAAAGAATAGCACTATTCACTTACTTTCAGGTGGTGAAAAAGCACTTACTGCTTTGGCTTTGGTATTTGCATTGTTTAAGCTGAATCCGGCCCCATTCTGCTTGATGGACGAGGTGGATGCGCCGCTAGATGATAGCAATACTGATAGATTCTGTGCGATGGTGAAAAAAATGTCTGAGCGAACACAATTTTTGTTCGTTAGTCATAATAAAATCACGATGGAAATGGCGCAGCAATTGGTGGGTGTAACCATGCAGGAGTCTGGTGTTTCGCGAGTGGTAGAGGTGGATATGGAAGCCGCCATGCAAATGAATCACGAATTGTTTACATAAGGTAAATTACGTTGCAGTTAATGGGAATATCAATTGAATAAACTAAATGACTTAACCATTTCGCTTTTGGCGATAGGCTTTGGGCTTATCGTGTTAGTTATCCTGTTTAATTGGTGGCAAGAGCGCAAAATGCGAAAAGCTGCCGCAAAGCAGTTTTCATTGTCTCCGGATGATGTGCTAATGGACGACTTTGCTGCTGATGTCTTTGAAGAAACTGCAGTGCTCATCGAACCATCTACGAAAATTAAAGATGTTGTAGACCGATATGATACCGAAGATGTGCATCTGCCTGACGAAGTTGAATTTAAGATCGATTTAGGTGAGTTTGAACACAATGTTGTTGAGGCTGATCGCGCTCCTAATAAGGGGGGTATTGAGGAAGCGGATATTGATGTTGAGTTGACTGCTGATCCAGTGCTTGAAACATCTGCTCGTGGCAATTCCTTACCTGAAGCTGTCAGCAAAGATGTTGATTTAACAGCTTTAATATTTTTACCTACGCCAACCAATGGCGAACGCCTGCGCCATTTTTTAATCGGGCTTGTTAATCTAGATAAACCTATTTTTGCTTATGGCTTGGATGCATCTCAAGTTTGGCATCCACTCACTCGTGAACAAGAAGCTGCTGAATTCACAAAAGCCACTTTCAGCCTTCAATTAGCGGATCGAGCAGGTGCTGTTTCTGCTGAGACTTTGCAACGATTCCAACAAATGATTACTGAAATCGCTTATGAGCTGAGCGCCCAAGTTGAATGGATGGGCACGCAGGAGCCCTTGGAGTTCGCGCAAGCCTTAGATGCATTCTGTTTGGAGGTTGATAAAACTATTGGGTTCCACATTCTTAATGGTGCTGGCGGGAGATTTACAGGCACTAAATTCAGAGGGCTTGCAGAAGCGAACGGACTAACACTTAAAGAAGACGGTGCTTTTTACGCTAAATCCAAAAGCGGTCAGTCATCATTCAAAGTTGTTAATATGGAAAACAACCCTTTTAATGCGGATATGCTGAGAGCGGTAGCGTTAAAAGGTGTGACATTCCAAATGGAAATTGCGCTGACGGAAAACTGCACAGAAACCTTTAATAGTATGGTGCTCTTGGCTAAAAGCATGGCGCATTCATTGGCTGCAACGCTTGTGGACGACCATCAGCGTGAATTAAACGACGCTAAAATTGAAAAGATTAGACAGCAACTCAGATTGATACAAGTGCAGATGACGGTTAAGGGTATACCCCCTGGCAGCCTTGTTGCACTTCGTTTGTTCGTTTAGCTTTTAAGTATGTCCCAAGATCAGCAATCTCCTTTGCAAGTCGGACTTTTTGGCGAAGAGTCATTAAGTACGAAACCTTCAGATGAGTCTCGTGTTGCTCAACTACGTGATTTAATTCGTTTGTATGACTTTCAATACTACGTACAGGACGCTCCGTCCGTTAGCGATAACGAATATGATGGTCTATACCGTGAGCTTCAATTGCTTGAGGCCAAACACCCTAACTTAGTCACCCCTGACTCACCAACACAGCGCGTTGGGGGTTCACCAGTCAAGGCTTTCAGTAGCATCACGCATCGCGTCGCTATGCTTTCCCTTAATAATGCATTTGGTGAAGAGGAGCTCAGGAGCTTTGATAGGCGTGTACGTGAGGGTTTGGGATTAAGCCAAGTTGAGTATGCCGTAGAGCCTAAGTTTGATGGCCTTGCCATTACGCTAACTTATGAAAATGGCATTTTTACTCAAGGGGCGACACGCGGTGACGGCTACACAGGCGAAGACGTGACGCACAATCTCAAAACAATCCGTAGCATTCCTCAACGCTTGAATATTCAAAACCCACCAAAACTTCTTGAAGTGCGTGGAGAAGTGTTAATGTTTAAAGCGGATTTTGATGCGCTTAATCAGCAACAGGAGGTGCGGGGCGACAAGGTCTTCGCCAATCCACGTAATGCTGCGGCCGGAAGCCTGAGGCAGTTAGATCCGAACATCACAGCGACACGCCCATTATCGTTTTTTGCTTATGGGTTAGGGGCTAATGAGGGCACTCCTGAATTAGCAACGCACAGCGCCTGCATGGACTATTTGGAAAGCTTACGTTTGCCAGTGAGTGATCTGCGAGCAGTAGTGAATGGTGCTGAAGGGCTTTTAGATTTTTATAAAATGGTCGGCGCAAAGCGCTCTGGCTTACCATTTGATATTGATGGCGTGGTTTACAAGGTTAATTCGTTATCGCAGCAAACGGAGTTGGGTTTTGTCTCAAGAGCGCCGCGCTGGGCGATTGCCCATAAGTATCCAGCTGAAGAGGCATTGACTATTGTCGAGGGTATTGATGTTCAAGTTGGGCGCACAGGTGCAATTACACCAGTGGCAAGACTTAAGCCAGTTTTTGTGGGTGGTGTGACGGTCACGAATGCTACGCTTCATAACGAAGATGAAATGCGCCGCAAGGATGTTCGTATTGGCGACACTGTTAGTATTAGAAGAGCAGGGGACGTTATTCCGGAAGTGGTTGGCGTTGTGTTGGATAAGCGGCCGTTTAGCGCATTGCAGTTCACTATGCCGACGGAATGCCCTGTGTGTGGGTCTCATATCAAAAAACAAGAAGATGAAGCTGTGGCGCGCTGTACAGGTGGTATATTTTGCGCGGCACAACGTAAACAAGCCATGATTCATTTCGCTTCACGTAAAGCGATGGACATTGAAGGCTTTGGTGATAAGTTAGTTGAACAGCTCGTTGATAGCAACTTAGCAAACAATTTAGCTGATATCTATCGTTTAGATTTTCATACCCTCGCTAATTTAGATCGCATGGCTGAAAAGTCGGCGCAAAATATTATCGATGCGCTGAATAAAAGCAAAAAAACGACGCTCGCTCGCTTTATTTATGCCTTAGGGATCCGTAATGTAGGTGAGGCGACAGCAAAAGATTTGGCACGTTACTTTGGAAATATTGAGTCTATTCAAAACGCCGGTATTGAGCAGTTACAACAAGTGCCAGACGTAGGGCCGATTGTAGCCGAATCTATTGTTAACTTTTTTGCTGAAGCGCATAACCGAGAAATCATAAACAGCCTGATTGCACCTGAAAAGGAAGGCGGAGCGGGCATTCATTGGGATATGGTAGCGGCACAATCGAATGCTACAGGTATTTTTACAGGTAAGACATTTGTGCTTACTGGCACCTTTCCAACATTGGGGCGTGAAGATGCTAAAGCATTGATTGAGAATGTAGGTGGCAAGGTAAGCGGTAGTGTATCTAAAAAGACGGACTTCGTGGTTGCTGGGGCGGATGCTGGCAGTAAACTCACCAAAGCACAAGAGCTTGGCGTGAATGTGATTGATGAAACTGATTTATTAAAGATGTTGTCTGATAGTGAGTAGTTTATTTTTAAGGGTTAATCGAATGCGTTTTGTATCTATTAGTTTTCTTTTATTAGCCATATTTAGCAACCTAGCATTTGCGGATGATGCTGAGTTAATAAAAAAAATAGCTGATTGTAATCAAATGGTAAAAAATGGAACTCCAGAAAAAGCATTAGATTTCTCCAATCAGTTACTCAAGAAAAATCCAAAGAACCGTGAAGTTGTTTTGTGCAAAGCGCGTGCTCAAATGGCACTTAATCAATATACAGATGCTGTGCCGACACTAACATCTGTCGATCAACTGTCTAATTCTCCAAATGACCATATGATGTCGCTCGCTATGCTTGGCAACGCCTACAAGGGAAATCAGCAGTTTAGTGAGGCAATTGCTAGCTATCAGCAATCTATGGATATCGCAAAAGCGCAAAAGAATAAAAGCTTTGAGCGCATCACATACAGCTTAATTGGCGAGGTTCAGACGCTAAATAAACAATTCGATGAAGCCGTTGCTAGCTACCAAGCAGGTTTGAAGTTGGCGCTTAATGATAATGAACGTGCTGATGCTTTTGAGCGTATTGCAAGCATTTACAATCAAGAACAAAAACACAATCAAGCGATTGAGTATCAACTTAAAGCTGCGCTTGCATATACACATTACGGTGATTTAGATGCTCAAGCCAATGCAGGACTGGAACTAGGGCGCATTTATATGGATGCTGCCGAATTCGAGCAAGCTGAGAAGTCTATTAACAAGATACTTAAGCTTGCTGTTGATAACGGTGGTGCGTATTGGGAAGTGAAAAGTGATTTATATTTAGCGAAACTTAAAATGGCAATTCATCAAAGTAATGAGGCGCAAAAGCTGCTGGAAGCAGCTCAGAAGTTAAATAAAGAAGTAGGGGATGTATATTTGGCAGAAGGTATTGCAGCAGCTTTGAGTCAGTTAAATAAGTAGTTTTTTCAAAAAAACGTTTAAATTTATGTAATGTTTCTAGAGTTGTGACGACTAAGCTTTAAGCATCAGTAAAGGGCAGCTCAATGTTGATACATAAAAAATCAGATATTCTTTCTTCGGAAATTACCTCAAAAGAAAATTTTGAAAATCGGCGAACCTTGATCAAGGCAGCAGGCGCTTCATTGATTACTGCAAGCGGCATCTTCACAGGGCTTATGAGCGGTAGTGCAAATGCAGCATCGGGAAGACAAAAAATCAATGCGTTCGCAAAATCTAAATATGGCACTGAAGAAAAGTTAACGCCATATGACGATGTCACTACTTACAATAATTATTACGAGTTTGGCACAAGCAAAAGCGACCCAGCCATCGAGTCGCGCCTATTCAAGCCATCTCCGTGGACTGTATCTATTGAAGGTGCGGTTAAAAAGAATAAGCAAATAGGGATAGAAGACATTTTTAAGCTGGCTCCTTTGGAAGAGCGCATCTATAGAATGCGCTGTGTAGAGGGGTGGTCTATGGTGATCCCTTGGATTGGCTTTTCTCTTGCTAAACTAATTCAATGGGCCGAGCCAACCGCCAATGCTAAATACGTAGAGTTTATATCGTTAAATGACGATTTGATGATGCCAGGCCAGCGTATTCATGTGCTTGATTGGCCTTATGTTGAGGGTTTGCGGATGGATGAGGCGATGAATCCGCTGACCATAATGGCCCTGGGTCTTTATGGGGAGGTTTTGCCAAATCAAAATGGGGCCCCGATGCGTCTTGTGGTGCCTTGGAAATATGGGTTTAAAGGCGCTAAAGCCATTGTAAAGATAAGGTTCACGGAAACGATGCCTAAAACATCATGGATGAAGGCTGGTCCAAATGAATACGGCTTTTATGCGAACGTAAATCCAACCGTTGATCATCCGCGTTGGACGCAATCTTCTGAACGTCGAATTGGCGGAGGATTATTTACTCCCCGCATTAAAACGCAGATGTTTAATGGCTATGCAGAGCAAGTTGGACAGTTGTATTCTGGCATGGATTTGATTAAAAATTTCTAAAGTAATATGTCAGTTAAAATAAATAATTCATTGATAATAAAACCATAATGAGGCGAACCCCCCCAGGGGGTTAAATAAGGCCAAATGGATGTGGGTGTTTTTCTGTGGACGACCAGCGGCTCCCACTGATCGTTGCAAATACACAGAGACTGCAGCAGGGGTGAATTAAACGCCAGGTGCTGTGTCTGTGTCCAACGGAACACCCTGGTCAGCATTCGCTCCAGCATTCGCTCCAGCATCCGCTTCAGCATCAGCTTCAGCATCCGCTTCAGCATAAGAACTCAAAATCATACTTTCCAACAACACACACAAAGCAGCTGCAATTCGTTCCAGAGAATATTTTTGACCGTTTTGGTGTTTGAAGGTGATCAAAAACGTGAAAACAGGACTCAGCCTTGAGATGACGTACGGCAAACACATCTCGGATGGGTGCGGACTTGAGATGTTTTTGATCCATTTAATGTCTCCATTTTCAACGCAGTACAAGAAATCGCCATCAAGTAAGCATCCCAACGAATCAGAGAAGACCAACATGTATAAGAGCCACGCCTGTGATGGGGTAGCCTTATCTCGACAAATAAAATCAGCAGCACATTTCAAGAAAACAGGGGAAAACCCCTCTATGAAAGAGCAGGCAACCGGTCGTGATTCCCATTTCGGCTGAATGTCAAGATTTCCGTCAAGAATTTCGGTAATTAATTTTTTGGTCACTGCGTGGTTCGCCAAATCCTCGAGAATATCGAGTTTTGTGGTTACAGAATCGAGTCCATGGTTATATTTCACATGAATTTTGGAGATGTAATCAACAACCACATTGACCACAACCATGAAACCGTTCTCTTCCAGGGCATTTGAACGGATACCTACCAAAACACTGTAATCACCGAAGTCGTATAATTCCTCCAATTTTTTTGCACCCATAACAATGACGTCACGCATATCGTCTATTAATCTCTCATCCATATTAGACAAATAAGCGAAGGCATCTTCCGTGATTCTATCCATTAACAACAACCCCCCGATCCTTTTGGCGCCGCCGTGTTGTCGTTCCGACCACTTCATAGCAGCACAGAGAACGGTTGGTCTGTCGTGTGGAAGTCCGGACGCCGCAACGAGCCCGGCTGCTGGACCGGCTGCTGGCTTGGA
>Ga0214164_1000065_pt1 | contig 72154 bp, 73 predicted proteins | sample TroBogepilimnion_13_FD_153003 | JGI IMG/M metagenome (GOLD analysis project Ga0214164, IMG submission 153003) | Freshwater microbial communities from Trout Bog Lake, WI - Practice 03JUN2009 epilimnion v4 | ecosystem: Environmental > Aquatic > Freshwater > Lake > Epilimnion/Euphotic zone ... | reverse complement strand
CGGCGGCGGCGGCGGCGTTCAGCACTTTGTTCTTCGGTCTCTTCGCTCTCTGAAACTTCAGCAGCGACAGCTTTAGCCTTCTTAGGCGCAACTTCATCAGGAGCAGCCTGGAACATTGGAACCGGAATAGATGCAACCTTTTTGGTGCTCTTCTTCTTTTCGGTTGGTTCGCTAGCTTCACTAGCTTCTACGGAAGTTGCTTCAACGCTTTCGCTTGTTGTAGCCGCTTCTTCTTTTTTACTTTTTCCGCGCACCCGCTTACGGGCACCTTTAGGCTCTATAGCCATAGTTAAATCCTCATCTAAAACTAAATTTAAAAACTTCCTTTTGAAAGCTCTCGCATCCGCGGCGACTGCGACTTATCTTCTTTGCTCTTAACCTTCGGATTTACTCTCGAAAGGCACCTGAGATGAGATAGGCGGCGCGCTGAACGCTGGGATAAGTATTGCCTAGATCTTGGGTAAAGACCAACTTATGCGTAAATCGGCCTGGTTTAGCTTCTATCTGGTGCGTAAATGCACATTTTGAAGCAAGCCAAATGCAATCAGGTTCGCAAACATACTTGAACCACCATATGAAACAAATGGCAACGGAACACCCGTCATCGGAACCAATCCCATGGTCATGCCAATATTTTCAAAAGTTTGAAAGGCAAACCAAGCAATGATTCCAACGCACACCAGTCGACCAAATAAATCATTGGTTCGTTTTGCGATCGCAAAGGCCCGATAAAAGAAGAGCCCAAAGCAGATCAAAATGAAACCGCATCCAAGAAATCCGGTCTCCTCCCCTGCAACTGTAAAAATAAAGTCGGTTTGTTGTTCTGGAACAAAACGACCATTTGTTTGTGGGCCATTAAACAAGCCCTTGCCAAAGAAACCACCGGAACCAATTGTGATTCTTGATTGTCGAAGTTGGTAGCCACTAACTTGTGGGTCGGCCGTGGGGTCAACAAAAGATTGAAGACGTTTTACTTGGTACTGGCTTACAACGCCAGACTTAACTGCGACGAAAGCACCGAGAAGTGCCACAATTAAAAGACCAACTACCCAACGAGTTGGCGCACCCGAAGTTCCAATCATTGCAACGATTGCGGCGCTAATGATTACGACAGTTCCTAAATCTGGCTGGAGCATGATCAAGAGAATTGGAACGGCGGCAATTCCAAGTGCCTTTACGACATCTGAATCCGTGGGGTTTCGATTTGAATCCAAATGTTCAGAGAGGATCATGGAGATTCCAACGATGATCGCGATCTTGGCTAATTCTGCGGGTTGGATTTGGAACCCGCCGGGGAACGAGATCCAGGCGCGAGCTCCATTAATTGTGCTTCCGATTCCTGGAATCAAAACTGCAACTAATCCAAGAACTCCAAGGCCCCACACAACTGGTGTGTAGGCACGAAGTAATCGATAGTCAATTAGTGTTGTGCCGTATGCAAGGGCGGCGCCAATTCCAAGGTTGATGATGTGGCGCTTTAAATAATATTGTGGATCTAGATGTTGTGAGGCGAACCAACTACGAGTTGCGGCCCAAACCAGAATTGTTCCAAAGAGACTTAAGGCAGCAACAGTAAATGTGAGAGTGCGGTCATAGCCGCTCAAGTTTTCGCGAAACTTACTGCGACGTTTATCTAAAACGTGCGGGCGACCGACTCTCATTTGGTCACCAATTTAGCGTTCTTTGGATCGACCTTTGGCAATTTATCGGGAATGCCGTTTGGGAAAATTGCTTTGGTCTGATCAATCCCGCCGCCAGTCACACCAAACAATGCGGAGTAAATATCTTTAACGCCTGGGGCGGCGGCCGATGCTCCAAAGCCACCTTGGCTAACCATTACGACAACTGCGTATTGAGGGTTTTCAACTGGTGCGAACGAAGCAAACCAAGCGGTGTCATCCTTTGCTGAGCCATTCGCATTTCGACCAAGGTCCTGACCAGTTCCGGTCTTACCCGCTACATGCACTGGGAAACCTGCAAATACTGGCGCACCCGTTCCAGAAGTCGCAACAGATCGAAGAGCGTTATGCAAGAAGGCCGTTACTGCAGGGGTTAGTGGTGCATGACCCGTTACTTCGGGTTTAAATTCTTTAACAACCGTGCCATCTGGTTTCAAGATAGCGCGGGCGATTTCTGGTTTATATAAAGTTCCACCATTTGCGATCGCTGAATAAATTTGAGCCATTTGAATTGGAGTTATCAAAGTATCACCTTGACCGATTGAGAAGTTAACCGCATCGCCAGCACGTAGCACGTAGCCATCAACGCAATTTTCCTTTGCTATTGCGATCAAGTAGGGAGTTAAATCTTTCTTGGCAGCCCGGTTTTGATAATCACAGAAAAAATTCTTGTTTTGATCGTAGTAACGTTGTTTCCAGCCACGATCTGGCAAGCGACCAGAAGCTTCACCCGGAAGATCAATACCCGTTAAGTGGCCAATTCCAAAACCTCTGGCAGCATTGAAGAAGTAATCATTCAAACCAGAATGCGGTGTTAGTCCGCCATCCTTTACCCATTGGTCGTAAGCGATTTGATACCAAACCGTGTCGCAGGAAACCGCAATCGCAGTTTGCATATTAATTCGGCCCATCGGATTTGAATCCGCATTCTTAAATTCTCGGTTTCCAATTTTTAGTGATGCTGGGCAGTCGTAGCGGCCATTAATTAAGTCATAGCCCGCAGCGGCCGCAGCAACAACAGAAATTGATTTGAAGGTCGAAGCAGGGGCATACATTCCTTGCACTGGACGAATTAACGCAGGAACACCGGCGCTCTCGCTAAATAAATCTTTAGCTTGTGCTTGAGTCAACCCGGTTTGCCAAATATTTGGATCGTATGTTGGGTAGGAAGCAAGTGCCAAAACTTTTCCGGTATGTACATCCATCACAATGGCGGCGCCACCATCGGCGTGATAACCCTGGGACTTTGCGCGGCGGACTGATGTTGCCAAAGCTTTTTCGGTAGCAGCTTGAAGTCTTGCATCAAGGTTTGTAACTAAATTGTCGCCCGAGATCGGTGAGGTTTTTTGCGATTGTTGGGTGACCGCTTCTTTGCGGTCAACAATTACAGTTTTAATCCCTGGAATACCCCGTAAATACTTATCGTATTGGTACTCAAGACCAGATTTGCCGATTACTTCGTCACGGAAGAAATGAGTATCAGGGTTTAGGAGATCGCTTTCGGTTACCGAGCCAACATAGCCAAGAACGTGTGCCCCATTTTCTCCTGCCATTGATGGGTAGCTACGAACTGGAACAGATTGCGCATCAACTCCTGGATAAGAATCGGCATTTTCTAAAACTTTAAGTGCCTGTGCTTGGGTTGCAGTTCGCGTTACTGGAATTGGTTGGAATCTAGTTCCTTTCCAACATCCAGTTCGTTGACCAATTGGCAATTCTCCACAAAGTCTCGTTGCTATAAAAAGATCTTCAGGTTTCTGCCCAATTAGTGACGCGACCTTTGCAAGAACCGCAGTTCCGGTATCAGGCAACTTGTCGATAACGCTTCGATCAACGGTAATAACTAAACCAGGGCGATCCATGACGAGCGGGATTCCAGAGCTATCAACAATTGCGCCTCTGACAGCGGGAGTTATTACGTCGCGACTTTGAATACTTAGAGCCGCGCTTTGGTACTTTGAACCTGCGCCAATCTGTAAGTAGAAAAGCCTTCCAGCCAACGCCAACATAAGTGAAAGCACTAGCACTTGAACTATGACGATATTTAATCGAGATTTAGTACTCATTGGCGCTCTCGTGAGGTAAGAGTAAGCGCGCGCCACTTAACCAAAAGTGGCAGCAAGATCGGTGAAAAAATTAAAGTCCAAATTCCATTTCCAAGTACGGTTGCGAAGTTATGCCAGACGGATCCATTATTTTCACCAAGCAACAATCCAATAAATAGAAAAACGAGAAGCGTTAAAACTGAGCCAAGAGCAGTAAAAAATACAAATGCGACCGGGCGCTGAGTGAAATCGCCGATGCTCTCCCTATTGGTTGAAAAAATATAACCAACAATTGTTAAGACAAAAGCCCACTTACCAACCGGTGAATCAGCTGATGGCGACAAATCCAATATAAGTCCGCCGATAAAGCCAAGAACAATTGCGCCCGAACGATCTTCTAAAGCCATAAGCCCTAATAAGACTGCGAGGTAGAGCGAGAAGCCGCCAATCGGAAGGTTAACTTTGGAAATGGCTGATTCTTGGAGAACGAAGATAAACAAAAGGAAAAGAGCATTTACCCCGGCCCTGCTCCAACTCACTTAGTCGCCTTTTTCAAAGTGCTTGTTGGCAGTGGTGAAGGTTTCAAAGTTGAATTAACGGTTGCGGTATCTGGTTTTGCACTAGAGGTTACATAAATTGTCGCAGTTGGGGTTGGCTTTGGAACTAGCGAATCTTTTGGATCTCCGGCAGGTGCCTGCAAAATAACCGAGACAACTCCAAGACCATTTAAATCAGAGTAACCGGTGACGGTGGCAGTTTGAGTAAGCGAGGCATTCTTATGGTCAACACTTGAAACATAGCCAATTGGAATTCCAGGTACAAATGGATGGTTGTTATCGCTTCCTAGCGAAAGAATTACATCGTGATGATTGATGGTGCCAGCGGCATCCAAGAGTTGTAAGTTGTAGTGACTTGAACCTTCACCTTGGAGAACTCCAACACTTTGCGAACCAGCGATTCGAACCCCAATTCGAAATGTTGGATCACTCATTAATAGAACAATTGCAGAAGAACTCGATACAGATTTAACAACTCCAACCAAGCCGACATCACTCATTACGGTCATATCTTTTGCAACACCATCAGAAGATCCGGCATCAATCGTAATTGTTTGACTAAAGGTTGAAGCACTTCCTCGCCCGATTACTCGGGCTGCCACAACTTTAAATCCACCACGTCCTGCCAGATTTAGAACACCTTTTAATTTAGCTAATTGTCCTTGGATATCTGCGTTGATCACCAATTGGGTCTTTAACTTGGCATTTTCGGCTTTCAAATCTTTTACTTCGGACTTGGTCTTTCTAAAATTCTTAATGTCGCTAAAGAAATTTCCAACGGGTGAGAAGAAATCTGAGAAGCCACGTTGGATTGGGGCCAAAACCGATTGGGTAGCGTTTCTGGAACTCTTGGTAAGGCTAACTCCTCGCAAATCAAGAGTAATCAAAAATAGGGAAGTAACTAAAAGGATTATCAAAAGCAATCTGGAACGATTATTACCGCCAGCAGCCAATTTGATTCTCCCTTAATACTTTTTAGCGACGAGGCTCAGAAATCAAAACCTTTTCAAGGGCTTCAAATTCCTCAACGCACTTTCCAGAACCTTCAGCAACGGCTTGTAGTGGGCGTTCGCTGATATGCACTGGCATTCCAGTTTCATGACGTAGGCGTTCATCAAGTCCGCGGAGTAATGCGCCGCCACCTGTTAGAACAATTCCACGGTCCATCAAATCACTAGCAAGCTCTGGTGGAGTCTTATCCAAGGTGCTCTTAACAGCATTGATGATTTGGTTTACTGGATCTTCAAGGGCCTTGCGAATATCTTCGGCAGAAACTCGAATTGTCTTTGGCAGGCCGGTAGCTAAATCGCGACCGCGAATTTCGGCATCTGGTTCGCCAGGTAATTTGTAAGCCGAACCGATTGCCATCTTAATTTCTTCAGCTGTACGTTCGCCAAGTAGTAGCGAGAACTCGCGCTTTACCCAATCAATAATTGCTTGATCAAGTTCATCGCCACCAACGCGAATTGATAGCGCGGTTACGATTCCGCCAAGTGAAATAACGGCAACTTCTGTTGTACCGCCACCGATATCGACAACCATATTTCCGGTTGGTTCGTGAATCGGTAGGCCAGCACCGATAGCTGCTGCCATTGGCTCTTCAATAATGTAAACCTTGCGGGCGCCGGCGGCATAACCAGCATCCTTAACCGCACGTTGTTCAACTCCGGTGATACCGGAAGGAACGCAAACAACAATTCTTGGCTTAGCCATGTAACGACGCTTGTGAACCTTTTGAATAAAGTAGCGAAGCATCTTTTCAGTTGTGTCGAAGTCTGCGATAACGCCATCCTTCAACGGACGAATAGCAACAATATTTCCTGGAGTACGACCGATCATGCGCTTAGCTTCAAGACCGACTGCGAGGATTCCACCAGTATCTTGGTTAACGGCAACAACGCTTGGCTCGTTTAGAACAATGCCGCGACCGCGCACATAGACAAGTGTGTTTGCGGTTCCTAGATCAACTGCCATATCGCGACCGATAAATGACATTCGATTTTGGTTTTTGTTGCTCATTATTAACCTTTCAGTTCGGGGAAGAAGATTGCAATTTCACGATTTGCAGATTCAACAGAATCTGAACCATGAACAATATTTTGTACAACTTTGGTTCCTTGATCACGAGCCAAATCACCGCGGATAGTTCCAGGTTCGGCGGTCGTTGGATCGGTTGTTCCAGCTAATTTTCTAAAACCTTCAATGACGCGATTTCCTTCAGCGATCATTGCAACGATTGGACCAGAGAGCATGAATTCGAGAAGTGGCTCGTAGAACGGCTTACCTTCGTGTTCAGCATAGTGAACCGCAAAAAGATCGCGAGTTGGTGTGATCATTTTTAGTGCGGTTATTTGATAACCCTTTGTTTCAATGCGGCGAATTACCTCGCCCACTAGGGAGCGACGAACTCCGTCAGGCTTGACCAGGATTAGGGTGCGTTCTGTACTCACCCGCACAGTCTAATCGCCAGTTGCCAATCTGTTTAATTCGCTTTATTTCGGCGGATTAGCAAGCAATTCTGCGCGAATCGCCTCACCCTTTCGGCCGACAACAATCGCGGCGACCCAAAGTGCAGCGAAGAGTGCTCCCATGAAAAACATCGCGCTTACAACAAAGCCGTATCCAATTAAGCAAAGTTGAAAGATCGATCCCATAATCCAGCCGACTTTTCGCTTCATGATTCCTGAGTTAAGGATGAGAGCGATCATAAGAATTATTCCGAGGGTTATGGCTAGCGATCCATGGTTATCTTTTGCAAGTAAAAGTGCAAAGCCCATTACAAAAGCTTCGAAAGCTAAAACGGCTGCTCCCAAAATTCTCATTCTTCGCTAACCCTTCCGATCCTTCGCAGTGTTGTCCTGGCTTCTCCTGCTGTTACAACTGAACCAGTAATTACCACCGCGCTTACACCTTCGCTTACTTGATTCAGAAGCGTAACTTGTTCGGTTGCGTAGGTAATCGCATTTATCAAATTTGCTTCCTTATAAACGCGATCCACTCCGAAGACATCAACCGCCGCGTTATATAAATTATCAACCGGAAGGGCCCGGCTTGACGATGATTGAGTTACAACTAAACGGTCAACCACTGGCTCTAGATTTCGAAGAATCCCCATCACATCTTTCTCCCCCAAAACCGCAAGAACACAAAAGACCGATTCAAAATCAAATTCTGTTTCTAAAGTATTTGCAAGCGCAGCTGCTCCATGCGGATTGTGTGCGGCATCGACAATCACAGTTGGATCTCTGTGCAAAATTTCTAAGCGACCTGGTGAACTTACTTTTGCCAATGCCTCACGGACTAATTCAACATCGAGAGCAACACCCGAAAATGCCTCCACTGCTGCGATCGCAATTGTCGCATTGTGGGCTTGGTGCGCACCGTGAAGTGGCAGAAAGATATCTTCGTATTTTGCATAGATTCCGTTGACCGAAATCATCTGACCGCCTACCGCGATATCTCGGCGTTCGAGGGAAAATTCGATTCCTTCGCGATATGGAATCGCCGATTGTTCAACAACCCTTGCCAGAAGAATTCGTGCTACTTCGGGTTCTTGCGCAGCAAGTACTACATGCGACTCTGGTTTGATGATCCCGCTCTTTGTTGCGGCAATCTCTTCGACAGTCTCCCCTAAATATTCAGTGTGATCTAAACCGATAGGCATGATTACCGAGACCGCACTTTGTACAACATTTGTTGCATCCCACTCGCCGCCCATACCTACTTCGATAACTCCAACATCAATTGGGAACTCAGCGAATGCGACGAAAGCTAATGCGGTGATCGCCTCAAAGAATGAAATGGGATGTGGTTGGCGACTATCGATCAAATCTAAATAAAGAGCAATATCGTTATAAGCCGCGATAAAACCTTCCGCTGGAATTGGCTTTCCCTTAATTGAAATACGTTCAAGAATGCTCTCAAGATGCGGACTTGTGAATCGACCAGTTCGATATTCCAATTCGGTTAAGAGTGCATCGATCATTCTGGCGGTGCTGGTCTTTCCGTTTGTTCCGCCAACATGAACGGTTGGATAAGAAAGTTGTGGCGAACCTAGGGCATCAACTAGCGCGGCAATTCGATCCATTGAAGGTTCGATTCGACTTTCTGGCCAACGCTTTAGTAGCGCGGCTTCTACGACAGCAAGTACTTCTAGATCTTCCGGAGTTGTCATTATTTTTCTGGCAGCGCAGCTAGTTGAGCAGTTATGCTTTCAATGTCGACAGTTGTCTGCGCAAGCCGGGCGCGAATTTCTTGTACAACCTCCATTGGTGCCTTAGCCATAAAACCTTCATTATCTAATTTAACTTTTGCAGTGGCGCGGTCTTTCTCGGCAGTGGCCAAATCTTTTGTTAGACGTGCTCGTTCTGCGGCAACATCAATCGCGCCAGTTAAATCGAATTCAACGACAACCTTGCCAACTTCGATCTTGGCACTTGGTGAACCGGTCATCGGTTCTAGGCGACAAACCTGTCGAAGCGCTGCTTCGTATCCTGGTAAGCCCACAAAACTTGCGCTTACCTTTGCCGAAGTTTTAATTCCTTGGTCATTACGGAAGCGACGAATTTCAGTTACCAAATCTTGAAGTTGTGCAACCGTTGCCTTTGATTCCTCATCGCGCATTGCTGGATCAAACTTAGGCCAGGCCGCTGTTACAAGGGTCTCTCCCCCGGTAAATGAACACCAAAGTTCTTCAGAGATAAAAGGCATTGAAGGGTGAAGTAATCGAAGTAGTTGATCAAGAACATGGCCAAGAACTCGCTTTGAAACTTCCGCTCCTTCTCCACCAGAAGCGAAAGATGCCTTTGAAAGTTCTAGGTACCAGTCACATAAATCATCCCAAGCGAAGTGATAAAGAATTTCACAAGCCTTAGCAAATTCATATTTCTCAAGAAGTGAATCAACTGATTCGATGGTTTCATCGAGTCGAGTAAGAATCCATTTATTAATGGCATCCAATGAATCAAAAGCTGGGAGTTCGCCTTCGATTGTCGCGCCATTCATAATTGCAAAACGTGAAGCGTTCCAAAGCTTGGTTGCAAAGTTTCTTGCGCCACCAATCCACTCTTCGGCCAGTGCTTGATCAGTTCCTGGGTTTGCACCTCTTGCTAAGGTGAAACGGAGCGCATCGGAACCGTACTTATCCATGAATTCAATTGGATCGACAGTGTTACCGCGAGACTTACTCATCTTTTTGCCGAAGCGATCGCGTACTAAACCATGAAGCGCAATTGTGTGGAACGGGGCTTGGCCATCGGTGGCAAACAATCCAAGAAGAACCATTCGCGCCACCCAGAAGAACAAGATGTCATATCCAGTTACCAAAACGCTTGTTGGATAGAACTTTTCATAGTCAGCTGATTTCTCTGGCCAACCTAAAGTTGAGAACGGCCACAAGCCCGATGAGAACCATGTATCTAGAACATCTGGATCTTGCGTGTAACCGGCTGGCGGATTTTCGCCAGGTCCACAGACAACTACTTCTTCATTTGGACCGTAATAGACAGGTATTTGATGACCCCACCAAAGTTGGCGAGAGATACACCAGTCATGCATGTTGTCGATCCACTCAAAATAGCGAGGTGACATCTCTTCTGGTTCAATTTTAATTCGACCATCGCGCACTGCATCACCAGCAGCCTTCGCAAGTGGCGCGACTTTTACGAACCATTGTTTTGAAAGTCTTGGCTCAACAGTTGTGTCACAACGTTGGCAATGTCCTACTGCGTGAATGTATGGACGCTTCTCGGCAACGATTCTTCCTTGTGCACGGAGTTCTTCGACAACGGCTTTACGTGCCTCAAAACGATCCATGCCATCAAACTTTGTTCCAGAGTTAGCCATGACGCCATGTTCATTCATGATTACCGGCATATCGATTCCGTGGCGCATCGCCATTTCGAAGTCATTTGGATCGTGAGCACCGGTTACCTTTACTGCACCGGTTCCAAATTCAGGATCAACAAGTTCGTCGGCAATAATTGGAATCAAACGATTTACCAAAGGCAACATAACTTGCTTGCCAATTAAATCTTTATACCGCGGATCTTCTGGATGAACTGCAACTGCGCCATCACCCATCATGGTTTCGGCTCGCGTGGTTGCTACGGTGATTGAAATCTGATCATCACCATATCGAACTTGTACAAATTCACCAGCATCATCGCTATGTTCCACTTCGATATCAGATAGCGCGGTTAAACAACGCGGACACCAATTGATGATTCTTTCTGCGCGATAAATTAGTCCAGCATCATATAAACGCTTAAAGATTTCTTGGACGGCTTTTGAAAGTCCTTCATCCATTGTGAAACGTTCGCGGCTCCAGTCAACAGAGTCGCCGAGACGCTTCATCTGGCCAAGTATTGCGCCGCCAGATTCGGCCTTCCACTTCCAAACTGTTTCAATAAATTTTTCGCGCCCTAAATCGTGACGCGATAAACCTTGCGCCGCTAATTGTTTTTCAACAACATTCTGCGTTGCGATACCAGCATGGTCCATGCCTGGAAGCCAGAGAGTTTCAAAACCCTTCATCCGCTTCATACGAGTGAGAATGTCTTGCAAGGTGTGATCGAGTGCGTGACCGATGTGAAGTGAGCCAGTTACGTTTGGCGGCGGAATAACAATTGTGAACGGTGGCTTATTTGATTTTGGATCTGCTTTGAAATAACCAGCATCAAGCCATTTTTGGTAGAGCGGAGCCTCGATATCTGCGGGCGAGAAAGTCGCCGCAAGTTCCTTGGGATTACCGTTGCTCATAGTGGAGCAGTCTAGATTAAGCGCTCTTCTCTTCTGAACCGTTATCGCTCTTTTCACTCTTGCTTGAGCGCTTAGGTCCGCCACCTGTGCGGGTAACTAATGTTGGAGCGGCTTCTTTTAGAACAACTTCTGGGGTAATAATCACTTTTTCAACTTCTGGCTTTGATGGAATTTCATACATCACACCAAGAAGTGTCTCTTCCATAATGGCACGAAGACCACGAGCACCGGTGCCACGCTTGATTGCAAGATCGGCAACAACCTCGAGCGCTTCATTACTTACTTCAAGTTCGACACCATCTAATTCAAAGAGCTTGTGATACTGCTTAACCAAAGCATTTTTTGGTTCGGTAAGAATTTGCATCAAAGCTGGGCGATCTAAATTCTCGACGCTAGTAAGAATTGGTAGACGTCCGATGAATTCCGGAATCATGCCAAACTTAAGAAGATCTTCTGGCATTACATCGCCAAAGAAATCCTTATTTAAATTCTCTCCGGTGCTTTGAAGAGTTGCATTAAATCCAACTCCGGCCTTGCCCTTGCGACCTTCGATGATCTTTTCAAGACCAGCAAATGCGCCACCGACAATAAAGAGAATATTTGTTGTATCAATTTGTAGGAATTCTTGATGCGGATGTTTACGACCACCTTGAGGCGGTACGGATGCAGTGGTTCCTTCAAGAATCTTAAGGAGTGCTTGTTGAACGCCTTCACCAGAAACATCGCGGGTGATCGATGGGTTCTCGCTCTTACGTGCGACCTTATCGATTTCATCAATATAGATAATTCCGGTTTCAGCCTTCTTCACATCAAAGTCAGCAGCTTGAATTAGCTTAAGAAGAATATTTTCAACATCTTCTCCAACGTAACCTGCTTCGGTAAGCGCAGTCGCATCAGCGATAGCAAAAGGAACATTGAGCATGCGCGCCAAAGTTTGTGCAAGCAAAGTCTTGCCACAACCAGTTGGGCCAAGGATCAAGATATTCGATTTTGAAAGTTCAATGGAATCTTCACGCTTTGATTCGCCAGATTGAACTCGCTTGTAGTGGTTATAGACCGCAACCGAAAGTGACTTCTTTGCCCGATCTTGCCCAATTACATATTGATCCAAGAAGTTATAGATCTCTTCTGGCTTTGGAAGTTCTTGTAATCCTAGATTTGAAGTTTCTTGAAGTTCCTCGATGATGATTTCATTACAAAGTTCAATACATTCATCGCAGATATATACGCCAGGTCCGGCAATTAACTTCTTGACCTGCTTCTGGGTCTTGCCACAGAAGGAGCACTTCAAGAGATCGCCAGATTCACCAATGCGCGTATTCATAAGAGAAGGCTAGGACTTCCCACTCTTTTATGAGGGCAAATCCCAGCCTTTACTTGTTCGCTTATAGGCGAATTAATTACTTGTTCGCAGATGCCTTACGGCTAACCATCACTTGATCGATGATTCCATATTCGACTGCCTCGGCAGCGGTAAGAATCTTGTCGCGTTCAATATCTTTGGTGATCTCTTCGTGGCTCTTGGTTGTGTGCTTTGCCAGCATTTGTTCTAGCAAGGTACGCATGCGAAGAATTTCGCGAGCTTGAATTTCAATATCTGAACCCTGTCCGCCACCTTCTGAATATGGTTGGTGGATCAAGATGCGTGCATGTTCAAGGGCATAACGCTTTCCCTTAGATCCGCCAGCAAGAAGAACGGCAGCCGCAGATGCAGCTTGTCCTAAGCAAACGGTCATGACATCTGGGCGGATGTATTGCATCGTGTCATAAATTGCAGTTAGCGCAGTAAATGAACCACCTGGTGAGTTGATGTACATCATGATGTCGCGATCCGGATCCATAGATTCCAGAGTTAGCAATTGCGCCATCACATCGTTAGCAACGGTGTCATCGATTGCTTGGCCTAAGAAAATAATGCGCTCTTCAAATAGTTTTGTGTATGGATCTAAGCGCTTGTAACCGTATGAAGTCTTCTCTTCGATAGTTGGAAGCACGTAGCGAGAGGTGAATTCATTTACCTTCTCTAGATTATTCATGTTATTTAGATTGCTCATGCGGTTCCACCACTTCCTGAAACTTGACCAGCCGAACGAACAACATGGTCTACAAATCCGTATTCCTTTGCTTCTTCAGCGGTGAACCAACGGTCACGATCTGAGTCGGCTTCGATGGTTTCAGCCTTTTGGCCGGTGTGGAATGAGATCAGTTCCGCCATCTTCTTCTTTGTGAATGACATTTGTTCTGCTTGAATCTTGATATCTGATGCAGTTCCACCGATGCCGCCTGATGGTTGGTGCATCATGATGCGAGCATGTGGAAGCGCGTAACGCTTTCCTGGCGCGCCTGAGCAAAGTAGGAATTGACCCATTGATGCAGCTAAGCCCATCGCAACAGTTGCAACATCGTTCTTGATGTATTGCATGGTGTCATAGATAGCCATACCAGCAGAGATCGATCCGCCAGGTGAGTTGATGTAAAGGAAAATATCTTTATCGGGATCTTCTGCAGCAAGTAAAAGCAGTTGTGCTGAGATCGCATTGGCCATTGAATCTTCGACAACGGAACCAAGGAAGATGATGCGTTCACGAAGTAAACGTTCGTAAACCTGATCGCCGAGTCCGCCACCTGGCGTAGCGCCCGCTAATTGCGGAGTAATAATTTCCAAGAGATCCTCCTGTGCCGATTTTTTCTACTGTATTGACCTTAACAACTAATCGGCGCGAATGCTTCCGCAAATTGAGAAAAATAAGCCTGGGCCTGTTCGCCCTGAGAGATAACTTATTCGGCGGCTGGAGCAGCTTCTTGCTTTGGCGCCAACTCTTCAAGGTTTACTGCTTTACCTGACTTGGTAACTACCTTTACGCGAGCCAATACGCCAGCAAGTGCCTTTGCGCGAGAAACTTCAGCGACCATTGTTGTGATCTGGCCGGCTTCAGAAACTTCCTTGATGAATTGATCTGGTGTCATTCCATAACGCTGGGATGCACGGACCAAATATTCAGTTAGCTCTGATTCGTTAACCGAGACTGATTCCGCCGAGACAATATTGTCGAAGAGAATTTCTTGGGTTAGTGACTTAGTTACTTCTTCCGTGACTTCCTTGCGGTGAACGTCATCTTCTAGACGTCCTTCTTTTTCAAGGTGATCATTCACTTCATCTTCAATGACATTTGTTGGAAGTGGAATCTCAACATCGGCGATCAGCTTCTCAACCAAGAGGTCGCGGGCATGGGCGCCTTGTTCAAGGTGCTTAACGCGCTCTAGGCGAGTTTGAATATCGGTGCGAAGTTCAGCAAGAGTTTCAAATTCAGATGCCAACTTGGCAAATTCATCATTCAATTCTGGAAGGTCTTGGTGCTTAACTGCCTTAACAGTTACTTCAACTTCGCCCTTTTCATTTTCCTGTTGGCCAACAAGTTGGGTATCAAAGCGCTTTGTTTCTCCGGCACTTAGACCGGCTAGCGCTTCATCAAGTCCATCAACCATGCGATTGGTTCCGACTTCATAGGAAATATCGTTTGCAGTTCCGCCCTCAACTTCCTTGCCATCGATTGTGGCTTTGAGGTCGATGGTTACGAAATCGCCATTAGCAATTGCCTTTTCAACAGTTGAAAGTGTGCCAAAGCGCTTGCGAAGTAGGTCTACTTGTTCGGCAACTTCATCATCTGAAACGACCACATCTTCAACAGTGAGAGTGATTTCAGAGAAGTTAGGAAGCTTCAATTCTGGGCGCACATCTACCTCAGCAGTAAATGAGAACATCTCGTTATCAACCAACTTGGTGATATCGATTGTTGGGCGGCCAATTACATAAACGTTCTGCTCTTTTAGAGCGGCTGCGTACATCGGTGAAAGTGATGAGTTGATTGCTTCGTCCAAGACTGCGGCGCGACCAACGCGTTGATCGATCATGGCTGCAGGTACGTGGCCCTTACGGAAACCTGGGATGTTGATCTTGGTTGCAAGAGTCTTATAAGCACCATCGATATAAGGCTTCAATTCTTCGAAAGGTACTTCGATTGCAAGCTTTACTCGAGTTGGAGAAATTGTTTCGACAGCGCTCTTCACTTTGCTCCTTCGTATTTAGATCTTCTTTAAATCGTTTAACTTGTTTAAATAAAAAAACTTTTTTAAACAATTTTTAAATCTATTTTGAATTCTGGTCGGGGCGGGGAGATTCGAACTCCCGGTCTCCTGCTCCCAAAGCAGGCGCGCTAGCCACTACGCTACGCCCCGCGGCGTAAGTGGCAATTCTATGGCTTTATTTTGAGTTGTCTAACCGGCCCTTTTTCTCGCGGAATTTCTATAAAAATAAGATAAAAATAAGATAAAAATAAGATAAAAATAAGAAAGGACCCCGGGTTTCCCCGAGGCCCTTTGGACTTATTTACTTCTTGATTAACTAGCTATTACTTGCCGGTCCAGATGTTGATTGGAGATGACAAGAAGTAGATCAAGAACAAGCCGGTAACGCCGTATAGCAATCCGTGAACTTCCTTGCCACGGCCTTGTACTAAACGGACCAGGATGTGTGAAACGAATCCTGCACCGATACCAACAGAGATGCTGTAAGTGAATGGCATCAAGATGATGGTTAAGAATGCTGGGATTGCAATACCTAGATCATCCCAGTCAAGATTCTTAATTTGAGTCATCATCAAGAAACCAACGATTACTAGCGCAGGTGTAGCAGCTTCGTAAGGAATAACTGCAACAAGCGGAGCCAAGAAGGTAGCTAGCAAGAACAAGATTCCGGTAACAACCGAGGCAAGACCTGTGCGAGCGCCTTCGCCAACACCTGATGCTGATTCAATGTATGAAGTATTTGAAGAGATGTTTCCAACTCCACCAGCTACAGCTGCAACACCATCAACCAAGAGGATGCGATCGATATTTGGGATGTTGCCATCCTTGTCGATTAGGCCACCTTCAGTTGCGATAGCGGTAACTGTTCCAACATTGTCAAAGAAGTCAGAAAGGAACAATGAGAAGATCAGCAAGATAGCTGAAACGAATGTAACGCGGTTGAAAGCACCACTCAGATTGATATGGCCGAATAGGCTGAAATCTGGAGTCGCAACGATCTTGTGAGGGATAGATGGAACGTTAAGTCCCCAGCCCTTTGGATTTACATTCTTGCCATCAAAGTTTGGTCCGATCTTGAAGGCCTTTTCTAGGATAATTGCGAGAACGGTTGTTGTAATGATTCCGATTAGGAGCGCACCCTTAACCTTGCGAACCAAAAGTGCGATCATTAGGAATAGGCCAAATGCGAACACAACGATTGGCCAGCCAACAAGGTTTCCGTTGTCACCTAGTTGAACAGGAACTGGTCCTGAACCGGTGCGACGAACGAATCCTGAATCAACCAAACCGATCAAGGTAATGAAAAGACCGATACCTACTGCAATGGCAGTCTTAAGTTGTTGTGGCACGGCGCGGAATACAGCGGCACGGACACCAGTAAGAACTAAGACCACGATGATCAGGCCTTCGATAATTACAAGACCCATCGCATCTGCCCAGGTCATCTTCGATGCAATACCAACTGCAACGAAAGTGTTTAGGCCAAGGCCAGTAGCAAGAGCCAATGGGAAGTTAGCAACAACGCCCATGAGGATTGTTAGAAGACCTGCCATGAGAGCAGTCATTGCAGCAACTAGGGCAAGATTTGGATGATCTCCGCTTCCGCCTAGATATTTTCCATCGCCATCTTTCACTAGTCCGATGATGAGTGGGTTTAGGGCAACGATGTAAGCCATTGTGAAGAACGTGACGAAACCACCACGAATTTCACGACCTACAGTGGAACCACGTTGCGATATTTTGAAGAAACTATCGAGCATGAGGGACCTTCCTGATTTTGGTATCGGGGGTGTTTGCGACCCCGTGTGTAGTCACGACACACAAGCCGGAGGAAGATGGCAAAAGATTAACCATCTACCCCTCAGTAATGACAAACCGACACCACCGAAACCCCAATTAAATGGGCCAAAATCCCCGCGTATTTCGAACTTACGCAGGGATTTTGAGCCTAGGAACGCGGTGTAACATTGCGCCACAATCGCAATTCATGCGGGTGTAGCTCAATGGTAGAGCCCCAGCCTTCCAAGCTGGCCATGCCGGTTCGATCCCGGTCACCCGCTCCAGATTACTTATTTTTTAGGCAACAGATCCGACTAACGTCGAAGTAAAACTCCCCGTCATGACGAGTCCTGGTGAAGGCACATTCTCTGCACATAAAACCACGGCCGTTAATTGGTGAGCTGAAGCAACGCCTGTTCCATCAATCAGAATTTGTGCAGAAATTCCATTTTCATAATCATATGAAGAACCTCTTTTAGCTTGTCCATCAACGACGACATAGTTTGTTGTTGGTGGTGAACCTAAGGCTGCATCTGATGTTGAGAAACGCAATGTTTTGAATGCACCATCGGCGGTTGCTCCGTGAATATAAATCTGGACTATGTAACTTTTCCCTGCGGCAAAATTTCCGAAAGTTAAAGTTGAAGTTCCATTTGAAGTTCCTGAAATTGCAGGGAACGCAAGAGTCCCACTTATAACTTCGGATGGGCCTGTTGCTCCGGTTGCACCAGCGGAACCGTTACTTCCATTAGTTCCTGCAGTTCCAGTATCGCCTTTCGGTCCGGTAGCACCTGTTGCTCCAGTCGCTCCTGTCGGACCTGGAGTTCCGCCGCCACCACTTCCAGCTGGGCCCGTTGGTCCTGCAGGACCAGTAGCACCAGATGAACCAGCAGGTCCTGCCGGACCAGCGGGACCGGTGTCACCTTTTGGTCCTGCAATTCCTGTTCCCGAAGATGCAACACCTTTTGCACCATCTTTTCCATCTACGCCATTTAATCCAGTTGGACCTGCGGGACCAACAGGTCCGCGAAGTGAAACAGGAATTGGCCAATGCCCATTTAATTTTGGGCCATACATATTGAGAGCAACTCGATCGATGTAGAAATCTCCGTCGATACCAAGCGATGCTGAAGGCACACCTTTTCCATTAAGGATTGTGTTCGAAACTGATGCAGTAATTCGCCCAGTTTTATTGATGATGCTTTTACTTGCAGCATCCGCGGTATTCATTGTTATTGCAGTTAAAGAAGTACTTATTGAAGCTAGGGTTAAAACCACTTTAACCTTTAGATATTTTCGAGATTTGCTACCCATGAAGGCACCCCAATCGGGGTTTAGGGGTCACATGTAAGTGACCATGTTCAAGGAGCCTTCGCCTATTTGAGGCTAAAAGATATGAAGTTACTCCTAGTAATTTCGGGTTGATTAGGAGGACACTTGCTTCCGCGCTCGCCTACTGAGCGTAAAATCCCAAAAACTCACACCTTACGCTCAGGTTAATTGGTTAATCTCCTAAGCATTGGGGAGTTATGTATGCCCCAGCTAGATGTGAGGGCATCTAGGAAGCAAACCAACCGGACTGGTGAAAGCCAGTATCGAAAAGGGAGATAAATGTTTAACAAGAAAATGTCAGCGGTTCTACTAGCAACTGCAATGACTCTCGGAACTGTTTCAGCTGCATCAGCTGATGCTGGTCACTTGCCAGGAGTTCCACCACAAGTTTCTACAGTACTTTCATCGCTTGTATCAAAGGGAACAATTACCCAAGCACAAGCAGATGCAATCACTGCGGCACTAACTGCTGCTGTTCCAACTCCAAACGCATCTGGAACACCTTCAATTGGTGGATTCGGTGGCAAGGGTGGTCCACGTGGTGGATTCGGTGACGGATTCGGAATGAATACCGCTGCTCGTCAAGCAATCATTACTTCAACACTTGGAATCACTTCTGCGGATCTACAAGCAGCACGACAAGCTGGTAAGTCACTTGCAACAATTGCAGGAACAAAGACCGCGGCTCTAATAACTGCACTTGTAAATTACGACAGCACCCAAATTGATGCTGCTGTAACTGCAGGTAAGTTGACTTCAGCTCAAGCAACGACAATGAAGGCGAATCTAACAACACTCGTCACTAATGAAGTGAACAACACTGGTCGTGGCGGTTTTGGTGGGCACGGAATGGGTGGTGCAGGATCTGCTCCTAAGATTCCAACTCCGGGCGCAACCACAAGCGCCTATAAGAAGGCAACTGTAAAGAAGGCTTAACACCTAGTCCTAGAGGTGTGTAAGGCAGTAACGCTTCTGGTCAGAAATGACCGGGAGCGTTACTTTTTTTAGCTATTTCAATATGATTCCCAAATGAGAATTCATATCGGTAGTGATCACGCAGGTTTGGAATTTAAAGGCAAGATCGTCGCTCACCTTCAGGCCAAAGGCCATGATGTTGTAGACCACGGCCCACATACTTTTGATCCACTTGATGACTATCCGGTCTTCTGTATTCCTGCTGCCGAAGCAGTTGCTAAGGAACCTGGCTCACTTGGAATAGTTTTGGGTGGCTCTGGAAATGGCGAACAAATCGCTGCCAATAAAGTTAAGGGAATTCGCTCTGCACTTGTCTGGAGCAAAGAGACTGCTGTGCTTGCCCGTGAACATAACAATGCCAATGTGATTTCAATCGGCGGACGTATGCACACCGAAGAGTTCTGCTTGGAGTTGGTTGATACCTTTATTGCCACACCTTTTCCAGGGGATGAACGTCACGTTCGCAGAATTAATCTTCTTGCAAAGTATGAAGAGACTGGAAAGTTCTAACTCTTTTTAAAATATTTAAGGTCGGTGACCTTATGACCCTTTCTAATGCCTTGTCCCTCAAAGCGCGTTGTTGGTCTGAATTCTGGCTTTGGAATTTCGCCGCCCTCAAACTTAGGTGAGTTAGCGAAGTGGTTTTCAATCCATTCTGCATAAGGAACCCAGTCAGTTGCAATATGTATGTAGCCGCCAGGCTTTAATTTCGAATAGATAATCTCAATAAAGTCATCTTGGACTATTCGCCGCTTCCAATGCTTCTTCTTTGGCCATGGATCTGGAAAATAAAGATGGATGGCATCTAAACATTCGGTTGGCATCAACTCAGTCATAACCAATCTGGCATCTTCATTTATTAAACGTAAGTTCTTAAGTTGATATTCATTGATCCGCGCCAATAAAGATCCAATTCCGGGCCGATGAACTTCGACTGCAAGAAATCCGATCTCCGGAGCATCGCGCGCAATTAATGCAGTCGCCTCCCCCATGCCGGTTCCGATCTCCATGATTCGAACTTTGTAATCCGGAAGGATTTCACTTGGAACGATTGGGGCATCAGAGGCAACGCCAAATTGATCCCAATAAAGATCGGTTGCATTTTGTTGAGCCTCAGTAATTCGAGTTCCGCGCAGGCGAAAGGACCTATTAGCTGGTCGTCCATCCCATGCTTCCCTCATAGGCGCATCATATGTAACGAGTTGGCTGGGCTCGATAGAGTTCGGGCATGCCTGGATTAAATATCTCAAGAAGTGAAGCCCGCGAACGTAGTTCTCACCTAGCCGTAAATAGTTACAAGGTGAGTATTGATGTCTGCCAAGGCGCAGAAAATTTTCTCGTTAAGTGCATCGTGAATTTCACATGCAAAACCCCCGGTTATGAAACTTTTATCGATGCCGTTGGTAAGCGAATTATTTCGGCAACTCTTAATGGTGCACCGGTAGATACTTCTGCATACGACGGCGAATCTTTAGTCATCAAGAATTTGGCTGCCGAGAATGAATTAATCATTGAGATCGAAGCTATTTACTCCAAGACCGGTGAAGGCCTTCAATATTCAGTCGACCCAGCCGATAACGAGGTCTACCTCTATTCCCAAGGCGAGACCGCTTACATCCGGAAGATGTATCCATGCTTTGATCAACCAGATCTAAAGGCGACATTTCAATTAACCGTAACGGCGCCAACTTATTGGGAAGTTATTTCTAACTCCCCAGTTAAGACCAAGAACAAATTAGACGATACAAAATCGGTCTGGGAATTTCTACCAACGCCAAGAATTTCTACCTACATCACCGCGCTAGTAGCTGGTCCTTACTATCACGTGCATGATGAATACAAGGGCGAGAAGAAAGTTCCACTTGGAATTTTCTGCCGCAAGTCTCTAGCGGATTCACTTGATCCAGAAAATATCTTTGAAGTAACTAAGCAAGGCTTTGCTTACTTTGAAAAGGTATTTGGCCTGGCCTACCCATTCGAAAAGTACGACCAAATTGCTGTAGTTGACTTTAACTGGGGCGCCATGGAGAACTCAGGTGCGGTCACATTCCTAGAGAACTTACTTGTTTTCCGCTCTAAGGTAACCGAGCGCATGTACGAACAACGCGCAAATACGATTCTTCACGAGATGGCCCATATGTGGTTTGGAAATATGGTCACCATGCAATGGTGGGATGACCTGTGGCTAAACGAATCATTTGCTGAATGGTCTTCGCACTTAGCTTGTGCTGAAGGAACACGATTCAAGGATGCTTGGGTTGGCTTTAACTCTGGTCGCAAGAATTGGGCTTATCGCCAAGACCAACTTTCATCCACTCACCCGATTGCAACCGACATGGTTGATATCGAAACCGTAAATGCCAACTTTGATGGAATTACCTACGCAAAGGGCGCCTCTGTTCTTCAACAATTGGTTGCGCACGTGGGCCGCGATAACTTCATCAACGGACTTAAGAAGTATTTTGCAAAGCATGCTTTCAAGAACACAACCCTGAATGACTTACTTGTTGAACTTGAAGCTACCAGTGGCCGCGATCTAAAGCCTTGGGTTTCAACTTGGCTTGAAACCGCTGGCGTAAATACTCTGCGCCCTAAGTTAAATATCGCCGATAACAAGTACTCCTCGATTGAAATTACTCAAGAGGCCCCACTTGTTCCTTCGGGTTCAAAAGAATTACGTCCGCATCGTTTAGCGGTTGGTATTTACGACGTGGTTAACGATGAAGTTGTACTTCGTAAGAGCGTTGAACTCGACGTGGCCGGTGCAATTACTGCCGTTCCCGAACTTGCTGGTGAAAAGGTTGGCGATCTCCTACTTATCAATGATCGCGACTTTTCATATGCCAAAGTTCGACTAGATGATCGTTCTGTAGAAACCCTTAAGAAGCATCTTGGAAAGGTCAAGGACAATTTAACTCGCGCAATGTGCTGGGCAATTTCGTGGGATATGTTGCGTGATGCTGAACTTTCAGCATCGGACTTCATTGATATTGCCATTGCCGGCCTACCTGGCGAAACAAATATCACGGTAGTCACGACAATTGAATCTCAACTTTATGCCGCAGTTGAACTTTATTCCGATCCGGCAAAGCGTGATGCCCATCGCGAAAAGGTTGCTAGTGCTCTAGAGAAGTTACTTGATTCATCCCCAGCTGGGAGCGATCACCAACTTCAATTTGCAAGAGCATTTACCTCCCTTGCATCTACACCTGCGCAAGGCGCTCGAATCAAGGATCTACTTGATGGAAAGTTAAGCGGCTTGAAGATTGATGCTGATCTTCGTTGGACCTTTGTAAATGGATTAGTTGAACGCGGAATCTTTGGCAAAGCAGAACTTGATGCCGAACTTTCACGTGACAACACAATCAACGGACAGATGGGCCATGCCCAAGGTATTGCCGCTATTCGCACTGCTGAAGCCAAGGCAATTGCTTGGAACTCAATCACTAAAGAAGATATGACCAGCTCGATTAGAGAGTCCACGCTTCGCGGATTCCTGCGTGCTTCTCAACGTGAACTACTTACACCTTACGTGGATAAGTACTTTGATTTGCTCCTAGATATGTGGGGCAAGAAGTCTTATGACATCTCAAGTTCGTATGTTGATATGTGCTTCCCGATTTACACCACTGAGCAATCAACGCTTGATAAAGCCAATAATTGGTTGGCCTCCCATAAGGATGCAGCAAGTGGCCTGATCCGTTTGGTGAGCGAGAATAGAGATGCGCTGGCCCGCGCACTCAAGGCGCAAGCGAAAGATAACTAGCGGTTAGATTTTTTCTTTGTAGTCAGAAGTGCAACAACACCGCCGATGACTACAAAGAGCGCTAGTGGCGCACCAACAAAGTAAAGAATTGCCATTAATGGACTAAGAGGTGAACCTGGATTTGCACCTGGCTCTTGATTAATTAGGTGGAAACCGGAAGCCACGTTATGAACTAAAGACATATCGGAATCCTAATCGAAAAATCTTTACGCACTTGCCATAGAAATCGAGCTTTGTTCGCCACCGAATGGCTTTAAGTATGAGATCCATCTCAAATCTGGTTTTCCAGTTCCAAGAATTCGCCATGCCGCTCCAGCAGGTTCGCGTGGAAGAGTCCTAAGTTTCCAACCCATCTCTTTGAGGGTTCGATCTGCTTTTGAATGATTGCATTTGTGACAAGCCGAAACAACATTTTCCCAAGTGTGACTTCCGCCGCGACTTCTTGGAATAACATGATCGATCGAAGTGGCTGGTGCTTGGCAATAAACACATCGACCCCCGTCACGGGCAAAAAGTGCGCGACGTGAAAGTGGAACAGCATGGCGATAAGGAATTCTTACAAATTTAGTTAATTTAACAACTGAAGGAAGAGTGATTTCACCACCGGAGTAATGCAACACGGTTTCTGATTCTTCGACCATCGTGGCACGTTGATTTAAGACGAGTATTAACGCTCGTCTATCTGAGACGACACCTAGTGGCTCGTAGGTGGCGTTCAGGACCAATGTTTGTGACACTGAAATTGCTCCCTTGGGTCCAACGCGTGGCTCGCGTTGTTGGGTAAATACTGCACTAACTTCCCAAAAAAATCAGCCATTTACGGTTAACACTAGGTTTATTCTGATCCCATGACATTTAGCGAACGCGTTCACAACTTTTATGGCTGGTTTTCCGGGGCGCCACTTCACATTTTGGTGATTATCGCGGTGGCCCTGACTATGCAAAAGCTCGGAGCCCGGGGGATTACTCGCGCCATGAACCGTGTTGCCGATGCCGATTTTGTCCCAGGTCCAAAGCGCGGTCTAGAGCGTCAACGTGAAAGAGCGAAGACTGCCGGCTCGGTTTTGAAGTCAACACTTAACGGAACAATCTGGTTGATTGCCCTAACGATGATTCTGAGCGAATTTGGTTTAAACCTAGGACCAATCGTTGCCTCCGCCGGAGTTCTTGGCGTTGCCCTTGGTCTTGGTGCCCAAACAATGGTGCGCGATATTCTCTCTGGGATCTTCATGTTGGTTGAAGATCAATATGGAGTTGGCGACGAAGTTGAACTTATGGAAGTTAAAGGTGTTGTGGAATCGGTTGGTTTGCGTATTACAACCGTCAGATCTTCCGATGGCACACTTTGGTACCTTCGTAACGGTGAAATCCTAAAACTTGGAAATAAATCCCAACCAAAGCGCTAGTTTATTGAAGGCTGGTTGATCATCGAGTGAGCGGCGTATTGGAAGTAAGTCCAAAGCTCTTCTTTTAATTCTTCCGCAAGATCCAAATCAATCACTGCTTTATGCATACATTCCAACCAAACATCATGTTCGACTTTTGAAATATGAAATGGTGCATGGCGCATTCTGAGCCTTGGGTGACCCCGTGTCTCGGAATAAGTAGTTGGACCACCCCAATATTGCTCTAGGAATAGGCGCAATCTCTCTTCCGCGCCGACCATGTCGTCAGCTGGGTACATAGGCGCTAAAACAACACTCGCCTTAACTTCGTTATAAAAACGATGAACTAAATCTTGGAAAGTCTTCTCCCCGCCCATGCGCTCGTAAAAACTAGGCTCGGACATTTACTTTCTTGCCAATCTGCAGAACAAAATAAGAAGTAATAACGCAGAGAATTCCAGTGACATAGAAAGAGATTGCGTAATTTCCAAAGTGAGTATGAGCAAGCGCTGCGGCATAGACCGCAATTGATCCGCCGATTTGGTGAGCAGCAAAGACCCAGCCATAGATAACCGTTCCGCGCTCTGGTCCAAGAACCGTTCTGCAAAGAACAACTGTTGGTGGAACTGTTGCGACCCAATCCAAGCCATAGAAGATTACGAAAACCAAAGTTGAGGCGTGAATGGTTGAGAAAAGTATTGAAGGCAAAAGGAAAAGTGAGAGGCCGCGGAAGAAGTAGTAACAGAACAATAATTTCTTTGGGTCGATTCGATCGGTTAGATAACCCGAGAAAATGGTTCCGATGACATCAAAGACACCAATTAGGGCAAGCAAGCTTGCGGCTGTTGTTTCTGGAAGTCCATGGTCGTGCGCCGCAGGAATAAAGTGCGTACCAATTAATCCGCTAGTAGAAAGTCCGCAGACAAAGAAAGATCCAACAAGTAGCCAGAAGTCACGATGCTTTGTTCCTTCAAATAAGGAATGAATCGCTTCCTTCGCAGCATTGCGCTTTACGTGCGTAGGTTCATTCCAATCATCATCAGCGCCATATGGCTTGATCCCAATTGCTGATGGGCGTTCTTTAAGGAATATATAAATTAGCGGCACCATGATGTAAGCCGCTATTGCAACCGTTATCGAAACTGATTTCCAACCGTGATGTGTTGCAATACGTGCAAAAGTTGGAAGAAAAATTAATTGGCCAGTCGCGGTGGCAGCCGTTAGCGCACCAACAACTATTCCCTTGCGCTTGATGAACCAGCGATTAGCAACCGATGCCGCAAAGACAAGGGCCATCGAACCAGTACCGATACCTACAACTACACCCCAGAGCGCAATTAAGTGCCACGGCTTTGTCATCCAGATTGTGCCAAGCGCGCCGGTTCCTACACTTGTTAAGGCGGTCATCACAACTTTGCGAATACCAAAACGTTCCATGAGTGCTGCAGCAAATGGCGCTGTTAACCCAAAGAGAAGAACGTTTATTGAGATTGCAAGAGAGATTGAATCTCGAGACCAACCAAAAGCTTGTTCAAGCGGAATGATTAAAACTGAAGGTGCTGATCGATATCCAGCGGTCGCGATAAGCGTTAAGAATGTGATTCCAAAGGCGAACCAGGCTGGGTGAACTTTCTGATTACGCTTCAAAGTACTCATTCAAAATCTCTCGCTCTTCTTCCGTTAACCTACGAGATTTCTTTGACTCGAGGTCTACGGCAACTTGAACAGTCTTTAATCTCGCATGAACGCCTTCTTCGGATTTGATTTCATATTCCAGATCAAATGCCGCTCCCCCGATTTTCGAGACCCAAATTGAGATATCGAAGTCGTGGTTAGTTTTAGTAATTGGAATTTTGTAATCAACTTCAGCGCGCGCAACAACCATGTCATCAAAGACTGGCTTTAGCCCCTTTTCAATCCGTTCCTTCCAGAAGAGATCAACGCGAGCTTCTTGCACAAAGACTAGATATTTTGCGTTGTTTACGTGGCCAAAGGCATCCAAATCATCCCAGCGAATGAATTGCTTTCCATGCCAACGCATTAACGAGTCAGCTTTCGATAAGTAACGCGGTGCGGACGAGCTGCATCGGCGCCAAGGCGAGCGATCTTGTTCTCTTCATAGGCTTCAAAGTTTCCTTCGAACCAGAACCATTGTGAATCACCTTCGTAAGCCAAAATGTGAGTGGCGGTTCTATCCAAGAACCAACGATCGTGCGAGATAACCACCGCGCAACCTGGAAATTCAAGTAGTGCATTTTCCAAAGAACCTAGGGTTTCAACATCAAGGTCGTTTGTTGGTTCATCGAGAAGTAACAAGTTACCGCCCATCTTTAGCGTTAGAGCTAAGTTCAAACGGTTTCGTTCACCACCGGAAAGAACTCCGGCCGGCTTTTGTTGGTCTGGGCCTTTGAAACCAAAAGCGGATACATAGGCACGCGATGGCATTTCAACATTTCCTACCTTGATGAAATCCAAACCATCAGAGACAACTTCCCAAAGCGTCTTCTTAGGATCGATCCCACCACGAGACTGATCGACATATGAAATTTTTACAGTTTCACCGATCTTCACATTTCCAGAATCTGGTTGCTCCATACCAAGGATGGTTTTGAACAACGTGGTCTTACCGGCACCGTTGGGTCCGATAACTCCAACAATTCCGTTACGTGGCAAAGTGAATGAAAGGTCGTCGATTAACAATCGATCGCCAAATCCCTTCTTCAGATGATCTACTTCGACAACAACATTTCCAAGGCGAGGTCCCATTGGAATCTGAATTTCTTCGAAATCCAATTTACGGGTCTTCTCTGCTTCGGCAGCCATCTCTTCATAGCGAGCCAAACGAGCCTTTGATTTAACTTGGCGACCCTTGGCATTCATGCGAACCCATTCGAGTTCTTCAGCTAAACGCTTTGCGCGCTTGGCATCCTTCTGGCCTTCAATCTTTAAACGAGTTGCCTTTGTATCCAAATATGTTGAATAGTTTCCTTCGTATGGGAAGGCACGACCGCGGTCTAGTTCCAAAATCCATTCCGCAACGTTGTCGAGGAAATACCTATCGTGGGTAATTGCAACCACAGTGCCTGGATATTTACTCAGATGTTGCTCTAGCCAAAGTACGGATTCGGCATCCAAGTGGTTAGTTGGTTCGTCGAGCAACAACAAATCTGGTTGTTGAAGTAGCAACTTACAAAGCGCAACACGGCGGCGTTCACCTCCAGAGAGAACCTTTACATCGGCATCTCCAGGAGGGCAACGAAGTGCATCCATGGCTTGTTCAAGTTGAGAATCTAAATCCCAAGCATTTCGGTGATCTAGTTGTTCTTGAAGTGTTCCCATTTCGGCTAAGAGCTTGTCGTAATCCGCATCTGGATTAGCCATCTCTTCGGAGATCTGATTGAAGCGAGCTAGTAGCGCCATTGTTTCAGCGACGCCTTCTTGAACATTTTCTAAAACATTTTTATCTTCATTGAGTGGCGGTTCCTGAAGCAAGATTCCAACCGAGTATCCCGGAGTTAAAAATGCCTCACCGTTTGATGGTTGTTGGAGTCCAGCCATGATCTGAAGAACGGTTGACTTACCTGCGCCGTTTGGACCAACAACACCGATCTTTGCGCCAGGCAAAAACATCAGAGTTACGTCGTCAAGAATTACCTTGTCGCCATGCGCTTTACGCGCCTTCTTCATCGTGTAAATGAACTCAGCCATGTGAAAACCTTATCGGTTCGAATCGGTAGACTTATCCATATAAAGCAGATAAATGCGCCTGTAGCTCAGTCGGATAGAGCAACCGCCTTCTAAGCGGTAGGTCGCTGGTTCGATTCCAGCCAGGCGCGCCAGTTAAATCACATTTAGAAAATGAAATGGGCCCCGCGTTAGCGAGGCCCATTTTTTAAATGCGTTACTTAGAAAGAATTACTTTCCAAGCTTTGCGATTTGTGCAGCAATCTTCTTGCCTAGAGTGCTCGCTGGATCGATTTGGATAAATCCATCATTTGGAGCGGTCTTTGGGCAGTTGAATGCGTGCCATTCGATTGCCTTCTTAACTGCAGCAGCCTTTGTAGCATCGCCGTAGTTTGTAAGTGCAAGTGCGTAAGTAACAACTGTGAATGGATATACGCCAGGAGCCTTGTTTAGGTAATCAAGGGTGACGACACCGTTATCAGCAATCGCTGCAGTTGAAACTTGTGCTGATGCAGCAGCGTTATCTGGTTGTACTAGATCGCCGTTTGCATTGATTACATTTACTAGATCTAGCTTGTTTAGAGCAGCAAAGTTAGTTTCTGCATAGGTGATTGAGTAAGGAGTCTTAGCTGCAAGTTGTGCAACACCAGCTGAACCATTTGCACCTTGGAAGTGGATTGGATCTGCTGTAACTGCATCCTTGATACCTGCAAGTGAGTTGAATACCTTGCCGTTAGCTGTCCAGTCTGTTGGATCAATCTTTTGGAATGCAGCAGTTAGGTTTCCGGTTGTTCCTGAAGAATCAGCGCGGTAGATAACTGTGATTGGTTGGTTTGGAAGAGTTAGGTTTTGTGGGACCTTTACTGTGCGGATTACAATTGGCTTACCATCTGCACCCTTTACAGCATTTCCCTTACCATCGGTTTGGAAGATGTCGCGGGTGTAGGTACGGCTGTTATCTGCAACGAGTGCTGGATCATTCCACTTCTTGATCTTTCCGGCGAAAATCTTTGCAAGGTTTGTTGCAGAGATTGCGATCGGAGTCTTCTTACCGAAGTTGTGGTATTGAATACCGATTGGCCATACCCATGCTGGGATGTGAATTTCAGAAGCTGGGATAGCGGTTCCGCTTTGTGAAGAAGTGTGTGCTGAATCTGAATAAGCGTAGTCATCCTTAGCATTTTCCATATCCTTCTGGCCTTGACCTGAAGAAGATGATGCGTAAGCAAATGAATCTCCGGTTGCTGCTGTGTAAGCAACCTTGCAATCGCCAACGATTGAAGCGACTGAAGATGCGCCACCAACAACAAGAGTTGTTGCTGCTTGTGCATTTGGTGCAAATGCAAGTACTACTGCTGAGGCAACTGATACAACAGCTGCAAGTGTGCGATTGAGTTTCATTGAAACCTTTCGATTAAGGGACACAAGTTGGGGAACTTGGATGAACCTTATGAAAGGCAGGAAACTTGCGGGTTACTGCGCCTTAAGAGAAACCAAAGGTAAGGTGAACAAATGGTTACGAGATTTTTGGCTTAGCCGAAGCGACCAGAGACGTAATTCTCGGTTCGCTCATCCTTTGGGCGCGAGAACATTTCATTTGTTGGTCCAACCTCGACAAGTTGACCTGGTCCACCATCAGATAAGAAGAAAGCGGTGTAATCACTTACACGGGCAGCTTGTTGCATATTGTGAGTAACAATGATGATGGTCATAGTTTGAGCCAATTGACCGATTGTGTCTTCAATACGAAGGGTTGATCCTGGGTCAAGTGCAGAACAAGGCTCATCCATAAGCAATACCTTTGGATTTACGGCAAGAGAACGAGCGATGCAAAGACGTTGTTGTTGTCCTCCTGAAAGGCCGCCGGCATGTGCGCCTAGGCGGTCCTTCACTTCTGACCAGAGGCCAGAACGAGTCAAACATTCTTCCAGCAAATCATCCTTATTTATATTGCTCTTAATTTGAGCCAACTTCAATCCGGAGAGTACGTTCTCACCGATTGTCATAGAAGGAAATGGGTTTGGCTTCTGGAAAACCATTCCAATTTGTAGGCGAATCTTTGTTACATCTGTTCCTGGCTCGTAAATATCTTTTCCATCAAGAAGTACTTCACCAGCCATTGCTGCTGATGGAATGAATTCGTGCATTCGGTTAAGTGTGCGGATGAATGTTGATTTACCGCAACCAGATGGTCCAATCAGCGCAGTAACTGTTCCAGCTGCAAAATCGAGTGAGACATTTTCTAGAGCGTGATGCTTACCGAACCAGGCATGGATGCCGCGAGCTTCAAGCCCAGATCCAAGTGGTGCGTTTCCTGGTTGCTTTTGAGCAGCATGCTTTGCGGCAACATTTGCTAACCCTGAAGGTTGGTTGGCGGTATTGATAGACATGTCTTCTCCATCTTGGTTGTTCTTATTTGAATTTTCGAATCCATCAACTGGTGTCATCGCTTAGCCTTTCGATTACCGAACACTCTTGCAGTGACAAAAAGTGAAAGAACTACGATTAACAAAACCAAGATGCCGGTCCAAGCGCGCTGTACGCCGCCTTCTGTTCCATCGCGGAGACCGCTCCATACGTAATACGGTAGAGCATTCTGACCGCCGACAAAAGGGTTCCAATTCACTTTGTCAGTCGTGCCTAAAGTAAAGAGTAACGGTGCAGTTTCTCCAGCGATACGAGCAACACCAAGAATCACTGCGGTGATCAAACCGCTTCGAGCCGCGGGTACAACGATCGTTGCCACGGTCTTCCATTGGGTAGCGCCAAGTGCTAAGCCAGCTTCACGTAATTCATTTGGCACTAAATTCAAAACCTCTTGAGAGGTACGAGTAACCGTTGGAATCATGAGGATTGCTAAAGGTAGCGCGCCAATAAATGTAGATCCGCGCAGATGTGTGCTCAGCAAAATAGCGGCGTAAATAAATACACCAGCAACAACTGATGGAACACCAGACATGGCCTGAACTAAGAATTGAATAAAACCAGAAGCACGACCTTTGATCTCTGTTAGGTAAAGTGCGGTTAGTAGTGAGAGTGGCAAGCTGATTACTGTCGCAATAAGGATCAAATAAAGAGTTCCGATGATTGCATGCAGCAATCCACCCTTGCTTAACGGATCGCTATAAGAAGTTGTGGCCATTGTTTGCGTAAAGACGTGAAGGCCAAGACCTTTGAAGCCCTTTGCAATTGTTGTCCAAAGAAGGCTCGCAACCGGAAGAAAAACTAAGATGCCACCGGTCATCATTACGGATCCGGCAAAGGTATCTACTGCTGCGGCTTTTCCGCGCTTTCGCCAAGTAAGGAACATTTGAAATGAAGTTCCAAATACGAAGAATAGGAATGCGTATGCCAGCTTTCCCTTCATCGGGGTTACAGCTACTACAACGATTGTTGCAATAAGAGCTAGACCAAGCATGAGGAAATTAGGTATTGCTTGCTTGGGAGTAGTCTTCCAAGGTTTCTGTGGTTCAACTCGGGTCGCAGTTAAAGTAGTCATTATCGACCTGACTTAATTGTGCGACGGACAATAAAGTTTGCAAGCAGGTTAACTAGCAAGGTCATAACAAAAAGAACAAAGCCAGCAGCAAGTAGTGCCTTTGATTCAGATAGCGAAGCCTCACCCCACTTTTGAACGATCATCGATGCGATATTTCCACCGAATCCATAGAGAACATGCCAATTCGCTTTAAATACAATATTAAGAACCGAATAAACCGCAACAGTTTCACCAAGGGCCCGACCAAGTCCAAGCATGGCGCCACCGACAACACCGCTGGCACCAAATGGAAGTACAACAGCTTTGATCATCGCCCAACGAGTTGCGCCAAGCGCATATGCGGCTTGGATGCGATCAAGTGGAGTTTGACCGAAAATTTCGCGAGACACCGAAGTGACAATTGGAATAATCATGATTGCAAGAACCAAACCTGCGATAAATGGCGAGCGCGTAAATGCTGGTTGTGGAACAGAGAAGACTGGAATCCAACCGAGGTACTTATGAATTAATTTCGCCCAATATTCAGCCATTGGCATCAAAACAATAAAACCCCATAGCCCGTAAAGGATCGATGGGAATGAAGCCATCAAGTCAACAATTGTTATTAGTGACTTTTTAATTTTTTCCGGGGCGTAGAACGTTAGAAAAAGCGCAGTTAATACCGAAAGCGGTACGCCAATAAGTAACGCTACTGTGGAAATAACTAGCGTTCCGATAATCATTGCGCCTAAACCAAAGACATCCTTTTGACCGGCATCGGTGCTTGCATTCCAGTCATATGCAGTTAAGAAATGAAAACCCTGGGTTTTAAAAGCTTGATAGCCACGGAAAGAAAGGAACAATCCGATAAGAGTTAGAATTAACAACGAAGATAAACTCATTGTTGTTAATACGCCGCGGAAAAAGATGTCAGATGGGCGCGGCTTGGTCGTAATTTCGCGCGGTTCTGGCGTCGCTGGCCGATTAACTAGGGTTGAACTCACGAGCACATATTGCAACCTCCTCACCCCTTCTACATTGAACTTTGGTTACGAGAAGGTGAACGAATAGTGAAATCCAACCTCCTTGGATTAGGCTCGCCACATGTCGAATAAGAATGACTCCCCCAACCTTATTTGGGTGGATTGCGAGATGACTGGCCTGGATCTAGAGAAGGATGTCCTAGTCGAGATCGCAGTCTTGGTCACTGACTCCCAACTCAATATCTTGGGCGAAGGCATTGACCTAGTTATTAAGGCAAGTGAATCTGACCTTGCCGGCATGAATGACTTTGTTCGCGAAATGCACACCACTTCTGGCTTGATCACCGAGATTCCAAATGGTGTTTCACTTGAAGAAGCCGAAAGCAAAATTCTTGAATATCTAAATAAATATGCACCAGATGCGGGTAAGTCACCTTTGGCTGGGAACTCGGTTTATGTTGATCGCGCCTTCATCGCGAAGTTCCTACCGAACTTAAATGCCTACCTTCACTATCGGACCGTTGATGTCTCCTCTATTAAGGAGTTAGCCCGCCGCTGGTACCCACGGATTTACTTCGCAGCGCCTAAAAAGACTGGAAATCACCGCGCGCTAGGCGATATTCGAGATTCCATCGATGAACTTGAGTATTACCGAACCAATATTTTCGTGCCGTAGTATTAGCCCCACATGGTGGGCGTAGCTCAGCTGGTAGAGCACTCGGTTGTGGTCCGAGATGTCGCGGGTTCGAGCCCCGTCGCTCACCCCACTATTTAATGATTGACCTAAGTCAGGAGCCCCTTTTGGATTCAATGATCTTCGATGTCGTCATCGAAATCCCTGCCGGAAGTCGAAACAAATACGAGATCAACCATGACACTGGTGAAGTTCGTCTAGATCGAATGCTCTTCACGGCAACAAGATTCCCCCACGATTATGGTTTCGTTAAGAACACTCTTTCTAATGACGGCGATCCACTCGATGCGCTAGTTATGTTGGATGAGCCAACCTTTCCTGGTTGCGTAGTTTCATGCCGAGTAATTGGCATGTTCCGCATGACCGATGAAAAGGGTGGCGATGACAAGCTTCTCTGTGTTGCTGCTGGAGATATCCGCAAATCAGGATTAAAAGATTTATCTGATGTGCCTCATTATGAATTAGATGAAATCAAGCACTTCTTCGAAGTTTATAAAACTCTAGAACCAGGTAAAGAAGTACATGGCGGAGACTGGGTCGGCCACGATGCAGCTGTTGCTGAAATCAATGCATCTTACGAAAGATACAAGAAGCACTAATCATGAACGCAATTAACACTGGCGACACCGCCTGGGTGCTAATGAGTGGCGCCCTAGTGCTTTTCATGACACCAGGGCTAGCGATCTTTTACGGCGGAATGGTCCGCGCCAAGTCCACGTTAAATATGATGATGATGTCATTTGCGGCAATTGGCACCACCACAATCCTCTGGGTTCTTTATGTTTATTCACTTGCATTTGGTTCTGGCAACTCAATCATCGGTGGACTTGACCATGTTGGATTAGCTAAAACTGTTAACGAAGTTGTCGGGGCGCCCGGCCACACAATTCCTTCACTGGCCTTTGTTATGTTTCAATTAACTTTCGCGGTGATCACTGTTGCACTTCTTTCAGGCGCAATTGCAGACCGCGCAAAGTACAGCTCATGGCTGCTCTTCACCGGAGTTTGGGTAACACTCGTTTATGCGCCGGTCGCACACTGGGCCTTTGCATCACAAAATGGCAAAGGTGGTTGGATCGTTGATCGCCTGCAAGCTTTAGATTTCGCCGGTGGAACTGTCGTTGAAATTAACTCTGGCGCAGCTGCACTTGCACTCGCATTAGTACTTGGAAAGCGCGAAGGTTTCAAGCGCGATCCAATGCGTCCCCACAATATGCCGCTAGTTTTACTTGGCGCCGGAATGCTCTGGTTTGGTTGGTTTGGTTTTAACGCTGGTTCCGCGCTTCAAGCATCGGGGTTAGCCGCGACCGCAATGATCAACACACAAATCGCAACCGCTGGTGCTGCAATGTCTTGGATCGCATACGAGCGTTATCACGGTGGCAAGGCCACAACGTTAGGTGTTGCATCTGGGGCTGTAGCAGGCGCGGTAGCAATTACTCCAGCCTGCGGTTATGTAACTCCGCTTGGTGCGCTAATAATCGGATTAATTGGTGGGGTCGTATCTGCTTGGGGCGTCTCTCGCAAATACAAATTTAATTACGACGATTCACTTGATGTCGTGGGAGTTCACGGCCTGGGTGGCTTTGTTGGAATGATCTCAATCGGTCTTATTGCCACAACTTCAGTTAATGTCGCTGGTGCAAATGGACTCTTTATCCATGGCTCAGCTACCTTGCTTGAGAAGCAATTAATCGCTGCAATCGCTACCGCGGCTTTCTCGTTCACCGCCACTTACTTAATTGCCCAGGCGATCGAAAAAACTATTGGCTTCCGCGTCAATCGAAATCTAGAATTAGAAGGTCTGGATACAACAATCCATGCTGAATCTGCCTACGACATCAACCCATTTACAACTCGCTAACTAAAGGAAATGAAATGAAATTAATTACCGCGATAGTTAAGCCAGCAAGAGTTGATGACATCAAGACCGCGCTTCAATCAAATGGCATTCAAGGAATGACAGTTTCAGAAGCATCTGGTTTTGGTCGCCAAAAGGGCCACAAGGAAATTTATCGCGGTGCGGAATATGTCGTTGATCTAATCCCTAAAGTTCGCATTGAGATTTTGGTTGATGATGCTGATCTAAATCGCATCCTCGATCTTGTAGTTGCAACCGCCAATTCCGGCTCCATCGGAGATGGAAAGGTGTGGGTAACTCCCGTCGAAACAGTGGTTCGCGTGCGCACAAATGAACGCGGTTCCGACGCGCTCTAAGGTTTTTGCGCAGCCCTCCCCGCGCTGATAGGGTCTGCCACGGTCAAGATTTAAAACTAAACACGCGTTGTTAGCTCAGTTGGTAGAGCAGGTGACTCTTAATCACCGGGTCGGGGGTTCGAGTCCCTCACAACGCACTTTGCTACTCAAATAAATTGCATTCAAAAAGGAAATCCATGCCAATTCAAAATGACGATGTTAAATCCCACCAAGAGCGCGTTGTCTGTGGAATCGCGGTCGATATGTATTCGATCATGATTCCAGATAAGTATGACCCAGCTGCAATACCAGGAGCATGGAGCAAGTTCTGGAGTGAATTTCCAAAGGCAGATTTACCAAATAACTCCGAGGCATATTCGGTTGTAATTCCAATCGATGGAACATCTGGAAAATTGCACTACATCGCTGGGGTTGAAGTACCTGCAAACTACGTTGCACCTGCCGGCTTTGAACTTGTAACAGTTCCTGCGGGAAATTATCTTGAGTTGGCACACCTAGGAAATATTTCGACTATTGCTCAAAGCTATGGCGAGGCATATGGCGTTGCCTACCCACAATCTGGCTTAGCGATGCGCGAGGCGCCACACCTAGAGCGCTATGACTCGACTTTGGATCCAAATACAGACGACTACAAGTTTGGAATCTTGATTCCCGTCGCTTAGTAATAGTACAAAGGGATAAAGTGCCGAATGTGAAATCCCATCGTGTGGCAAAGGTCAAGAATGGTTTTGAACCGAAGATTTGCGTTAGGTGCGGCTTGCCCTTTGAGTGGCGCAAGAAATGGGCCAAGGATTGGGAGCAAGTGAAATATTGCAGTTCCAAATGTCGTGATGGCAAATGAAACGCATTATTTATATTCCCTTTGACCATTTAAACCGCAAATTCGGCGCCCTAAAAGATGCAGATCCAAAGCAGGATGTAATCGCATTTGTTGAAAGTGCGCGTATGACTACCGGCAGAAATTGGCATCCAGAGCGGCTCTTTTTCATGATCTCCGCTGCCCGACACTTTGCTGATGAATTAAAAAATGAAGGCTTTACCGTTGAATATGTAAAAGCGCCGACAACCGTTGAAGGCCTTAGCGATGTTCAAAAGAAATATAAAGGACTTCCAATCACCTGTGCGGAGCCATCATCGTTTCGCCAATTTGAAGATTTAAAGAAATTTGGCGTCGAGTACATTGAAAATGATTTCTTCCTAACTCCGCGCAAGCTATTTCATGATTGGGCGTCGACTCAAAAGAACCATCTGATGGAAAACTTCTATCGAAAGCAACGGGTTCGACTAAAACTACTTATGGATGGCGATCAACCCACGGGTGGGAGTTGGAACTACGACAAGGAAAACCGCCTTCCTCCACCAAAGAATTACATCTGGCCAAAATACCTCGAACATAAGCGAGATGAGATTGATCAAGAAGTGGCTGCTCAACTTGGCCACACTCCATCCACGACTTGGGCCACGACGAGAGCTGGCGCGCTAAAACAATTAAAGAATTTCATTGAAAAACACTTAAATAACTTTGGTCCACTAGAAGATGCAATGACTACCGAGAATTGGTCGGTTCACCACTCGCTCCTTTCCCCTTATATAAATGTAGGTCTCTTGCACCCAGGAGAAGTCGTTCAGGCCGCCGAGAAAGCATTCGAAAAAGGCTTAACAACCATCGAATCCGCAGAGGGTTTTATTCGCCAAATTATTGGCTGGCGCGAATATGTAAATGGCATGTATTGGTTTCTGGGCGCTGACTATCGAAATAAAAATGAACTTGGTGCAAAGCGAAAATTGCTTCCTCTTTTTAATGATCCCGAAAAAACATCCATGAACTGCGTCAAGCAAACTATTACCGATATTCAAGATCGAGCTTGGGTTCATCACATTCCACGTCTAATGGTCTTGAGTAACTTGGCACTTGTTACTGGAACAAACCCACAAGAATTCCTTCAATGGATGCGTGAAACATTTATTGACGCATCCGATTGGGTAATGGTTCCAAATGTAATTGGCATGGGAGTTCATGCTGATGGTGGTCAGTTGATGACTAAACCATATGCCGCAGGTGGCGCTTATATTTCAAGGATGAGTAATTACTGCAAGGGCTGTGCCTACAACCCTAAGAATCGAGTTGGCGATGATGCTTGCCCATTTACAACTCTTTATTGGGATTTCCTCGGACGCAATCGCGAAGTCTTTAGCAAGAATCATCGAATGGCCCAGCAATACTTCGGACTAAATCGCCTTAGTGATCAACCACAAATTCGAGAGCGAGCTTTGGAAGTCCTTGAAGGCCTTTCAAGGGGCAAGATTTAGATAAAGCGCTTGTGAACGCCATTCATGTATTCGGCATCTAGGAATCGTGCTTCCCAAGGTTCATTCATATGGTTGTTTTCCCAACCTGGAATGACGTGGAAGTGAATATGAAAAACACTTTGGAGTCCCGCGGTGCCATTACATTGCAAAATAGTGACGCCGTCTGCGCTTACTTTTGCCTTAACTAATTCAGCTACTTTCTTGGTTGTAACGGCTAGCTCTCCAAGTAGGTTCAAGGGGATACCAAAAATATCCTTGTGGTGCTCCTTTGGAATAACTAGGGAATGACCATCTTTTACTTGGGTGCGATCTAAGAAGGCAACAAACTTCTCATCTTCATAAACTTTCCAGGCCTCAATTTCACCAGAAACTATTTTGCAAAAGATGCAGTTATCGCTCATGGCTTTACTTTAATAACTCGGCAAGAAGGGCTTCAACCCTTACCTTAATTTCATCGCGGACATTGCGAACAAAATCAAGATCTTGGCCTGCTGGATCTTGGAGCACCCAATCTTCGTAGCGCTTTCCTGGGTAAAACGGACAGGCATCGCCACATCCCATAGTGATTACTGCATCCGATTCCATTACTGCTTCTGGAGTAAGAATCTTTGGTTGTTGATTTGCGATATCGATTCCAACTTCGGCCATAGCTTGCACGGCAACCGGATTTATTGAATCCTTTGGCTCGGACCCCGCAGATAGAACTTCAACCTTATCCCCTGCAAGTTGGCGCATGAAACCTGCTGCCATTTGAGAACGTCCAGCATTATGAACACAAACGAAAATTACTGTTGGTTTTTTGGCGCTCATTACTAAAGTCTAGTGGTGATAAAAGAAAACTGCCGCCAAGTCAGTGACCGGGCGGCAGAGTTCATCAATTGTTCGCTTAGAGGTTCTGCTCAACCTCAAGTAGGACTGCAATACGTTCTGCCTTTGTTGGCAACTTGAAGTATGCGTGTCCGCGTGACCAGTAGTAAATCATTGGAAGGAATCCAAGAAGGATTGTTCCAAAACCTACATACTTTGTAACGGTATCCAAAGTTGGAATAACTTTGAAGAACATAGTGGTCATGAAAACAGCACCGATTAGTGGCCATAGACCCATGAAGATGAAGTTCTTGAGGCTCTTGAAGATCATCTTGCGGAATAGAACGATCACTGAGAAACCGGCGAGCGCGTAGTAGATCGAAATCTGTACGCCAATTGCCGCAATCGCATCGGTCATGATCTTTCCAATTGAACCGATGAATTGAGAACCGATGAATAGGCCGATTCCTACAACTGTGATTGTCAGAGTCGCAAAAACTGGAGTCTTGTACTTTCCATGGACGGTTCCAAACTTCTTTGCCAAGGTTCCATCGCGGCCCATAGCAAACATGGTGCGAGTTACTTGAATAAGTTGAGTTTCAAGGGTTGCAACTGTTGAAAGAAGAACTGCAACAACGATCAGCTTTCCACCGGTGCCTGGCCATACCTTCTGACCAAGGATTCCAAGGATATTTGCTGAGTTATCGGATACTTCCTTATCTGTTAGAACCATATTTGAACCGATTGTGAATACTTCGAAAAGCATAAAGGTGATGATCATTCCGATAATCGCACCTTGACCTGGGGTCTTATGTGAACCTTTTGTCTCTTCGTTCAAGTTAGCAGTTACATCCCAGCCCCAATAATAGAAAGCTGCGACAAGCGCGCCTGCAAAAAATGCGCTGCTTCCGTGGAAAGCAGAAGGTGCAAACCAATGCCAAGAGAACGTATGAGCTTCAGAGCCATGGAAGATCGCAAGTACTGCGAACAGCGCAAGCAAGCCAACTTCAACAGTTGACATAATTACTTGAACTTTTGCGGTGATTGTTACGCCGTAGGCAACTGCGGCAACCATCATCAAAAAGAAGACGGTTCCGAATAGAGTTACCCAACCCTTGCTATTAGCAAGCTTGTCAGAGAACAAACCTAGGAACGAAGAACCTGCCGGCAGTGTTGCAGCAACCATAAAGATTGATGAACACATAAGAAGTGACCAACCGGCAATATAACCAAGAGCTGGGTGAAGGCCACGACGTACCCACGCATAAGTTGCGCCAGAGTTCGATTCGGTACGACCTAGGTAATTAAAAGCAAAAACAATTCCAAACATTGCTACACCGCAATAAAGAAGTGCAGCCGGACCAGCTAAACCGACAGCAGCAACAAGCAGAGCAGTTGATGCAGCGATTGAGTACGCAGGTGCAGATCCTGCGACTCCCATAACAGCGGACTCAAAAAGTCCTAAAACATTGGGAGCTAATTTGTGTTCATGATGTTGTTGCGAACTTGCCATATTTTGACCTCCAGGTTGGAGAGGGCATCCGAAGAAGCGTGAGCAGATACAAGGAGAACCGTAGCAGTGTGAAAGAAATGTAAGTAGGATTTCGGGAAGTAAATATTGAGGATTGGGAGCCAGATATGAGCAACAAGAATCTTCGAGTTGGCATCATCGGGGCGGGCAGAATTGGAATTGTCCATTCTGGCAGCGTTGCCGATACGCCAGGGGCCGAGATCGCCATGATCGTTGATGCGGTTGAAGAGAGCGCCGCCAAGCTTGCTGGCCAATATGGAGTTAAGCACTCGACCAATGTTGATGACCTCTTCAACTCTGGCGATATCGATGTCGTAATCGTTGGCTCACCAACACCTACTCACGTAGATCTGATCAGTCGCTCAATCGATGCCGGGATCCACGTCTTGTGTGAGAAGCCAGTTGATTTGGATATCAACCGCGCCTTGACCATCAAAGATAAGGTCGCCAATTCAAAGACCAATGTTTCGATCGCCTTCAATCGTCGCTTTGATCCAAACTTCGCAGTGGCCCATGCCCGCTACAAAGCCGGCGAGATTGGTCGACTACAACAATTAATCGTCACAAGCCGCGACCCAGCGCCACCACCACGTGCATATATCGCTGTTTCTGGTGGAATCTTCCGCGATCAAGCAATCCACGACTTTGATATCGCTCGCTTCTTTGTTGGAGATATTGCAGAAGTTTCAACATTTGCAACAAATCAAATCGTTGCTGATGCTAAAGCCGAGGGCGACTATGACACCGCGATCACAAATCTTCGAAGCGTGAACGGTGAGTTAGTTACTGTGATTAATACTCGCTACTCATCTTATGGATACGACCAACGCCTAGAAGTCTTCGGCGATAAGGGCATGTTGATTGGAAATAACTTAACTTCAACGATGCTGACTTCATATAACGCCCAAGGTACTGATCAGCGCGATGCCTATATGCCATTCTTCCTAGAGCGTTATGCCATCTCCTACCGCAAGGAACTTCAATTATTTATTGAAAGTATCCAGACCGGAAAACAACTTAACCCAACTTATGAAGATGGCTGCAAGGCACTAATAATTGCCGATGCCGCAACCGAATCCGCTAAGTCGGGTCAAGTAGTAAAAGTTAAGAACTAGAGCTCGGATTCGATAGCGCGCAGAAATGCGACGCTCTCGCGGGCAAACTCGACTGGTCCTGCGCCGGCGGCTGGTTCCTCAAAGATTGCGAGATCTTGTTCGAGGACAAACCAGCCGTCATAGCCGGCGGCGACCAAATTCTTCACAATAGCCTTCATATCAATATCGCCTTTACCTAGCGGAGCATAAAGACCGGAAATCATGGCATCGTAATAAGTCTTAGTTCCATTACGAACTTCGGCAGCACGTGCAGCATTTGTATCTTTCATATGAACATGGCCAACGCGATCGGCATACCTCGCAGAAAATTCAACTGGATCGCAACCGCCAATAAACATATGGCCGGTGTCTAAACAGAACTTAATTGTTGAACCGTGAAGAATCTTTAGAATATCAGCTTCGGTCTCAACCATAGTTCCGACGTGAGGGTGAAGAACTGCATCGACACCTTGCGCTTCGCAAGCTTCCCGAATCTTGTTTAGGTTATTAAACATAACCTGCCAACCAGCATCATCCAATTCTGGGCGCTTCTCGTCGTAACCTTCGATACCGGTATTTGCAGCAAGTACTAACTTATAAGCACCGGTTGCCTTATAACTCTTCAACTCTTCCAAAACCTCAGGCATTGGATCGTGATCTGCCTTATGCAAAACAATTGGGAAGAATCCACCAATAGCTTCCATGCCATGTTCTTTGAGAACTCGTGCACGATTTTCGGCATCAACCGGAAGAAATCCAAGTGGACCAAATTCAGTCGCTCCAAGACCAAGTTCGGCCATCTCTTTTAGGACGCGAGCTGGTCCCATTTGATGACCCCACTTAGGTGCTTCGCAAACTCCCCAAGAAATAGGAGCTCCTGCGATCTTTAGTTTCTTAGCCATTTCATCCCTTTCGTTTCTATTTTAGATTGGCGATTGCTTTTGGTGATTTACCTTCTAGAACATCTCTCACACTTTGTGCCGCATCAATTAGCGTCGCTAGCGTTGATTTAACACTTAAGCCCATTACATGTGGCGTTAGCACAACATTTTCATGGTCAAATATTGCGTGATGCGCTGGTGGCTCCGGATCAAATACATCTAGTCCAAGTCCACCAATTTTTCCGGAATTTAATCCGACAAGCGCAGCATCGAGATCAATTAAGGCGCCGCGGCTGCAATTCACTAATACGACTCCTTCATTCATTTTTGAAATCGATTTGGAATTTATCAGTGAAGTTGTCTCACTCGTAAGTGGAATGTGTAATGAGATCACATCGGAAGCTGAGAGCAGATCGTCAAAGTTCGCGACCTTCATTTCACTTGGAATCTCGGCAAAAGGATCGTAAGCCAATATTTTCATTCCAAAAGCCTCGGCCAATTTCGCAACCTGCTTACCGATTCGACCATAGCCAACAATTCCAATTGTTTGACCTTCCAAATCTCCAACTGGGTAATTTGTTCGCTGCTCAAATTTTTGATGGGCAACAAGTTTTGTCAGAGGTCCAAGTCGCTTAACTAAGTGCAAAATGTGTGCCAATGCCCCTTCGGCCACCGCAACCGTGTTGCTTCCAGGTGTAATTGTTACGGGAATCTTTCGAAAATCTGCTTCAACTAGATCAACAAGATCGGTACCGACGCCCGTGCGAGCAACAACTTTTAAGTTCGGCATTTTTTCAAAAATTGATTTATTAAAAATGTATGCGGCGCGAACTATTGCAGCACTGGCAATCTTGAAATCTGCTTCGGTTGGATTTTCGATATAACGAATATTTGAACCAAGTATTGGCGAAACGACAGAGCTCGCCACTGGGCCAAGCCCAATGACGATTAACTCTGTGTTCGAATTCATTCTTACTTCTTGATCGCAGCCGTTGTGCCAGCAGCTGGCTTGATGGCCACCCACTTCTTTGATTCGGCAGATTCTTCGATTGCGGAAACAACTCGCGCTGCTGATACTGCATCGTGGATGTTTGAGTTTAACTTTGGGCCGCCAAAGTAAGCTTCAAGGAATTTACGAGCCTCAACGATCTTCAAATCGTCATAGCCCATCGAAGTTCCGGGTCCTGGTTGGAAATTATTGAAATCGCCAAATGTAGGTCCAGCCATTACACGCTGATACCCAACGTGTTCGCCTTTTCTTCCGATTGCTATTTCGATCTCGTTCATCTTCTCAAAATCCCACTTAACCGAACCTTCGGTTCCGTAAATTTCGAAGGTATAGCTTGCGCGTGGACCGACTGCAACGCGAGATGCCTCAATCGTTCCAACTGCACCTGAACCGATTGCGCCATCGGTAAAACGAATTAGTGCTCCGGCATAATCTTCGTTTTCAACTGGTTGCTTCTCACCACCTTCGATTACGTCGAAGTGAGTTCCGCTTCCCATTTGTAATACTGGGCGCTCGGTAATAATTGTCTTGGTTATTCCACTTACTTCTGCGATTGGCCCAACTAGATATTGAACCAAATCAGCCAAGTGACCCATCAAGTCACCAAGTACTCCGCTACCTGCATACTTTCGAATAAAGCGCCAAGAAAGTGCGCCATTTGGTTCAGCAGAATAATCAGCAAAGAACGTGCCGCGAACATTTGTGATTCTTCCTAGCTTGCCCGAAGCGATCAATTTCTTTGCATGTTCGACTGCTGGAGCGTTTCGATAGTTAAACCCGATAGAAGTAACAACTCCGGCTTCCTCCGCTGCTTTTTCAACAGACTCAGTTTCTTCGGCACTTCGTCCTACCGGCTTCTCAATCCAAAAAGCCTTTCCAGCCTTTGCTGCAGCGATACCGATTTCAGCATGGAGAAAGTTTGGGGCACAGATTGAAACGACATCAACTTCTGGGTTATTTAGAACTTCGTGATAATCCAAAGTGGATTTTTCATAGCCAAGAACTTCAACGGCATAATCAGCGCGCTCTTGTACATTATCTGCAGCAATAACTAGGCGCGGCTTGATTCCAAGTTCGGGATAAACAATTGGAAGTGATTGATAAGCCCGCGAGTGAACTTTTCCCATCCACCCAACGCTTATTAATCCAACACCGACAGACTTCTTTGAACTTGTCATTTCTACTTCCTTAATTGCTTAACGGTTTTGGAAATTGAATTAGCCAGGATTGTGGAATCCGAACCAATGATGACGAACCTAAATCCACGATCACGAAGCTCTTCTGCCGCATCGGCATCTAGGGCAACAATTCCGGCAACTTTCTTATGCTTGTTTGCTGCCTCGATTACTTTCATGGTTGCTGCAATAAACTTTGGATTCTTAAAATCGCGTGGCATGCCCAGTGCAAAGCTGAGATCGAGCGGCCCAACAAAGAGCACATCTACTTCTGGAATAGCAGCAATCTCATCAACCGCATCCAAAGCACCAAGTGATTCAATTTGGATGATGCATGCCGCTTGGCTACCTGCTTCTAAACCACTTAAGTCATTTCCCCAAAGAGCCGAGCGGTTATAGGTCGCTACTCCCCTGATTCCATTCGGTGGATAGCTAATGCACTTAATGACATCGTGAACTTCAGCAACATTTTGAATTTGCGGGACCATAATTCCGCTAGCGCCAGCATCAAGGGCCCGTCCAATACGGATTCGCTCCTTAGATTCAACGCGAACAATTGTTGGGATTCCATAAGCGCCAGATGCAACAACGGTTGGACCAATATCGGCTTCACTCGCTGAGCCGTGTTCTAGATCGAGAAGAACCCAATCGAGACCGGCTACCGCCGCAATTTCGGCAGCAAGTGGCGTACCTAAACCTAAGAAAGTGCCGTAGGTCTGCGCACCCGAACGCAAGAGCGTTCGAAGTTTTCCATTACTTAAAGGTGATTGCATTTACGCATGCCACCTTTGAGTTGAAAGACCAGCGTCGTATTCCTTGCGAACTTCTGCAACCCAAGGTTGGGTTGAGACTTCAGCTGGAGCAACATCCCACCAAACATTTGATGCTGGGAGGTTTGCATGTTGGATTGTTGGAACAACAATTACAACTGGGCCCACCTCACTTCTTGTGGAATTTAGCGCTTCCCGAACTTCATTTGCACTTGTTGCATAGATCGCCTTTGCGCCCATACCTTCCGCCATCTTTATGAGATCAATCTTCAAATAATCTCCTTCAAGACGTGGCGCAGTTCCGCCCTTTGCAGCTGCCTGTGCGACGGTTGGACCATTCTCGCGATATCTAAATTCGTTTCCGAAATGATGACCCGAGCGCCACATCTGTAATCTGCGAATAACTTGGTATCCGTGATTTTCTGAAATCACAACGGTCATTGGTAAACCTTCTTGGCATGCCGTAACAAGTTCGGTTGGTGCCATAACGAAAGTGCCATCACCAACAAATACGGTGACTCGTTTTGAATTATCGGGGGTTGCTAATCGCACACCCATGCCGGCAGGAATCTCGTAACCCATGCAAGAGAAACCAAATTCAAGGTGAGCAAACTTTCCATTTGTCGCATCCCATGCCTTTTGAATATCACCAGGCGCACCACCAGCGGCAGCGATAATTACATCGCCAGATTTGTGGTGTTCATTCATTAAGCCAATTAATTGACCTTGGGTTAACACCGCATTCGTTACCGGTGAATCTGGAAGTGTTGATTTATCAAAGACGATATCTGGATTGATTGCCTCCGCCAGTTGCTTTGTCCAAATAGCGACGCCAGTATCAATTTTTGCCGACCAATCAGAAGGAATCTTGTATCCAGCAATGGCCTTATTCAGTTCGATAATTGAAAGCTTGGCATCTGCCAATATCGCGGTGGCACCTTGTTTGATTGCATCGTGTTCGGTGATATTTATCGATGCAAACTTCACATTTGGGTTCTGAAACATCGATTGTGAACCAGTTGCAAAGTCTGTTAGTCGAGTACCTACTGAAAGAATGAGATCGGCTTCGGCAACCAACTTATTTGTTTCTGGTGAACCTTCAAGGCCAAGTCCCATTAGGTGCCATGCTCCAGGAGTCTGGATTGCACCTTTTCCGCCAAACGTTTCTGCAACTGGAATACCTGTTGCATTCGCTAGCGCTTCGAGCTCCTTGGTTGCGCCGGAGTAAATAACCCCTCCACCAGCGATAATCAATGGCTTCTTAGAATTCTTAATTAGGTTCGCAACCGCACCAATATCTTCGATATCTGGAACCGTGCGACGAATCTTCCAAACGCGTTCTTCGAAAAATTCCGCTGGGAAATCAAATGCATGTGATTGCAGATCTTGTGGCAAGGCAATTACGACTGCCCCGGTTTCTGAAGGATTTGCTAAAACTCTAAATGCATTTGGAAGTGAGTAAAGCAATTGTTCTGGTCTAGTAATGCGATCGAAGTAGCGAGCTATTGGACGGAAAGCATCGTTTACCGAAATGTCTGGTCCGAGCGGATGTTCTAACTGTTGTAGAACTGGTCCTTGGCGCCTAGTTGTATACGAATCACCTGGGAGAAGGAGTACTGGTAAGTGATTCGCGGTTGCAAGCGCGGCAGGTGTAACCATATTCATCGCGCCGGGTCCGATTGATGCAGTTACCGCAAAAGTCTGGGTGCGGTTAGTTGCTTTTGCGAAACCAACAGCCGCATGTACTAGACCTTGTTCGTTTCGACCTTGAACGAAAGGAAGAATGTCGTTGTATTGATCGAGCGCTTGACCAAGACCCGCAACATTTCCATGACCAAAAATTCCCATAGCCGCTGGAATAAAACGACGTTTAACGCCGTCAGCAATCGTGTACTGCGCAGCGATAAAACGAATTACTGCTTGCGCAACTGTTAGTCGCTCTGTTGGACCATAGTTTGGTTTAGTCATTTTTATTCTCCCGATCTCACCATGGACGCCCATGGAGAATGATTGTTTTTTCTTCAGTCATTTCTTCAACTGTTGAACGAACACCTTCTTTGCCAACGCCACTTGACTTCAATCCGCCATATGGCATTAAGTCGGCACGCCAGAGCGGAGTCCAATTGATATGAATAATTCCCGCATCAATTTCTCGTGCTGATTGAATGGCGAAATCAACGTTCTTCGTAAATACCCCAGCCCCAAGTCCATAGGCAGTGCTATTTGCCAGCTCTATCGCCTCGCTAGCATCTCGAGCACTTGAAATTGCAACCGCCGGACCAAATAACTCGTCTTGTGCAATTGATGCCTTTGGGTTTACCTCAGTAATAATCGCTGGCTTGATGATGGTTCCGTTTCTCTCGCCACCGGTGATTAACTTTGCGCCATCTGAAACGGCTTGCTTGATAGATGCTTCAACGCGTAAGGCTTCCTTCTCGGTAATTAAAGTTCCGACTTTCGTGTTTTCCGAACTTGGATCGCCTACAACAATCGCTTCTACCTTTGGCTTGAGCGCAGAAATAAAATCTGCCATTACTTTTTCATGGACAATCACCCGTTGTACGGAGATACATACCTGACCAGCATTTATGTAGCCACCTAGTGATACTGCATCTGCCGCATATTCGATATCAGCATCATCCAAGATGACAACCGGACAGCTTGAACCAAGTTCAAGTGAAAGTTTTTTTACACCGGCAACACTTGCGATATGTGTTCCAGTCGCGGTCGAACCCGTGAATGAAACCTTTCTAACTCTTGGATCCATAACAAGTGCGTCGCCTAATTCGCCACCCGAACCGGTGATTACTTGGAGAACTCCCTCAGGTAATCCGGCGTCGTAAAAACATTGTGCGAGTGCAAGTGCGGTTAGCGGCGTTGTTCTAGCTGGCTTTAAGACCACACTATTTCCAACTGCTAAGGCCGGAGCAATTTTGTGAAGTACTAAAAGTGCCGGGTAATTAAAAGGACTTATGGCAACAACGACACCTACAGGTTGGCGAACCGTGAATCCAAGCTTTTCTAAACCAGTTCCTTTATTGGCATCTAGCGGAAGGGTGCTTCCATAAAGTTGCGATCCCTCAAATGCGGCCAAACGTATAATTTCGCCTGAGCGACCCGCTTCCCCGCGCGCTTCAACCAGACTCTTTCCATTTTCACCAGAGATTATTTGCGCAATGGCTTCACTTCTTTCAGCGGCCAATTCCGCGGCCTTTAGCAATATTGCAGATCTAATGTTTGCTGGAGTGCGTCGCCAGATCTCAGAAGCCCTTACTGACTCAGAAATCGCGATCTCAGCATCGGCAATATTTGCAACTTGCACTTCCCCGATAGCTCGACCATCAAATGGAGAGTGAATGACTTCGGTGCGAGTCATTTATTTCGCCTTTGCCTTAGTAGTTGCCAACTTATTCTTGGATGAATTCCTGATAATTAGATTTGGTTTTAATAGGTGGGTAGTTCCAAGTTTTGGGGTCGAAAGATTTTCGGATGTCAGCAGTTCGGCCGCCTTGATAGCAATTGCCTTATTTCCTGGTTCGACTGAACTTAAAGAAATTTGTTTAAATTGAGAAAGGAACGTGTTGTCATAGCCAACAATTGCAATTGACTTATTACTTGAGCCAAGAACTGCTTCTTGTGCACCAATTGCCAGAAGGTCGTTGTAGGCCGTTATTGCAGTTGGTGGATTCTTGCCTTCCATAAGTTTTGTAGCTGCATCAAATCCTGATCGCTCGTAATGGCTATCACTTTCTTCAATCGCAATATATTTTTCTAGTCCTGCTTCCTTCATCGCAGCTTCATAAGCCGCCTTTCGAGCAACCGCAACATTTCCTTCTTTTGCTGTTATATGTGCAATTCGCTTATGACCGTTTTCGACCAGATGCTCAATTACTAATTTCATTCCTAAAACATCGTCGGCACGAACCGAAGATGCCCGGTTTAGACCTTTTGGAATCGCACTCGCGACAACGATTTGTACATTTTCAGGGAGCGCGGCTAATTCATGGATGGTTGGAATCGATCCAACAACTAGAACGCTCTTTGGGCGAAGATCGATCAAAGCATTCACTGTTCGACGATCCAGAACTTGATCTCCATTTACATCAGGCAACATTGCCGAAGTCATAAATCCATACTGGCCGCGTGCTTCAAGCTCCGCCCGTACGTAATCGACAATTTCAGCAAAAAGTGGGTTATGCAGATCGGCAACTAAGATTCCAACAAATGTTCCGGAATCGGCAGCTAAAGATCTAGCCAAAAAGTTTGGTGAAAACCCTAATTTTGCCGCGGCTTCTAAAACTCGCTCGCGGCGATGCTCACTAACAACTTCGGGTGAAGAATAAACAAGCGAAACTAAGGATTTTGAAACACCCGCCAATGCAGCAACATCGCGGATCGTTGGCCGCTTCTTTGCCTTATTAGATTTACTGTCCCGAAGGAGTGTTGCATTACTCATTTAGCCTTCTTCTCTGGCTTTGTTAAGAAGGTTATTTCCCCGTTATCAATTTCATTCTTTAAACATTCCAGTAAACCACGAAGTGGCAAAGCCCCAAGTCCCAATGCTTTCTTGGTTTCTGTATTTGAAAGCGAAGTATCGACTGGCACAGCTCCTGGGAATAAATCTTCTTCTGAAGGATCGCTCTCACGAAGCAAGCTAGCATCAAGGTCAAAAACATCACATACCAAACGTGCGTAATCCATCCGTCCGATTGCGTCATCGCCAACCAAGTGAAAAGTACCGGATGCATTTCGCGAAATAATTCGTTCAATCTCTGCACCACATTCAGCTGCATGTGAAGGAGCGGTCATTTTATTTACGCGCTCTCCACCAAAAACGGTAAAGGTTTTTCCAGCACGAAGATCTGCGACAAGTGATGTAACGAAATAACCAAATCCAACATCTTGGGTTCGCGGGCCATCTTCTTTTGTTTGATGCTTTCCCATAACGCCTTCGATTCTTGCAATTGCACCATTCTCTGGAGCTAAATCACGAATCACTTGTTCGCCAAGACTTTTCAGAACTCCGTAAAAGTTAACCGGATTTCCTGGATCGCTCTCTGGTACAAAGTGAGAAGTTCCGTCCATTACCCAACCGGTGGAAATATAGATCGGCTTCACATTATTTCGGTTAGCCGCATGAACAACTCTTTGGGTTAATTCGACAAAAGAGTCGTAGGCAAAGATGCGATCTCTTTGCAAGCGATTGAAATCATTTGCAATGGCGCTATGAACTATTGCGTCGCAATCAGAAATCGAAGCTGAAATTGAATCAATACTAGAAAGATCTGTGATGGTTGTCGCCCAGGGCAAGTTTGAACCATCTGGAGTTCGGACTAATCCGATGACTTCGTGGCCGGCCAATTGGAGAACACGAGCAATATTGCCGCCAACGAATCCATTGGATCCGGTGATCGCTACTTTTGCCATCTTTGAACTTCCCCTGCTCTGTGCTAATGTTTGGACCGTTCCAAAAGAGTAGCGGTTCTAGGGGTTCCAATCAAGGGGCGGGGGAAGATTCACCTACATGAGTAATTTCGACCTAATAGCTATCGGCCGGGTAAGTGTGGATGTCTATCCCCTCCAATATGGAGTTGGACTTGAAGATGTTAAGACTTTTCAAAAATTCTTAGGTGGAAGTGCAACAAACGTTGCATGTGCTGCGGCCAAATACGGACTCAACGCCGCAATCATTACTCGTACTGGAAACGATCCCTTTGGAAATTACATTCATCAGGAATTAAAGCGCTTGAATGTGAGTGACAAGTATGTCTCAGGCGTGGCTGGACTACCGACACCTGTTGTCTTCTGTGAAATCTTTCCACCAGATAACTTTCCGCTCTACTTCTACCGTGAACCAAAGGCGCCGGATCTCGTAATCAATCCTGATGAATTAGATTTACCGGCCATAAAAGAAGCAAAGATTTATTGGTCCACTGTCACGGGACTATCTCAAGAACCTTCACGAAGCGCTCATCATGCGGCATGGGATGCTCGCGGCCGCAAAGAACACACAATCCTTGATCTTGATTACCGACCAATGTTTTGGGGCACGCCAAAAGAGGCAACAATTGAAATTGAGAAAGCGCTTTCCAAGGTAACTATTGCTGTAGGAAATAAAGAAGAATGCGAAGTTGCAATCGGTGAAACCCAACCCCTTCGTGCGGCTGACGCGCTGCTTGAACGTGGTGTTCAACTCGCAATTGTTAAACAAGGCCCAAAGGGCGTGCTTGCCAAGACAAAAGATGAGACCGTTGAAGTTCCTCCATATATGGTGGAGGTCGTAAATGGACTTGGCGCCGGAGATAGCTTCGGTGGCGCTCTTTGCTACGGACTTCTCCAAGGTTGGCCGCTTCGTAAGATTTTGGAATTCGCAAATGTTGCTGGTGCAATTGTTGCCACACGTTTGGAATGTTCGACGGCGATGCCAACACTCCAAGAAGTTGAGGAAGTACTTGCAGAAATAAATGCAAAAGGTGGTTTGAAATAATGACTATCTCATTTGATAAATTGAGGCAGATCCGCGCAGAAAAACCAGAAAAAATTGCGCAAGCACTAGCCAATCGCAAGAAGCGCTCATTGCTTGCAGGGGACGGAAAACTCCTAATCGTTGCGGCAGATCACCCAGCCCGCGGCGCCCTAGCAGTTGGTGATGCCCCCACCGCGATGGCCGATCGCTATGAATTATTGGAAAAATTGGTTAAGTCGCTAGAGCGCCCAGGTGTCGATGGCGTTTTAGGCACCCCTGAAATTATTGAAGATTTGGCTCTCCTTGGCGCACTCGATAACAAGATTGTTGTCGGTTCAATGAACCGTGGTGGCATTCGTGGGGCTTCATTTGAAATAGATGATCGCTATACCGCTTACGACATTGCTGCGATCAAAAAGGCAGGCTTGGACTTTGCAAAGAATTTGATTCGAATTAATCATCAAGATGCCGGTACCGCAGCAACTCTTGAGGCATCCGCTAAGGCAATAAATGATGCGGCCTCACTCAAGGTACCAATCATGTTAGAGCCATTTATTTCAAAGTGGGTTGATGGCGTAATCAAAAATGACTTGTCGCCGGATGCAGTAATTCTTTCGATCGCAATCACCCAAGGTCTTGGAAATTCCAGCGCTTACAGTTGGTTAAAACTTCCAGTTGTCCCAGAAATGGATCGAGTTATGCGCGCTACCACCTTGCCAACACTTCTACTTGGTGGCGATACAGAGAAAGATCAAGATAAGGCTTTTGCATCATGGGCAGCCGCGTTGAAGTTGCCTGGAGTACGCGGTTTAACGGTTGGGCGCAGTTTGCTTTACCCAGCTGATGGAAATGTAATTGCAGCAGTTGATGCTGCAGCGAAATTAGTGCACGGTTAATCGAGAGCGGAGAAAATAATGTCAAACCTACCTGTTGTGAATCACTGGATTAATGGTGCTGAATATGTAAGTAAGTCTGGTCGGACCGCTCCCGTTTATGACCCTGCGTTAGGTGTTGAAACTAAACGCGTTGCCTTAGCTAATAAGGAAGAGATTGAGCTCGCTATTTCATCGGCTGCCAAAGCCTTCCCAGCGTGGCGCGATATGTCACTTGCAAAGCGACAAGCTATCGTCTTTAACTTTCGTGAGTTACTGAACAATAAGAAGAGCGAACTTGCCGAAATCATTACAAGCGAACATGGAAAAGTTCTTTCCGATGCCCTCGGTGAAATTACTCGTGGCCAAGAAGTTGTGGAATTCGCAGTTGGTATCCCCCACCTTCTAAAGGGTTTCTACTCTGAAAATGTTTCAACCGGCGTTGATGTTTACTCAACTCGCCAACCACTTGGTGTTGTTGGAATCATCAGTCCATTCAACTTCCCGGCAATGGTGCCGATGTGGTTCTTCCCAATTGCGATCGCTGCTGGAAACACCGTAATTCTTAAGCCTTCTGAGAAAGATCCAACTGCTGCAATCTGGATGGCAAAACTTTGGAAGGAAGCCGGACTTCCCGACGGCGTCTTTACCGTACTAAACGGCGATAAAGAATCTGTCGATGGTTTATTAACCCATCCAGAAGTTCAATCAATTTCTTTCGTAGGTTCAACTCCAATTGCGCAATATGTATATGAAACCGGCGCAAAGCATGGAAAGCGCGTTCAAGCACTCGGTGGCGCAAAGAACCACATGTTGGTGCTTCCTGATGCGGATCTAGAACTTGTTGCCGATTCCGCAATTAATGCTGGATTTGGTTCAGCTGGCGAACGTTGCATGGCTATCTCAGTAGTCGTTGCAGTAGAACCTGTAGCAGATGCGCTAATTGAAAAGATTGTTACTCGCATGGATAAATTAAAGATCGGTGATGGCCGCCGCAATTGCGATATGGGTCCACTGGTTACTAAGGAACATCGCGACAAAGTTGCTGGTTATATCGATGTTGCAACAAAGGATGGCGCAAAAGTCGTTGTTGACGGTCGTGGAATTAAGGTCGATGGCGAAGCTGGTGGCTTCTGGCTTGGACCTACTTTGATCGACAATGTTCCAACTTCTTCAAAGGTTTACAGCGAAGAGATCTTTGGTCCAGTTCTTTCGATTGTTCGTGTTAAGAGCTATGACGAAGGAGTTAAGTTAATTAACTCCGGCGCATTTGGAAATGGAACCGCAATCTTCACAAATGATGGCGGCGCCGCTCGTCGATTCCAAAATGAAGTTGAGGTCGGAATGATTGGTATCAACGTTCCGATTCCGGTTCCAGTTGCCTATTACTCCTTTGGTGGTTGGAAGAATTCATTGTTTGGCGATACCAAGGCACATGGAGTTGAGGGCGTTCACTTCTTCACCCGCGGTAAAGCGATAACAAGTCGCTGGCTCGACCCAAGCCATGGTGGAATTAATCTCGGTTTCCCACAAAACTAGTCCTATGAACTTCGTTTACAAAAAGGGATCCCTCGCCCAAGGCGACTGGTCAGTAATTGTCGACGATAAGTTGCCTGGCTGGAAACATACTGGCATGCGCGTTGGATCCTTTGAGCAGTCAAAAGAATTCAATATAAAGGCCGACAATGTTGAACGTTTGATTTGGCCCCTTGATGGGACCGGAATAACCGTTGAATTTAAAGTCAATGGGAAAAGCGAGTCACACAAGTTGGCTGGGCGTAAAAGCGTATTTCATGGCCCAACCGATTTGCTCTACTTATCCATTGATACCGAAATAAAAATTACTGGTTCGGGTCGATTTATTATTGCCGAAGCGCCGGCGAAGAATTCATATCCCCCAAAATTCATACCAGCCGATCGGGTTCCGGTTTTTATTCGAGGCGCTGGCCCATCCTCAAGACAAGTTCATAATTTTGGCGTTCCTGAAGAACTTGTAGCAGATCGTTTTATAGTCGTAGAGGTAATAGTTCCTGGTGGTAATTGGTCTGGTTCACCAGCACACAAACATGACACTTATATTCCCGGCGTTGAATCAAATCTTGAAGAGATCTATTACTTTGAATCTGCGGTCGAACATGGAATCACAAAAGCCGGTGAGATTGATCCGATTGGTTTTATTCGTGGTCACTCATCTGATGAGCGCGAATTCGATCTCTTGGCCGAAGTTCGCTCTGGTGATGTTGTCCTTGTCCCCCACGGTTGGCATGGACCAGTAATGGCAACTCCTGGTTACGACCTCTACTTTATGAATGTAATGGCAGGACCCGACCCAGACCGTTCATGGAATATAACTGACGACCCAACACAAGCATGGATTCGAGAAGTTTGGAAAGACCAGGCTGTGGACCCTCGCCTGCCTTACACCGACAAAGAGTAGGTTTTACTTCGCGTTAAGATTTACCCGTGGAACTTCAGAAAATCATTCTCTATTACGGTTTTGCGCCGGTAGCGGATCCAAATGCGCTAAAGCTTTGGCAGCGCACTCTCTGTGAGTCCTTTGGCCTCAAGGGTCGAATAATTGTTTCAAAACATGGAATTAACGGAACTCTTGGTGGGGATATGTCTGCCCTAAAGAAGTATGTGAAGAAGACAAAAGAGTATCCAGGTTTTAATAAAATTGATTTTAAATGGTCTGAGGGAACCGGAAATGATTTCCCCCGCTTAAGTGTAAAAATTCGACCAGAACTCGTTGCCTTTGGTCACCCAGATGAGATTAAGGTTGATGAAAACGGCGTAATTAACGGTGGCAAACATTTGGCCCCATACGAAGTTAATAAACTGGTCGAAGAACGAGGCGAAGAAGTTGTCTTCTTTGATGGCCGCAATGCCTTTGAAGCAAAGATCGGAAAATTCAAAGACGCAGTCGTACCGGATGTAGCCACCTCGCGAGATTTCGTATCAGAAGTTGAAAGCGGAAAATACGATCACCTAAAGGATAAGCCGGTTGTCACATATTGCACTGGCGGAATTCGGTGTGAAATTCTCTCGGCGGTAATGATTAATCGTGGCTTTAAAGAGGTCTATCAAATCAAAGGCGGCATCGTTCGCTACGGCAATAAATTTGGCGACAAGGAGCTCTGGGAAGGATCTCTCTATACCTTTGACGCTCGTATGGCAGTTGATTTCAACGAAGATACAAAAGTTATCGGTAAATGCGACAAGTGCAACACATCAACAAAGCAGTTCTACAACTGTGGCGACCGGACTTGTCATGAATTAAATCTTCTTTGTGAGCCGTGCTCGAAGGTTAAAGAAAATTTTATTTGTGGTCATGATCGAAGTAAGAGCCACGACGCGGAGTTGATCGGTTAGTTCTGGGCTCCACGGCGTCTTGGAAATAGACCAACCGCAAAGGCGAGCGCTGAAAGTATGGCGCCATAAATCCCAATTTTCACAAAGCTATGTTCCAAAAAGGAATTAGCGATTGTTATTGCTGCCCCGCCTTTAGAGCTATTACCGCTCTTGATGGCGGATTGCGCAACCGAGGTAAGTGCCGTTTTATTTAATACAGCGAAGAGCGAATATGCGGCGAATATGAAGCCAAGAATTACCGAAGCTATTCGACGTTTTGGGGCAAAGTAGAGAAAGACAACAAATGTAAGAGCCGCCAAATCAACTAAGGTCCAAAATGTTCCGCTGAATTCAATTCGGACTTTCTTGTAACTTGAATTATTAGTATTTAAGAGGCCAAGCCAAATCCCCGAATATGGGAGTGAGATGAAGAGAAAAAGCGCCCCAACAACTCCCGAAATTCGAGAGAGAATTCTTTTACTAATTAGGGTCTCCCCATTGCCGCAAAGCCAGCATCGAATAGTTCAGCAAAGCGAAGTGATTCATCTAGCGGCATGACCCAATCCTTCTTGCCACGAACTCGGCGGGCAAAGGCATCAGACATTAGTTGGTAAGGATCGCAAGCTTCGAAGTGTTCGATCTTGGTCTTTCCCTTAACCTCAATGATCAAGGTGCTTGGGTTGTTATGTGAGTTGAAAGAATCATTTCCGCCAGTGCGAATAGATCCCTTCGTGCCCTCAATAATCAACCAATGGGAAAGTTGAATGTTAGATGAAGCAACGGTTTCAGCCTTAGCTCCGGCAACGGTGTAGTTAAGTCGAGTTGTCTCATCGACCCCACTCTTATGCCAAACAACTTGTGCCTTTAAATCCTTTACCGGTGGGAATCCCATAATCCAAAGCGGTGCAACCGTTGAGTATGGTCCGAGGTCGTAAAGAATTCCGCCTCCGATCTTTGGATCAAGGCGAATATTTCCATCATCTAAACCATCATAAGTAAAGGCAGATCGGATTCGTTCAATCTTGCCAATCTTGTCAGCAGCAACAAGCTCTTGAATTCGCTGAGTACGTGGATGCCAACGGTTCCAGCTCGCTTCAACAAAGAGTTTTCCGGTCTCTTTCGAGACGGCGATTGCCTCGCGAACTTCAGCAGCATTCATACCTAGCGGCTTCTCACAAAGAACGTGCTTGCCCGCGCGCATAGCCTTTATCGCCCAAGGCAAGTGGAATGCATTTGGAAGCGAGATATAAACAGCTTCAACCTTAGGGTCGGCTAATAATTCCTCGTAACTTGTGTAAACAAGTCCAGTCGGTGAAATGGTGTAAGCCTTATCGCGATCGCGAGATGCGACAGCATAAATCTCACCAAAACTTGATTTTGAAATTGCTGGATAAAGCGCACGCTTTGCAATTCCACCGGCACCGATAAATCCCCAACGAAGTTTTTCCATGTTAGGAATCCTAACTTGGAATGCCGCCGCTAACTACCCCCTGCGTCGTTTAATTCCCTCGCTTTGGTAGTAGCTTCGCCAGATGGCACGGTGGATCGGGATTCGGATTGGAAGAGATCGGACTCCTGGTATTAATGGCAAGAGAATCAATCCCAAGGAGAGCCCACCCATTATCAACATAATGTAGGCATCGGCATTCGCTCCAATTGGATGTGAATTTTCGTTATTAAATGGTGGGATTTGATACCAGAAAGAGTAGAGCCAGAGCCATGCTTGGCCAGGATATCTTCCGGTCTCATTCATCATTCCCCAAGTACCGCCCTGCAAATTTGCCGCGGTTCCGGCATCATCTAAGTAGGCGCCATCACCAAAGAAAAGAATTTGCTTTGTACTATCGGTTTGAAAGAAACCACCTTGGGAAAGTAGCGCCGCATCTAGTGCGCCAGCTTTCGCCATATCGGTTAACCCCTTGGCAAGTGCTGGGACTGGGCCATAATCTCCAGCAGGAACAGCGGCAATCTTTCCATCTGCTTTTCCAATTGCAGTATCAAGATTTGTTGCCCATTTATTTTGTTGTTCACTTGAGGCGCTCTTCCATGTCATTAGCGCCGTAGAGACCTCTGCTGGTTGTACCTCTAAGGTAAGTGGCTTTATTACAAAATCATTTGCTGGTGTTACCCGATGAGTTACTCCAGCCCACTTTTGAAGAAATAGCGGTCCGATATTTAACCCATCACCATTGGCATTGTATGGCCGGCCGTACGTTGCACTTCCACTTGTCCCAGCTAATTCTTGAACGGTAGTCGCGTAAAAGTTCTCAGAATTAGATTGTGCCCAGCCTCGGAAAGTTAAAGTTTTCTCATCGGGAGAACCAAATAAAAATGAGAGAGTTGCAACAAGTATTGCCACAACAACTAGCGCAATAACACCCTCTTTTATGATGTCATATTCGCGAAGCTTGCCACTCCAAGGCTTGGCATCAAAATTTTGTTTTGGAGTTAAGTTCTTTCTCACTTTAAACCTCCACTTGTATTGCTTTCATCAGAATCAATTGGTGGAACTACACCGCGCTTTCGAACCATAATCACGTGAATAAACGTTATGACTCCCAGAATCAGCGGAAGAAATGCGACGTGCAGAAGTAACATCTGCCCCAGATTGGTTACATTGAAGAAGGCACCGATACCCACTGAGTTAAAGCCATCTTTAGCCTCGAATGCAATCCACTGTGAATCGAAATTGGTTTGAATCAGATAACCAGTAAAGGCGGTTGCAATTGAAGCTACAAAGGCGACCGATCCCGTTATCCAGGTCATTAATCTGCGACCACGCCAAGCAGCCATCCAAAATTTCCCCCAAAGGTGAACAACCATGAATACAAAGAAGAGTTGAACACTCCAGAAGTGAAGACTGTTAACCCAGTGACCAAAATGAGAGGTGTGGTACCAAGCCGGCCCGGCGAATGCCAGCGCCAAACCAGAAATCAAAATAACGCCCAAAGCGGCGATAGTTAAAACGCCAAAGACGTAAATCCAAGAAGCGACGTATGCAGGTTGGGTATCAGGCAATAACTTTTCGATCGGTAAATTGTTCTGCCAACCTTCGCGCAGTTTTGCAGTCCAGGGCTTTTTTGGAGAATTACTCATTTCTTCTCCCCCTTCTTCTTATTTGGAAAGGGTAGAAATATTGCGAGGGCAAAAATTGTAAACATCAATAAGATGACAATTAGATTGGTTACCGAGACCTGAATCCAGCCCCACTTCAAGTAGACCGCATGAAGATTCATGAAATCTGAAAATAGCCCTGACATTTGCACTCCGTTCCGCATTCGGAAATTCGTAACTGCGATAACTGCAGGTTACGCCGAAGCAAGCGAAGTTCTAGATTTTTTGCGAGTGCTAACACTCAATACATCTGCGAGTAATTACCTCTGGATGAAATTAATGTGCTCTGGCTTTAATTCAGCCAGTGATCTCGCGCCAAGTAACTTCATGGTTCGGGTCATTTGGGTACGAAGGATTTCAAGTGAGCGATCAACGCCTTCCTTGCCTCCGGCCATTAGCCCATACAGATAAGCGCGACCAATCCAGGTGAAGTTTGCGCCAGCCGCAATTGCAGCAATCACATCAGCTCCATGCATGATTCCGGTATCAACATGAATCTCAAATTTCTTTCCAAGCGCCTTACGTACATCTGGCACCAAATGGAATGGAATTGGCGCACGATCTAATTGGCGACCGCCATGGTTTGAAAGAGTTATCGCATCTGCACCAGCCTTTACTGCAAGCTTGGCATCTTCAACGTTTTGAATTCCCTTAACCACTAGGTTTCCATCCCATTGCTTACGAATCCACTTTAGATCTTCAAAAGTTACCGTTGGATCAAACATTGAATCTAGAAGTTCGGCAACAGTTCCCTTCCATGAATCAAGGGAGGCGAAAGTTAGTGGGTCGGTGGTTAGAAAGTTAATCCACCAGGCTGGTCTTGGAATTGCATTCAGAATTGTCTTTGAAGTAAGCGATGGCGGAATGGTCATACCATTTCGTACATCGCGAAGACGAGCTCCTGCTACTGGAACATCTACCGTCAAAACTAAAGTATCAAAACCAGCGGCTTTAGCGCGATCAACCAAGCCCATGCTGCGATCGCGGTCTTTCCACATATATAGCTGGAACCAATTGCGGCCATCTGGCGCCGCCTTCGCGACATCTTCAATCGAACGAGTTCCCATTGTCGAAAGCGTGAAAGGAATTCCCGCATCACGCGCCGCACGTGAGCCCGCATCTTCGCCTTCGGTCTGCATCATTCGAGTAAAACCTGTTGGAGCAATGCCAACTGGCATCGACATGGTCTTACCAAGCATTTCAACTGAAAGGTCTACCTTTGAAACATCTCTCAATACTCGTGGCGAAAATTCAATGGCTTCGAATGCTTTGCGGGCACGAGTTAATGAACTTTCGGAATCTGCGCCACCATCGGTGTAATCAAATGGTGCTTTAGGTGTGCGGCGTTTAGCCACATCACGAAGGTCATAGATCGTCAGTGCCCGAGTAAGGCGACGCTTCTTGCTACTAAGGATTGGCTTTCTAAATCTCATTAAGCCGGCGAGTGCCTTAAAACCAGGAAATTGACGTTTAACCATCCCCCTATTTAACCAGCAAATTCCTAGGTATCCTTACAGCTCTAATGCGAAACCTTTTGATCTTGAACACAGCAGACAACATTGCTGTCGCATTAACCGACCTCAAAGTTGGTTCGAAGATTGAACAAGATGGTCTTGAAATCAAAGTAGCAAATAAGATCCCACGAGGACACAAGATTGCAACGAAGAATATTGCCAAGGACGAAGGCATTATCAAATACGGCGAACGTATGGGGCATGCAACTTCCAATATAGAAATTGGCGAACACGTCCATACCCATAACGTTCTAGGCGATCGATTATCTGCAGAGCAGGTCAAGTGAAAATAACGGGATTTGACCATGGTCAACGTGGAGTCGGAATTCGAAATCTCCAATTGATTTTGCCATCCGTAGTTTGTTCAACCCATATTTCAAGTCGGATCGCGAAGGATGTAGGAGCGATAACTTTTGCCCACCAACATGGTTGCGGCATTATCGGAAATGACGTTGGCGGAATCTCTGATTTCTTCTGTGAATTAGCAAGTCACCCAAATGTTGGAACAGTTTTAATTGTTGGACTCGGTTGTGAAACCATCCAAGGAAACGAATTAGCCGAGAAGGTCTTAGGAAGTAATCCCCAGACTAAATACCTAGTAATCCAGGAAAGCGGCGGCGTCGCAGGGACCTTTGAATCAGGAATAAAGCAAGCGAACGATTTAGCAAAGGCGAACCCAGTAAGTAATAAGGAATTGATTGACCTAAAAGTTGGTATTGAATCCGATTTAGCGGATTCCAGGGCCGAGGAACTTGCCAAGAAATTAGAAGCCGCTGGAATCAATTTCGAAATTGAAAATACCTCCAAAAATGCTGGAATATCCTTTGCAAAACTTATGGGCAAAGGTGTTCACCTAATCATCTCCTTCACTTCCGAGAGTCAACCACCATCAGGCTTCCCACTAATCCCTACGATAAATATTGCGAGCAAAAGCGCACTGCATATGGCACTTGCAAATGATTTCGATTTACCGGCTTCCGCAACCAATGTTCAGATTATTGATCTGATCGAGAGGGTAGCTTCCGGAACCAAAACTAAATCAGAGATCTCTGGCTCTGGCGAAATAATTGCGCCCCGGGTGGTGCGAAGTGTCTAATCTTTCAAGTGAAACATCTTTGCTGACTGGCTTTCCTCGTCCTGATGGTCGAATTGGGTTTCGAAATCAAGTCCTGGTTATGCCACTTCACTCGGCTCTTTGCGCAACCGCTAGATCAATAAGTCAAGCTGTGTCCGGAAGCGTAAGCGCAACCCACGATTGGTCGGGCGAAGTAGATTCTGATTTTGAGCGAATTACAAAAGTATTGGCTGGCTTCGCCGCTAATCCGAACGTCTTCGCCACAATCTTTCTGACTCTAAATACCGACAATGAAAACCAAATTATAAAAAGAGCAGAAGATATAGGAATTGCGAACTCCCAGATAATTGATATTTCAAAGGTGGGCGGTTTGGCCGGTGCGCTTTCGCTTGGCATCGAATTGGCTCAAAAATTTGTCAGTGAGGCAAAAAAGATTTCACGCGTTAGCGTTCCCTGGAGCGCGTTGCATCTCGGCTTGGAATGCGGTGGCTCAGATGCTCTATCTGGAATTACTGCCAATCCAGCTCTTGGTGTTGCGAGTGATTTATTAGTTGAACTTGGCGCGGTTTCAGTATTGGGTGAAACCACAGAAATTCTTGGTGCCGAACATTTACTTGCCGCTCGCGCCCTTGATCCTAAAGTTGGCGAACAAATAATTGAGACTGTGGCGCGCTACGAGCGTTCCATCAATTATGAAGGAATTGATATGCGCGGTGCGCAACCATCACGCGGAAATATTGAAGGAGGCCTTACTACGCTAGAAGAGAAATCCCTTGGCGCAGCCAAAAAGGCAGGTAACGCTCCCTTTACTGGTGTTCTTGAATACGCCGACCCCGCAAAGAAGCCTGGTCTGTATTTCATGGATACTCCTGGTCACGACATTGAACAGTTAACTGGTTTCGCAGCAGCGGGAATTAACATCGTCGTTTTTACTTCCGGACGTGGAACCCCAACGGGTTCTGCTGTAATTCCAACCATCAAAGTTTCCACTAATACTCAAATGGCTACTTCAATTCCCGATTTAATAGATTTGAATGCTGGAACTATTGCTGACGGAACGCAAACACTTCAAGAAGTTGGAAAGGCTATCTTCGACGAGATTATTGCGGTGGCAAATGGGAAATTAACCGCAGCCGAAAAGGGCGGGCACCAAGAGTTTGCGTTATCTCGAATGTATGGAACGGTTATTAGTTAGAAGCTAATCGTTCTTCTAAAGCTGGCTTTACGCCCCACATTTTTATCAATTCTGCATAGCGTTCTTCTTCGGCCGGATCCACAGGGGCATTGGTTTTAACTGCCCGGATCATTATGTTCCGCGGGGTATGTTCGCCACCAATGAATTCAATGATTTCGCTTCGATAGCCATGATTTTTCAGAATCGCGGCTCTAAGCGAATCGGTAAGCAAATCACCAAGTCGTTCTTTAATGAGACCAAACTTGGTAAGCAAGTTCCACGGTTCTGGCGCCTCAACCATTTGCGTTTGCAGATCGTGTTGGCAACAAGGTGCAACCAAAATCAACTTAGTATCACAAGCTATCGCCCACGCTAAGGCATCATCCGTTGCGGTATCGCAGGCGTGCAATGCAATAGCAATATCAACGCCTTCGATTTTTAGGTTATCTATTGCCTCGGCTCTGAATTCAATCGACTCTGAGATTCCAAGTTTCTTAGCAATCTCAGTGTTTCGCTTAAAAGATTCAGGCCGGATATCAACACCAATTACCTTCACCGGGATTCCGACTGATGTCAGATATTGATGGGCTGCGAAGGTTAAATATGCGTTACCGCACCCAAGGTCAGCAATAACTATTGGCTTCGCAAGGGTTGGCTTATGTATTTGCCCGGCGCCAATTGCGTTATTCAAAGTTGGAACTAATAAACGTAAAAATTCCTCAACTTGAAGGTACTTATCTTGCCTTGAAGGTTTCACCACTCCATTCGCATCAGAGATTCCAACCTCAATTAAGAAAGGATCATTTGGTGCTAGAAGGCGGGACTTTGAACGATCGTGTTCCAAATTTTGCTCGTATTTAGTTTTATCTCTATGGATGAGCGCCTCGCCTTTTTTGGTTATGCGAAGGGAGATAGCGCCGTTTGTTGATTCGACCAATATGTTTGCATAGCCGCTGGAAATTAGGGAGCGAAAATCCAGCTCACCAACTGCGTAGTTCTTTGTGGTTGTTTGCCGGCCATCATTTGCCGCCACTTGAATCGCCAACCTATCTTTTAGTTGGACGGGGCGAATATCAATTCGCTCACTTTCAACCTGCATATTTCGTCTACGCCCTGATAGAACTGCGCGTACCAATGAATCTGTTTGGGTAAATAAATCTAGGACTTCCTTAAAAGCTTGCTCTAATTCGATAGACATAGTTATTCCAAAGTGATTACTTTTGAATGGCAGTCAAAATGCGACCTGCAGCATCGGCAATTTGATTATCCGTAGCGGTAAGGGCGATCCGAATATGTTTTGCGCCATCAGGTCCGTAGAAATGTCCAGGCGTTGCAATAATTCCAAGATCGGCCAACCAACTTACGGATTCCCAATCGCTTTCATCGCGAGTACACCAGATATATAAACCCGCATCACTAAATTCAATTTTGAAACCTGCAGCCAAAAGAGCCGGCGCTAAAACTTTTCTCCGCGCGGCATAGCGTGCTGCCTGCTCTTGGACATGGCTCTCATCTTTAAGCGCCTCGGTCATTGCCCTTTGAACAGGTAGTGGAACCATCATTCCAGCATGCTTTCGAACTTCGCGAATCTCGGAAATAATTTCCGGATCACCAACGATTAGGGCAGCGCGGTAACCAGCTAAGTTTGATCGCTTTGATAGCGAGTGGACCGCCAGAAGATTTTTGTTATTTCCATTAGCCAATTTGAGGATTGAAACTGGCTTCTTGTCGCCGGCTGGAAAGTTTAAATAACATTCATCGCTTACTAATAATGAACCAGTTGTCCGGGCATATTCGATACAACTTAAGAGTTCTGCTTCGCTGTGGATTCGTCCAGTTGGGTTTGATGGTGAATTAATCCAAGCCATCTCACTTGCTGGCCAAGTTTTTGTATCGATTTCCACTTCGGTTGCGGTTGATCCGTGGATCATCGCTCCGACTAAGTAAGTTGGATAGGCGATCTTTGGATAAAGAATCTTCTTTTTTTGCAAGATACTTGGAAGCCAGGCGACCAACTCCTTCGAACCAATAGTTGGCAGAAAATCAAAGTCTCCGGTGGCACCAAGTTGCGATTGCGCCCAGTTTCTAATGGCCTCACGTAATTCTGGGGTTCCAATAGTTACGGGATAACTTGGTGAGTTGGCCGATTCAATTAACGCTCGTTGAATAAATTCCGGAGTTGCATCTACTGGAGTTCCCTGCGAAAGATCTATCGCTCCATTTGGATTAGCTTTTGCTCGCGCGGCGTAAGGCGCCAACGCATCCCAAGGAAAATCCGGAAGCTTCAGTTTGAACTACTTAAGATTTTGCAGGAAGGGATTTAACTGTTGCGTGATCGGTATTTGTTGGACCGACTTTGCTTGCGCCTCCTGGTGAACCAATTTCGACGAAGAACTCGCCATTGATTCCACCAAATTGCTTCCATTGTGAAGGAATGTCATCTTCGTAATAAATCGCTTCAACCGGGCAAACTGGTTCGCAAGCGCCGCAGTCGACGCACTCATCAGGTTGGATGTAAAGCATGCGATTACCTTCATAGATGCAATCCACTGGACACTCTTCGATGCATGATTTGTCCTTAACATCGACACATGGTTCTGCAATTACGTAGGTCACGCTTATTCCCCCACTCAAGTTCTGGCCAGCATTTGGCGGCTATAAGGTAGAGAATACTGCCTGTGAGTAGCGATGTCCTGCAACCCAAGAATCTTCCTTCGCAAAGCGAGGTCGGGCTTCGACTATCTATCCGGATGCACGATCCAGAAGGCGGATTTCGTGACCTACTTGGGATCCTCACCTCAACTTCGACTGTTGAAAAGAAGGACGGAACTGTGGTGAGTTTTGACCCTGCCAAGATTGCACTTTGGAAAGTTGTGACCACTGAAACAACCATGCGCCGTAAAGATGATTCGGCCGGTTCATGAAAACTGGACTTAAATTATTTGATACCAAAGCTCGAGAAATTCTTGAAGTCCCAATTAGCAATGGGAAAGAAGTTCGTATTTACTGTTGTGGCCCAACCGTCTATCGAGATGCTCATGTTGGAAACCTTCGAACATTTTTATTGAGTGATCTAGTAGTACGCACCTTAAATTTTTCAAACCATCGAACTAAATTGATTCAAAATATCACCGATGTTGGACATATCGGTGAGGACTTTGAAGGTAATGAAACAGGCGAAGATAAATTAATTGCCGAATCTAGGAAAGAAGCACGAGATCCGTTTGAAATCGCACGTGAATTTGAAGCAAAGTTTCACGCAGACCTAGCCCATTTAAATATCATTAAAGCCGATGGCTATCCACGTGCAAGTGAAACTATCGATCTAATGCTTGAGTTAATTTCAAAACTAATCGACAACGGCCATGCCTACGTCGGAAGCGACAATTGCGTATATTTCGATTCGCAAACTTTTCCAAGTTACGGCGCAATCTCTGGAAATAGATTAGATTCTTTAAAACCAGGTCATCGCTATGACTATGTAGATGATGGGGCAAAGAAGTTCCATGCAGATTGGGCGCTCTGGAAAGCGGCGGGAAATCGCACTCAGATGATTTGGCCATCACAATGGGGCGCTGGGTTTCCAGGTTGGCACATTGAGTGCTCTGCGATGTCACTTGAACTTTTATCTGGCGCAGTAGATCTACATCTTGGCGGTATTGATTTACGTTTCCCGCATCATGAAAATGAAAGAGCTCAGTCGAATTCTGCGGTCGATAGCGAAGTGGTTTCAAATTGGGTGCATGGTGAGCACTTACTGTTTGAGGGACGAAAGATGTCCAAGAGCGCGGGAAATGTGGTTCTGCTCTCCGATGTAATTGCACAAAATATCGATCCTTTAGCCCTTCGCCTTTGCTTTTTGGAAAATCGATATCGAAGCCAAATGGATTTAACTTGGGATTCGTTAAATGCGGCAAATGCCACCCTTAATCGCTGGCGTGAAAAATTCTCTGATTCCTCTGGCGAACTAAACCCGGAGCAAGTGGCTGTAGAAGTTGCCCAAATTGCTTTAGATTTTAATTTGGATCTAGATACTCCAAGGGCAATTCAAAAGCTTCGTAAGATCGAGAAGAGCGATGAATTTAGTCCAGCAACGAAACAGGCCATCGCATACAAAGCCGATGAATTGTTTGGTTTAAAATTAGATCGGCCACCAACTGCGAAGAAAGAGCTTCCCGCTGAATTAGTTGAGCTATTAAACGACCGGGCAGATGCCAGATCAAAGAAAGATTTTGCTAAGAGTGATCAACTTCGAGATCAACTACTGGCTAGCGGAATTGAAGTACGCGATACCGCGATGGGCCAAGAATGGGATTGGGCCTAAAACTAGGAGAAGAGGTCAGTCTCCCACCCGTTTGAGTTTAAGTTTGAACTCTTAGTGCCCTTAAACAAGGTGTAGTACTCATCGCCCCAAACTTGATTACCTAGATTATTTGAAAGCGCAAAGAATGGTCCATCAAGTTCAATTTGAGTTGGATGCGCACGCATAGCTGCCATCTTCTTCTCAACAAAGGCTGACCCATCAACCAGGGTTGTGACAAATGAATCGTCTTTGGCAAACGGTAGGTCATCAGCGCTCTCTGCACCGAAGAAATCAGAGCCAATCTCTTTCATTTTCTCAATACCTTTTTGAATCACAGACTTAGGAGTGATGTTCCAATAAATCTTTGAAATATCCCAAGCATCGCCTTCACCATAATTTGAATTTGCCGCAAGCTCGGCTGCTCTCATTGCAACTCGATGAGCTTGAATATGATCTGGGTGGCCATAACCACCAAATTCATCATAAGTAATTAAAACTTGGGGCTTAACTTCTCGAATTACTTTTACCAGATGACTGGCCGCCTCATCTAGATCTGCCTGCCAAAAAACATCGCTCCGATTATTTGGTTCAGTACCCATCATTCCGCTGTCACGGTATTTCTTTACTGGTGCGCCCAAGAATCGGTGATCGCTCACGCCCAATTCCATCATCGCGTTTGCTAATTCAATTTCACGGTGCGCACCAAGTTGATCGGTTGCAGCACTGGCAAGATGAGCTAGCTCTGGAACCAGCACTTCGCCTTCCTCACCACGAGTACAAGTAACAAGTGTTACGCCAGCGCCCTGCGCTACATATTTGGCCATCGTCGCGCCATTGTTGATGGTTTCGTCATCGGGATGGGCATGGACGAGTAATAATCTTTTTGTAGTCATTAATAAATTGGTAGCGATGGATCAATATCTTTGACCCAAGCCAACACTCCTCCCGCAACGTGTGTGGCATCGACAAAGCCAGCATCTTTTAGTACTGCCAGGCAATCCGCAGACCTAACTCCGGAACGACAATAAAGAATTACCGGTACATCCTTCGGTAACTTTTCTAGCGCCATCCCATTAAAAAATTCTTCTTTTGGCATTAGGACCGAATCTGGAATTTTTACAAATTCATGCTCTTCAGGTTCTCGAACATCCACCAAAATAAATTTTTCTTGCTTATCAATTCTTGACTTCAACTCGCTTGCTGAAATAGCCGGTGCACCGCCGAGCTCTGCACTATTTCCTAAATCTGCCGACACAAAGTTCTCATTTCTAAAATCAATAATTAGGCGATATACAGAATCTTAGCGAATTTGCTCCGCCCGTCTTGCGAGGATTTCGCATCTTTAATCGCTGGACCTTAGAATACGATCAATGACAACTGATAACTCAAACAAGGGGCGCTTGCCGCGCGATGAACGACGCGCGCAATTACTGGCCGCAGCACTAGAAGTATTCACGGCCGCTGGTTACCACGCAGCAGCTATGGATGAAATTGCTGACCGCGCGAATGTAAGTAAGCCAGTCCTCTATCAGCATTTTCCTTCGAAATTAGATCTCTACCTCGCTGTCCTTGACCTTCACATTGATTCTTTGATCTTCGAAATTCAAAAAGCAGTAGCAAGCACAAGTGTTAATGCTGAGCGTGTAACCGCGACCGTTGATGCCTACTTTGATTTTATTAACCGCGAAGGTGAAGCCTTTAGACTTCTATTTGAAAGCGATATGAACGTTGAACCACAAGTACGGGAACGTCTAAATCGAATGACCTATGACTGCGCCGCAGCTTTTTCTGCAGTTATCTCACTCGATACCGGTTTAACCAAGGACGCTTCAATGATGCTTGCCGTTGGTTTAATTGGAACTGTTCAGACCTCGGCTCGCCACTGGCTAGCCCGCGATGGAAAAATTGATCGCCAAGCTGCCGGAACTTTGGTCTCCAACCTAATTTGGCGCGGAATCTCTGGTTTCCCTAAGTCTGGTTCTTAAACCGTTTCAAATAGCACGAACTTCTAAGAAGGATTAAACTCAAACTATGGCCACTAAAAAGAGTTCTGTAACTGCTCGTACCGATATCCGCATTGGAATTTCTGATTCACCTCAAGAATTGCATATCGAAAGCGAACTTGAATCAGCGAAGGCTGTTGAAATCGTCACCGCTGCCATTGATGGCGGAAAGCCACTAGCACTAACTGATGTTCGAGGCCGCCAAACAATAATTCCAAATGGAAAAATTTCCTTTGTAGAAGTTGGCGAAATTGCAGAACGTAAAGTTGGCTTCGCTACCGCTTAATTCGGCTAAAGGTTAAAGAAGCCTTTTATCGAAGTAACGATCATCTCAACGGCAATAGCCGCAAGCAGTAAACCGGCAATTCTTGCCAACAAGGTCACGCCCGATTCCTTGAACAAATCAAGTATCTTTGTTGAGAACATAAGGGTTAACCCAATTACGCAATGCACCGTAATAATCGCAGCCGCAAGCGCCAGCTTCATATTTACAGTGTGGGCTTGTTGAACGAAAACAATCGTCGTAACAATTGCGCCTGGTCCGGCCAGTAGCGGTGTACCAAGTGGCACAAGCGCAACGTTTACATCCTTGCCGCGAGAATCAGTTGATGAATCTTTCCCGGTTAGAAGTTCAAGGGAGATCAGCAACATCAATAATCCACCGGCGCCTTGAAGAGCGTTTACTGAAACGTGAAGGTAATCCAAAATAATCTTGCCGAATAAGGCAAAGGCGACAATAACTGTCAACGATACTGCTGCGCCTTGCCATGCCAATCTAATTCGTTTGCGTGGAGCGGCATCAGAAATAAGAGCCAAGAAGACTGGGGTGGCGCCAGGTGGATCAAGAATTACAAAAAGGGTAATGAACGCTTGAATTCCGAAGGTAACTGCCGAAATCGTAAGTGCGCTATTCATTTCTTTCTACACTCCCTACTTTCTAATAACCCGGCGAGCATTTGCCTTAGCCTCTAGTGTTTCAAAGGCTAATTCACTTGTCGTGAACTCACCCAATTGATTTAGTTTACCGTTCCCATGGTAATCACTTGAACCAGTCGCGACTAAATCGAACTCTTTAACTATTTCCGAAAGGAGTTCCTGTTGTTCGACTGTGTGATCGCGGTGAGAAACTTCTATCCCATCAAGGCCAGCTTCAACCATTGATTGAAAACTTTCAACGGTGATTGTTCGACCTCTGAGCGATGCCAAAGGGTGTGCAATGACAGCAACTCCCCCGGCCTGCTTGATCTGTTTAATAACCACTTCCGGTGTTGGCGAATAATGAGAGATGTAATACTTTGAATTATTGTGGAGCAATTCGGAAAATGCTTCTTCGCGGTCTTTAACAAACTTCTTGGCAATTAAAGCATCAGCTAAATGTGGCCGGCCAAGGGTTGCGCCATCGGCCACCTGAGCCATTACCTCGGCCATAGAGATTTCAATTCCGGCCTCATTTAGCCTTGCAATTATTTTTTCCATCCGGCCAACTCGGTTATCCCGAGTCTGTTCCAACATATTTAGGAGTGCTTGATTCTCTGGATCAAAGAGCAATCCAAGCATATGGACGCTGATTCCATCCTCCGTCTGACAAGAAATTTCAGATCCCAAAATTAAATCTAACCCTGGTCGTAAATAATTTATGGCTTCATTCCAGCCAGCCAAAGTGTCGTGATCTGTAAGTGCAATTTTTGTTAAGCCAGATGCAAGGGCTTTGTTGACCAATTCACCTGGCTTATCAGTTCCATCACTCGCCAGGGAATGCGTGTGCAAATCAATCAACTTTTACGTTTTCCTTACCTCGATAAACGAAAACCGTACATCCAATTAACAAACCAATGATTCCAGGAATGATTCCGGCCGGTGGCTTTTGACCTAACCAGAAATAGGCCAAGATCGCGCTAACTGGTACTTCAAAGAAGACAATTAGCGAAACTACCGCCGGAGAAACACGTTTAAGCGAAAGATTAAACATTGTGTGTCCAAGCAATTGCGCCCCAACGATTAATGCAATAACTAGCCACCACTGTCTTGCAACAAAGTGGAGCACCTGCGAATGAGACAGTACCGCGATAGGAAGCGCTGTTAGCGCACAGACGCCGTAGCAAAAAAGTGTGTAGGTAGATGTTGAAAGCGAGACTTGGGCCTTCGATCCAATCAACATATAAGCAGCTGCAAGTGCCGAACCAATCAGCGCCGCCATATCGCCAAGGAAGCTATGAAAACTGATTCGAAGATCTACTCCGGTTATTAGAAGCACTGAAGCAAAGGCAATGGTCATGCCGATCCAGGCTTGTTTTGGAATATCGCCACCGCGAGAGCGCAACCAGATCGCTGCAAAGATTGGCTGCATTGCAGTTAACGCAGTTCCAGCCGCGACGCTGGTGTATCTCATAGCCAAAAAGAAGCCAATAAAGTGGAGCGCCAGTAAAACACCTGAAAGCATCGAATATCGAATTGCCTTTCGCTGCGTTGCGTTCTTCCATTCCGCTTTGCGCAATGCAAATGGAGCCATCACCAAGGCGCCACCGAGATTTCGCCAAAAGATTAGTGATGGAACTGGCATCAAACTATTGGCAATTACCGGGCCCGAACTTCCAATGCCTAGAACTCCGAGCGAGAGAAAGGCGATATCGCGCCCAGCAGGAAGGGCGGTGTGGTTGTTTTGTTTCATTTATTTATTCGCAACTACGGGAATACCGTGAACCAAAGCATGCAACCAATTGCGATTGCAACGATGGAGATGATCAAGGCATAAACATTTCGCATAGTTTTACTTGCGACAAATTCACCCATTAGGCGCTTATCCCTGGCGATACCAAACATGTAAATCAAGAGTGGTAGCAGGAGAACTGCATTTAAGATTTGGGTGACAACGAGAACTGTGATTAGCGGGGCACCTGGTATCAAGATCAAGATTGCACTCACCGATGTGATTACACCAAAGGTGGCATAGAACAGCGGGGCTTCTTTAGGTGAATCATCGAGCGCGGCTGGGCGACCGGTTAAATCACTTACTGAGTAAGCGGTACTGAGTGGCAAAATTGATGCAGCAAGTAAAGCTGCGCCAATCAATCCAATTGCAAAGAGATCCTTTGCCAAAGTTCCAGCCAATGGCTTTAGCGCCTGTGCTGCTTTCGAGGCATCATCAATTGTTATTCCCTGCTTATTTAGCGTTGCCGCACAGGTAATAATTACAAAGAATCCGATAATTCCAGTTAGTAATGAGCCGGTCCAAACATCTACGCGAAGAAGTTTTAAATCATCGCGAGTAAGCCGTTTATCTACTGCG